>Ga0315282_10004673_pt1 | contig 23753 bp, 18 predicted proteins | sample YL17G07_20_MG_FD_203693 | JGI IMG/M metagenome (GOLD analysis project Ga0315282, IMG submission 203693) | Sediment microbial communities from Yellowstone Lake, YNP, Wyoming, USA - YL17G07_20 | ecosystem: Environmental > Aquatic > Freshwater > Lake > Sediment | place: USA: Wyoming | collected... | reverse complement strand
CAAGGGTGCCGAATCTGGTAAGCTAAAAATAAGCCCGGCAGGGTCCATTGACTTTCGCTTGAAAGTCTGTTATTGGTTTGCAAACTTGTTTGAGCCAACGATGATAGATTATTCTCCAGGTGCCGGTCCAGTCTCCAGGGATGGTTAGGAGGAATTGGAATGAAACGGGTTTATCATTTTGCTTTTGGGATCATGGTGGGGATGCTTTTGCTCGCGAGCGGAGCGCTTTTGGCCCAAACCGATTTGTGCGAGCGCGTGGATATGAAGCCGGTGCTTTCCCTGGAGCAAGTGCGGCAGAATGAGATGGTCGAGTTCATTGTGGAGTTGACCGGTCTGAAAAGCAAGCCGGGCTGGCCAGCCGACATCTCGAACCTGACTCCGGAGCAATACTACCAGATGGAAGTCAAGCTGCTGGTGGATAACGGGTTTCCGGCCATGTTCCTGGAGATCGAGCCGGACCGGATCGTCAACCGGCGCTATTTTGCCCAGCTCATGTTCCAGGTCGCGATGCAGGTGAACACCCAGGTGCAGGCCGATTGCGCCAACGCGGTGACCGAAACCGACCAGCTCCAATGCCTGGTAGATCATGATTACATCTACTCCGGCGAAGGCAAGATTTACCGGGACGAAATTCTTTCGGTGCTGTGCAACAAAAAACAGGATTTGATCAATGTAATTCCGGCTCCGGTAGCGCCGTTGCTGGCGCCGCCCATTTCGCCGGAAAGCTTCAATGAGGCGGTGCTGGAGGCGCCGCCGAGTCCGATTTGACCGAAGCGAGGAATCGCGACTAAGTCCGTGATGCATTGCTAGGGATGAGAGGGTTGGAGGCTGCCGACTTTTTATTCTGCGGCCCGGAAGAATAATTAGCAATAAAAAGGGAGGGCGTCCAAGTGGACGGGCAGAAGGGCTTTTTATTTTTTAAGCTAACAGGGCGAACGACGGTAACGCTCATGATCTTGTGTGGAGCGATAGCCGCGCCTCTCCCCATCCGGGCGGCGAGCTTAAAAGTGAACTTGGAACTGGATGCCCAATATAACTACTCCAGTAACATAGATGCCGTGGATCCAAGCTTGATGACTCCGACCAAAGCCCAATACATGAACTTGCTGGCCGGTGGAGGAATCAATTATCGGCTCAGCCATGTCGAGCTGGGCGCCAAAGGCAATCTGGGCTATACCTACTACCTGATCACCACTGGAGAGGTGGAGAAAGTTGGCAATATTCCAACCTGGAGGTATGACTATTTCCGAGCCGCGGCCAGCGGGTGGGCCCGATATATCGGCCGGATCCTGACCGTGGACCTGAACGACGACCTCATCCGCACCCGCAACCTGGCTGACGTGTATGGGCCCCAGACCGACGCCCTGAGCGAGCGGTTCCTGTATACCGACAACATCGCCTCCTTGCAACTGCGCTTCAAGCTCTCTCCCAAGACGCGCCTCCTGCTCAAGTATTCTTACGAGACTCTCGAGTTTACCAAGCCGGAGAACCCGGTCATGTACATCTACCAACCGCCGAACTCGATTGAAAACCGCGGCTACTTCCGGGGTGAATATGATTTCAATTCCCGAAATACCATCTTTCTCGACGCCCAGGGTGGGGAGCGGATCTTCCTTTCCCGCACCATTGCCAATACCAAAGAAAGTTACACGGACTATAATTTTTACCAGGGTCTCCTGGGCTACCGGCACCGCTTCAACGAGCGCAGCGATGTCGAGGTGGCCGGTGGCGCGGCTAACCGGCACTTCTTCCATGAGCAGAACATTATTTTGATGGATTATGCCAACCCGATGGCTCGCGCCGCTTATAACCGCTCCCAGCCGGACAAGTACAATTTCAGTGTCCAAGGCGAATGGGGCACCAGCACCTTCGGGCAGGACCTCTTTTTTGATTACATCAATGCCGGCTTGACGTTTAAATACTTCTTTACCCGCAAGCTCACGGCCGAAGTGCTTGGGAACTACAGCAACGACCTCTTCCGGACGGTGCGGAACGACCGCACTGCGCTTTGGAAGACCGATCGGGTTGACAACATTTACGTGGGACGCGCGACCGTGGCCTGGGACCTGATCCAGAAAAACAAGGAAACCGTGTTGGGCCTGCGCGCCGGTTATGAACATCGGGTGCGTGATTCCAACCTGGATGCGCCAAGCGATTATAAGATTCCGATTTTGTGGACGTCCTATGATACAACGATTGACTACTATTTCGCGGAGGTTGACTTCCTGCCCATGATCCTGATCGGGCACTGAAGCCGATTTCTCGGGTCGTTTCGATTTTCCATGTTCAAGCAATTATCATGGGTGTTCCTGCTGCTCGCCCTGGTGGTGGTGGCAATCCCGGGGCTCGCCCAGGACGACTATATCGTGGGCGAGCGCGACGTGCTCAGCATCCAGGTGATGGGGGAGGCGGACATGACCGCCACCGTCACCGTGTCCGCCAATGGGACCATCACTTACTGGTATCTGGGCGAGATCCCGATCAACGGACTAAGCGTGCAGCAAGTGAAACAGAAAATTCACGACCTGCTCGCCGATGGCTATCTGATCAACCCCGTGGTGGGAGTGAAGGTCGCCGAATACCGCTCCAAAGAGGTGCAGATTCAGGGAGCGGTCATCAAGCCGGGTACTTATCCGCTCGACACCAACTCCATCAACATGGTCAAGCTGATCGCCATTGTCGGCGGGGTGGATGCGATTCGGATCGGGTCCTATGCCTATATCATTCGGGGCTCGGCGGACAAGCTCAATGCCACCATCAAAGAAAAAGACGTGGTGACCATGGAAAACCGGATCACCGTGGATCTGAACAAGCTGCTCAACCAGGGCGACATGAGCGAAGACAAGCAGGTCTATGGAGGAGATTTTGTTCTGATTGCTTCCCGCGACATTGAAGACGTCAAGCGCAACTATATCTGGATCGCCGGGGAAGTGCGCAATCCAGGCAAGCTCCCCTTCCAGGAAGGCCTCACCGCCCTGGCCATCGTCATCCAGGCCGGCGGCTGGACCGATCTGGGATCTCCAAACCGGGCCACTATCTCGCGCACGGATGAAAACGGCAAGACCGAGGTCATCCGGGTAAAGCTGAAGAACATCCGCAGCGGCAAGCACCCCGACGTTCCCCTCAAGCCAGGTGATCGCATCAACGTTCCCCAAGGCCTCCTCTAATCCCCTGCCCCTCTAACCGACCGGCTTACTCCCGGCAAACTTCGCTCAGACCAGCTCCGCTAACCGGCTGATCGTTCCCAACTTCTCTTCTTCGCCCGGAACTTTTTCAATCACTTCGTAACCGCCCGCTTCGCCCCGCTCCACCACTATATGCCTGGGCGGTTCCAGCTTCAGCACCACGTCGCCATCCACTTTAACTTCCGCCAGCCCGCAGCCGAACAACCGCTCCACCTCCCCGCCCCGCCCCAGCTTGATCCCGAACAGGTCTTCCGCCTGGGCCGAAACCCGGCGCCCCTCGAGCACGAACTCCACCGCCAGGGGCGATCCTGCCGCAACCTCGCCCGCGTTCGCCGCGATCACGGCTCCGTCCAGAAGCCGGCATCCGCCCGGGATCGGATTCGGCTCGATCCCGAAGCTCCGGAGCATCTCCATCAAAGCCTCTGGGCCGCGATAGTCCGGCGTGTAATAATCGGCGCGGTCCACGATGCGGCTGAATCTCGCCCGGACTTCCCGGCCATAAAAATCGCGGCGGATTCTGCCAACCAGGATCAGCTTCACCCCTCGCTCCAGGCAGTCATCCAAAAAGTTGAGCGTCGCTTCGCGGCTGAACTCGGGAAAGGCCATCACCACCGCCTGATACGACTGCGCTCCGTAACGCGGCTGAGCCTTCTGCCGGTCCACCAAGAGCGTGCCATCGTCAAGCTCGTAGCTCGGAACCAGGTCGCACAGAAAACCCGCGGACCACAGCGCCTGGGCCAGCCGATGGCTGTCCACCCAGGGGCCCCGCGCCAGATCCCACGGCTCGCGCTGATCCGGCGCCTCCGAGGGGTTCGTCGCCGCCGGATAGCCCATTACGACCAAAACCGGGCAATCCGCCGCGGACCGCTGGAAATAGTTCAGGAACTTGATCCGCTCTTCGAGCGCCGATACCTGTTCCAGCGACCCCTGCGGCCAGACCTCCCTGACCGTCGTCGGTTGCGCCGGACTGGCGTAGCCCCGCGCGTGAGTCCGACCCCCGAAACGCGCATTCTCCCAGCTCTCGGCAAAATAGCTTTGCACCCGGCGGCTGCCCTGGGTATCCCACGCATTGTAAAAAACGGCTCCGCCCCACTTGTGCGCCAGCGCGGTGCGGATCGGAAAAATCACGCGCCCGCTGGTCTGGGCAAAGTCGCGCCTGGCTCTCCACCAATGCAGACCGTTTCTCCAGAGCTCGGGCGTGTGATGGCAAGGGACCGCGGTGTACCAGGTCGGGTGTGTGCCGATAAAGGTCTTCGCCCCCCAGGCCTGTTTGCTGCGATCGTAAAACCATTCCTCGATTTCAGCCTGAGCCTGCCGGATCAGCTCCAGGCAGCGGTTCCAGGCTTCCTTCGCGATTTCCTCGCCCTCCGCCGCGGAGGCCTGCCCGGAGATCAAATCCTGCACCAGCGCACGGCCCGACCGCTCCTGGTAGAGGTTAGCCAGCCGCGGCGAATACCAGAACCGCCGAAAAGCCTGCTCGGGTCGCGGATGGGGAGGAAAGCCCCATTCCTCCAGGGCCGCTCCCATCAACTGGAATTCCTGGCACGCCTCGAACAGCTTGGAGAAAAACTCGCGGAACCGCGGGCTGAAGGGGTCCGGGAAACGGAACTGACTGGCCGCCGCCACGGCCAAACCTCGGCCTTGATGATCCGGAGCGAGATGGACTTCGACCCGGATGGAAGGCTCTCGCTCCGCGGAGACGCTCGCATATTCAGAAGTGACATCGCAAAGCGAAGGCGGGATCAACCGGCCGGCCTCGTCCCTCTCATAGGTGTAGACCCGGGTCTCGTGATGGTCAAAAGGCAAGTTGTTCCCCTCATCGTCCCGCAGCGAGAAGGGCGAAGATTGCCAGGAGGCCCGGCCTTCCGCATCGGGCTCGAGGAGCGCGATCTCCATCAGCCCGAGCGTCTCCTTGGGATTCTCCTGGAGAAAGTCGGCCGCGGCCGAGCGCAAGTCCAGGTTCAGCATCACGCCCCGGCCCTGGGCGCGCGCCAACTCGAGCACCTCCCGCACCCGCCGGCGAAGGTCGTCATCGAACAGGGTCTTTCCGGTTCCGCTCGGGGCGATGTGGATCAGATCGAACACGCTCCGGCGCAAAAGCTCCTGCATCTGGTCCAAGTGCGCGCTGCCCTGCAGGGCCTCCGGTCCCCATTTCCAGGAGAGGATGCGCGGGAAATTCCGGTCCTTCAATGCGATTTCGCCGATCATGTTCAACCTGCCTCGCGGACTTAAAAAATTAAAGCTGGCCCAGTTCCTGAAGCAGAGTTTCCGCGGTCTGCCGGATCTGGTCCTCGCTGAGGTGCGCGTGAATCGGGAGGGAGATGATTTCCCGTGCTGCCGCCTCGGCTTCGGAAAAACTTCCCGGCCCGAGCTTGAGGAAGGAGAAAGCCGGCTGGAGATGAATCGGGACCGGGTAGTGGACCATGGTCGGAATTCCGCGCTCCGCCAGTTTCTGCCGGAGCGGATCGCGCCAACCTGCCGGTACCCGAATCACGAACTGGTGATAGATATGAGTCCGATCCGCCCCCGCTCCGGGCAAGCGGATTGGCTCGCGGCCCCGGAGCAAACTCCGGTAAAGCGCGGCGTGCTCCCGGCGGAGTTCGTTCCACCGCGGAAGCCGGCCCAGCTTGACTTTTAAGATCGCGGCCTGAAGCGAATCGAGCCGGCTGTTCCACCCGATGAACTCGTGCCGGTCCTTGGCCTCGGCTCCGTAATTCCCCAGTTTCCGAACTCTTTCCGCCAACTCCGGCCGGTCCGTCACCACCATGCCGCCGTCCCCTGCCCCGCCCAAATTCTTGGTCGGATAAAAGCTGAAAGCCGCCGCCCGGCCCAGGGTGCCGGCTTTTTTCCCGCGATAGGCGGCGCCGTGCGCCTGGCAAGCATCTTCAATCACCGCCAGGCCATGGCGCTCGGCCCAGGCCATGATCTCCGCCATCTCCGCCGGCTGGCCATACAGGTGCACCGGCAGCACGGCCCGGGTCCGGGTCGTGAGGGCGTTTTCCAGCAGGGCCGGGTTCAGGGTAAAGGTCTCGGGAACAATGTCCACAAACACCGGCCGGGCCCCGGCGTGCACGATGGCCATCGCGGTGGCCGTGAAGCTATTGGGTACGGTGATGACTTCGTCGCCCGGGCCGATGCCGGCGGCGCGGAGCGCAAGGTGCAAGGCATCGGTGCCCGAGGCGACGCCCACCCCATGACCCGCACCCAGATATTGCGCGAACGCCCGCTCAAACTCCTCCACCGCGCGGCCCCGGATGTAATAATCCTCGGCCAGCACGCGGCGCATGGCCGCGTCAATTTCGCCGGCCAGCTCCCGGTATTCCGCAGTCGGATCGTTGAACCGGATCGGCTCGGATTTTCCGCTCATTGCCGCAACCCCAGTCTGAGCAATAACAAGGGCCGCAGGATGCTCCACCAGCCGGATAAGGGTTTCATCTTGGTATAACCGGCGCCCCGCTCAGGATAAACCTTTTTCACCGGAACTTCCAGGACCCGGTAACCGAGAGACAGGGCCTGGTACAAGAGATAAGGTTCCAGCTCATAGCGGTCCAGCCAATCCTGCTCGAGCTGGATCCGATGGTCTTCCAGCACCTGGAGCCGCAACGCGCGGAAGCCGTTGGTGGAATCGGTCATCGTCTTACCCGTGAACCACGAGAGCAGCTTCGGATGCAAATAGCGCGTGGCAAAAATCCGGTACTGCGGCATCCCGGCATAGGCTCCGCCTTCCAGGTAACGCGAGCCCTGGACCAAATCGTAGCCTTGCTCCAGGATCGGCCGGACCAGGCGCGGGATCTCGGCCGGGTCATCCTTGCCGTTGCCGGCGATGGTGACCGCGATCGTGCAACCCTGCTCGCGGGCCTTTCGGTAGATCGTGCGCACCGCGGCCCCGGCGCCCCGATTGACCTGGTGGAACTCCCAGAGGAAAGGATACCGCTCCCGAAGCTTGGCGGCGACTCCGTCATCCGAGCCGTCATCCACCACCAGGAACTGGCAGGATACCGCAGCCGCGGCTTGAGGTTCGGCCAGAAAGGCTGCCATCTTGTCCGCCAGCCGCCTGAACTTTTCTCCCTCATTCCAGATGGCGGTGCCGATCAAAACCTTGGCCGTCTTCTCGCTCATCGCTTCGCTTTCTCGATCAGGTAATCCACGCGCCAGGGGCACTGCGCCGGCTCGCCTTTCCGCCAAAAATGGTTGAAGGAGTTGAAGCTCTTCACCGGCGCCTTCAGCTCTCGCTCCAGGATCTGGTCGTAGTCATCCTCGAACAGGACGATCGGAGGCGCGTGGTCGGCAGCCAGATCCTCCCCGAGCTGGAAACGGGACCGGCAATAATCGAGGTAGCGCCGCTTCTCGCGGTCATAGGTTTGACTCTGGCTGGCGAGCGGCATCTGGCCGGCCAGCAGCTTGCCGCCGGGCATGAGCACGCGCAACGGTTCCCGAAGCCCGGCGAGGATTTGTCTCCGGTCGGTGAAGTTCATCAGGGTGAAGTAGAGCAAGATTCGATCGAAAGAGTTGGAGGGAAAAGGAAGGAAGCCGACGTCGGCCTGGACGAGAATCAGGTCGGTCAGCTTGGCGGCGCCGGCAAGCATGGCCGGCGAGAAGTCAAGGCCAAGAACCTCCAGGACATAAGGTTGCAAGCGCTGCCCGATCCAGCCGGAGCCGCAGGCCAGGTCCAAAAACCGGCGGCAAGAATCCAGCTCCAGCTTCTGCCGGATGTCGCCGATCATGATCTGAATTTTTTCTTCGGGCCAGACCACGCCGCGCCGCGTTTCCCATTTCGAAAGCAGCCAGGGCTCCCGCGCCAGCGCCTCGGCTCGCTTTCCAGCCCAAGAGGTCCAGAGGTCTCGGTTCATGGGATGGTCACGCAAAGAAGCGGTAAAGCAGGTTCCCGAATTTTTCGACGATCGGATCCGGGACCGCCGGGTCCGTGGCCAGCTCGGTGATCTCGGCCAGGAGCGGCCGGAGGGCCGCCGTTTCCGGCCGGCTCTCGATCCCGGCCCGCTCATAGAACCGGATCACCTTTTCTTCCGCCCCCAGGTGGCGCTTGTAGCGGATCAAGCCGAGTTGATCTTCGTCTGAGAGGCCCAGATCAAACCGCCGGAAACCCCGCTCCCGGCCGATCCTGGCTCCTTCCCAATGGAGTAAATGGTTGGCCCTCGCCCGGGCAAAAGCGTAGTCCGAGGCGCCGAACTTGTAGACCAGGCTGTCTTTCCAAAAGAGCAGGCAATGCGCCGCGATCAGCCGCTGCTCCTTCGTGTACGCGCCCAGGAAGATCCCCTGCCCGGCGGCGACGAAAGCCTGCCAGACGTTTTCAAAAAAACGAAAAGGCTGCGCCAGCAGGCGATAGCGGCTCTTGCGCACGGCCAGGTGCATTTCGAAAAATTTTCTCAACTCCTCGCGCCGGAGCGGGCGGACGATCACGCCCTGCTTTTTGGCCAACGCCACCGCGCGGCGGAACTGGGGGTGAAGGCTTTGCCACAGTTCAGTTTCCGAGCCGGGCAATCTCAAGCCATGCCAGCGCGCGGTTTTGAACTGACGGAATCCCAGGCGCGAAGCCGGGGCCGGCGCTTCGAGGAAGCGGAGCCTGATCGGATGGTCCGGAAAAAGCTGGAGCAGTTTGGTCAGCAATGATCGAAGCTGGGATCGCCGCTGAAAAATCGGATCGCAATAATCGCTGAACGCCAGGCTGACCAGCCGCGGGCCCAGGGCATCCTCGATCACTGCAAAAGGCATTCCGGCCACCGGGAGAGTCTTTTCGAAGAGCGCGAGCGCCTGGATCGAGAAGCCATAAGTTTCGCCCAGAACTCTCAGCCAGGCCGGTGAATGAAACAACAAGGAGGGCTGCTCCTGGCAGAGGGCCCGCCAACGCGGATCCTGAATCGGATCGAGAAGCACGTCCGTCGGCGCCGGCCGGCGGCCGCGGTTCGGCGGGTTCATCGGGAGCGACGGAGGGCCTTCTGGATTTGCTCGAGAACCTGGATGACCTCGCGGCCATTGCGGCCATCCGAAAGGGGCCGCGAGCGGGTGCGCACGCATTGGAGAAAATGCCGGCTCTGCAGCAGCAAAGGTTCCTCGGCGCTGATGCTGGGCAGGTGCACGTCGCTGACCCGCGCCATGCGCTGGAACTCGCCGTAGTCGTAATAAAAGGGTTCCTCGGCCGAGCCCCGGTCGTGCACCTTGACCGGATCCAAGGGATCCAGGTCGTCCCAGGTAATCATGCGCCGGCTGCCGACCACCAGGATCTCCCGCTGCTTCTTGGGAGTGAGCCAACTGAGGTGGAGGTGGCCCAGCACTCCGCGCGGATAAAGGAGCGTGACAAAACAAAAGTCTTCCCGGCCGGGCTGGAGAAACGAAGCGCCGGAAGCCGTCACTCGGGTCGGCCGCGCGTTCAGGAGAAAATTGAAAATCGAAACGTCGTGGGCGGCCAGGTCGAACACCACGTTGACGTCCTTGCGCACCGGGCCCAGGTTGGTCCGGATCGCCATCAGGTAGTAAACCTTGCCCACCTGGTCGGCGTCGAGGTATTCCTTGATCTTGAGGATGCCGGGGTTGTACATGAAGATGTGGGCCACCATCAGGATTCGCTTCCTGGCCCGGGCGGTCCGGATCAGTTGTTGGCATTGGCGCGAGGACAAGGCCAGAGGTTTTTCGCAAAGCACGTCCTTGCCCTTGAGCAGGGCTTCGCGGGCCAGCGAATAGTGGGTGGAGCTGGGGGTGGCGATCACCACGGCCTGGATCGCCGGGTCATTCAAAACCGCATGGTAATCCCGGCCAAACTTGGCTTCGGGATAGAAGGGGCCGAGCGCGCGCCGGCGGCTGCGGTCCGGGTCCGCGGCTCGGAGGACCGCGGCCTCCGGCAGCATCTTGAAAACGCGGAGGTAATTCGGACCCCAGTGGCCCAGGCCGATCATCCCCAGGGCGATCGGGGCAGGGCGGGTTGGGCGCGAGGGAGCAGTCATCGGGTTCCTCTCTCAGTTGATAGTTAATACCATTTCAGCGCCGAGATTGCAAAATCGCATCGCGAAAATCGTCATCCGGAAACGGGCTTGATCCGATAAATCACGTAATAGCGGCCATCAGGGCTGACCTGGGCATAGACCCGTTCCAGCGCGGGATGCTGGAATCGCGGATCGAGCAAAGGCTCCAGGTCCGGGTATCGGGTCTCCAGCTTTCCGCTTTCATAAATCAGGTATTCAACATTCTGCTCGCGAGCATATCGGATTAGATCCTCCAGCGAGCTCTGGGGAATGGCGAGATCACGGTCCAAATCAATGCCGATCAGGTACCAGAACGGCATGTTGTCCCAGGTGCTCAGAATTTTCCGGCCCGGCTCCAGATGTCCCCGGACCCAGTCCGCCGGCAGCCGGCGATCCGCCACGAACTGATGGTACTCCTTTTCGCGAGGATAACGGTAGAGAAGTAAAAGGTTCGGAAGCAACGACAGGATCGCCAGGATCACGACGATCACGGTCTGGGCCCCGCCCGCCTTGAGGCCGGAGAAGAATTTGCCGAGCAGAGCCGTCAGCCGCAAAGATAACTGCTCAACCCCGCGGCCGAGCAGGATGACCAGAAGCGGGATCAAGGGCGTAAAAAATCGCATCTGGGGGATAAAGAGCGGGACTGAGAAAATGGTCAGCAAACCGAAACTGATCAGATACGATTCTTGCCAGAACTGGGCGCGGGTCCAGCCGGGCCGGACCAGGCCGATCAGGATCAGCAGGCCGGCCAGGAGACCGCTGGGGGGCGACAGATACCAGAGGTAAGCGGGAATGATGCTTTTGATCGTGAAGCCCAGCCGATCCAGGTAAATCGGGGCCAGCCGAGGCAGGTTGGTGAAGAGGTAGGAAGCGAGGCTGAACTGGAAGGGCTGGCGGTCGCCTTCGGCCACCACCCGCTGCTCGAGCGTGAACTCGCCGTGCTCGTCATGCCGAAGTGAATAGCAGGCCCGGCCCCAGTCCGGCTCGTTGTGGCCGTAAAACAGCGGGGCCAGCTTGGGGTTGATCGAGAACCGCCCGGTATCGCGATAAAAGGCGCCCAGATAAGGCGAGAGCACCAGGAGATACCCAAGCCCCAACAAGGCCACCAGGCCCGCGGCCCGGCGCCAGGGAGGGCGCGTGACGATCAGGTGCACGAATAGGATCGCAAAATAGAGGACGAAAAACGCCTGGGCCTCCATTTTGGCCAGACTATCCAGGCCGAACATGATCCCGGTCAAAAAGCTCAGCCCCGGCCGCTTGCTCCTGAGGCTGATAAGCCCCACCGCGACCGCCGCATAGAGAAGGAGACCCAGCAGCGGTTGCGCGTCCACAATCAAGGGCAAATGAAAAAAAATGAAGGGCAGGAACAGGGTTGCCAGCGCCGCCACCGTGCGATTGAAAATCTTCTCGGTCAGGAAATAGACCGGGAGGGCCGTCAACATGGCGATGGCCAGGCAAGCGATTCGCCCGCCCATCTCGGGCGTTTGGGTCAACCCCAGGAAGGGTGCGGCGAGCAAGGGGAACAGGGGCGGATAGTGATAATGGATGGCGTGGCGGAGATCGCCGTCCAGGAAAGATTTGGCCATGTACAGGTAACGGAAAGTATCGGTGGAAAAAGGCGGATCGGTCCTCTGCCAATAGACCAGTTGCACAACCGCGGTCGCGGCCATGGATAAGGAAATCGTGAGGAGAGATAGCCCGAGAGATTTCTTGTTGGCAGTGGTAGTAATCGGAAACCTCTTCATCCAATCGCCGGTTCAAGTTTAGCAAATGGCCGCGGTCCTGACAAGGAGATTCCCGGTTCCCAAATCTCCGGCTAAACAAAACTGTATAACCGGCCGCCGGAAACCTCCGGTTTGGAGTGCGGCAGCTTGCTGCCGCTTTTCTTTTCTCGACTGTAACTCGCGTCACGCCGATGCCTTCACCCATCCGGTGTGGCCGTTGCCTCCGCCGTGATTCGCGCCCCGGCCAGCCGGGGCGCAGGAAAGCGGTAGCAAGCTACCGCACTCCAAAAAATTAGCCGGAGATTAGGGGGTTCCGGGCTGAGGCGCAGGGAAGGCTCACTCGATTTCAGTTTTGAAAGCGATCTGAAGCTCATGGATTTTGTTGAACAGGGTTTTATAGCTGATCCCGAGAATTTTCGCCGCTTCCGCTTTGTTGCCCCGGGCGCGCTGGAGCGCTTGCAAAATCGCCTCCCGCTCGGCGCGGTGAACCGCGGCTTCCAGGGTGACCGGGGCCGCCGCCGGACCGGTTCCCGCTCCCGGCCGCCATTCCGGTTTTGCCGCGGCCGCCCAATTTTCTTCCCCCAGGATCAAAATCTTTTCCACCTCTTTTCCCAGCTCGCGGATGTTCCCGGGCCAGAGATAGCTGGTTAGCCGATCCAGGGTTTCCGGCGAGAGGGTCGGCATCGGGCACTGATACGTTTGGGAATGTTTCCTCAGAAAATGACCGATCAGCTCCGGGATGTCCTCTTTGCGCTCCCGCAAAGGCGGAAGATAAATCGGGATCACGTTAAGCCGGTAAAAGAGGTCTTCGCGGAAAAGCCCCCGGCGGACCCGGTCGGGCAGGCTCTGGTTGGTGGCCGCGACCAGCCGGATTTCAATTTTGACCTGGGTGCTGGAACCCAGGGGATAAAACTCTTTTTCCTCCAAAGCCCGCAACAGCTTGGCCTGGGCCGACAGGCTCAAGTCCGCCACCTCATCCAAAAACAGCGTGCCTTGATTCGCCAGCTCCAGCTTGCCCGCTTTGCGGCCATAGGCTCCGGTAAACGCTCCCCGCTCGAACCCGAACAGCTCGCTTTCCAGCAGGTTCTCCGGGAGCGCCGCGCAGTTGACCGCGATCAGCGGAAAATCGCGGCAAGGGCTGAGATAATGGATCGCTCGGGCCACCAGCTCTTTGCCGGTCCCGCTCTCGCCCTGGATGAGCACGGTCGCCGGCGTCTGGGCCACGCGGTGGATGATCTCGAGCACCGAGCGGATGCCGCGGCTGCCGCCGATAATCTCGGCTCCCTTGCCTTCCGACTTGAGCCGGGGCTTGCTCATCCCCGCCTGCTTCACCACCTCCCAGGCCTCCAGGGCCTTGCCCACGGCCTGGAGCAGGCGCGTGTTGTCAAACGGCTTGACCAGGAAATCCGCGGCGCCCTCCTTGACCGCGGCCACGGCCAGCTCGACCGTGGCATAAGCGCTGATCAAGAGCACCGGCAGGTTCGGATGCAGCGCCCTGGCCTCGCGGAAGACCTCGAGACCGTTTTTGCCCGGCAGCTTCAGGTCCAGGATCGCGAGCTTGGGCGGCGCGTCCTTGCCCAGCCGCTTTAAGAAGCTCTCGCCGTCGGCGAACAGCTCGACCTCATAGCCCCGGCTTTCCAGCAAGTCCTTGAGCATCTCGCGCATATTTTTTTCGTCATCCACCGTCCAGATTTTCGGCTTCATCTCCAACCTACCTTTGCGATTGATCCGGGAAAAACAAGCAAAACTTTGCGCCCTGGCCCGGCTGACTCTTGACCTCGATCCATCCCCGATGCTCGTCCACCGCCCGCTTCACGATGCACAGGCCCAGCCCCACCCCTCCGCGACGCTGCGAAAAGAACGGCTCGAACAATCGGGCCTGGGTCTCCGGTCCGATACCGGGTCCATCATCCGAAACCTCCAGCACTATCCAATTTGCTCCCTTGGCCTCTTTGCGCGAGCAGCGCACGGCGATGGCTCCCCTGCCCTCGCAAGCCTGGGCCGCGTTCAAAAGCAGATTATAGAGTGCGCTTTCGAGCATGCCCCGGTCGCCGCTCAACTCCAGGCCGTCATCCAAGGCGAGCTTGATTTCGAGCGCCGGCGAAAAGATCGGATGGAAGCGGAACAAGGCCGCGGTCTGTTCGACCAACTGCCGCAAGGCGATGGCGCTCCGGGCTGAGGTCGCCGGCCGGCCGAGCGCCAACAGCCGCTCCACCCGCTCGTCAATCTTTTTCACTTCCTCGGCAATGATCGTGAGGCCCTTGCGCACCAGCTCCGGCTTGGGCAGATCGTGTTCATCGGCCTGCAGGAACATCTGGGCATAGCCCTTGATCGGACCGAGGGGGTTGCGAATCTCGTGGGCGATGGATGCCGCCACCTCGCCCAGCACCGCCAGCCGCTCCGCCTCTTTCAAACGCTGCTGCATCTTTTCCAACTCGCTCTCGTAGCGTTCGATCATTTGCCGGTATTCGTATTTTTCCGGGAACAAAGCCTGCTCGACCCACAAGCGGATCTTGTCGCGCGCCGCGGCAACGAGCAGGGCGGAAAGCGCGGTCAGCACCAGGACCAGGAGGAACTGGGCCGGGGTGAAGTCAATGCCGGGAATTCGATCGAGCAGAAAGAGGCAGAGCGACACCACGCCGCTGATCAGGACCAGGTAAACGAGATAAGCCATGCCTTCGGTCACCAGTTCGTCGGCGATGACCCGGCGGGAAGAGAGGAAAGAATAGAGGACCAGCTCTGCGCCGAGCACCAGGGCCAGGCTGAGGTTGGGCGTCGGCAGCTTCGGCCAAAAACTATAAAGGAAAGTATAAAGCAAAGTTTGCAGCAAAATGAAAACAAAGGGGAGGATGGTGGCCCACAATTCAAAGCGAAGCTGTTGTTGGATGGATTCGGAATCAGCCGAGCGGATGGCGGCGCGCAATCCCAGGAGGAAGGAAAGATAGAAACCGCCGAGGTAGATCCCGATGGCGGCCATGTGGATCAGGTGTGAGGTTTGTTCCGGCAGGCCCAGGCTCGGCCAGGGGAATACCGCTAAAGCAAAAACGACCAGGACGATGGCCGCCAGGACCGGCAGGCGCCCCAGGGAGACCCGGACTTGATAAGCCCGGGCCAAGTAATAGTGATAGATCGCGGGAATGAGCAAGGCCCCGAGCAAGGAAGGCCGCAGCCAGATCTCCTTTCCCCCGGACAGAAAATAGACCACCCCGGCCCCGCACCACAGGCTGGCCGCGAAACACAACGCCACAAAGACTCTGGCCCAGACCCCTGCCCTTCTGGTGACCAGAATGTAGGTCCCCAGGAGCAGGTTGATCGCCAGCGCAACCAAAAGCGGCACAAACCGAAAAGTCATCGCCTCGCCTCAAAACCACTTTGGCAAGTTTTCGACCAATTTGTCAATCCGCCTACTCTTTTTGATTCGATCCATTTCCCAGCCGGCGCTAAAATTTCTAACTTACCATGACTGTGCCGAATAGGAGGCAGATGATGGCATGAATCATAACCGGCGCCGCAATCCCATTGCTCCGGTCCCGAAGCAGGCCCAGGATCATTCCCTCCAGGCCGGTGATGCCAACCACCGACCAGCTCCAGCGGAGCTCTTTCAAGTCAAAGCCGCCAAAGGGGTTGAAGTTGCCAAGGGCATGGGCGATCCCGAAGATCACCGAGGAAAGGATCAGGCCCCAACCCACCTGCACGCCCCAGAAATTCCAGGGCCGGCCCAAGGCGTGGTTGAGGCGACCCTGGATGTAACCCCGAAACATCACCTCCTCGCCGACCCCGCAGAAAAACACCTCAAAGATCACGGTCAGCGCCAGGCCGATCAGGTTGCGCCAGATGGCCTTGATCGGCCAGGCCATGGCAAACCACTCCAGCGGGAGGTTGAGCGCGATGCGATAATGACCCGACCGGCTCGCCGCCAGAAGCCCCGCCAGCCAGATCACGGCCAACTCGATGAAAGCCACCTTCCCGAGCCGCCGGGTTTCCGGATCGCGCAGTTGACCGCGCTGCAAGCCGTAGTCCGCCGGGGATTCGCGCCGCAAGAAAATGAGCCCGAGCGGCGCGATCACCATCATGGCATGAGCGAAAAAATTCCAGCCCAAGAGGCGGAAATGAGTAATGGCCGGAGGAGTCAGGCTCAAATACTTGACCACCAGAAAAAAGGCCCCGAAGAAAACCGAGACCTCTGCCACCGCCACCAACCCGCCCAACCGGGAAGACTTTTCCACTATACCCAACTCCGAACCCGAATTGATCGAAAGCTCATTCATCATAATCATACTTTCTGCCCGGATTGTGACTCCTTAATCAGTGCCACTATTAATGAGAGCAATTGAAGTGCCAAAGCCGGACTACAAGTTAACTATTTGGATTTATTGCAATTTCATTATTAGCCCTGGGCAGACAGCCATCAGGGACTGGGTAAGGAATTGCACAGGTGGGTAGGAAGTTTCTTTTGGCTGCTCACCAGCTTTGCGTTCCGCCAGAGCCATCTGCAATAATGGTTTTCTGATGAAGCTCTTTAAATAAGTTGGAGATTTTTTGCAGTTGTGATAACCTTTGGAAGTATCCAGCCGGCCCGGATGGCGGAATGGCATACGCAGGGGACTTAAAATCCCCTGGGGGTATCCCCCATGTGGGTTCAAATCCCGCTCCGGGCACTTATCCAAAAACAGTAGGCCGGACATTCTGGTAGTAGGCCGGACATTCTTGTCCGGCGTTCACGGTTGCCCGACAGGAATGTCGGGCCTGCCAGCCGTTAAATTCTTTCAATCCTTCATCATCATATAAATTCCGACCAGTTCCGCTACTGTCTCAGCAATGGGCTTGAGTTCGCGCTTTTCGATTTTGTCCGGGGTATCGTGGGCGTCGAGGAGGTAATAAGGACATCCGATCCAGGAGATCACCGGGACCCCGGCCTCGAGCACATATCCAGCCGCGTCCGAGGTGGGCGCCGGGCCGAAGAAATCATAAGGAATCGCCGCGGTCATCCGGGCCGGGTGATGGGCAAATGCTTTCATGACCGAGGCGATGACCTTGGGATCAGGGGAGGTAAACATCACGGTGAAAGCGAGGCGACCAGTCTTCGCATACTCGCCATTTTTTTCCTGCACTTCTTTGCCGGCCAAATGCTCGAGCGTGATCAAGATTCGAACTCGCTTCATGAGCTCCTGGTGCTCGCGGGCAAAAGTCTGCGCGCCCAACGAGCCGTAAAAGTGCCCTGAGTCCACCACCAGCACCAGGGTCTTCGGCCTCTGCTCCTTGGGCACCCGCGCCCAGGCCCAGGCCTGGGCCAGCACCTGGGCGGTTCCGGCCCCGTCCTCCACCGCGCCCTGGAAGGGGCTGTCATGGTGGGAGGTCACCAGAATCACTTCCTCCGAGCGACCGGGCAAGATGCCCCAGACGTTGTTCATCACTCCGGGCTGGGTCCCGCCCTCCAAGATCAAAGTGGCAGAGGCGCCGGCTTGAGCCAACTCTCTCAATTTGATCCCATCGTATTTACCAATCCAAAGGGCCGGCATCGGCTTCATGATCCCATCGTAAGGACCATAATGGGTATTGGAATTCGAGGGCTGATCGCGCAGGATCAGGCAGATGCCGGCCGCACCTTGGCGATAAGCTTGCCAATAGACATCGTTCGCCGGCGCATTCTCGGCCGTGGTGCCGCCAATGAAGTTCTGGCGCACGAAGTTAAGGTATTGGCTGGAGGACAAGGTGATGGAGCCGTCGGGGTCGGAGATCGTGTAGGCCGCGCCGCTCAGTTTGAGCAGGGCGCCATACGGGATTTTCGGAAACGGCACCTCGGCCACTACAATTTTGCCCGCCACCTCCTTCCCCGCGAAATCCCGGGGTTGACCGATGCCAATATAGACCAAAGGAGCGCTGACCCCCTCTGGCCCGGTGAAGCCGGTATTGACCACAAAAAAGCTGGGAATCTCTTGGCCGGCAACCCGCAGCGACCATCGCTGCGCGGTCCACACCGCGATCGGGATCGGGTCCAGAGTCACCTGTTCCAGGCCCATCTCCCGGAAACGATCCGCCACCCAGCTCTCCGCCCGATGTCCTTCGGAAGTGCCCGGCCGGCGATGAGGCGTCTGGCACAACTCCTCAATCCACCCAAAGATGGTTTCCGAGTCAGGGGGCGTGGCAACTCCTTCGGACTCCGCCAGGGTTGCCGCGAGCTTTTTCGCCTCTCGCTTGAGGGACCAAATTTGGGGCAGACGCTTCAGCAGACGCCCGAGGGTGGAAGCAAGATTGGGATTGACCTGGGTTTCAAGTCGTTTCGTCTCCGCCATCATTCCGGCGGTCCAGATTATTCCAATCAGAATCACCAGGGCGATCATCGCCCGCGCCTTCTTTTGCTTGAATTGAAACATGTCATCCTCCTCGGTCAGGGGTCAAGTTGAGATTGAATATCACTTTATCATTGAGAAGTTTGGGTTGCAATTGCGCGGGGTAGCGGCTAGAATGAATTTCATTCCGCTGGTTCAGGTAGAATTCTTCGGAAAGGAGCAGACGATGGCCGACCAGTCTCTTTATGATAAGTTAGCCGAGAAAATTTTATGCAAGGGTTCCAAGATCATCCCCCAACTTTTCCAAATGTTGGCCGATGAAAAGGATGCCGCCCTTTTACTCGCGCTTCCCGCCGCCGCGGCCGAAGCCGCGGCCAAACTGGGGCGAAATCCCGCGGAAGTCGAGCAGTCCCTGGATACCCTTTTCAAAAAGGGAGTCGTTTTCAAGTCGAAAAAGCCGGAGGGCACCAAATACCGGCTGTGTCGGGATATCGCTCAATTCCACGACGCGAGCATCCTCTGGTCCGACGCCACCCGGGAATTTTGGGACCTGTGGCAACGCTACATGGACGAGGAGTGGCCGGCCTATGCGCGCATGATCACGAAGGTTGTAAAGAAACCCTTCACCCGGGTGATCCCGGTGGAGAAGTCCGTGGAAGGCCGCGGCCAGATCCTGGCCCACGAAGACGTGAAGCACATGATCGAGACCGCGACCCGGGTGGCGGTGACCCGCTGCACCTGCCGGGTGATCGCCCACAAATGCGATAACCCCACCGAGATCTGCCTCCAGATCAACCGGGCCGCGGATTATACCGTCGAGCGCGGCACCGGCCGCGAGATCAGCAAAGAGGAAGCGCTCCGGCTGGCGCGGGAAGCGGCGGAGCGGGGCCTGATTCATGTCACCGTCAACAAGGCCGAGGTCAGCCACTTCATCTGCAACTGCTGCACCTGCTGCTGCCAGACCTTTCCGCTTTTGATCAGCGAGGGGCTGCCCCTCAATGACCCCAGCCGGTTCCGCGCCCGGGTGGATGAGGATGCCTGTAACGCCTGCGGCATCTGCCTGGACCGCTGCCACTTCTCCGCCATCAGCCTGGTGGAACACAACGGAGGCGAAGTGGCCCAGGTCAGCCTCGAGAAATGCATGGGCTGCGGACTCTGCTCGATCAAGTGCGAGACCGAAGCGATCAGCATGATCGAGGCGCGGGAGCCTTCGTTCATCCCGGCTTAGACCGGGCTGGAAGTAGTTGGAAGTTAAATCGAGATGGCATTCGATGTCATTGTGGTAGGCGGCGGGGTCAACGGCACCGGCATCGCCCGCGACCTGGCCCTGCGCGGGATCAAGACCCTGCTCCTGGAAAAGCGCGACCTCGGCTCCGGCGCGACCGGCGCTTGCTCGGGCATGATCCACGGCGGGCTCCGCTACCTGATCTACAGCATCGAGACCACCATCCATTCCTGCCAGGACTCCGGCTACATCCAAAAAATCGCGCCGCACCTCCTCTTCCGCATCCCCTTCCTGATGCCGATCCCCCATCCGGCCACCGCCCCTTTCTTCGAGACCTACTTCGAGGTTTATGACAAATACGCGCCCCTCAAGCACGGCCTGCCCCATACCCGCCTGAACCGGGAGCAAGTGCGCTCGCTCATGCCCAATCTCTCGGACCAGGTGCAAGGCGCGATCACCACCGATGAGTGGGGCATTGACCCGCACCGCCTTTGCGCCGCCAACGCCAAGAGCGCGGAAGAGCATGGGGCCGTGGTCCGCACCTACTGCCAAGTGACCGAGTTCCTCAAGGACTCGTCCGGCGCCATCCTGGGCGTCAAGGTCAGAAACCGCGACGGCAGCCAGGAGGAGATCCGCTCCCGGCTGGTCATGCACGCCACCGGGCCGTGGCTGATGCGGACCAGCGCCCTGGCCGGGGTGCAAGTGAAGATCCGGCCCGGCAAGGGCGTGCACCTGACCTTTGACCGCCGGCTCCTCAACCTGAGCGTGATCCTGCAAATGATAGACGGCCGGCAGAGCTTCATCATGCCCCACGAGAACACTTCGGTGCTCGGCACCACCGACGACGACTATTACGGCGACCCGGATGACCTGCGCGTGACCGAGGACGAGGTGGAATACCTGTTGCAGGGAGCGGAGCGGTTTATCCCGGACATCCGCCGCGCCCGGGTGATCCGCGCCTGGGCCGGGATCCGGCCGACCCTGTATGCCTGGGGCAAAAACGAGGACGCGCTCTCCCGCGACCATCTGGTTTATGACCACGAGAAGCTGGACGGCGTCCGGGGGATCATCTCGATTGCCGGGGGCAAGCTGGCGAGCTATCGGTTGATGAGCGAGGAAGCCGCGGACCTGATCGCCCAAAAACTGGGAATCGCCGCGGCCTGCCAGACCCACCTGGTGCCGTTGCCCGGCGGCGAAGAGATTCTGGACCCGGCGCAGGTGGCAAAGGAGTATGGCATCCCGACTTATGCGGCCAACCGCCTGGTGTTCCGCCACGGCGCCCGCGCCAGTCAGATCCTGGAGCCGACCCGGAAGCATCCCGCGCTCAAGCAGGTGGTCTGCCGCTGCGAGCCGGTCCTGGCCGCGGAGCTGGTCTATGCGATCCGCCACGAGTGGGCCGTGACCCTGACCGATTTGCGCAACCGCACCCGGCTGGGCGCCGGTCCCTGCCAGGGCTTTCGCTGCGCCGCCCGGGCCATTCCCTTGCTGGCCGAAGAACTCGGCCTCTCCGGCGAGCAGGCGCTCGAGCAACTGCTCGCCTTCCTGCAAAGACGCTGGCGGGGGAAACAGCCGGTCCTGCTCGGGACCATGGTGGACCAGGAAGCCCTGAACCAGGCCGCCTACTTCGGCACCTTCAACCTGGACCGGCTGGTGGAGCCGCCCGATCCCGACCGGGGGCCGGGATTTTGATGCTGAATATCATATGCTTTATAGTTAATGCTATATATCATACATTTTATGGTATTGATATTCAAGCGATGAAGCGGCAAAGATGATGAGCCTCTCCCCGCCCCCAGCCGGCCCGGGCCAAGTGGACCTGGTGGTGATCGGCTCCGGCCTGGCCGGGACCGCGGCGGCTTTAGCCGCGGCCGGGCCGGGCCAGGCCGTGGTGGTGGTGAGCCGCGGCTCCGGCGCCAGCCACCTGAGCTCGGGCGCGCTCGATCTGGCTGACGATCCGGTGGCGGTTCGCGGCCGGCCCGAGCGAGCTTGCCGGGAAGTGGCCCAGAACCTCGAGGAGCTGCTGCGGCGCAATCCGGCTCATCCCTATCACCTGCTCCTTGACGGCAACGGTTCGCTGCCGCCATTGCTCGATACCATGCAGCAATCCTTCTTCAAATTGTTTCCGGCTGATGGACATCTCATCCTGGAAGGATCCTTCCAGCACAACCGCTTCGCCTTCACTTCGCTGGGCACGATCAAGGCCACCGCCTTTGTTCCGCAATCCACCGCGGTGGCGGGCGAGCCGTGCCTGCAGCGGCCGCTGGTGGTCGGCCTCGAAGAGTTTCCGGACTTTGACCCCGGCTTCTGGCCGCGGGTCGCGGCGCCGCTCGCGGAAAAGTTGGGAGCCCCCATGCGCGGCGGCCAATCCGGTTGGGCGCGATTGGGCCTGGCGCCGGACCTCTCCGCCCCCGAACTCGCGCAGCTCCTGGCCGAAGCGGAGCCGGCTGAACGCCTCATCTCGGCTCTCCGCAATGAGGCCAAGGGGTTCCCTGGCCTCACCGGGATCGTGCTTCCGCCGGTGCTGCCCATCCGGGGCCGCGGCCGGTTACTCGAGCGGTTAGAGCAAGCGGCCGGGGTTCCCGTGCGCGAGCTTCTTTCCCCTCCCCCTTCGGTGCCCGGACTCCGGCTCGGATTTCACCTGGAGGACCGGCTGGCCCAGGCCAGGGTTCGGATGGTGCGGGGATCGGTCGTTGGGTTCAGGGCCGAGGGGAAAAATCTCCGGGCCATCGCGGTCGAGGCTGCGGGCAAAAAGCAGGAGTTGGAAGCCGCTCAATTTGTGCTGGCCGCGGGTTCTTTTGCCGGCGGCGGCATCCGCAAGGGCAAGCGTTTTCAGGAGCCGATCTTTGAGCTGCCGATCTTCTGCGGGAATCAGGTGGTCGGCGAGATTTACACGGCCAAGCTCACCCGGGAGCTGATTGCCGAGCCGCACCTGCTTTTCACCTGCGGGCTGAAAGCAGATTCATCGCTCCGCCCGCTGGGCCCGGAGGGCGCTCCGGTCTTCGAAAACCTGCGCGTCGCCGGAGCCATCCTGCAAGGCTCGGACCCGGCCCGCGACGGCACCGGCGCCGGCGCCGCCCTGGCCACCGGGTGGCGGGCAGGAAGTCTTTGGTGCTAAATCCCAAACTCTCTTTCAGCGCGGCAGGCGCTCAAGATCAAGTTGACAATCATGGCAGGGATAGGGTAGATTAAGTAATAAAGTGGAATGTTGAGGAATCGAAAATGAAACAGCGGAACACCCTTCCCAAGCTCGGGCAGTTCGAAAACCAATGGGTCGCTTTATCTCACGATAAGAAGAGGGTAGTGGCGGCCGATCGCGCATTTGGCAAGGCTCTAAACAAAGCCATGAAAAAAGGAGAAAAACATCCGGTGATGTTCAAGGTCTTACCCGCCACCTCCTTTTACGTGGTCTGATCAACACCCTCGATGAAATTCAAATATCTGGACTGCACGCCTGATCTCCCGCCCTCTTCCAAAATCTTCCGTCCGGTGGTGGAAATTAACGTCCGCTTTGGCAAAGAATCAGTAGATCTCCTTGCGCTCATTGATTCGGGAGCTGACGTTTGCTTATTTCCCTCCGAAATCGGTCGGGCACTTGGGATAACGATCGAGAAAGGGAAACGATCTTCCGTAAGCGGAATCGGCAAACGCACCTATTCCATGTATTTACATCCGATCACCATTACGATTGCCCCATGGCGGATGAACATTCCGATTTATTTCAGCTCGGCGGTTGGGACTCCGATTTTGGGGCAGAAGGGCTTTTTTGAATTCTTTGACGTCAAACTTTGCTACGCTCAAGGCTATTTTGAAATCCGACCGGTTCAAAGCCGGAAGCGGCTTTGGGCGAGATCACGTCCTTGAAAATTTCCGGTGGTTGTTCCTAGCCGACCATTTCTTTCTTAATCCCGCCTTTGCCGTTTCGCTTGACCGCGTACATGAGCGAATCGGCTCGTTTGATCATCTCATCCGCGGAACCGGGAGGCTCGTTGAAAGTGGCCAAGCCGATGCTGAGGGTGACGAGCAGGGGCTGTTTTTCCATGGCCTGGGCTAATTGATGCTGGAGCCGGGTCAGGGCCTCGAGGGCGGCGTCTGGTCCGGTTTCGGGCATCAGGATGGCGAACTCGTCTCCGCCCATCCGAGCGCCCAGATCGGCGGCGCGCTTGTTTTGCTGGATCACGCCGGCCACCGTGCGCAGCACTTCATCCCCGAGATGATGCCCGTAATCATCATTGACGGCCTTGAAGTTGTCGCAATCAACAAAGGCGATGGAAATGGGATGGCGGTACCGTCTCGACCTCTCGATCTCTTTCTCGGCAAATTCGTAGAAGGCTTTGGAGTTGGCGATTCGGGTCAGG
>Ga0315282_10004672_pt1 | contig 23754 bp, 21 predicted proteins | sample YL17G07_20_MG_FD_203693 | JGI IMG/M metagenome (GOLD analysis project Ga0315282, IMG submission 203693) | Sediment microbial communities from Yellowstone Lake, YNP, Wyoming, USA - YL17G07_20 | ecosystem: Environmental > Aquatic > Freshwater > Lake > Sediment | place: USA: Wyoming | collected... | reverse complement strand
TCGTCTTCGTATGCACCAGCGCCTCAGCTTGACAATGTCTCTATCATCCCTCATGTGGGCACACTGCGTTTTCTCAGTTCACATATGTGTGCCAGATGTGGTGGTATAGCAGAACTCTACGGCGAGGGCGAAAACGCTTTTATCTAGACCAGAGGAAGCCCAGCGAGTGCGCTAAATGTTCTTCAGGAGTCCGGTACGGGATTCACGAAGGCAAATAGAAGTCCTCGTGATCATTGCTCTGATGTTGCTCTCCGTCACGAACAATGTATGGTCAGTCTCAGCTCAGAAAGGAACCGTGTTATCGTCAACGGCGCGGGTTACCGCTCTCTCTCCAATAGCTGCGCTGAGTCTTACTGAATGGACTGTGCCGAGTAGCGGCGCTGCACCTTGGGGCATAGGGTTAGACTCGTCTGGCAAGATCTGGTTCACTGAGAACGCCTCGGGCAAATTAGGCAGATTCGACCCTACCAGCAACGACTTCACCGAGTGGAGCATTCCGGGAGGAGGCAGTCCTCGATACGTGTTCGTAAGTGACATCAATATGACACGCGTTTGTTTCACAGAGTACTCATCGAACAAGATTGGCTTTCTGAATACTAGCAACAATACGTTCGTTAGATGGCAATTACCCGCCGGGAGCAATCCCGTCGGCATTTTCGTCGACGAGAACAACGACATTTGGTTCACCGAATCGGGCAGGGACGTAATAGGCAGACTGAGACCAAGCACGGGTCAGTTGACAGAATGGACGCTCCCGGGAGCCACGGGCTCTCCAAGCTCTCCATTGCTAAGGCCTTGGGGCCTCTATGTTAGAGTTCCTCCACTCGCCGGAGGCAATCGCTTTGTATGGTTCACGGAGCTTGAGAGCAACAAGATCGGTCGCCTCGAAGCCAACAGTGGGCGTCTTGCCATTTGGGATCTCAACACCCTCGCTGTAACACCAGGCATCCGATACGGACCGATGGACCTGACCGCTGATTCAGCGAACAACGTCATCTTCTCAAGCATCTACGCCAATAGGATCTCAATTCTTGGAAGCAACGGCACAGTTTACAGTGAATACAACATTCCTACTCTGGACGCAAGACCCATGAGCGTGAGATCGGACTCTGTTCGCAATGCTATATGGTTCACAGAATACAACGCAAGCAACATAGCGACTGCCAACACTACATCGGCGACTCAACGCTTCCTGGCTCCCACTCCCTCGTTGTCCTCGCTCTCACCTGTGTCAACGAGCCTGATTTCAAACGCCACAACCGTGACTTCGCAATCAAACGTCCAAGTTCCTACAGTGACCATGAATATTCCAATCTTTCAAGGTCCACTTGGTGGAGTGACCGAGTATCGTCTTCCGACTCCAGTTTCTCGGCCGAACTCCCTAGTCCTGGACCAAGGCGGCAACGTATGGTTCACTGAAAGCAATGCGACTATCAACAAGATCGCCCGCCTCAGCATCCCATACGTGTTCCAGCTTTCCGCGTCTCCAAACACACAGACGGTAAGCCAAGGGCAATCAGCTAGTTACAGCGTATCCGTCAATTTGCTCGGCGGAAACCCGCTACCGGCTCAACTATCGTTAAACAACGCTTCGTCCAATCTTACTGTTGACTTCACTCCTCAATCAGGGACCCCGCCTTTCACATCCACGCTCACCATTGCAACTACAAACTCAACCCCTACTGGAGTCTATGCGATGGATGTCATGGTTACGAGTGGTGGTCAGAGCAAATCATCTGCCATCACTCTCACCGTACAATCGCTTCCACCACCGTCATTCGACTTCGGCATGAACATCATTGGCGCTGATACTGCAACTGCCCCTCAAGGGGAATCAGCATCATTCGAAATTGAGGTCACTCTGATTAGTGGAAGTTCGCAGCGCGTGAATCTCACCGCCTCGGGATTTCCTGCTGGGACAACGCATTCCTTCACGACCCTTGGCGAATACGCGCCGTTCACAACAAGACTTTACATTCAAACCGGCATTGACACGCCGCCTGGTTCATACCCGATCACGATCACGGGGACATCGAGCGAGGGAATCACACATCATCAAACTCCCATCTTGCAAATAACGGAAGTCAATCGAGACTTCAGCCTAACTGCGGCCACAAATGAAGTTACATTGGTTCAAGCATCCAGAACCGACCTTACGTTAATCGTCACCTCAATTGGACCATTCAACGGCAACATCACCTTGAATGGAGCTTTCTCTCCCTCGGCGCCAGGCCTCACAGTCACGTTTCTGCCATCTTGGGTGGCTCCGTCACCAAATGGAGGAACATCCCAGGCAATTGCTCAAATTGTAGCGACCAGGAATACTCCCGGGCAGATCTACCAACTCACGGTGACGGGCACTAGTGACACGCCGTCACGCACACACGAGATTGTACTGACTGTGCGAGTCTCGCCGTGCCTAATTGCCACTGCGGCGTTCGGTTCTGAACTCGCACCGGAAGTTCAATTCCTGAGGACATTCCGCGATCAACAGGTAATGCGCACCTTCGCTGGCTCAAGCTTTATGGCAGTCTTCAATTCGTGGTACTACTCATTCAGTCCGGCAGTAGCGCAGTTCGAGTACTCTCATGCAACTGTGAGGATGATGCTTAGAGCGCTGCTCTATCCACTCATTGGCATTCTGCATCTCTCATCCAGCTCCTATGCAATTCTGAACTCACCCGAAATGGGAGTCCTTACCGCTGGGATCGTGGCCAGTCTCCTTATTGGTCAGGTATACGTTGCTCTACCTGCAGCCTGCCTGCTTTGGATTGCTCGAAAGCGACCTCGCGTCAGAATCAGGAACGCTGTGAAATTGGCGGGGGCGACCTTCCTCACATCGATCGTGGCTTTCTTTGTCGCAGAGAGCTTGACTCTCACATGGCTGATGATGATGGCAAGCGCAGCAGTTGTCTTGATAGTATTAGGCACTACTGGCATTCTTGGCGTTGTCGTGGCTCTCCAATACGCCAAACAACGACTGTGATCCTCAGTCTCCCCTGATTCTCTTCGTTTCAGACATCACAATATCTGAGATTTCCCGTACAGGTCTCGAAAGCGTTTCCGCGATCGCAAGAATGTCGTCGAACTCAGGCTTTACTCTGAAGACCTTGCCTACCGCGTCCCTCGCGAACTTAACCCTAACGTCAAAACTCTTACCCTCAATCGTCAGTTTCAAAGTCTTGACCTCTCTGGGCGAGGTAAGTCTGTTCCACTGCTGGTATCTCACGCCCAGCGTCCCACTCTCCTGCATTATGACGTCTGCAAGCCTAGGCAGGTCATTCACGTCGCAGAGTACATGCAGAACGTGACCAGGGCGGTTCTTCTTGAATTGCGCGGAGGTGATCCATGCGTCCTTTGCGCCAGAATCTAGTACCCGCTGTAATGTATGACCGAGGATCTCTCCGGGGAGATCATCAAGATTGGTTTCGAGTATTTGGATCGTTTCGAAGGTTGAGCGAGATTCTGAGTTTCGGCCAATTACGACCCGAAGGATATTTGGCGACGAAGATAGCTCTCGTGTCCCAGCGCCATAGCCAACTTTCTCTAGCACCATCGCAGGATAAGTCTCGACCACCCTCCTGGCCAAATTCACGAGCAAAGCAACTCCTGTCGGTGTGGCGAGCTCCACGCGTTCTGGCCCACCTCTAATTGGAATTTTCCTCTGTTCTAGTATCTCGAGGACAGCAGGAACTGGAGTTGACAACTCTCCATGCGAGAAACTCGTAGTACCTCCACCTACGGCTACAGGCGTGGAATAGACATCGCCGTCGAAAATGCCCAAGTTGTCACACGCAACCGCTACTCCCAGTGTATCCGCTAGAGTGTCAGCAGATCCTGCCTCATGCAGATGAGTACTGGCCAAGTCAACTCCATGCAACTTGCTTTCGGTTTCCACCAGCATCTTGATAGCGCTAATTGTGAAGGACGAAGCCTTCTTGCTCATTCCGGATGCGGTTGCCACTTTCTCGGCCGCATGTAGAAGCTCTTCTGCTTTCGTTTCCCTTGTATCTTCAATGATATTGAGTTTGACTCCACATGCTCTGAATCCATGCATCTTGACTTCTCTTGCTTCGAGACGAAGTGATTTGCACTTGGGATAGTGGGTTGGGATGCGTTCTAGTACGTGTTGAATCGCTTGCTGGTCAGCACCGGCGTCGATCAATGCTGCAAGCAGCATGTCGCCTGAGATTCCAGCTGTTTGGCTATCAATTACGGTGATTCTTGCCAATCGACGCTTGTCCCCAAGTTCTGTAGCATACGAGTAGAATTAAGCCATTGCCGCAAGAGGATAGAAGAGGGGGAAACTGGATCTGGCCTCTCTCACATCTTCTAGTCGAGCGAGAATCTTCCGCCCTGAGAACTGCTAAGGCCAAGCCTACGAGTGGCAGAGCGATGTCTAGCTCATGTCCTCCCGCATACTTCTTCACTTCTGCAGCGGATAATGGCTGGGCCAAGCCGCCAAAGAACTCGACTCCGCTGGCAAAGTTAAGGACCGGATCTATTTCCGATATCCATCAGAGTGACAGAGATGTCCCGACGCCTTTCTTGAGCGCGATCTCATAGACTTTACTGGCTGTCGATACGTCCTGGATTGCGAGACCCTGAGATTTGAAAATTGTAATGTCCCTCTCACTCTGTCTGCCGGCTTTCTTGCCAGTCACGATCTCTCCAAGTTCAGCGTAAATATGATCGGGTTTGATCAGACCCTGTGAAATTGGAATTATGAGATCTCCCGCTTCTTTCAGTGCAGCCTCTCGCGAGTCCACGATCACTTTGGCTCGCTTTATCGCCTCAGCGTCAAGTTCCCTCGCGTCAGGGGTATGAGAACCTATGGCATTCACATGTGTACCTTCCTCCAGCCAGTCACCGACCAGGACTGGCGTCTTGGAGGTGCTTGAAGTCACGACTATGCCCGATCCCCGCACGGCTTTCTCCGCGCTATCCACAGGCGTCGCCTGAACTCCCAATTCCTTAGAGATCTCTTTGCAGAACGACTTGCATCGGTCTCCCACTACATCATATGCCTTGACTTTCTCTATTCTTCTGACCTTGCTGACTGCAATGATCTGAGTTCTACCTTGAACGCCAGTACCTATTATCCCAACCTCACCAGCGTCCTTCCTTGCGGAGTATTTGGTTGCAACCCCACTCGCCGCTCCGGTTCGCACGGCTGTTAGGAAGGCTCCGTCCATTATCGCGAGTAAGTCGCCGTTTCTGGCATCGGTTAAGAGTACAACACCGAGTATCGTGGGCAACTGGTATCTCTCCGGGTTGTCGGGATAGGCCGATACTACTTTGATTCCTATTGCGCCCATTGTTTCAATATAGGCGGGCATGAAGTTGACCGAACCGTTGTTCTTCTCGACTCGAATAACCGTCCTAAGAGGCATGTTCACTGTTCCAGACCCATGCTCCTTGAAGGCCCTCTCCACAGCCGCGATGGCATCATCCATCGTTAGAACAGATTCAACATCCTTCCTGCTTAGAAAAAGCACCATGTCACTCGCCCCATTCATTCCTTCCTTCTGGGGTGCTTTGCTCGATAAGGCTTTTCCACAGATATCAGTCTCAGCCTTATGTGTGCATCAGGGCTCTGCGGTGATCTGTTAAGCGACCGAGCTGGACCAATTATCCTTGCTGAGTTCAACAGTGAGACTAGGCAACTTGCCCATAGGCTATGGCGTCTATTGTGACCAACATGTCAGCCGCGGGCAACTTTGCTTCAACGGTCGTCCTAGCCGGTGGGTTATCTGAAAAGAACCTCTTGTAGACTTCATTCATCTTCTGAAAGTCAGTAGTATTCCTCAGGAATACCGTTATTCTCACGACGTCACTAAGCGTAAGATCTGCAGCTTCTATTATTGATCTAACGTTGTCCAAAACTTGGCGCGTCTGAGATTCAATGTCATAGCCCACTATCTTTCCAGTCTTTGGATCGATAGGCGCCTGTGCGGACACGAAAAGTAAGTTTCCTGCTTTGACTCCTTGGGAGTACGGACCAAGAGGTTGCGGTGCATTGGGCGTTCTGATATACTGCTTCGCCATGTTCGAGCTCACCTACGATCGCCGTCTGCTGGTATCGAGGTTGAACGGTTTGCCTTCTTGGAGAGTTTTCTTAGGAATCTTGTCTTTCCATTGTTGCAGGAATGGTAAGTCTTCGCTTTCTTCCCTCAGATCATCAGGAAGCATATGTGGGATCTCGTCTATTATGGGGTACCAGCGGTTGCATTTCGGGCAGACGATTACGCCTGAGGTAACTTCCTCCTTCTCCTCGAATACTTGCAGTTCCAATGGGTAGAACTTGTCGACAGGGCACGCCAGAATATCCATCAGTTTTCTCTTCAATCTGGACCTATCCGCCTGCAATACGAGCAACCAACTGAAATATACTGCTTTCGAGAGCACCCGTGTGTCGATCATGAGCTATCCTACGCGAGACGCCCGAGAGACAAAGTTCCGATCAAGCATTGTCAGCCTTATTCTAGATGGTCGACTAGAGTCCGCCTTAAGGCTCCTTTCAGAGCACTATGCCATCAAAGCACCGGACTTGAAAGTCGGCACGGTAAAGGGGCATAGAAAGGTTCTCGCGTGCTACGTAGAGAAGGAAAGGCGCATCTACGTATCCCAGAGCGACCATCTAACCAACCCCTTCGTCATTCTCCATGAGTTCTATCATCATTTGAGAGCATCCCAAATCGGCAAAAGCAAGCAGGTCGAGAAACGTGCGGATCTCTTTGCGTCCAATTACATACAAGAGTTTGTGTTGACTAGGTCAACCTGCAACTAATGCTACGGCTCGCCCAGCAGCTCCCGATTCGAGAACCCTTTCGCAGACTGCAACCGCCATCATTCCGTCAGCAGCTTGGACTGCAAACGGGCGATCGTTCAGAATAGATTCAGCAAAATGCGTGAGCTCAAGCTTGAGTGGTTCGCCCTTCTCGATCTCGGGCTTAAGCGTTCCTTCAGAATTCTCGAGGCATATCTCTTGCGTGATGTAATCCAATTGCACAGTGGCCTCGCTCCCTGTCACTACAAGCGTTCTAGTTTTCTGGAGCGTCAGCCAGTTCGCATCAATGAACGCCGTCCCCCCATTTCCAAATTGTAGCATAATCTCAGCATAATCCTCGTTTGCATTTCTTGTACTGCCTATGCGAGCGTAAACAGAGTTCACTTCGTCCTTCAAGATATATCGCGATAGGTCGATGTCATGAATCGCTGTATCACGGACTACGCCGACATCACTGATTCGGTCGGGTTTTCGACCCACTCGTCTGGCGAGAAGAAGTATGATCTTGCCGAGCCTTCCCTTGTCGGCCAAACTCTTAAGACAGCTCACAGCGGGATTGAAGCGTTCGATATGTCCGGGCATTATTCTGAGCCCTTTGCTCTCGGCAAAAGTCATCAACTCTCGCGCTTCAGACACGGTATTGGTCATCGGTTTTTCTACGAACACGTGTTTACCCGCAATTAATGCGCGGATGGCAACTTGCTTGTGCGTTATCGTCGGAGTGCATATGACCAGAGCGTCAACATCCTTGCGTGATAGTACATGGTCAACATTGTTTGTGTATTCCACGCCCAAGTGCGATCCAATCGCCTCAGCAGTGGCAGCGTTTTCGTCACATACGCAAACCAGCTTTGTACATGGTAGCTGCGCTAGTACCCGAGCGTGGTTCTTGCCCCAGAAACCGGTCCCGATGACTGCAACTCGAAGTTGCTTCAACGGGCCCATAAGCCTCTTCCTATGCCTCGATAAACCAATCCACTCTTTTCAACGCTTGCGGGGTCAAGAATGCCGGTGCAGTCTAGGATCAAGCCTTGTTTGGACATGTGAGCAGCAAGTTCAATCGTATCCATGTTCTTGAAATCGTCATGAGCGGTTGTCAAGATTATGCAATCGGCTTTCTCTATGGCCCTCCGAAGGTTGGGTTCAGTAACTAATCCCATCGACTCCATCTCAGATGCATTGAACAATGGATCGAACACGGTCACTCGGGCCCCACGTTTCTTGAGAATTGATATCAGATCCAACGATGGCGAGAAACGTGTCTCCTTCGCGTTGGGGCGGTAGCCGACCCCCAAAACAACCACCTTTGCCCTCTTGAGTGATTTCCCGCAGACACGTAGACCTTCAGATGCGAGCCTCGCGGCATGGCGAGGCATCAGATCGTTGATCTTCCGCGCATCAAGCACCAGGCGCAGCCGGGACTCGAGCGCGTAGACCTCGCTCGCCAGCAGGTATGGGTACACAGGTAGGCAGTGACCACCCACCCCCACCCCTGTGAAATGGAGGTGTGAGTAGGGCTGACTGTTGGCAGCTCGTGTTGTCTCTAAGTAGTCCACTCCAAGCTCTTCGCATAGTAGGGCAAACTCGTTTGCCAGTGCAATATTCACGTCGCGGTAGATCGTCTCGAAGAGTTTGGATAGCTCTGCGGTTTTGATGTCCCTAACGCGTATTAGCTCACCCTTGATTATCACCGAGAGAGCTGCACATGCTGCCTCCAAGCTCTTCTTGTCTGTGGCACCTACTACTTTCGCGTAGCTCTGCATATCCTGAAGTGCTCTGCCGCCCATGGCTCGAATCGGGCTGTAGGCCATTCCAAATCCTTGTCCTGCTACTAGACCAGAATACTTCTCAATGGTCCCTTTGACAACTCGCTCGGTGACACCTGGGCCACAGGTGCTCTCGAAGATCACCAGACCACCATTCCTGACACCCTTCCCGATACTGACACACGCGTCTTCAACCGCTGAATAATCTGCTCGCTTTTGGCGATCGACCATTGTGGGAACGATTATGAACACTATGTCCGAGTTTGCCACCGCTTCTTCGGTAGACGTTGTTGCCGTGAACTTACCGCCCTTCATCACTTTCTTCAGCATTGGCGAGAGACCAGGTTCAGAAATCGGAGGATCTCCCTTGTTGACACGTTCAACTACCTCGGGATTCATGTCGGCACCGATTACACGCGCGCCAGCCTCGGCGTAGAGGCATGCGGTCGGTAGCCCCATCCATCCGAGACCGACAACGCACACGGTCAGTGCTCCGTCTCGAATCCTGACCGCAATCTCGCCAGGTTCGAGCGAAAGCAAAGACTGCGAAGACAACCGAAACACCTCCGATGATCTCGATTGCGAAATATTTAACTGTTTTTAACTCTACATGAGTGAATCATGCCACCATCGCCTCGTTTTAGGGAGTCGCTTCGTCGAGCAGGCCTAACGTCGTACGAGTCGGAGGCATACTTGGCTCTCCTTTCGGCACGAGAATTGACCGCCGAAGAGATATCTCGGATAACCTCAGTTCCAATTACTCGTGTGTATGGGACGCTGGATCAGCTAATGCAAAAGGGCTTCGCGCGGGTGGTGTTGAGTAGACCAAAAAGGTTCCACGCTATACCGCCCGATCAGGCGAAGCGAGACTACGTGACACATCTACGACGTACGTTCGAGACGAATCTTCTATCCGTTGAGGAAACCATGCGAAACTTGCAGAAAGATGTTGAACCGCTGTATGTGGATAGCCATCTGCAAGTCAAAGCAGAAGAACTTCTTGAACCGCTGGAAGACTTGCGCTCTATGGAGAACAGAACGAGTGAATACATACGAGATGCAACTAGGGAGGTCTTGATCTCAACGGCACTATTCTCATGGCTCCCGAAAATAAGATCGCCATTGAGAACTGCCCTGACAAAGGGCGTGAAGGTCAGAATCCTCATGCAGTTCGGTGAAAGTCAAATGCGGAAGCATCTCAATGGTCTCGGCCTTTTAGGGGCCCAGATAAGAGATACTCGGGATCCGTGGCATCCCGTTCGAGGAACTCTCGTGGACAACAGGGATCTGTCTTTTGTGATATGGGCTGCAGAAGAGACAGAGCGCCATTGGAACCCAATTGTCTATACTCCTCACCATACCAAGAACCCAGGCCTGATCAGAATCTTCCGTGAATCGTTTGACTTCAGATGGAGTAGCGCCAAGCGCGTCTCGGCGAGGTTGGGAACTGCATGAAAATTTGGTTAGATGTCCTCACACCCAAGCAAGCGAATTTCTTTGCTGAACTTCATCATCGTCTAAACGCTAGAGGCTTCAGGACTCTAGTGACAACTCGCGAATATCGAGAGGTCAACGAGCTTCTTGAGTTGAAAGGACTTGAGGCGACTCAAGTGGGCCGTCACGGAGGAATGGCCGTCAGAGACAAGCTCGTCGAAAGTTCCAAGCGCATCTTGGGTTTGGCAAAGATTGTTGAAGAATATGACCCTGATGTGGCTATCTCCTATTCCTCACCTGAGGCGGCGAGAGTTTCGTTTGGCCTGAAGATCCCACACTACTGCATAAGTGACTCCCCTCATGCTGAGGCTGTTTGTAGGTTGACCATACCGCTCTCTCAGAAGTTATTCACACCATGGGTTGTTCCGCTGTATGCGTGGAAGCGATATGGGATGAATCCAAGAGACATTGTGCGGTATCACGCCCTTGACCCGAAAGTCTGGTTGACTGGCTACAAAAGCAACCCGAAGAACCTTGACGGTCTCAAATTGGACCCAGCGAGGCCTGTTGTCGTTGTGCGGCCCCCCGAGGAGTTCGCAGCCTACCTCTCAGATCGCGTTTCCTCGATGCCCAGCACAGCTGCCGACATTATCGGCAAAGTTCTCGATATCGACGACGAATCCGTACAAATCGTGGTTCTCCCACGGTATGATGATCAAAGCGAGAAGCTCAGGAAACGTTTCGGCAGCCGAATCATCGTACCTGAACATATTGTCGACGCTGTTGCTCTAATGCGTGTGTCATCAGTTTTCGTGGGTGGAGGTGGAACGATGACAGCCGAAGCTGCACTCCTAGGCTTGCCCGCTATCTCCTACTATCCGGGCGAACCAACCTTCGTGGAGAAGTTTCTTGCAAACTATGGACTGATCGAAAGATTTCTCGACCCTGGTCGAATCGCGCAAAGAGCTGTCGCAATCTGCAAGAGCCGTGACTTTCATGAATTCTACAGAAAGAAATCGACTAGGTTAGCAGAGAGCATGGAAGACCCATTGAAGCTAATAATTCAGCGAATCTTCAAACGGTAGTCTTTCTACGTGCCATTGTTCGCCAAAGATACAGGTTAGTTAGCTTCTTCCAAGCCAAAAGCCACGTGAGGATAATGGCTCCAGAGAGAAGTACCCGTGCGATTTCCGTAGCTATTCGTGCAATTGTTGAGCTTCCGAGACTAAATGCAAAAACTACCTTCGAAATCAGAAGTGTACAAAGGAGCAGTCCCAACCATACGAAGATTTCGATCGCGGCGAGGGGCAAGAGACGTTTCAAACCCTCATCCCCACAGTAATCCAATACGTCAAGATTGCCAATATTGATGACACGATCGTCAAGACCATCATGCCCCGAACCACTTCTCTCTCTCCCGCCGGACCGGACGCAAGGATGAGACGCGCAAGCGTGACCGGCGCACCCCTTTCAGTACTCGCTGCCAGAGTTCCATTCTCCAAGAGGTGAGTCGGCCTCTCGCGGATTTCACGCCTCTCATAGAGCCTTCCAATGGATGAGAGTCCGTAGAAAGCGTTCATAATCTGCGGGATGAGCGCCACAACCATTACAGTCTCGATCCTGCCTAGGATAGCTATGGCTCCAAGAGCGGCTCCGACAGCAAGACTGCCCGTATCGCCGCTGAAGACCTTAGCCGGGAAACGATTGTAATGAAAGAAGGCGACCGCTGCCGCGAGAAGCCCGGCGGAAATGGCCGCGGTATGCATATCCCCAGAAACGAAAAGGACCGCAGTTATTGCTGTTGAGATTATGATGACCGTACCGGGCATCGATCCATTCATCACATCCATCATATTCACTGCATTCGATGTGACAGCTATCGCGACGGGTATGAGAAGCGGATAGAGGATTGTGAGGCTAACAGTTCCGAAGAGAGGAATCATCGGATATGGGTTGTAGGCTCGTAGGAATATGATTGGCAAGGCCGCGAAGGCCGTAAGTAGCGGCTTGATTCTTGCGCTCAAAGGGTGCAGGTCATCGAGAACCCCAATTGCTCCCGCAATGAGCGTCGTAGCGACGAAAGCGGTTATCTCGTTGAGACTTTCAGGAGCAGCGAAAACGTATGCCAAAGAGCCGAGCGTTAATCCAAGTAGGATTGCCAATCCGCACATTTCGGGTATCTCAAGTTTGGAAGTCTTGTGGACATCTCTCCCTGTCATGCCTCTACGGCGCATTATTCTGGCAATGAACGGTGTGGAGATGAACGTCGTGAGGAAGGTGACAGTGAAGAAGAATGCTAGATTTGCGTATGGTGCGATATCAGGCATGTTTCTGGCAACTCTTGATAATGCGGATTAGCTTCGTCTTGTATTCGTTGACGATCTTCTCGGCCTTGCGCTTGGTCGGCGCCTCCGCTAGTATTCTGAAGAGCGGTTCTGTTCCGCTTGGTCGGATTAGAATCCAAGATCGGGTTGGACCCCAGACCTTGATCCCGTCGATGTCCAGGACTCTACCCTTGGTCGGGAGAGCTCGTATCTTCTCGGTAACCTCAGCCTTGATCGAGTCCGGGCAAGGTATCTTATCCTTCACAATGTAGTACTGAGGAAGATTTGCCACTAGTTTTGAAAGAGGCTTACGTGCGTCGGCAACGATCTTGTAGATCATGGCGGTCGTGATTCCTCCGTCCCGCGCTGCTACATGGGGTGAATAGAAGATGCCGCCGTTCTCTTCCCCGCCCAGCTTTGCATTGATCTTCAGCATTAAGTTCGAGACGTAGACACTGCCCACAGGTGTATAGACGACTTCTCCGCCGTACCTTTCCGCAATCTCCTCTATCATCTGAGATGAACTGATCGGCGTTACGATCTTCTGCCCAGGATTCTTCTCCAAGAAGTCCTTGACTATCAGCGCGAAGGTCAGATCACCCCAGCAGACTGACCCATGCTCGTCCAAGAAGACCGCTCTGTCACCGTCGCCGTCATGTGCCACACCAAAATCGGCGTGAACAGAGGGGAGAATCCTTGATGTTTCTTTGAGGTTTTCCGGCGTCGGCTCTGGAAGTCTGCCGGGGAATGTGCCGTCGATTTTGCCATTTACGATGATTACGTTGCTGCCCAGTTTCTGCAAAATCAAAGGCGTCGCCAGAACGCTAACGCCATTCGCAGCATCCACGAGCACCTTTAGTCTACGTTGGGGCAAGCCACCAACATGCTCAAGGACGGAGTCGACGTATCTAGCGAACTTCTCTACGACAGGGAAAGGTTGCTTGAGATTGTTCCAACTCGTGAGCTTCCATTTGGACTTGAAGAAAATGCGTTCGATCTTAAGCTCCTCTTCATGAGGTAGCTCAACCCCGCTATTGCCCATGATCTTGATGCCATTGTATTCCGGAGGATTGTGGCTTGCCGTAACCATCACACTTCCCTTCAGACCCCAATCCTTCGTCAGAAATTGCAGGGCAGGTGTCGTTATCAGGCCCAGACTCCAGACTTGGCATCCGACGCTTGCAAGTCCTGAACTAACGATGTCTGTGAGGAGGGGGCCAGAGACCCGGCCGTCGCATCCTACGGCCAAATCTGTACCTTTGAAGTAGGTGCCCGTTGCCATTGCCAACCCTAGTACAAGTTCGGGAACCAGTTCATTGTTCACTCTGCCGCGAACACCGTTTGTTCCGAAAAGTTTCCTCTCACCAGCCGTCTTGTCCGCACTCACATGACATTCGCTCCGGACTTGATGTTCACCTTGATCTCTTTGAAGGAGTGAATTATTGCATTTCTTCCGACTCTAATATTGTCACTAATCTGAACATTCGGCGATATCACTGATCCAGGTTCAATTCTGACCCCTCTGCCCACAGCTACGTTGGATCCTATCACACATCCTGAAACCTGCGACCTTTCGCCCACGACCACATCATCAAACAGGATTGATTCTGAGACTCGTGCCCCCCTCCTGATACTACCGTTATCTCCCATCAGCAAGCAAGGACCTGCAGTAGCCCTTCCTTCGACGATTGATCGTTTACCCAAGTACACTGGCGGTCTGACTGCAGCGTTCCTGGCAATCCTGCTATTTCTCTCATGCAGAATACCTTCGGGAGCATCTTTGCGAAGCAATTCGAAATTCGCCTTCCGATAATCAGAAAGACTACCAATATCGAACCAATAACCGGAAAAATGGAAGCCGGCGAGCTTCCGCCCTTTTGCCAGTAAGGGGAAGATTTCCCTCTCCAAGGATACTTTCCTTCCTGAAGGGATCATCTTCAGAACTTCAGGCTCAATTAGATAGATCCCAGCGTTAACAAGATGACTAACCGCCTGGTTGAGGGTCGGTTTCTCGACGAAGCGTACGATTCGCCCTGCCGAATCAAGCAGCCCTGAACCGAACCTACTCGGATCCTTGACTTCGTAGAGCGCGTCTGTAACGAGCGCTTTTGTTTCCTTATGATGCATAAGCATTTCTTGGAGATCTATGTCAGCGACCACATCACCGTTCATCACAATGAACGTCTCGTCCAGATCTGCTGTACGGGACGCGAGCTTGATCGGTCCGCCCGTTCCTAGTGGAGCATACTCCAGCGAATATCGAATTCTCATGCCTTTGTACTTGTCACCCAGAGCGGTACGAAGTGAGTCAGCGAGATAGTTGACCGCGAGGACAACCTCCTCGACCTGAAAACGCTTCAGTTTCTCAAGGGTCCAGTAGACGATTGGTTTTCCCACGAGCGGGAATAGTAATTTTGGAATCACGTATGTGATTGGTCTGAGCCGGGTTGCATATCCACCGGCCAGAACTAGCGCCTTCATAGCTCTCCTCACACGCTACTCTGATTAAGACACCTATGTGGAGCTATTTGTGCTTCGGAGCCAGATTCCATGAGAGGTACCTACACGATAGTCATCTCGTGCAAGAAATCCGTCAACCTTAGGTTTGGAAGATTGGGACGCGCGAAAACATTGAGGGGCTTGTACGTCTATTCCGGATCCGCATTGGGTCAAGGCGCCATGTCCCTTGAAGGCAGGATAAGTCGTCATTCACGAAGTCATAAGAAGATAAGATGGCACGTGGACTACATGACTTCCAAGCAATGGTGCACAGTCAAGGCAGCCATCTACGTAGAATCTCCAAGACGCTTGGAATGTGACGTGAATAGTATGCTAGTTGAGATGTTGAATGCATCCCCACCTCTTCCGCACATTGGGGCCAGTGACTGCAAGTGCAGAGGTCATTTGATGCGAGTGACGTCTTTGCGTGAAAAAGCCCTCCTGAAACAGATTCGGGCAATCTATTGCAAGTTTGGCAATCCGGTGTACCTGGCGATCACGAGACGATCCAGATAGGTTTGCCCTCTTCCCACCTTTTGAGGAAAGCGTCTCTGAAGATCCTGATCAAACCCGGATTCTTAGTATAGTGAGGGCGATAGTAAACTGGACGAGGAACATCCCGCTTCTTCGTTGCCCAGATTAGAAAGACAAGTTCTTGACCATCCACCAGCGTTCCTCGCACAGGATACCACTCATCGACGCAGTGACGCACCTGAATGCCCAGCCCTTCGAGCTCCTTGGCCTTCTCCCTAGTTGATTCATCGCTGACCATCATCAGAATTCTTATGGCGACTCGCCGATCATGTGCTTGAAACAACGATTCGCGAACTTTACCATACCAGCCGAAGGTCTGTGCGAAGATCAATGCCTCTTGAGTTGCGTTACCTAGCATTCGAGCCGTATGCAGCTCCATATCCGGCAGATCGCGTAAGGGTTCGATGATTTCTTCCGGCCTGATACCCATCCTACCCTCCCAGTAGAGTGGTTCTAGAAGCTTCTCCAGTTCGAGAGCCGCTGAACTTTCCTGTGCTATTTGGTTCTCCAATATCGTCTTTCTTTGCTCAAGTATCCGCTGGAGAAAGGTTCGGGGTTGGACAACCTCAACTCGATTGCTTGAGATTCTAACGAGACCTTTGTCTGCGAGACCCTTCAATGAGTCCTCCGCTATCGCAGCTGGAATTCCGAATGCGGTGACGATTCTGTCTACCATCTCTCCCTCAGATTGCGACAGAAGGCGCAAGTAAACCTTCGATTCACCAGCTGACAAGCCAAGCCTCTTGAGTAGCTCCATCTCCCTCGCTTTATCTTGATTCAATTTCTTCAACACTCATGTGGTTCCATTGCAATTATGATTTGCTCGTTGATCTCCGGGAATTCCCTACGATACTAGGACCCTGGCCCTCTAGAGACAGTTGAGTATCTAAGAGCTTTGTGCATGGACCAGATCTTAGAGTAGGTCAGCAATAGTGCGAGCCAATCCTCTGATCAGATAACGCGCAGGCGATATCACAGAATCCCATTAGGCATGCGGGGGATCTTATCCCTTTGACATCGTATTGCGGCGGTTTGCAGATGAACTGGCAGATTTCATTTGGTCTTGATGTGCTGCTTCGGCATCTCAGCGATGTACATGAGTGGCGACTTACCAAGTTTCTTGTGAAGAACATCGTAGAGTTCGACCATTGGAACCTCAGCACCCATATTGTCTCAGTTGAAGATTGGAAGGGTGACCGCGCGATCAATGCCTTCAGCAATGGAACGAAAAGCAGCTTCTTTCAACACAGAGACCGCGCATCCAGCAGGACAGCAGAGTATTCAGATTTGTCGAACAGCTCACGGTCCTCAAGAAAAGAAAACAAGAAAATATCGATGAACCTAACTCACATCCACAGACCGGGAACGCGAAAGAAGCATACGGGCGATTAAGCTCAGGCAGGTTATTCATGACACAACAATAGATCACGATATCAGGTAGTTGCACACGCCTCTGTTTGAGAAACCTAGCGGAACTATTATGAGGACATATTGTGTTTGGGGTTAATCTATGGGAGGTTGCTGAGTGTTCATCGGAGCAGACAAGGAAGAGATCGAGACACCTGCATTACTCATAGACCTCGATGTTTTGGAGAAGAATATCAGGATCATGGCAGACTACTATCGCAGCAAGAGAGACGCCGCCTTGCGGCCACATCAGAAGGGACACAGACTACCAGCACTCGCAAGGAAACAGATAGACGCAGGCGCAGTGGGTGTCTCGATGACATCGCTTGGGCTCGCAGAATTCTATGTCAATTCAGGAATCGATGATATTCTTATCACGTCTGAAATCTACGGGAGAAGCAAGATCACGAAGTTATGCACTTTGTCTAAGCACAGCAACATAACGGTCGGGGTTGACAGCATAGAGAACGTGAGGCAGCTGTCAGAAGCCGCTTCAGCCCACGACACGAAAATCAACATAGCGGTGGAGATTTACCTGGGCAAGTCTAGGTGCGGGGTTCAGATTGAGGAGGCGAAATCTTTCGTTGAACGACTGGTGAGAGTCAGAGGCGTGAATTTCAAAGGGCTTTGGTGGCATCACAAATTCTCGGACGCTACTATGAATGACTTCGAACTGAGAAGAAAGGAAGCTTTTGAAACGTTGGATAACATCGCCCGATTAAGAGACGAAATCGAAGACTCAGGTGTATCCGTTGAAATGCTAAGTGGAGGTCATACGTGTACATGGAACATCACACCGGAATATCCGCGATTAAGTAACGTACAGGTACAAGCCGGAAATTACGTTTTCAATGATTGGTGTTCTGCACTTGTCAAGGGAACCGAGGTGTTCGACTACGCTCTAACCGTTTTGACCAGATGCATCAGCAGGCCCGCACCCGACGAAGCAATGTTTGATTTTGGCATGAATTCCTGCGCAGATGAGTGTGGTGAGAATTACTGGAAGGTGGTTGGGCCCAAGTTCAAAGACATCCAAGGAATTGACGAGATATATGAACGCGAAGAGATCTCATTCGCAAGACTCAAGGAGCCAGCCACAAAGATGAGAGTCGGGGACTTGCTTGAGGTGATACCGCCTCACGCTGACACAACAGCCAAGCTACATGACAAATACTATGGCATTCGAAAGGGCAAGGTCGAAGTGATCTGGCCCAACTACGGACGAGGTCTCCTCTAAACAACGATAGTTCTTCTGCACGCTCAAAGAGTATTCTCAAGCACGACTTCAGTACGGAGCCCACATTAGCCTAGATACAGAGAAACAATCTTCTCGTCCTTCAACCAGTTCGCGGGGCCGCTAAATACTGTATTGCCGAGTACCCAAGACGTATCCGAAATCGGCTATGGACAGAACCTTCCTGACGTTCTGTTCCACTATTAGAAAAGTGATCCCTTGGTTGCTGAGCTTTGCAACCTAGTCGTAGATCTAGTCTACCGGCACAGGTGCAATACCGTTAAACGGTTCATCAAGGAGAATTTGGCAGATTTCCTCTTTCCGATCTACGCTGGCATTTGCAGAAGTTAGGTAGATTTTGGCAGCTTCGCGATCAAGTATGTTGGCTTTCCTAGCGACGCCGCTACAAATGGTTGAGTCCATAGCCCTGTTTCTGCGTCCAGAGACGAGAGGATAGAACGTCACTCAAAGCAGCAGAACGTACTGGGCTGATCGATTGGCGCCGGGGGTGGGAATTGAACCCACGAGGCCCCAAAATCCCCATCTAGTTTCCTTTCCGTACTATTCTCCATTCTTTGACTACTTCGCAAACGGCTGGATATCCTTCAACATCTATCATCATAGCACGATGGTCATGGGTATAGTGAATGAGACGGGGTTTGGAGATCTTACGACCTATGCAGCGTAGTTTCTCACCTGTAAGCCTCTCAGTCTGCTGGTTCAACCCGTTTTTCGCTCCACAGGTCTTCAAGTATGCTGTTTACGAAGGAAATGTCGAGGCGTAGTTCATCGGCTATTTCAGAGGCCCATGCTCTATCGTTCTTGTCGAGAAATTCGAGGATCTCTTTGCGCGCCTGGGATCGGGAAACCTCTCGAATCCTAACAACTTCCATTCCTTTCAACTGTTCCGCATAATTCTTGACAGCGTCCCTAATTGCCTCGGACTTGGAAAGGTGCAACTTGTCAACAATTGTGCCAAGCGCTTCGAGTTCCCGTTCGTCTAGTTGCACAGGGTACACGTAGCGTTTGACTTGTTTGGTTGTTGCCATACGGTTCTTTATACATTAACATAATTTCACATAAAAATCTGGCGCCGGGGGTGGGATTTGAACCCACGAGGCCCCAAGGGCCAACAGCTATCTTGACCCATTTCTGTTCGATCTCGAGGTTCAACGCCCTTGCTGTCGGATCGGCCGAAGGGCTCTGTCGCCTTACCTAGCTAGGCTACCCCGGCGCCGCGTATTTCGTAGTCAGAGTTTGTATTAAGCAAGGCTCTCGCAAGCCAGTGGTTTCTTACAAGCTTCGCATTCGACTTTATGACGCGCTCCATGAGGGCAGATTCTCGGAAATTGGTGACCTAGAAAACGTTGTCAGCACGGGGTCACTTTGCTCCTGAGCGAGTCTGTGAGCACATAGTAGCTAACCTAAGTCACCGATGCTATTGTTTCCGAACTCAAAAGCTTAATCGCTGTCGAGCTAGTCGTTGAACTACAGAGGCTTACGATCTTGAATGAACGTGATCTTCTCATGATCCCCGGGCCTACGAACGTCGATCCCGTTGTTCTTCGTTCAATGGCGAAACCTGTTCTTTCACATGTGAGCGGTTCCTTCGCTGACATATTCAAGGAGACCATTGCGGATCTGAGACGCATATTCCAGACGGACGGACTGATCCTTCCACTGGCCGGTTCTGGCACACTGGCCGCTGAGATTGCGCTAGCAAACATAATCGAGGCCGGTGACAGAGTGCTCGCAGTGTCAGGCGGCTATTTCGGGGACAGACTTGCGGAAATCGCTTCTACTCTTGGAGCCAAGGTGGACAAGCTTGAGATTCCGTGGGGTTCCGCAGCAAATCCAAAGGATGTAGAGAGGAGACTTTCCTCGGCTGATTACAAGGCAGTGTTGGTTGTGCATGTAGATACATCTACAGGTGTCGCAAATCCTGCGAAAGAGCTTGCTGCGTTGGCTAAGAGCAGAAACACACTCTTTGTCCTCGATACTGTCTGTTCAATGGGGGGAATGAATGTTCAGGTGGATGATTGGGGAATCGATGTCTGTTTTACTGGCTCTCAGAAAGCCCTTGCCATTCCCCCCGGGCTGGCGATTGTTTCTTTCAACGCAAAGGCCTTGGAGGTTAGGAACAAGCGCAAGAGTCCGATTGGAACTTACTATGGCGATGTCAAGCGTTGGATACCGATACTCGAAGACCCTACCAAATACTTCGCCACGCAGGCCGTGAACATGATTTTCGCGCTGAATCAAACCTGCAAGATGATTCTCGCCGAGGGCCTTGCTTCGAGGTTCGCGCGCCACGCGAAGCTGGCATCAGCGTTTCGAGCTGGCCTAAGAGCCATCGGTCTGCGCTTGCTATGTGAAGAAACCGTGTCAGCCGATACGCTTACAGTGGCATACTATCCTAAAGGAGTGGATGACGCCAAATTCAGGAAGACGATGGCAGAGAAATATGGCGTCGTGGTTGCGGGCGGCCTCGGCGCCTTCAAGGGGAAGGCATTCAGAGTGGGACACATGGGAAGCGTCAATGCGAACGACATCCTATCCACCATCTCCGCAACAGAGGGATCACTTGCCAGTCAGAGTTACGAGTTCAAAGCAGGGGCTGGCATCGCAGCCGCCAATCGCATTCTGAGAACCTAGCTACGATGAACTGTCGCGAAGGGACACAGATCTACGCCACATTGCCCCACCATCCCGGACAGTCCTCGGTCTCTAGCTGAGACAGAATCCCTGAGTGGCATTTGCCAAGATGCTCGAGGAATCGCAGGAGTTTGATTCGTGAAGCCCAAAGTCTACGTTACAAGGTTGCTACCGGAGCAGGCCATGGAGCGAATTCGCTCATCGTGTGCTCTCGAAGTCTGGGAAGGCGAGCTTCCTCCTCCGAGAGACATTCTATTGGAGAAGGTGCGCGATGTGGAAGGCCTTCTGTGCCTACTCACCGACAAGGTCGATTCGGAGTTGATGAGCAAAGCGCCCAAATTACGTGTTATCAGCAATTTTGCAGTGGGCTACGATAACATTGACGTTGCCGAAGCGACTAAGCGCGGCATCGTTGTCGGAAACACGCCCGATGTCTTGACCGAAACCACAGCCGACTTCACCTTTGCAATGATCATGGCAGCAGCGAGGCGGGTGGTGGAAGGGGACAAGCAGGTTAGGGAAGGTAAGTGGAAGACATGGGGGCCACTGACTCTCCTCGGCGTGGATGTCCATAATGCCACCCTCGGAATCGTCGGCTTGGGCAGAATTGGAACAGCAGTGGCCCGCAGAGCAAAGGGCTTTGGCATGGAAGTACTATACCACGGCTTGACGCGTAAGGAGCAAATGGAAAAGGACCTAGGAATTCAATACGTTGGACTGCACAAGTTGCTGCCAGAATCCGATTTCGTAACGCTCCACACCAGCCTCACCTCTCTCACGTATCACCTGATCGGTTCCAAGGAGCTGGCTGAGATGAAGGAGACAGGCGTTCTAGTCAATACTGCGCGTGGGTCGATTGTAGATAATATGGCATTGTATGAGGCTCTGCGGGACAGGAGAATAGCGTTTGCTGCACTTGACGTGACGGATCCCGAACCACTCCCTGCGGATCATCCATTACTCACGCTAAGAAATGTAATAATTACTCCTCATATCGCGAGTGCAACCGTAGCAACGAGAACCGAGATGGCATTGATGGCAGCCGACAATCTCATCGCTGCCCTTAACGGAAAGAAGCCTCCTCACGTCGTCAACCCAGGGGTCGTCATGAAGTAGGACCGTTGTCTTCGCCTGCGCTTTTGATTCCGTTGAGCCGCCTTTGCTCGCTGAGTTGCGTGGGAAGTGGTCGTGTATTCCCTCTGTGGCAATATGTCCAGAACGGCTCGGAGGTTGGGTATCTACCGCTACTCTGCACAGGTGGAGTTCGCTTTCGAGAGCTCGCGCAGCAACCTGAGCCTATTGACCCATTCTGTTGGAGTCAACCACTCCACCTCTCATAGAGCTTTGACTCGATCCCCAGAGCATCGAGAATTTTGCCCACCACGTGGTTCACCAGATCGTCTGCTGATTTGGGTTTGTGATAGAATCCTGGACTGGCGGGTAAGATTGTGACTCCGAGTCTGGCGAGTTTGAGCATGTTCTCGAGATGAATAACGTTTAGCGGAGTCTCGCGTACAACAAGCACGAGTTTACGTTGCTCTTTGAGGGCAACGTCCGCGTTCCTGCAGACTAGGTTGTACGCATAACCGTTGGCGATGGCGGATAGGGTTTTCATGGAGCAGGGACAGATCACTGTCGCGTCAAATCCAGTTGAACCCGAGGATATGTCAGCGTCAATATCATGCTCCGCTAGAAGTCTTCCATTCTTCTCAAGTTCTTTCATGCCTTGAGGTGCTTCGAACTCCATCACTCTCTTCGCGGCGTCAGAAACGACGATCGTCAGCTCTGTTCCGGATTTTTTCAGTTCGGTTGCGAGTCTGATACCGTAAATAACTCCTGAGGCGCCGGTGACACTGAGGACGATTCTCAAGCACTTACCCTCCACTCACTGAGAACTCGCAATTCGTACAGCTTTAAGCTCTCACTTTTCTCTTCAGCTATGTAACCCAAAAAGCCCGGCAAGTGTTTGAGTTGATGATGGTCAGCGCGGCGACGAGACAAATTCAACCCATGGAAAGTCCGTCCAAACCTTATATGATGCTGCGGCGCCAAACACACAATTCGTGGTGGATTTGAGGAGTTTCTTGCTCGTAAAGGCCAAACCAGGTATGGAGAGGGAGATTCTCGATCGGTTCAAGGCGCTGCCTGAAGTACGTGAGGTCCACCTGATAACTGGCAAGTTCGACTTACTCGTCACACTGGAATCCGAGGAGACTGAACTTGATCCGAGAGGCAAGGTGACCGCGGTCGTTATCGATAAGGTCAGAAAGGCGGGAGGCGTTGTGGACACCAGGACAATCATTCCGATCGATTCACAAACGCGCCCAGTGCACCCAGCTGAGAGACCAACGACGAAAGGTTTCGTCTTTATTCAGAGCGAGATGGGCAAGGAGAAGGAGCTGATGAGCAGGTTGATGGAGATACCTGAGGTTTACGGAGTTCACCTGCTCTTCGGCAAGGCAGACGTGCTTACTGAACTTCTGGTCGAGAAGAGCCTCGTCAATCCAGCTCCTCAGCACATAGCACAGATCGTTGAGACCCACATCGCTAAACTTCACGCTGTCCATGATACCGACACTTACGTTCCACTAGAATCGATAGTCAAGTGATTTGAGAACAGCCACAACCGGGAACCATCATAGCTAACCGAGACGACATCGAAGCTGGATTCTCTCTGTACGATGAGATTACCAAGTCGAATGAGCTAGGTCTCGCCCCTCAGCTTTACGAAATCTGGGAGACGGTCATTAGGCCGCTATTAGACAAGTACCAAACTGGCCTTCCACGCAGAACCATCATAGCTGAGTATCATAGGGTCTATGGGCGGTTCCTGTCGGAGGAGAAACTTAGACGGGAAATCCTTCCAGCCTTAGAAGCTGCTGGTCTCATAGTCCAAGAGTCGGATCCAGTGGATAGAAGGCAGAAACTCGTTTCTCGGCCGGTCTTGGAAGACGTGTGCCCCCCAGATACTTCCCCTATTTCTCAAGAGGAACCGGCGTGTCCCCCACATGTTGTCAATGTTCCCCCGGGTCTACCCAGACAAACAATAGGGGGAACATCTGGGGTACACCCCTCTTACCCGTACCTCTAGGAGGGAAAAAGCAGGCTTGA
>Ga0315282_10004671_pt1 | contig 23755 bp, 33 predicted proteins | sample YL17G07_20_MG_FD_203693 | JGI IMG/M metagenome (GOLD analysis project Ga0315282, IMG submission 203693) | Sediment microbial communities from Yellowstone Lake, YNP, Wyoming, USA - YL17G07_20 | ecosystem: Environmental > Aquatic > Freshwater > Lake > Sediment | place: USA: Wyoming | collected... | reverse complement strand
ACTACGGGCTGGCCGAGGCGATGACGACCTACGGGGTGATCGGCGTGAAATGCTGGATTTACAACGGCGAGATTCTGGAGCAGAAGCGGCGGCCTGAGAAGGTTGAGGAGCCAGTGGCCGCGTCGGCAGCGTAAAGTGCAGTGGTCAGTTGTCAGTTGCCAGTGGTCAGCAAGAGCATGTAAGCGCAGTGCTCGGGGTGAGTGAGACAGACGTATGTTGATGCCCAGTAAAGTGAAGTACCGCAAGCAGCACCGAGGCCGGCGCCGTGGCAAGGCCTGGCGTGGGTCCAGTCTGTCGTTTGGGGACTACGGGTTGAAGGTTCTGGCTCCCGCCTGGATTACCGGTCGCCAGATCGAGGCAAGCCGCGTAGCTATTATGCGCTTCATCAAGCGCGGCGGAAAACTCTGGATCCGGATTTTCCCGGACAAACCCGTCACCAAGAAGCCGGCGGAAACACGCATGGGTAAGGGAAAAGGCGCGCCGGAGTTCTGGGTTGCGGTGGTGAAACCCGGCAGGATCCTGTTCGAGATGGAGGGCGTAACGGAGGCGGAAGCGCGGGAAGCTATGCGTTTGGCCAGCCACAAGCTGCCCGTGCCAACCCGGTTTGTGGCGCGTGGGACGGCGCTTTAGGTGGCCGGGTGGAGTTGAGGGCATGAAGATCGAGAAGAGGCTGAAAGCCGAGAAGATCCGGGAATGGAGCCCGGATGAGCTCAGAAGCAAGGAGCGCGAATTTGCCGACCAGCTGTTCCGGCTGAAGTTTCAATTGGCCGGCGGGCAGGCGGATGTCCTTCCCGATCTCCGCGTGCTGCGGAAGAACCTGGCCAAGGTGAAGACGATTCTGCGGGAGAGAGCGCGGGCGTCGGCGGACGTGGCGAAGTCCTGAGGGCTTGGAATAGCGAGGGCATCGGGCAAAAGGTTATGGGAACAAGGCGACAAGAAAAAGTTGGCATCGTCACCAGCAGCAAGATGCAGAAAACCGTGGTGGTCACGGTGGAACGCCAAGTCATGCACCCGCTCTACAAACGGGTAGTGCGCGGGTCCAAGAACTTCCTGGCCCATGATGAGAAGAACCAGTGCCAGGTGGGCGACACGGTGCGAATCCAGGAGACGCGTCCCTTGAGCCGTCGCAAGCGGTGGCGGGTGGTGGAGGTAGTAGCCAAGGCGGCGCAGGTCGCCCCCGTGCCGGAGGGTGTCGTATGATAGGAATGCGAACCATCCTGCAGGTGGCGGACAATTCTGGGGCGAGGAAGCTGGCCTGCATTCTGCCCGTGGGTGGGGATGTGGGATTGCAGGCGGGGCTCGGAGACGTGGTCACCGCCTCGGTGAAGGAGGCGGCACCCGACAGCCCCATCCCCAAGGGCAAGGTGGTGAAGGCCGTAATCGTCCGCATGCGCAAGGAACAGCGCCGGCGGGATGGCAGCTACATCCGCTTTGATGAGAACGCGGCGGTGCTGATCAATGAGGCGGGCGAGCCCGTGGGCACCCGCGTCTTCGGCCCCGTCGCGCGGGAGCTGCGCGAGAAGAAATTCTTGAAGATCGTTTCTTTGGCGCCCGAGGTTTTGTGATGGGAGTAGCACTCGACATCCGAAAGAACGACCAGGTCCAGGTGATTGCCGGACGCGATAAAGGCAAAGTGGGCCGGGTGCTGGAGGTTGTGCCGCGGAAGAGGTGGCTGTTTGTAGAGCATGTGAACATGGTGAAGCGCCACACGCGGCCCAATCCGGGCAAACAGATCCGGGGAGGCGTCCTCGATAAAGAGGGCCCGATCCACATCTCCAACGTGGCCCTGGTCTGCGACGAGTGCGGGCCCACTCGCATCCAGCACCGCAAGAAGGCGGAAGGCAAGAAAGTGATTACGGTGCGCGTCTGCGCCAAGTGCGAGAAGATCTTGGACCGTTAGAGTCAGGGAGGCAGCAAGCCGAGACATGGTGCCGCGATTGAAAGAGCGTTACCGGAAAGAAATCGTTCCCGCGCTGATGAAGGAATTCAGCTACCGCAGCGTCATGGCGGTGCCGCGCCTGCGGAAGATCACGGTAAACATGGGGCTGGGCGAGGCGATCCAGAACGCCAAGCTGCTGGATGCGGCGACCCAGGAATTGAGCCAGATCACCGGCCAGAAGCCGGTCATCACCCGGGCGCGCAAGTCCATCGCCAATTTCAAGCTGCGCAAGAACATGCCGATTGGGGCGATGGTCACCCTGCGGGGCGAGCGGATGTACGAGTTCATCGACCGCTTGATGAATGTGGCCCTGCCCCGCGTCCGCGACTTTCGCGGCCTCTCCACGCGGGCATTTGACGGGCGGGGCAATTACACGCTGGGCCTGCGGGATCAGTTGGTGTTCCCCGAAGTGGACTATGCCAAGGTGGAAAAAGTCAAAGGCCTGAACATCTCCATCGTCACCGATGCTCGGACGGACGCGGAGGCGCTGGCCTTGCTCCGGCACCTGGGCATGCCGTTCCGGGCCGAGGTTCAACGGCAGCAGGCCGCCGAGCAGACGAGCGAAAAGGCAGGAGGGTAATCTGTGGCGCGTACCTCTCAGATGGCCAAATTGGTGAAGAAGCCAAAGTACAAGATTCGCCACAGGAACCGCTGCCGCATTTGTGGTCGGCCACGCGGCTATCTGCGCAAGTTCCAGATGTGCCGGCTCTGTTTTCGGCAGTTGGCGCTGCGGGGCGAGATTCCCGGCGTGACCAAATCCAGTTGGTGAGCCGCGGGCTTGCCGGAACGCACTTTCATATTTGGGAGCCTTATGTCAGTTACCACTGATCCCATCGCGGACATGCTCACGCGCATTCGGAACGGGATCCAGGCCCGGTACCAGCGCGTGGATATGCCCTCGGCGAAATTGAAGATGGAGGTTGCGCGCATCCTGAAGGAAGAGGGTTATATCAGCAACTTCAAGGTTGCCGAGGAAGGGAAGAAGAAGACTCTGAAAATCTTCCTGCGCTACGGTGCTGACGGCACAAGCGTCATTTCGACTTTGGAACGGGTCTCCCGGCCGGGGCGGCGTGCCTATGTGGGTGCGCGCGAAATCCCGAAGGTCCTGGGAGGCATGGGGATCAACATTCTGACCACGCCGCGCGGCTTGATGACCGGGAAGAATGCGCGAAAGGCCGGGGTCGGCGGTGAGCTGCTTTGCAGCATATCGTGAAGTCCCCGCCCCGGGCGGCTGAAAGGTCGGCTACCGAGGACTTCGACCTTCAGGATCGGGCGCAGGTTTGGATGCGAGCTTATGTCGCGAATTGGTAAAAAGGCCATCGAAGTTCCTTCCGCTGTCACGGTGACGACGGAAGGGTCGGTAATCGTGGTAAAGGGGCCGAAGGGAACTCTGCGGGTTCCGATTCCGCCGGGCATCCGGTTCGAAAGGCAGGATAGTCGCCTAGTGGCGCAGCGGGAAGACGACGAGCACGCGGCTTTGCACGGGTTGGCGCGCAGCTTGGTGGCGAATGCCATCCGCGGCGTGACGCAGGGGTTTGAAAGACACCTGGACATTGTGGGCATCGGCTACCGCGCGGAACTGAAAGGACGGACGGTACAGTTCACCCTCGGGTATTCCCATCCGATTGACTTTCCGATTCCCGAAGGGATATCGGTTAACGTGGAAAAGCAGACGCACCTGGTGCTGAGTGGGGCGGACAAGCAGCGGGTAGGCGAAGTAGCAGCCGAGATGCGCGCTTTACGGCCGCCGGACCCCTACAAGAACAAAGGGGTCCGCTATACCGGCGAGCGGTTGAAGAAGAAGGTCGGCAAGGCGGCGGCTGCGGCCGCCGGAGCGGCCAAACAGTAGACGCAAGCAGAGAGCGGGGAGTGCCAGGTACCCTATGTTAAAGCTGGATTCCAGGAACGTGGGCCGTCAGCGAATTCACCGACGAATCCGGTCCCGGGTGGTAGGTCGGCCGCAGGCGCCGCGCCTGAATGTTTTCCGGTCCCTGGGTCACATCTATGCCCAGATCGTTGACGACGCCCGGGGTCACACCTTAGCCTCAGCCTCCAGCCTCGACAAGGAGGTGCGCAAGACCTTGAAGAGCGGGGGTAACGTTGCTGCCGCCAAGACTGTGGGGCAGATCCTGGCCACCCGGGCCAAAGCCGCGGGTGTTTCCCGCGTGGTGTTCGACCGGGGAGGATATGCTTATCACGGGCGCGTCAAAGCCCTGGCGGAGGCGGCGCGCGAGGGTGGGCTGCAATTCTAGAACGGATTGCAAGGGAGTATTGAGTTGGCCAATCGGATTGATCCCAGCACGCTGAATCTGAAAGATCAGGTCGTTTCCATCAACCGCGTCACCAAGGTGGTGAAGGGCGGAAAGAACCTCAGCTTCTCGGCTCTGGTGGTGGTGGGAGATGGGGGCGGGCACGTGGGCTATGGGTCTGGAAAAGCCAGAGAAGTACCCATGGCTATCCGTAAGGGAATCGAGGCCGCGAAAAAGTCTTTGGTGAAGGTAAACATTACGGCGACCACCATTCCCCACGCGGTGTTGGGCCGCTTTGGCGCGGGCAAGGTTCTCCTGAAGCCTGCCTCGGAAGGCACGGGGGTGATTGCGGGGGGCACGGTGCGGGCCGTGGTAGAGGCCGCCGGGATTCAGAACGTGTTGACGAAATCTCTGGGCTCGACGAATCCCCACAACGTGGTCAAGGCCACCATGGACGCTCTCTGCAAGTTGCGCAACGTGGAAGAAGTGGCGGCGGCGCGGGGAAAGAGTCGGGAAGAAATCTAGAAGGTGAACAGCGTCGTGACGGAAAAAGCTCCACGGACGATCCTGATCAAGTGGGTGCGCAGCGGCATCGGCTTTGGTTACCGCCAGAAGGAGATGGTTCGCAGCCTGGGACTGCGTCGCCTCAACCAGGTAGTGGAACGCCCGGACACCCCGCAAATCCGCGGCTTGGTGGCTCGGATTCCCCACTTGGTGGAGGTTGTGCCCGAGCCGCCTAAGGTGACGGCGTGGGGGCTAATGCCGGAGTACACGCTTCGGCCACCCGAGGTTGCTCCCCTCCAGTCGCCGGCCGCGCCGGAGGCGGTTCCGGGTCACGCGGAGCCTGAAGCCGTCGTTCCCAGCGAGACCCGCGAGCCGGTCCTCGCGTCGACGCCAGCCGGAGCCGCGGCAGAAGCGGAGAGAGAACGCCCCGCGCCCGCCAAGGCGGCCAAGAGCAAGAAACCGGCAAAGCAGGCCGCGACGCGAAAAGCCAAGGCGCCCAAAACCGAGAAGACTAAGCCCGGGGCAGGAAAGAGCGCCAAGCCTTCCAAGGCGAGAAAGAAATAGACAACGGGATTATGGCGATACACATCGGAACACTTCGTCCTCCGCGCGGCGCCAGCAAGCGGCGAAAGCGCATTGGCATCGGGATGGGTTCAGGACACGGCAAGACCGCCACGCGCGGTTCCAAAGGACAACGGTCGCGGACGGGTTCGCGGACCCGCCCGGGTTTTGAGGGCGGGCAGATGCCCTTGCAGCGCCGCGTTCCTAAGCGCGGGTTCACGAATATCTTTAAGAAGCGCTATGCGCTGGTTAACCTCAGAGATCTCACGCGATTCGCGCCAGAAGAGAAAGTTACTCCTGAACTTCTTCTCGAGCGGGGTGTGATTAAGCGGCTGCGAGACGGGCTCAAGGTGGTGGGAGATGGTGAACTGAAAGCGCCGCTGAACATTGCCGCTCACGTTTTCTCGAAACCCGCCTTGGAGAAGATTCGCAGAGCGGGTGGCACGGTCGAGGTCATTCCGGCATGATGGAGCAGATCAAAAGCGTCTTCGAGATTCCGGATCTGCGGAAGCGTATCCTTTTCACGCTGGGGATGCTCGCCATCTACCGGCTGGGGGCGGCCATTCCCACCCCGGGCATCAACGCGGATGTTTTTGAATCCTTCTTCAACCAGATGGGAGGAGGCCTGCTGGGACTACTTTCTCTATTCTCCGGCGGCAGCCTGCGGCGGCTTACCGTGTTGGCTCTGGGCATCATGCCTTATATCACGGCGTCGATTATCCTCCAATTGTTGACGGTGGTTTTCCCCCACCTGGAAAAGCTGAAGAAAGAGGGTGAGTTGGGCCGCCGGAAAATCACCCAATACACCCGCTACTTGACGGTCGCCATCAGCGCTTTCCAGGCCTTCAGCGTGGCGGTGGCGATACAGCGGGCGACCATGACGGGCGCCCCCTTGGTGACCAGCCCGGGCCCCGGATTCATTCTCCAGACGGTCTTGACGCTCACGGCGGGGTCGATTCTGGTGATGTGGCTGGGGGAGCAGATTACGGCACGGGGCATCGGGAATGGGATGTCACTGCTCATCTTCGCCGGGATTGTGGTGGGCTTGCCCCGCGCCATCATGGATCTGTACGACAAGGTGTTTGTGACCCGCAGTTGGAGCTTTCCGGTCGTGCTGGTGCTGTTGATGTTTATGCTGGTGATCGTGGCTTTCATCGTCATGGTCGAGCGCGGAGAACGGCGCATCCCGATTCAGTACGCCCGCCGTATCGTGGGCCGCAAGATAGTGGGCGGCGTCTCAACGCATCTGCCGCTGAAGGTCAACAGCGGCGGCGTCATGCCGATCATTTTCGCGGTTTCGATCCTGACTTTTCCCCAGACGATTGGGCTGTTCGGGAATGTAAAGACTAATGTCGTGATACGTTGGTTTCTGGAGAAGTTTGCCTGGGGCGAACCTTTGTACACCGCATCCTACGTAATCCTGATTATGTTCTTCGCGCATTTCTATCTCTCCATCGTTTATAACCCTGACGAGGTTGCGGACAACGTGCGCAAGCAGGGGGGATTTATCCCCGGCATCCGGCCGGGTAAACGCACCGCGGATCAGCTCGACGATGTGCTCACCAAGATCACCTGGGTGGGCGGGGTGTACTTGGCTCTTGTCGCCTTGATTCCGGAGATCATGCTGGCGGGCCTGCGGCTGCACCACCTGCCGGCGTGGCTGGGCGCGGCCTGGTTTGACGAGCATCTTCCTACCTGGCTGCTCAGCGGGCTCAACATCAACTTCTATTTCGGCGGCACCTCCCTGCTGATTGTGGTGGGTGTCGCCATGGATACGGTCAATCAGGTGAACGCCCAATTGATCATGCGACACTACGAAGGATTTATGCGCAAGGGCCGTCTGCGAGGCCGGCGAGCCGCGTCCTGACGAGCGGGAACGGGGAAGTTGTGAAAACACGCGCCTTGATCTTCTTGGGAGCCCCGGGGGCTGGGAAGGGAACGCAAGCACGCGAAGTGGCAAAGGAGTTCCACATTCCGCAGATTTCGACGGGCGACATTCTGCGTGACTCGGTCAAGAAAGGGACGCCGCTGGGCTTGGCAGCCAAAGTGAAAATGGAAGCGGGCCAACTGGTTCCGGACGAAGTGGTTTGCGGCATCGTGGAAGAGCGGATCAGCGAGCCGGATTGCCGCCAGGGCTTTATCCTGGACGGCTTTCCGCGCACCTTGCCCCAGGCCGAGTTCGTGGACCGCATGCTGGAAGCGAAAGGGCGAGGCAGCCCGCGGGTCATCAATATCCAGGTTGACCAGGACGTGCTGATGAAACGCCTGACGGGCCGCCGCACCTGCGCAGTCTGCGGAGAGATTTATAATGTCTATTTTGGCCCCCCCAAGCGGGAGGGAGTCTGCGACAAGGACGGGGGGAAACTGCTGCAGCGGGCCGACGACAACGAGGACACAATTCGGCAGCGGCTGGTCGCCTACGAGAACCAGACCCGTCCGCTTATCGACTATTACCGGCGGAAGAATTTGCTGCACGACGTGGACGGCAACCGCGATCCGGAGCCGATCGCGCAGGAGCTCTGCCAGTTCCTGAAGGATGCATGATTATCTGCAAGTCTCCGGCGGAAATCGAGAAACTACGGCGCAGCGGTCGGCTGGTGAGAGGGCTCCTGGAAGAAATACGCCAGCGGGTTCGGCCGGGAGTGACCACCCTCGAGCTCGAGCGGTACGTCGAGAAAAGGTTGGGAGAGTTAGGAGCCGAGTCAGCTTTCAAGGGGTATCGCGGTTATCCCTGTTGCCTGTGTACCTCGGTGAACGAGCAGATCGTGCACGGCATCCCCTCCGAGCGGCGCCTGCAAGAGGGTGATATCCTAAGCTTGGACCTGGGGGCGATTCTGGACGGGTATTATGGCGATTCGGCGATCACCGTGCCCGTGGGACAGATTTCCGAGCCTGTCCAGAGGCTGCTGCGCGTCACTGAGGAAGCCCTGGAGCTGGCGATCGACAAGGCGCGCGTCGGCAACCGCCTAGGAGACATTTCCGCCACCGTGCAGGCGCATGCGGAGAAGAACCGGTTCTCGGTGGTGCGAGACTTTGTGGGACATGGGATCGGCCGCGGGCTCCATGAGGAACCGCAGATTCCCAATTTCGGCATGCCGGGCCACGGGGCGGTCCTGAAGGAGGGAATGGTTCTGGCCATCGAGCCCATGGTCAACTCGGGTGATTCTAGCGCGCGAGTCTTGGACGACCATTGGACGGCTGTAACCGCGGATGGCGGCTATTCCGCCCACTTTGAGCACATGGTCGCCGTCACCCGTAACGGGCCGGATGTGTTAACGCGATTGTAGATGGTAGTCCGCCGGGGCTGCTGCCGGCGAGGGGCGGGCCTGCGGACGAGAGGATTGTCGGGCAGTTTATGGGTAAGGAAGACGCGATCGAGGTAATAGCCACGGTGATTGAGCCTCTGCCGAACGCGATGTTTCGGGTCGAGCTGGATAACAAGCACCGGGTCCTGGCGCATATCTCGGGAAAGATGCGGAAAAACTTCATCCGCATTCTTCCCGGCGACAAGGTGGCGGTGGAGCTTTCCCCTTATGACCTGACGCGCGGGCGGATTGTGTACCGGTACAAGTAGTACGGGAGGGGCAGTCAGCGGAGGAACGGATCGGCTCTCGGGTGGCACGCGAAACCCCGGTGGAGGCGCAGAGGAAAACTGCGCGCGGAGAAATCAGGCGATGAAAGTGCGTTCTTCAGTTCGGAAGATATGCGCCAAATGCAAGATTGTGAAGCGCCGGGGCGTCGTGCGTGTGATCTGTGAAAACCCCAAGCACAAGCAGCGACAGGGATGAGGGTTCGAACATCGAAACTGGAAAATCGAAACTCGGGTGCGCGATGCGAGACGCGCCGCAAGACGTGGTTACGATTCTCGGGTTTCGGCGCTAAGGGAGGCGGAAAATGGCAAGAATCGCGGGCATTGATTTGCCGCGCACGAAGCGAGCGGAAATCGGCTTGACCTACATCTACGGGATTGGCAGGGCCCGGTCGCTCTCGATCTTGATGCGCGTCGGCGTGAACCCCGATAAGAAGGTCAAAGATCTGACGGACGACGAGGTCAATAGAATTCGCCAGATCATTGAGGAAGAGGGCGGGGTGGAGGGCGATCTCCGCAAGGAGACCGCCATGAATGTCAAGCGGCTGATCGAGATCGGCTCCTATCGCGGCTTCCGCCACCGCCGCAATCTTCCGGTCCGGGGCCAGCGCACCCACACCAACGCGCGGACGCGCAAAGGACCGCGGCGGGGTACGATTGCGAATAAGAAGCGGTCGGCGGCCAAGACGTAGGCGGGGCCGAGCGGAAATTGTTGCTGAGGTGACATGGCAAAAGCGACGGCGAAACCAAGCAGAAAGAAAGTCTTTAAGAAGAAGGAAAAACGCATCGTCCCCAGTGGGATCGTGCACGTTCGGGCGACGTTTAACAACACCCATGTGTCGGTGACCGATCCGGACGGGAAAGTTGTGTGCTGGGCCAGCGCCGGGTCATTGGGCTTCAAGGGATCGAGGAAGGGAACACCCTTTGCCGCCCAGCAAGCCGCCCTGCGCGCGGGCAATGCCGCCCGCGACCACGGCATGCGGACCGTGGAAGTCCGCGTGAAAGGGCCAGGGTCGGGCCGGGAGTCGGCCATCCGCGCCTTGGCCACGGCGGGCCTGGAAGTACGTAACATCAAGGATGCGACACCGATCCCGCACAACGGGTGTCGGCCGCCCAAGCGGCGGAGGGTCTGAGGTCGAAAATCGAAATCCGAAAATCGCCCTTCCAGGTGAGGGCTGATCAGGAGTCATCGAGTTTCGATTTTCCAGTTTCGAGTTTCGATAGGGAGGATGGTTTGGCAAGATATCGCGATGCAGTTTGCAGGCTTTGCCGCCGGGAGGGCGTCAAGCTGTTCCTGAAAGGGCGGCGCTGCCTGACGGACAAGTGCGCGCTGGAGAAGCGCAACTATGCCCCGGGCGAACAAGGCAAGGCCCGCCGACCCAAGCTGGTGGGTTATGGCTTGCAGCTTCGGGAAAAGCAGAAGGTGCGGCGCCTTTACGGCATTCTGGAGGATCAGTTCCGCTCCTATTTTGAGAAGGCGGCGGCAATGAAAGGCATCACGGGCGAGAATCTGCTGCGCTTGCTTGAGCTCCGGCTGGATAACGCGGTCTATCGCCTGGGGCTGGCCACCTCGCGCGCGGAAGCCCGCCAACTGGTTCGCCACGGCCACATCCGGGTCGCCGGACGCAAGGTGAATATTCCTTCCTACCAGGTTGCGCCGGGTCAGGAGGTGGCCGTGCGCGAAGCCAGCCGGAATTCGCCCACCATCCAGCGCGCCCTGGATCTGACGGGTGGCCGGGGTATTCCTCCTTGGCTGGAGCTCGACCCGACGAACATGAAAGGACGCGTGATTTCTCTGCCCAAGCGAGAAGATGTAAATTTCCCGATTCAAGAGCAGATGATTGTCGAGCTGTATTCGAAGTAGCTGGTTCCTATAGGGGGGCTGAGGAAGTCCGCCGCAGGTGGACTTCCGGGAGGTAAGAAGGAAATGCTCTGGAAAGGATTTCAGAAACCCAAGCGCCTGGCGTGCAATCTGGATACGCTGACCGATAAGTACGGTCAGTTCACGGCTCAGCCGTTCGAGCGGGGCTTCGGCACCACGATCGGCAACGCCTTAAGGCGGGTGTTGCTTTCCTCGATCGAAGGTGCGGCGATCACGGCCGTGAAGATTGAGGGCGTGTTGCACGAGTTCTCCTCCATTCCCGGCGTGGTGGAAGATGCCACGGATATTATTCTGAACCTCAAGCAGATCCCGCTGAAGATGAACGTGGAAGGGCCGAAGACCCTTTATCTCAACGTCGATCAGCCGGGCGAGGTAACCTCACGCCTGCTCCAGGAGGATCCGGCCGTCGAGATCCTCGACAAGGACATCTATGTGGCCACGGTCAGTGAGGGTGGCAGCCTGCACATTGAGATGCGCGTCAAGATGGGCCGGGGCTACGTCTCGGCGGAAAAGAACTTCGATGAGGACTTGCCGATCGGGTACATCCCCGTGGATTCGGTTCACTCTCCCATCCGCAAGGTGAATTACGCGGTGGACGCCGCGCGGCTGGGTCAGATGACCGATTACGACAAGCTGACGCTTGACGTCTGGACGAACGGCGCCATTGCGCCGCCGGACGCCGTTGGCATGGCGGCCAAATTGGTCAAAGACCATATGAACATTTTCATCAACTTTGAGGAACAGCCGGAAGTGGAAGAGGTGAAGGCGGAAAGGCCCGTGGCGGTTCGCAACGAGAACCTCGACCGCTCGGTCGAAGAGTTGGAACTCTCAGTCCGTTCCTACAATTGTCTGAAGAACGCCAACATCTCCACCATCCGCGAGCTGGTGCAGAGGAGCGAGCAGGAGATGCTGAAGACCAAGAACTTCGGCCGGAAATCCTTGAACGAGATCAAAGAGATTCTCACGGCCATGGGCCTGACCCTGGGCATGAAGTTTGACGAGAAGGGTAATCCGATCATGCCCACTCCGGAGGCTCCACGCCAGCCGCAGCCATAGTGACGGGAAGCAAACGATGCGACATCGGAATTACGGCAAGAAGCTGAGTAGGAATACGGAACACCGCCGTGCGCTATTGCGCAACCTGGTGACATCCCTGATTCTCGAAGAGCGTGTGCAGACTACCGTGGCGAAGGCCAAGGCGGCCCGCTCGGTGGCCGAGCAGATCATCACGCTGGGCAAGCGCGGCGACCTGCATGCCCGGCGCCTGGCCGCCAGCTACTGCCTGACTGCGCCCGCCGTGAAGAAGCTTTTCGAGGACGTGGCCAGGCGCTACGCCGCGCGTCCCGGCGGCTACACGCGCATTGTGCGCACGGGCTGGCGCAAGGGAGACGGAGCCGATACGGCGGTGCTGGAACTGGTGGGCACTGAGGTTCTTCAGAAACGCGCCGAGGCCCGGGCCAAGAAAGCTGAAGCCACGCGCAAGCGAGAAGAAGAGGCCGCAAAGGCCGCCGAGAAGGCCGGCCCACCGGAAGAGGGTGAAGAGAAGTAACGCGACAGCTTGGCAGGTTCTCACGAAGTCCTTAATATCGTCCCGGCCTGGGGCGCCTGAATACCTGGCCGGGATTTTCCTTTTCTGAGTCTGATGACGCCGGCTCACCCCCGAAAGCCCGAAGAATCATCCGCACTTTCTCCTGCTCTGCCCCGCAACATCCGCATCCTGGGCTGGGTGGCTTTCTTCAATGACACCGCCACGGAGATGAGCTACTGGCTCCTGCCGCAGTTCCTGGTAGGTGTGCTGCATGCCGGGCCCATGGCTTTCGGTCTCATCGAGGGAGCAGCGGAAACCGTGGCGAGTCTCGGCCGGCTAGTCTCGGGCTTCCTCTCCGACCGCCTGCGGCGGCGCAAGCCGCTCGCGGCCCTGGGCTACACGGCGGCCAATCTGGCGAAGCCTCTGCTGGCTGTGGCGCAGTCGTGGCCTCAGGTCTTCTGGATTCGCTTTGCGGATCGCGCGGCGAAAGGGTTTCGGGCCGCGCCCCGGGATGCGCTGGTGGCCGACTCCGTGCCGCAAACCCAACGCGGGGCCGCCTTTGGATTTCGGCAGGCGATGGATTCCGCGGGAGCCATGATCGGACCGCTCACGGCGGTACTACTCCTGCCCCTTTTCCTGGGAAACGTGCGCAAGGTCTTCTGGGCCGCCACCATCCCGGGCCTGGCCAGCATTCTTCTCGCTTGGCTTGCAGTGCGGGAGGTTCGCCCTGTGGCTCCACCGCCGGGTGCCCCCCGGGTCGGGCTGTCAAGCGCCTTCGGGGCAAACGACAGGCGGCTGCGGTGGATCCTGGTGGCGGTGGCGCTGTTCTCGTTGGGAAACTCGTCGGACCTGTTCCTGATTCTGCGCGCGCAGAATCTGGGCGTGCGGCCGGAGCTGGCCCCGGCACTGGGACTGGTTTTCAACATCGTCTATACCGCATTGAGCTGGCCGGCGGGCAAGCTTTCGGACCGGATTCCGCGTCGTCTTCTCGTGGTGCTCGGTTATCTGGTGTACGCGGGGGTGTACTTCGGTTTTGCCTGGGCGAGCTCAGCCCGTGCCGTCTGGCTCCTCCTGCCCGTGTATGGCTTGTATTACGCGCTGACCGAAGGCGTGCTGAGGGCGTGGATTGCCGATCTGGTTCCCAGCCATGCGCGGGCTTCAGTCTTTGGGGTCTTCAACTGGGTGGTGGGTGTGGTCGCCTTCCCGGCGAGCCTGATGGCGGGATGGTTGTGGCAGCACTATTCGCCTGCTGCCCCCTTCTACCTTTCTGCGGCGCTCTCCTTCCTGGCCGCTCTTCTGCTGGCTCTCATTTGAACAAAGCGATGGCCTGCGTAGAGCAAGAGCATGGCCAGCGCGGTACCCGCCGTGTCGACGCCACAGTCAGCCAGCGATGCCCCACGCCCCGGCACAAACGCTTGGTGGAGCTCGTCGGTGAGCGAAAACGCGACCGCGATGGCCATGCACCGCAGGGCGGTCCGGGGGCGCCACGCGAACCCTTTCCCGCCGCTGAGGCTGCCGTAAAGGAGAATGGCGAACATAGCGTACTCGGTCAGGTGCGCAAGCTTGCGCAAGAGAAAGTGGAGGAAGGCGAAGGTGTGCGGGGCCAGATTGAGGTGCGCCCAGCTCAGAACTTGCTGAAGCAGCCAGACTGTGAACTCGCCGCCGAAGGTCCTCGTAGAGAAATAAAAAATCAGCCCGGCCCAAACTGCGGTCGTCAGCCACCAGAGGAAGGAAGGGAATAAGCGGCTGTTGGGGCTCTTCGTGGACGCGTTATTCAAGCTCGATAGAGTAGCATGTAGTTCTCGCTCAGCGCTACGACTCTTCCGCTTCTGAGGTTCTTTGTCCTGGAATCTTGAATCTGGAATCTGAAATCTCAATTGGCTTGTTGCTGGCGGCTTGGAGCAGCCTGACCTAACAACGTGGCGTGCCGCTCACACGGGCGGGCTGTAATGACCCCGAAGCTCCTCGAGGAAAGCCTTGCGCTCCCGGGCCGCCTCATCTGCGCGGCGGACTTTCTCAGTTACGAACCTCTGCCCCTTTTTCTCTGAGTCCTGTATCGACCGAATCCAGGCGCCGAGTTGTTTCGAAACGCTTTCCGCTCGTGATTTCAGATTCAAGATTCCAGATTCAAGATCGCGGAAACTGGGCAGTCGCTCCAGCAAGCAGAGCATCGAACGCACTTCGCCCGCCGAGCCGCGAGCAATGTAAAGAAACGTCAGCAACTCCTGATTCGTCCCTCGTTCAAACCCTTCGGCAATGTTGTTGGATATCGAGACAGCCGCGCGCTCAATCTGATCCCGTAAGCTCGACTGCCCGCGAAACGCTGGCTTTGCGGTCAGAGCGTAGGTCTCGACCGCCAGCTCTATGCTCGCCTGCCAGACCGGCAGCTCTTCAAATCGCGTGTACTTCATCTCTGGTCCATTCCTCGCCTGGAATCTTGAATCTGCAAGCGCTCGGCCGCCGGCTTCCGGGAACCTGACGTGGTCGTGCCTCACTCCAGCCGGTAGTTGGGCGCTTCCTTGGTGATGATGACGTCGTGCACGTGGCTCTCGCGCAGGCCGGCGGAGGTGATGCGCGCAAAGCGCGCCTGCTGCTGGAGCTCCTCAATTGTGGTGCAACCGCAATAGCCCATGCCGGAGCACAGCCCGCCCACCAGTTGCAACACCATCTCGGCCAGCAGGCCCTTGTAGGGCACCCGGCTCTCGATGCCCTCCGGAATCAGTTTTGCGACCTCGCCTTCCTGAGCGTAGCGGTCGCCGGAGCCGGCGGCCATGGCGCCAATGGATCCCATCCCGCGATAGGCCTTGAAGGTGCGGCCTTGGAAGAGGATGGTCTCGCCCGGGCTTTCCTCGGTGCCGGCGAAGAGGCTGCCAATCATGACGGTGCTCGCGCCGGCGGCGATGGCCTTGGTGATGTCGCCGGAAAACTTGATGCCGCCATCGGCAATGATCGGGACACCGGCGCTCCTCGCCGCGCGGGCGCATTCGGCGATGGCGGTGATTTGCGGCACGCCCGCTCCGGTCACGACGCGCGTCGTGCAGATGGACCCCGGGCCGATGCCCACCTTCAGCCCATCCACGCCCAGCGCAATCAGATCCCGCGCCCCTTCGAACGTGGCGACGTTGCCCGCCACCAGGTCCACCTCCGAGAGTTTCTGCTTCAGCACCTTGACGGCGTCCATCACCCGCCCGGAGTGCCCGTGGGCTGTGTCCACAACGATGACGTCCACCTTGACCTTCACCAGCTCCTGGGCGCGCTCCAGGAAGTCGCCGGTAACTCCTAAGGCCGCGCCCACGCGCAACCGGCCCTGGTCATCCTTGGCGGCGTCGGGATACTTGATCCGTTTCTGGATATCTTTGACCGTGATGAGGCCTTTCAGGTTGAACTCCTCATCCACCACGAGCAGTTTCTCGATGCGGTGACGATGCAGGATTTGCTCCGCGTCGTCCAGCGTGGTGCCCACCGGCACGGTGATGAGGTTCTCTTTGGTCATTGCCTTCTCGACGGGAAGATCGAGCCGCGTCTCGAAGCGCAAATCACGGTTGGTGAGAATCCCCACCAGCTTGCCGTCCCGCGTCACCGGGACCCCGGAGATCTTGTACCGCTTCATGATCTCCAGGGCCTCGGAAATCCTGCTGTCCGGCCGCACCGTGACCGGGTCCACGATCATCCCGCTCTCCGAACGCTTCACCTTATCGATTTCGGAGGCCTGCTGGGCAATCGACATCGTGCGGTGCATGATGCCGATCCCGCCTTGCTGGGCCAAGGCAATCGCCAGCCGCGATTCGGTGACGGTATCCATGGCCGCGCTGACGATGGGAATGTTGAGCGAAATACGGCGGGTCAGCGCTGTGCGCGTATCGACTTGGGTGGGTAGGACAGTGGACTTGGCAGGCAGCAAAAGCACATCGTCAAAAGTCAATGCCTCCGGAATCGGACCATCCAGCATAGACCCCTCTCTGATTGCCTTATTTGGTGAGCTCTACACTTGGGATTCTAATGCTCTGGGGGCGGGGCGTCAAGGAGCGCCTGCTTGCGGACTCCGTCGGAGTGGGCATTCTGCGCCCGGCCGTTAACTCGTGGTTAAGATAGGCCACTTGCCAGAGTATAATGCAGTCCGCAGGCGGGATTTGGCAGCCAAGTTTCCGCTAGGAGGAGAAACAAACCCATGAGACGGAATTGTCATGTGCTCGGGTGGATCATGATCGTCGTCCTCGCGAGCGCGGCGACGACCTGGAGCGCCCCTGAGCCAAGGGCAAGGCTCAGTTTACAGGAAGGGTGGGCGATCCAGTCATCCGCGCAGGTACAGGAGAAAGGAGAAGTTCTTTCTACGACGAAGTTTACACCAACGAACTGGTATCCGGCCACCGTGCCCACCACGGTTGTGGCAGCACTGGTCGCGAACAAGGTTTACCCCGACCCATATTTCGGCAAGAACCTGCGGTCCATCCCGGGAACGAGCTACCCCATCGGGCAGAATTTCTCGAATCTTCCCATGCCCTCCGACAGCCCGTTTCGCGTGGCGTGGTGGTACCGCGCGGAGTTCCGCCTGCCCGCCGAGTATCAGGGCAAGAACGTTTGGCTGCATTTTGGCGGGATCAACTTCCGGGCCAACATCTGGCTCAACGGGCGCCAAATCGCCGGGTCCGAAAAGGTGGCCGGGGCCTACCGCCTCTATGAATTCAACATTACCGCTGACGCGAAATTGGGCGACATCAACGTGCTGGCCGTGGAGGTGTTTCCTCCCCAAGCGAACGACCTGGCTATCAACTGGGTCGATTGGAACCCCACGCCGCCCGACAAGGACATGGGACTCTGGCGCGAAGTGTACATCTCCACCAGCGGCCCGGTGGCGTTGAGATATCCGCACGTGATCACCCGCCTCGATATGCCCTCTCTCAAGACCGCGAATCTGACGGTGACGGCAGAACTTCGCAATGCGAGCGCGCAAGCCGTGCAGGGAACGCTGAAGGGGAAAATCGGCAGCCTGCATTTCTCGCAGCCCGTCGAGCTGGCGGCGCAGGAATCCAAGCTCGTTACCTTCGCTCCCGAGAAATTCCCGCCGCTCCGCATCGCCCAGCCTCGCCTGTGGTGGCCGGCCAAGCTCGGCCCGCAAAACCTCTACGACCTGGAAATGGAATTCGAGACGGGAGGGAACGTCTCAGACCGCGCCGCGATTACTTTCGGCATTCGCGAGGTGACAACGGAGAAGAACGAAAAGGGGTACCTCATCTTCAAGATCAACGGCCAGAAGATCCTGATCCGGGGCGCGGGTTGGGCTCCGGACATGATGTTGAGGTTCTCACCCGTCCGGCAGGAAGCGGAGATCCGCTATGTCGAGGACATGAACCTCAACACCATTCGCCTGGAAGGGAAGATGGAAGACGATCACTTCCTGGAGTTTTGCGACCGCCGCGGGATCCTCGTCATGGCGGGCTGGTGCTGCTGCGACCACTGGGAGAGATGGAGAAACTGGAAGGAAGAGGACTACACCATCTCGGTCGAATCCCAGAAAGACCAGATCCGGCGATTGCGCAGCCATCCCAGCGTTTACACATGGCTGAACGGCAGTGACAATCCGCCCCCGGCCAAAGTCGAACAGGCTTACATCAAGGTTCTCAACGACTATCAGTGGCCGAATCCTTATCAGTCTTCGGCCACGCAAAAGTCGGCGGAGTTCTCGGGGCCGACCGGAGTCAAGATGACCGGCCCATACGAGTACGTGGCCCCTTCTTACTGGCTCACCGACACTTCGCGCGGGGGAGCATTCAGCTACAACACGGAAACGGGTCCGGGGCCTGCGGTGCCGCCCGTGGAGAGCTTACGCAAATTCATCCCGGCCGATCATCTGTGGCCCATCGATGAGTACTGGGATTTCCACGCCGGGGGCGGGGCCTTCCGAAACTTGAAGGTATTTACGGAAGCCTTGAATGCCCGCTATGGGAATGCCACCGGAGTGGAAGACTACGCCAAGAAAGCCCAGGTGTTGGCCTATGAAGGTCAGCGAGCGATGTTCGAAGCCTTTGGCAGAAACAAATACACCTCCACGGGAGTGATCCAGTGGATGCTGAACAATGCCTGGCCCTCGCTCATCTGGCACCTGTACGACTACTACCTGAGGCCCGGCGGCGGGTATTTTGGCTCCAAGAAGGCCTGCGAGCCGCTACACGTTCAATATTCCTACGACGACAACTCCATCGTGGTGGTGAACAGCTTCTATGAGTCTTTCCAGGGCATGAAGGTCACCGCCCAGGTCTATAGCCTGGACTTGACGGAGAAATTCTCCAAGGAAGCGGTCCTCGACGTCACTCCCGACAGCAGCACCAGAGTTTTCGTCATTCCGGAAATTCAAGGCTTGACCACGACTTATTTCGTCCGACTCACCCTGGCAGATTCCCGCGGCAAGCCGGTCAGCTCCAATTTCTATTGGCTCTCGACGAAGCCCGAGGTGCTGAATTGGGAGAAATCAACTTGGTACTACACGCCGACCAAATCCTTTGCCGACCTCACGGCGCTCCAGAACTTGCCCCCGGTCGAGTTGAAGGTCGCGAGCCGGACCAAACACAAGAACGATGAAGGCGTCGCGCATGTCACGGTGGAGAATCCCAGCCCCCACTTGGCCTTCTCCGTTCATCTGCGCATCACGAAAGGCCGCGGCGGCGAAGAGTTGCTGCCCATTCTGTGGCAGGACAATTACTTCCCGTTGATGCCCGGAGAGAAGAGGGAAATCACGGCGACTTATCGGACGGAGGACTTGCAGGGAACCAGCCCGGTCGTCGAAGTTGACGGCTGGAACGTGGCCTCCAAATCTCAGTAGGACGTTACACTGTGGAGAGGGGCGAGGGCGGCAGAGGTGTTTGTCCTGCCCCTCATTTCTTTGCCCCTAGGCCTCCACCGGCCGTCAGGTCGGCAAAATTGACACGTTTTGGGGCGTGTGTTAGGTTGAAAATTCCGGTTTCGAACCTGCTATCTGACTGTGCCGGCCTGCCTCGCCGAGATTGAATTATGCCTCACCCGGACCGATTTTTCTTTGAGCATTATGGCCTGAGGGAAGCTGACCTTGAACGCTACCTTGCCGCGGCGCTCTCCGAGGGTGGCGACTACGCCGATCTCTATTTCGAATACACCACTACCTCCTCGATTCTCCTCGACGAGTCGCTGGTGAAGAGTGCCACCGAGGGCATTTCGATGGGGTGCGGGGTGCGGGTGCTCGCGGGGGAACAAACAGGGTACGCCTACACGGACGACCTGACGCCGGAGAAGATTCTCAAGGCGGCACGGATTGCGGCGCGTATTGCCAGCGGTCCGGCGCACGTCTCCACCGTCGGGTTGACCACGGTCGAAACCCCCAACAATCTTTACAGCGTGCCCGTACCCTCCACGGAGCGTGACCTGACGGAGAAACTCGACCTGGTGCAGCGAGGCGATGGCGCCGCGCGGGCCTACGACCCACGCATCCGCCAGGTGCGTGTCAGCTATGGCGATCAGGTCCGGCATGTTTTGATTGCGGGCTCCGACGGTCGCGTGGTCACAGATCTTCAACCCCTGGTGCGCCTGGGCGTTTTCACCATCGCGCAAGAAAACGACAACCTCCAGTCTGGTTCGAGCGGCGGCGGAGGACGTGTGGGGTTGGAATTCTTCCAGGGTGAAAACAGCCCGGAGAGTTTTGCCCGCGAGGCTGCCCGCCAAGCCGTGGTTCAACTTGCAGCCCGCGAGGCGCCGGCAGGAGAAATGGAAGTGGTGCTGGGACCCGGCTGGCCTGGCATTCTGTTGCACGAGGCTGTGGGCCACGGCCTCGAAGCGGACTTTAACCGCAAAGGCATCTCCGCCTTCAGCGGGCGAATCGGCCAGCGTGTGGCCTCCGAGCTCTGCACGGTGGTGGATGACGGGACTATTCCCGGCCGCCGCGGTTCGCTCAACGTGGACGACGAGGGCGCGCCCACCGAGCGCACGGTACTCATCGAAAATGGTATCTTGCGGGGCTACCTCCAGGATCGGCTGAGCGCTTTGGTGATGAAGTCCACGCGCACCGGCAACGGCCGCCGGGAAAGCTACGAGCATATCCCCATGCCCCGCATGACCAACACCTGCATGCTCGCGGGCTCTGAGGACCCGCAGGAGATCATCCGCTCCGTCCGCCGCGGCCTCTACGCTGTTTATTTTGGCGGCGGTCAGGTGGACATCACCAACGGCAAGTTCGTGTTTTCGGCCTCGGAAGCGTATCTGATTGAAGACGGCAAGGTCACGGCGCCGGTCAAGGGCGCCACGCTCATCGGTGACGGCCCCACGGTGCTGACGCGCGTGACTGCGGTGGGAAATGACCTTCGGCTCGATCCGGGCATCGGCACGTGCGGTAAGGATGGGCAAAGCGTGCCCGTGGGAGTCGGTATCCCTACCATCAAGGTGAGCCGGCTGACGGTGGGGGGGACCGCGCCGCGCAGCGCGCAGTCATTTCAGTGATTAGTGACAAGTCCGCCGCGGCGGACAAGTGACGAGTGACGAGGCAAGAGGGCCCTCTCGTCGTTCATCACCCGTGGCTGGTCTGAGCATGTCGGAAAACGCCCTGGAACAACTTGCCATCGAGTTAGTCGCTCGCGCCATGCACGCGGGGGCGACGGCGGCCGACGTCGTGGTGCGCGAGGCCGATGAATTCTCCACCGTCCTGCGCCTGCGCAAGATCGAAAGCCTGAAAGAGGCGGCTTCCAAGGCTCTCGGGTTGCGAGTGTTCTTTGGCACGCGCAGCGCCACGTCATTCTCCAGTGACTTTTCCGCGGCGTCGCTGGCCAGGCTGGTGGACCGGACGCTGGTGATGGCCAGGGCCACTTCCGAAGATCCGGCGAGTGGGCTGCCGGCGGCCGAGCTGTTGGGTCGTCACGCCGGAGAGCTGGAGCTTTTCTCGCCCGAGGTGGCGGAGCTTTCTACGGACGATCGCATTCAGTTCGCCCGGCGCGCCGAGGAGGCAGCGCTCGCTACCGATCCGCGCATTCGAAATTCCGAGGGTGCCTGGTTCGAGGCCAGTTGGGGCACGAAAGCTTACGCCAACTCGTTGGGATTTGCGGGAAGTTACCGTTCCTCCTACTGCGCCGTTTCGGTGGCGCCCATTGCGCAGAACGGTGGCATGCAGCGCGATTACTGGTATTCGGTGGCCCGGCGCCCCTCGGCTCTGGAGGATCCCGTAGCGGTGGGCCGCAAGGCGGCTGAGCGCGCGTTGCGGAAGCTGGGCGCGCGCAAGATTTCTACCTGCCGTGTGCCGGTCGTCTTTGATCCGGAAACCGCGCGTTCGCTCCTCGGGCACGTGTTCGAGGCGGTGCGCGGCGACGCCATTTATCGCAGTGCGTCGTTCTTGGCCGGAAAGCTGGGCCAGCGCGTGGCCGGTGAGAATGTGACGATTTTGGATGACGGCATCCGCCCGGGAGGTTTCGGTTCGCGCCCGTTCGACGACGAGGGGGTTTCTGCCTGCGTCACACCTGTGATCGAGCGCGGCACGCTTAGCAACTATCTTTTGAATTGCTACACGGCGCGCAAGCTGAACCTGAAGACCACCGGAAACGCCTCGCGCGGTGTGGCAGGGCCGCCCGTGGTGGGGCCGAAGAATTTCTACCTGGCTGCCGGCCCGCACCCGCCCGCCGAGATCCTCCGTTCGGTGCGCAGTGGTTTCTACGTGACGGAGCTGATCGGCTTTGGAGTGAACATCGTGACCGGCGACTACTCGCGCGGCGCCGCCGGGATGTGGATCGAAAATGGCGAGCTGGCGTTTCCCGTCGAAGAGGTCACAATCGCCGGAAACCTGGCGGAGATGCTGAACCACATCGAAGCCATCGGTTCCGATCTCGAGTTTCGGTCCGCCCTCGCCTCGCCGACGCTGCTAATCGGCGGCCTAACGGTTGCCGGCACCTGATGCCCTTGGAGAAAATCGAAACTCGAAAATCGAAACTCGGTCGAGTTCCCAATTTCGAGTTCCGAATTTCGAGTTCCGAATTCCGAGGTTTGCCGTGGCTGATGAGCGGCCAACTCGCTTCTATATCGTGAGCGCGACGGTGGCGCTGGCGGTCATGGTCGCCGCGCTCGTACTCCTGCTTCACCTCCGTTCCCGCCCGTCCGAAGGCCCCGAAGCCCTCAGCGCGGAACAGAAAGCTTACCTGCAACAAATCGTGGTGAGCGATGCGCGGATGAGCGCGGCCGAGAATTTCCTGGGACACACGGTGACTTATCTCGACGCGCAGGTGGCCAACAAGGGCGCGAAAGCGGTTCGGCAACTCGAGCTCGAACTGGTCTTCGTGGACATGCTCAACCAGGTGGTGCTGCGCGAGACGGCGCGTCCCGTTACACTGCGCGGCCCCGCGCTCAAGCCGGGACAGACGCGCGCCTTCCGGGTCTCTTTCGAACACATGCCGGCGGATTGGAGCCAGGCGCCGCCGACCATCACGCCCAAGCTGGTCCAATTCTGAAGAGACAAGCGGAGCTGGAGGCAACTGGTCCGAGGATTTTTCAGCGAGTGAATTCCTACCGGCCGAATTCCAGGCGGCGAATGAGCGGTTCCGGCAATGCAGCCTTGCGCATCTTCTGTTGCACTTCCGGAAGCTTGTAGGGGGTGCGGTAGTATTCGACGTGATTTTTCTCTTGGTCGAAGATGGCAAAAGCGGCCCGCCAGTCGCCGTCGCGCGGCTGGCCCACGGAGCCAGGATTGATCAAGTAGCGCGCGCCCTCCTCGAGGGTTAAGACCAACGTGCGTCCATCCTGTTTCGAGGAACAGCGAATCGACTGAAAGCGGCCAGTGCCGGTGAGCATGAAGCCACCCTGGTAGTGGGTGTGCCCGAAAAAGACCGCGGGCGTGGCAAGGTTCCTGAGTTCCGGGAGCGCTTGCCCAGGGCCCAGGAGGTATTCATCCTCGTCAAGAAGAGACCCATGCACGATCTGGACGCCCTGAACGACGACGGGCCCCGGGGGCAGGGAGCGGAGAAACCCGATATGCTCCGGGGTGAGTTGATCCCGAGTCCACTGGGTGGCCAGGCGAGCCAGAGGATTGAACTCTGCGGCGTCGATGAGGCCCGAGCAGGCCCGGTCGTGGTTGCCACGGATGATTACCGTGGCCATGGCGCGGACGCGTTCAATGACGGGGTTTGGGTCCGGGCCGTAGCCGACCAGGTCGCCGAGGCAAAGGACTTGGTCGTACTTGCCTTGGGCCAGGGCGGTGCATTCCTCCAGGGCTTCCAGGTTTGAGTGGACATCGCTCAGAAGTAGGTAGCGCAAGTCCGGCCCCCGAACTGCCAGATTATAGTCCACTCCAGGCTCGGGCGGCAGAGAATTACTGGCGGAGCGGCAAGGCCCGGCTCCGCACCGGCGCGGGGAGCAGGGCGTCGCAGCAGGCGAGGGAGGCCCCGAAGCTGATTTTTGACCTGTTCGCCGGATTCCGCTAGAATTAAGATTTTGAGGCGGCGGTTAACGAACTGATTGACGAGGGCCTATGTTGCGCTTTTCGACGGCGGGTGAGTCGCACGGCCAG
>Ga0315282_10004670_pt1 | contig 23762 bp, 22 predicted proteins | sample YL17G07_20_MG_FD_203693 | JGI IMG/M metagenome (GOLD analysis project Ga0315282, IMG submission 203693) | Sediment microbial communities from Yellowstone Lake, YNP, Wyoming, USA - YL17G07_20 | ecosystem: Environmental > Aquatic > Freshwater > Lake > Sediment | place: USA: Wyoming | collected... | reverse complement strand
ATAGAGGCCTGTGGTGGAGATCGGGTCGTTCATCTCCAGGCCGTCCACAAGGACCAGGGTATGCTCCGGGTTGGCCCCGCGGATGAAGACCGAGGCCGCGGCGCCCGGCGGCCCGTTTTGTTGGATGCTCAGTCCGGGGACGTCCTGGAGGATTTCCAGGACCGTCGTCCTGTTCGAGGCGGCCAGGTCCTTGGAGCTGAGGACTGTGGCCGCGCTGGCCACTTCCCGGCCGGGCGTTTCGAGGCGGGTGGCCGTGACCACGACTTCATGGGACAGCGGGCTTTTCGTTTTTTCCGGGGAAGGGGATTGGGGCCGGGCCAAGGGAGCGATTGAAAAAATGAGGATGAGGATGAGGAGCGCCGGAAGGGCGCGCAACCTTGGGCTTTTCATGGCGGTGACCTCCTTGCTTTTGCCCCCGCCGCATCAGGCCCGGCCCGAAGCCTTCTCTCCGGCCCGGAAGAAGCGCCCTTTTCTTCGGGCAAAAAAAATCAACCCGGTCTTCCTCCCGAAGACGGGTCGTGAGGTCCTGAGAAAGGTTTCCTGACTCCCGGATCATCCTCGGCCCGGGCCTTCCCGCGGCCGTCTCCGGCCGCCGTGGCTTCTTCCGGGCCTTGTCCCCGGTTACAGTAGCGGGGGCTGTGTCCGCCTTACACGGACTTCCCTTTTCTCAAGGCCTGCTCTTTAGCTTGAGAACAAAACAAAGTTATTATAAGAAAGCCCTTTGAAAATGTCAATTTAAATCAGGCCAGGAGTTCCCCCATTTTTTGAGGCATGGAGGAAAATCCGGGACATGTACCGAATGCGGGCCCTGATGTGAATGCGGACCGGCTAGAAAATAAGCATTCGGTAACGTGTCCCTGGATTTTCAGCATTCCGGATGAATATTTGCATATGGCCAAGAGTGCAGGGAAAATAGATACAGAGAGAAGAAAAAAATGGGGGAAGTCCTGAAATCAGGCGGAGGATAGCATCTCCAATTGTGTGATCTAGCATTCAAGAAGAGGAGGGGTCCTGTCACGGCTCCTCCCCATCCGTGCTCGCCAGGCTGCGCGCGGGTGGGGAGCCCCTCCGCCGTGCCACCCCTCCCCACGTATCACACGTTTGGAGATGCTATCCAGGCGGAGCATCTCCCCGCCCATAGATGGCGAAAGGCTGCCCCTCCTCCTAAGCGGAAGAGGCAGCCTTTCGAAGGGAATGGATTGAGAGAAAAGCGGAGTTTATGGTGAACTCCTTTGATGGAGGGGGAAAAAGGAGGTGCGCCTTATTGCGCTTCTCTCTAGCGGCTCTTGTTTTCATCTTGCGCTTCCATTTGTATATACGCACAAGACAGTTTATTCGTTGCACAGGAAAGCACAACTAAGGAAGTTGCTTCAAGCGCCCTCTTTTTTTGAAGTTTAACTATAATCAAATAGATATTCTTCTCGGGGGTTTTGAGTTTGGGTATTTCAGCCGACGAGCTTAAAAAAATTATATATATTATATCATGAATATTCCTCCAGTGCAAGAAAAATCTTATTTTTTCTTAAAAATACTTTTGGGGGACCCGAATCAGAGCAATTATGCGGAGTTATTAAGGCTTTTCCCCTGTTTTCCCCATTGTCCAGGCTTGAATCGCCATGGAATCCAGCTTTATATAGGCCCCAACCCCGCTTGAACCTGGAAAACGAAGGCCAAAAGCGGGAAAATAGGGGCAGTTCACAAGGAGTGAGAGATGGATTATGAGCTTTTTCGGCAGTATGGCTATAAATTCGTGGACTGGCTGGCTGATTACATGAAGGGGATCGAAGCCTATCCCGTAATGTCACGCCTCAAGCCGGGGGACGTCAGCCGCCGGCTTCCGGCCGAACCTCCCCAACAGGCCGAGCCCCTGGACCGGATTTTTTCAGATTTCCAGAAGATCATTCTGCCGGGCATCACCCACTGGCAGCACCCCGGCTGGTTCGGCTATTTTCCGGCCAACAACAGCCCGGCCTCGGTGCTGGCCGAGCTCCTGACCGCCGGACTGGGCGCTCAGTGCATGTCCTGGCAAACCTCGCCCGCCGCCACCGAACTTGAAGAAACTGTTATGAACTGGCTCCGCCGCATGACCGGCCTGCCTGACGGCCTGGCCGGGGTCATTCAGGACACGGCCTCGACCGCCACCCTGTGCGCTTTTCTCACAGCCAGAGAGAACGCCACTGGGTTCAAGGTTAATGAGCGCGGCGCGCGCGACCCGCTCATTGTCTACGCTTCGGCCGAGGCCCATTCCAGCGTAGAGAAAGATGTCAAGATAGCCGGCTTCGGCAAAGAAAACCTACGCTCTATCCCCACGGACGAGAACTTTGCCCTTATTCCCGCCCGGCTGGAGGAAGCCGTCCTGGAGGACAAGCGCCGCGGCCTGCAGCCCTGCTGTGTAGTGGCCACCGTGGGCACGACCTCCTCGACGGCCGTAGATCCCCTGCGGCCCATCGGCCAGGTCTGCCGCCGTCACGGCTTGTGGCTCCACGTAGACGCGGCTTTCGCCGGGACGGCGGCCGTGCTTCCCGAGATGCGTTGGATGCTTGACGGCGTGGAGTTCGCCGATTCTTTCGTCTTCAATCCCCACAAATGGATGTTGACCAACTTCGACTGCTCGGCCTATTTCGTCCGTGACCCGGGGCTTCTGAGGCGAACCTTCGAGATCCGTCCCGAGTACCTCAAGACCGGTCAGGATGCCGTAGTCAAGAATTTCCGTGACTGGGGCATCCAGCTCGGCCGCCGCTTCCGCGCCCTCAAGCTGTGGTTCGTCATTCGCTCCTACGGAGTGGAGGGGATCCAGGCCATGGTCCGCGAGCATCTACGGCTGGCCCGGCTGTTTGAAGCCCTGGTGCGCTCCCAGCCCGGCTTCGAGGTCTTGGCCCCGGTCAACCTGAGCCTGGTCTGCTTCCGCTGGAACGACGGCCGGAGGAGCGAGGAAGAGTTGGCCGCCTTGAATCAAAAGCTTCTCGATGGGGTTAACGCTTCGGGCCGTGTGTACCTCACCCATACCAGCCTGCGGGGGAAATATACCATCCGCTTGGTCGTCGGCCAGCGGACGACGGAAGAGCGCCATGTCCGCCTGGCCTGGGAGCTCCTCACCCGCGAGGCGGAGAAACTGGCAACCTAAGGCAACCTCAGGCCCTCTATCCTGGCCATCATCGCCTATAACAATGATTTCGTCCTGTGGACTTGACCCGCGAGCTTGAATCAAGTAGCGTTGAGCATTATCCGTCATGAGAGAAAACAGAATCGTCGTCACCGGGATCGGAGTCGTGACTCCCATCGGAGTCGGCCTTGAGGATTTCTGGAAAGGGCTGAAATCCGGCCAGAACGGAGTTTCGCGCCTGACTCATTTCGACCCTTCTGATTTTCCGTCCCAAATGGCCGCCGAAGTCAGAGACTTTGACCCGGAAAAATGGATGGACAGAAAATCCGCGGCCCGGATGGACCGCTTCACGCATTTCGCCGTGGCCGCCTCGGAGATGGCCTTAGCCGACAGCGGCCTCCTTGGTTCTCCCTTTCCCGGAGACAGGGCCGGGGTCATCATCGGTTCCGGGATCGGGGGGTCGGACACCATCGAAAAGGGGAGCCTCAAGATGAGCCGGAAGGGACCCCGGGCTCTCGACCCCTTTTTTGTGAATAAGGTGCTGATCAACATGGCGGCCTGCATGGTCTCCATCCGCTACGGACTCAGAGGACCCCTGTCGGCGCCATCCGTGGCCTGCTCCACCAGCGCTAACGCCATCGGGGATGCATTCCGGATTATCCAGAGGGGAGACGCGGAGATCATGTTGGCCGGCGGCGCTGAAGCCTGTATCACGCCCCTCGCCTTCGGGGGTTTTTGTGCCTGCCGGTCCATGTCCCGGAGGAATGATTGCGTTGAAAAGGCTTCGCGGCCCTTTGACAAGAACCGGGACGGGTTCGTCATGGGGGAAGGGTCGGGGATCGTCGTTCTGGAAAATCTGGAGCGGGCCAGGGGCCGGGGCGCGCGCATCTATGCCGAATTGGCCGGCTACGGCAACACGGCGGATGCTTATCACTTCACCGCCCCCGCACCCGACGGTGACGGTATGATCCGGGTGATGAGGAAAGCGTTAGCGGATGCCGGCCTGAAACCCGGCGATATCGGATACATCAACGCCCATGGGACTTCCACTGTTCTCAACGACAAAGTTGAAAGCGGGGCCATCCTGCAGACCTTCGGAGCCCAGGCCCGGGCGCTCAAGGTCAGCTCCATCAAGTCCATGATCGGTCATCTATTGGCCGCAGCCGGCGTCGTGGAATTCGTTTCCACGGTCATGAGCCTCTTTACGGGGGTCATTCCGCCCACCATCAATTATGAGGAGCCGGACCCCGAGTGTCCGCTGGATTATGTGACGGGCGGCGCCGAATCCCTTGATCTGGAAGCGGCCCTCAGCAACTCCTTCGGCTTTGGCGGAGGGAACGTCTGCCTGGCGGCAAAAAAATATCGGAGTGAAAGATGAAAATACCCAGCCTTCAAATCGGGGATGTCACGGCCCGCATCCCCATCATCCAGGGCGGCATGGGCGTGAGGGTTTCCCTGGCCGGCCTCGCCTCTGCCGTCGCCAATGAGGGAGGAATCGGAACCATCGCCTCGGTAGGGCTCGGCGACATCGAGGCCGCCAAGCTCGACTTCGAGAGGATATGCCGTGAGGCCCTCATTCATGAACTGCGCAAAGCCAAGAGCCTGACCGACGGTCTCATTGCCGTCAACATTATGGGAGTTTTAAACAATGCCAAGGACCTCATCCAGGCGACGGCCAGGGAGGGGATCCGATTGATCGTCTCCGGGGCTTCTCTTCCTCTCAGGCTTCCGGAAATGGTGGAAGACAGCGGGGCTTTGCTCCTGCCCATCATCAGCTCGGGGAGAGCGGCGGACCTCGTCCTCCGCAGCTGGGATAAACGATACCAGAGGACGGCCGACGCGATCATTATCGAGGGGCCCCTGGCCGGAGGACATCTGGGCTTTTCCATGGAGCAGCTTCAGGAGCCCGAAAAATATTCTCTTGCCATTCTTCTGCCCGAGGTTCTGGAGGTCATCAAACGTTTCGAGGACAAGTACGGCCGGAAAATTCCGGTCATCGTCGGGGGAGGGATATACGACGGGACGGATATCGCCCGGATGCTGCAAGCGGGCGCCTCGGGCGTTCAAATGGCGACCCGCTTCGTCTGCACCGTGGAATGCGAAGTGGCCCAGGAATTCAAACAGGCTTATCTCGATGCGAATGAGGAAGATATTGTCATCATCAAGAGCCCGGTGGGGCTTCCGGGGAGAGCCATCCGCAACCAATTTTTGAAAAACCTGGAAAGGGGCCTGCCAGAGAAGATCAACTGTCCCTACCGATGCCTTTCCACCTGCAACGTGGCCGAAGCCCGCTACTGCATCGCCCTGGCCCTGATCAACGCTTATCTGGGAGATATGAACAAAGGCCTCGTTTTCTGCGGCCAGAATGCCTATCGCCTCCATAAGATCGTCACCGTCAAGGAACTGATCGCCGAGCTCCTGGCCGAGATGGAAGCCTACTAAAGGGGCCGGCCCGGCCTTAACCTCCGCTCGCCCTGGGCCCAGGCAGCCATTCTCGATAAGGGTTCGGAGCGAGAACGGGCTTATCCTTTTTGCGGCTTGAATAATCCCTCTTTTTTCGCGCCCAGCAGCCCGGCCTTGACCAGGTCCGGATCGGCCCGCTCCAGAGACCGGATCATGGCCGGGGTCATGACTTTTCGATGCGGGGAATGGTCCAGGTCTTGGCCGATCATGTCCAGGTCTTTGTCCGTGGTCATCCACTCGAGGCGGTCGAATCGTGACAGGTTGAAAGGCCGAGAATACTCCCGCAGCGTCTTCTCCCCCCAAGGGTTGAAATAGCCTTCGAAGTAGGACATGACCAATTCCCGCATGGAGAGGAAGACCGGCTCACGGAAGCGAAGCGTGGTGTAATTGGATTTGGCCAGGGCGCCCCACCTCCCCCCCCGGCGGAAGACGGCGATGACGTGATCGTCGTCGTTGTCCGAGGAACGGAGGTCGACCAGGAGCGGCGGATGACCCTGAAAACGCAAAGCCGCCGCGGCGAACAGCGCTCCCTCCAAGCAGTTGGCTTTTTTCTCCCGCATCACCCAGCGGGGCGAGCGGGTGCCGGGGGCCGCATCATAGGCGATTCGGTTGAGCCAGCGCTGGATGTCGACCGGCCCGCGGAAAGCGGCCAGCAAACGGACCTCTTGTTTGGCCCAATCCTCAGCGGGCTTTGTCGGGTTGCCCATGACTCCGGGCGCGGACCGGCTTGGCCGCCCCACTCCGGCTACTGCTGCGGGAGGCCGGGCTTCTGGAAGAAGCTCGCCGCCGGCGCGATCCTCACTTTTTCCGGGCTGACTTCCAGCGGATAAACCTGAATGGCCAGGTCTTCGTCCAAGACCTCCTTGGGCATATTGGGGTTGGCGTAGGTGATGGGAGAGGGCCTGTTGGCCACCAGATCGTCGCGGAGCTTCACCGCGTCCTGGGTGATGATGGCGATGCGGATGTTCTGGAAATTGAGGTATTTTTTGACGGCCCGGTTGACATCCTCCCGAGTGAGCTGGGGCAGCCGCTGCTGGACCTCGGCCAGGAAATCCTGATAGCCATAGTAATGGGAGTCCATCTGCCAGCCCAGCCGCTCGCCCAGGGTCTGGGCGTAAAGCTTGGTGTAGTTGAGAAGGTAGGTTCGGACGAGGTTGAAGCGTTCTTCGGAGATCCCCTCCTCCACCAGCCGACGCAGCTCGCGCAGGGCCTGGCGGATGACGAAGTGGCGGTTGGAGTTCGACAGGGGCCGGATCCAGATGGAGAAGTATTGCTGCCGGCGGCAGGTGTTCGTGGCCGGGAACTTGTCGCGGCCCTGGATGAAATGCTCGGCGTAGGCATAATCGCCGTAGTTCTGGCCGCGCTGTTCGCGGATCTTCTGGAAGAGCAGCGACAGATGCTGCCGGTGCTCTCCGAAATGGGCGACAGCCATCCACAGGGCGAAGAAGTCATCATCGGCCCGGGAAATCGCCAGCGGAAAGCCCAAAGAGATGGCCGTGGCCGGAGTCTGCTTCTCGGCGATGACGAACTCCAGGCCCTGGGGCGCTTGGGGCTGGGGCAGGGCCAGGGCCGGAGTACGGCCTTCGGGCAGCTTGGCGAAGTCGGCCAGGACTTTCTCCGGAAAGCCCTGAGGATAGCCGCCGGCGAGGCCGATGACGATATTGCCCTGGAGGAAGTTCTGTTTATAGAAGGACTTCAGGTCGTCCAGGGTTAGAGACTTGACCGACTCGACGGTGCCGGCCTCCTGATGCCCATAGGGATGGCCCTCGTAGAGGGCCAGGTTGAGGATGTCCTTGCCGAACTCTTCGTCCATATTGCCGACCAGCGTCTTTTCCAGGAAATTGAGCTGGTCGGCCTTGAGCCGGTTGAAGTCCTCCTCCCGAAAACCGGGGTCCAGGAGCATATCCCGGAAGAGGGCGTAGAACTTGTCCAGGTTGTCCCGATGGATGGTCGTGGTGAAAACGGACATCTCCTTGTCCACGGCCAGGTCAACCTGGGCGGCCATGGGGTAGAAGCGCTTGGTGATTTCCTGAAAGGTGAGAGTTTTTGTGCCGCCGTTGGCCAGTAGGCCGAGGGCCAGCTGGCCGAGGCCCTCTTTTCCGGCCGGGTCATTGGCCGAGCCGACTTTGAGGAGAATGTGAAAGCTGACCAGCGGATTGTCGGCAACCGGCAGAAGCTCGGAAGTGAGCTTGTTGGGGTCGGCCTTCTTGGAGCAGGAGCCGGCGGCCAGGGCCAATCCGGCCAGGAGCAGGAAGGTGAGCAAGAATTTAAAAGCGTTCATTGGGCTTGTCCTCCTGTCAGAGTGACCGTGGTGCTGTTGGGCAGGGTGAAATACTTCTTGGCCGTATCCCGGATGTCGGCCGGGGTGACCTTGTCATAGAGGTCGAAAAGCTTGTTGACCGACCCTGGGTCTGCGGTCAGGCTGATATAGAAAAACAGGGTTCCGGCCACTCCGTCGGATGTATCCAGGCCGCCGGCCAAGGAATATTTCAGGTTGGACTTGATGTCCGACAGGAGCTCGGCCGAGACAAGCTCGGTCTTGAGGCGCTCCAGCTCCTGCCAGACGGCCTGCTCCACGGCCGGCAGGTCTTCGTCCTTCTTGATCACGGCGCCGATGGTCAGCAGGCTCGGGTCGCGGCGGTCGGGAAAGCCGGCGAACAAGTTCTGGCATTTTTGCTCTTCGATGACCAGCTTCTGATAGATGGGCGAGGAGTTGGAGAAGGCCACTGCGGCCAGAAGGTCCAGGGCGGCCTTGTCGATCTTTTCATCGGAGAAGGCCGGGCCGTGGAAGCCGATAGCCAGCCGGGCCAGAGTTTTGGAGGGCCAGGCCAGGCGGGCCCGTTTGGCTTTGTTCTGAGGGGGCTCGACCGGCGTCACCAGTTGATAGTTGGACGACTGCCAGGGGCTGTAGTATTTCTTCACCAGCTCCATGAGCCGGGCCTGGTCGAAGTCGCCGACGACCAGCAGGATGGAGTTGTCCGGGGCATAGAACCGCTTTTTGTAGAGCAGGCTGTAGTCGTACTGGTTGGGCATGTCCTGGATGTCCTTGAGGAAGCCCAGGGTGGTGTGCTTATAGGAGTGCTTCTCATAGGCCGTGTCGCGCAGCAGCTCGGCCAGCCGCCGCTCGGGGCTGGAGACGCTGGCATAATATTCGCCCTCGATGACCGAGGCCTCGGTCTTAATCGTTTCCTCGTCGTAGTAAAGGTTGATGAAGCGGTCGGCTTCGGTCTTGACCACTTCCTCCAGGTTGTCCCGGCCGGCGAAGACGACGAAATAAACGGTGTGGTCGTCCGAGGTGAAGCCGTTGGTCCCGGCGCCCAGCCGGGTGAGGTAATCGTCGTAGGCCGGCCGGGGCACGGCCTTTGTCCCCTTGAACATCATGTGCTCGAAGAAGTGGGCGAAGCCGGACTTGCCCGGTTCGACCTCGTTCCGGGAGCCGGAGCGGACGATGGTGTAGTAGGCGATGATGTTGGGGTTGGAGAGCGGGACGCAGACGACTTTCAGGCCGTTGGCCAGCACCTCGACCTTAGTGTCGTAGGGGAAGACTTTGCTGCCCTGGCTCCTCAGGCCGAGAGGCGCGCCCAGCAGCAGGAGCAGAGCAGCGGTCAGGGCAAAGACTCTAAGCATTTGAAACCTCCTGGGAGGGATTCAGAGAAAGATGAATGGAAAAACAAATTCCCATGGAAATTTACTTATAGCAGATTCAGGCGGACTAGACAATGCCCAGGAGTTCCCCCATTTTTTGAAGCCTGGAGGAAAATCCGGGACATGTACCGAATGCGGGCCCGGACCTGAATGCGGGCCGGCCAGAAAATATGCATTCGGTCACGTGTCCCTGGATTTTCAGCATTCCGGATGAATATTTGTATATGGCCAAGAGTGCAGGGAAAATAGATACAGAGAGAAGAAAAAAATGGGGGAAGTTCTGGAAGACAACGCGCTGCCGGCTGGGCAAATGGAACATGAAGGGAGCGAAATAAGACGGGTAAGCGGGCAAGACAGACGTCAGCGGTAGGGATGGGCGGGAACTGGCCGGGCTGTTTGATCCTCCATATAGGTCAGCCACTTGTTATACTGGGGCATCTTTCCGCTGCAGACGGATTGGTAGGCCTCGGCCAGGCTTCGAGTGATCTTTCCCACCCGGCCCGTGCCGATGGGATAGTCCTTGGCCTCCTGGCCGGCCTGGGACCCGTCCGCGATGCGGACGATGGGCGTGATCTCAACGGCCGTGCCCGAGAAGAAGGCCTCGTCGGCTTCGAACAAATCTTTCCTGGTTAGGGGGCCGACCTTGGTCTGCAGGCCGCTGTCCCGGGCCATTTCCAGGAGAGTTGCCCGGGTAATGCCCTCCAGTATGGATTCGGACCGGTCGTTGGTCTTGAGTTGGCCGTTTTTGACGATGAAGATGTTGGCGCCCGGTCCCTCGGCCACATTCCCCTCCAAGTTCAGGAAAAGGGCTTCATCGGAACCATGCTCCCGGGCTGCCACGGCATTGATGGCCGACAGGATGTAAAGCCCTCCCAGCTTGGCCCGCATGTCGAGCTGACGGTGATGGATGCGGCGCCAGGGGACGATGTAGGCTGAAATGCCCTGGTCCTTTTTGTCCCCGGAGAAAACGTTAAACTCCCAGACGGCGATGAGCATTTCTTCCGGCGAATACATGGGGACCAGGCCCAGGTTTCCGTAGGAATAGAAGAGAAGAGGCCGGATGTAGGCTGATTGAAGACGGTTCTCCTCGAGAGTGAGCTTGATGGCCTGGCTGATTTCATTCGGGCTGTAAGGGATTTCCATCTTGGCCACCTGGGCCGAGAGGAGAAAGCGGTCGATATGCTCGGGGAGACGAAAAATGGCCGGCCCTTGAGCCGTGACATGGGACCGGATGCCCTCAAAGACCGAGCTGCCGTAGTGCAGGGCATGGGTCATGGGATGGAGGGTCGGGTCGGACCAGTCGTAAAATTTCCCGTTGTACCAGTATTTTTTGGCGTTCTTAAAGTAAGTATTATCGAACATCTCAAATCTTCGAACCGCAAAGACGGTCTTTAGCCTCCTGTTGGGCATGGGAGAAATGGCTGCCGGGAAGAACTCTCGGCCGGGTACCTAATGCCCGTTTCTATCTGACCATGCGAGTATTCATAAAAAGAAGTGGCTTTTATATCACAAAATCAGAAAAAAATAAAGAATTAGGGATGGCCGGCGCCGAAGCCTTTCCCAACGCCCCGTTCAGAACCCTACCAGCTGGCTCCGAAATCCTTTTTGAAGGCGTCGGTCAGTTTTCGGCCCCAGCCGTCCAGGTCGGTCAGCTTGCCCAGGAAGAAGCGCAGCACCGGCGGCTCGGAAACGAACTTCAAGCCCTTGATCAGCTCCCGGTTCTTTTGCAGCCACAGCAGCCGGTCGATGATGTAATTGATGTGGGACATGCTGTACACTCGGCGGGGGAGGGCGATGCGGGTCAGCTCCAGGTCGGCGTACATCTCGGTCCCGTCCTTGGCGCGGTCCGTGGAAATCGTCCCCCGCTCCATGGCCCGGACTCCCGAAGTCAGGTACAGGGCGGCGGTCAGGGCGCCGGCGATGTACTGCTCCTTGGGCATATGGGGCAGGAATTTACGGGCGTCGATGTGGCAGGCCAGGCCGCCGGCAGGAGTCACCACCGGGATGCCCAACCTGTCCAGCGTCTCGACCATATATTTGATCTGCTCGATAGCGCAGCCGGCCATTCCGGGGTCGGCCATTTCACGCAGGCCGACGGTCATGGCCCCGATCTCCCGCAGGGACATGCCGCCGTAGGTGAAAAAGCCCTCGTAGACCGGCAGCCAGGGTTCGAGCTGTTCGAAGAGGGCCCTGTTGTTAGTGGCGATGAAGCCGCCCCGGACGCAGGTGTTCTTTCGGCCGCTCATGTAGAAAAGGTCGGCCAGGCCGCACATGTCCTTAATGATCTGGGCGATGGTTTTGTTCTCGTATCCTTTTTCCCGTTTCCAGATCAGAAAGGCGTTCTCCGCGATCAGGCTGCCGTCCAGGACCAGGAGAAGGCCGTTCTCATCGCAGACCTTACGGACGGCCTTGAGGTTCTCCATGGAGAAGGGCTGGCCGCCCAGCAGGTTGGTGGTGGCCTCCATGCGGATGTAGCCGATCTTGTCCTTCCCGTATTTCTTGATGGCGGCCCTCACCTTGTCCAGGTCCATATTGCCCTTGAAGGGATGGGTGCTCTTCGTCTTGAGGGCCTCGTCGGCGAAAAGCTCCAGGCAGACCGACGCTCCGGTCAGCTCGATATGGGCCCGGGTGGTGGTGAAATGGTAATTGGTGATGATGACTCCGCCGGGCTTGGAGAACACCTTGGACAGGAGGTGTTCGGCGGCCCGGCCCTGGTGGACGTTCATGACGTGCTGGTAGCCCATGACGTCCTTGACGGCGTCGGCGAACTCATAGAAGGTCATACTCCCGGCGTAGGCGTCGTCGGCGTTCATGAGCGCGGCGAATTGGTTGTCGCTCATGGCGTTGACGCCGCTGTCGGTCAGCATGTCCAGGAAGATATCCTTGGTCTTGAGCAGGAAGGTGTTGTAGCCGGCCTCCCCCATGGCCCGCAGCCGGTCCTCGGCCGGGCTGAGTGAAATTTTCTGGACCATTCTGGCCTTATGCATCTCCACGGGAATCTCTTGGCCGTTCCAGAGTTTGATGAGCATGTGTCCCCCTTTGGTGGATTTGGATTAGAGGACCTTCTTCAAGGTCCTGATCAGCCGCTCGTTCTGCTCTTCAGTGCCGATGGTGATGCGCAGAGCGTTGGGAAAGCCGTACTCCTTGATGACACGGGTGATGATCCCTTTCCGTTGAAGAGCTTCGAAGACAAGCTGGCTGTCTTTGGCGAAATCGACGAAGATGAAATTGGCGAAGGTGGGCAGGGTGAAAAGGCCCAGCCGGCGGTAGGCGGCATAGAGGTATTTTTTGCCCGCCTCGTTGCAGGCCTTTCCCCGGCGGATATGCCGCACGTCGTCCATGGCCGCCATGCCCGCCACCTGGGACAGGCGGTTGACGTTGAAGGAAATGCGGAGCTGGGACAGGCCGGCGATGACTTCCGGCTGGGCCACCGCATAGCCCAGGCGAACGCCGGCCAGGCCGTAGATCTTGGAGAAAGTGCGGAGGATGACGATATTCTTCTTTTCCCGGAAGTACTTGAACGAGTCCGGATAGGAGGGGTCGTCGATGTACTCGTGGTAGGCCTCGTCCATGATGACCAGGATGTTGTCGGGCAGGCGCCGGAAAAAAGCGTCCACCTCGGCCCGGGTGACCATAGTGCCCGTGGGGTTGTTGGGGTTGGCGATGTAGATCATCCGGGTATCGGGCCTGACCGCGGCCAGCATGCCCTCCAGGTCATGGGTAAAGTTCTTCATGGGTGCTTCGATGATCTCGGCGGCGGAGATGTGGACGGCGATCTTGAACCAGATGAAGGCGCTCCGGCTGGCCACCCCGCTCGTCCCCGGGCCCAGGTAGGCCAGGGTGAGCAGGGGCAGAATCTCCACCGAGCCGTTGCCCAGGAAGAGATTTTCCGGCTGCACCCCGTGCCGGGCGGCCAGCTTTTCCTTGAGATAGTAGCAATTGTCGTCGGGATAATAGGACGAGTCCCGGAGGGCCTTTCTCATGGCTTGCAGGGCCAGGGGGGAAGTGCCCAGGGGGTTCTCGTTGGAGGCCAGCTTGATGATTTCGCCGCGCAGTTTCAGCTTGCGGGCCACTTCTTCAATGGGTCTGCCCGGCTTGTAGGGGTTGATCTTCTGCAGATAGTCTCTGGCTTTTATCACCGAGCCTCCTGGTTCATAGAAAGGGTATTCACCCGACGGTCAAGAAGGGATATTTTCGCCATATTCCCCGCAAAATGCAATCATTTTTTGCTAAATTCCCAGGCGCACCAGGAGTCGGCGGGGTGGGGGCCGGGCGGGCAGTAGAGGCAGCGCGTCTCGAGGCGGGGGTCGATCGTTCGGGCGAAGCCGGCGTACTCGACCAGGCCGACCTCCCGGCAGGGAAAATCGGCCAGGCCCTGGCGCCCTCGCGCCTCCTGGACCCGGCAATTCTTCATGCGGAAAAGGCAGCGCCGGTCGCTCACCTCGCTCACTTCCTGAACGTTGACAAGGGCATAGAGCCGGAACCCGAGCGCCCGGACCAGGGCCGGGATTCCTCCTCCGGGCTCCAGCCCAAGCCGTTTCATAATTCTCTTGGCCTCGATGACGGTGAAGCCCTCCCAGGCTTTCTTGTCGAGCGAGATAGCCGCCTCCAAGCCATAGGCCTCTTCGACCACCCGGAACCACAGCCCGTCATGAGCCAGCCAATTGAGGGCTGCGTCACGCAGCCACTCCCGCAGCTCCTCGGCCGCGAGGTGTTCGATCTCATTCTCGCTCATAAGAGGGCATCTCCTTGTCTTTGATCTATCTATCAAAAAGAGGAGGGGTCCTGTCACGGCCGACATTTCCGGAGACACCCACCTCTGCCCCCCTTGTTTCCCCAAGGGGGGCTAGAGGGGGATAAAGAGAATAAAGAAAATTCATAGGTGTTTCCGGCAAGGCCAGGCTGCGCGCAGGCGGTATTGCCGGAGACGCCTTTTATCTTTTTCATAATTTATTAACCCCTCCTTCCCCCCTGGACAATCAGGGGGGAGATCGTTGGCGTCTGCGGAAAGGCCGGCCCCTCCGCCGTGCCACCCCTCCCCACGATCAACAGGCGTGGAGATGTTGCCCGCTCATGGCCTCTCCTCGAGATCCCCGGCCGGCTCGTAGAAATCCCGCCCGGCATGAGTTTTCTTCCGGATCCGCCCCCAGCGCAGAAGCCCGTTCAGGGCCGCCTCCAGGGACTTTCGGTTGAGACCCAGGGAACGTTTGATATCTTCCGCCGTCAGCGGGCGCCGGCGGACCACTTCCAAGATGCGCAGGGGCACCCGTCTCCGGCGCAGCCCGGACTTCCCGCCGCGGAAGGAAGCCACCACTTCGCAAGGCGGACCGAGCTGGCGGCAGATGGCGGCCATCTCGCGGGTGGAAAGCGGCTGGGCTTCCGGCTCGGCCGGCGGCCGAACGACCGTGTTGAGCTGGACTTTATCCGGCCGGATCCGGGCTACCGCCCTTTTCAGGGCGCGGACGTGCTGGGCCGAATCGTTCAGGCCCTTGACCAGCATGATCTCCAGCCAGATCTTCCCCTTGTATTCTTTGCGGAAAGCGGCCAGGCCGTCGATGATCCGGCGGAGAGTAAAGGAGGGATGAGGCCTATTGATCCTGCGAAAGATAGCAGGCCTGGCCGCGTCGAGCGAAGGCACCACCAGGTCCGCGGCCCGCAGGGCTCGCCGGACAGCCGGCTTGGTCAGCAGCGAGCTGTTGGTCAGGACGGTGACCGGGATGTCGGTGACTTTCTTGATCTCGCGGATCATGCGTCCTAGTCCGGTATGGAGCGTCGGCTCGCCCGACCCGGAGAAAGTGATGGAGTCCACTCGGCCGGCTCGCCGGAGCGCCCGGCGGACCTGGGAGACGACCTCTTCCACCGGGACAAACGCTTTGCGCTGTCCATATAATCGACGGCCGGGTCCGAGCTGGCAGTATATACAGTTAAAGGAACAGGTCTTATAGGGCAGGATGTCCACTCCCAGGGAAAAGCCCAGCCGGCGCGAGGGAACGGGCCCATAAATACGGACGCGGGAAGCGGCGCGGGGCGCTGTGGATTTCACCCTAAGCCTTGTCCTTCATGACGGCCATAAACCGCCGCAGCGACCGGTCGTAGGTCCGTTCGACCGAATCCGGGAAAAAACAGGCCGGAAGTTCCCGCATAGCCCAATGGTACTGAAGACATTCGCAGCAGACCCCCTTCCGGCTGCAGGGCTCATAGCTGCAGTTGCAGGCTTTGAGGTTCTTTTCCGCGCGGCATTCTTTCACGGAAGCTCCTGAGCACTCGGAGGTGTATGATGACATAAACAAATAAGGTGATACAATGCCTGTCTGCTCCAGGCCCGTTGTCCTGGTTTTCGGCTGACCGCAGCATGTTTGTCAGGTGCGAAGAGTCTGGAGTATACTGAAAAACATGAATAAAGCGTACGGCCTGAAAGAGGCCAAGGCTGGGCTGAAGGCCAAGCTGCCGGCCATTGAGACTTTTCCCAACCAGTTCCGGCGGTACGAGATCACTATCGAGGTCCCCGAATTCACCTCGGTCTGCCCCAAGACCGGACAGCCCGATTTCGGCACGGTGACCATTCGCTACCAGCCCGCCGGCCGCTGCCTGGAGCTTAAATCGCTCAAAGAATACGTCCAGGCTTACCGGAACCTGGGCATCTTCTATGAGAATGCGGTCAATCGCATCCTGGAGGATGTGGTGAGATGCTGCCGGCCGGTGTGGGCCGTAGTCAAAGGAGAGTTCAACCCAAGAGGAGGCATCAAGTCGGTTGTCGAGGCCCGCTACCCGCGGCCGCGCCGTTGAAATCCGGATTCGGCCCAGCTGCCCTATTCCCTTTGTATCAGCCCGGTTTCCTTCGCCGGCTGCCTTCCGGAATACCCCAGAGCGCATGAATAGATCAATATCAGGAAAAAGCACGGCCCTAGAAAACGGCCCCCTGGAAAACAAGGCCGGGCCGGACTCCAAGAGACTCGGCCCGAGCGACCTGCTGATGGTCCTGGCCGTCAGCATCTGGGCCTTAAATTTTTCGGCACTCAAGCTCAGCCTGCCCTATTTCTCCTCGCCCCATGTTTTCAACTTCCTGCGGCTCCTGAGCTCTACCTTGATACTCTTTATTGCGCTCCGCTTGAGCGAAGGCTCGCTGGCCGTAAGCCGATCGGATTTCTTCCGCCTGGCGGCAGTCGGAGTCATGGGCAACTTCCTCTACCAGGTGCTGTTCATCCAAGGGCTGGAGCTGACCAGCGCTTCCAACACTTCATTCATCCTGGCCACCACGCCCATCATGGTCGCCCTGATGAGCATGTTCCTCAAGCACGACCGGCTGCCTTGGGCTTCCTGGCTGGGGATCGCCGTGTCCTTCGGAGGTTTGTACCTCATCATCACCCGTCAATCCGGCGCCTTCGAGCTGAAGGGCCTGAGCATCAAGGGCGACCTGATGGTCTTGGTGGGGAATATTTTCTGGACGCTCTATACCGTCTTTTCCAAGCCGCTGCTCGACAGGATGTCGCCCCTCCGGCTCACGGCCTGGACCATGGCCGCCGGCAGCCTGGCCTACCTTCCCGTGGCCCTGCCCCCTCTCCTCCGGCAGGACTGGCGGCGGCCGATGCCCGTGGCCTGGGCCGGCCTGGGCTATTCCGCCATATTCGCCATCGTTCTCGGGTTCATTTTCTGGTACACCTCGGTCCAGAGGGTGGGAAATTCCCGCACTGCCGTGTACGGCAATATCACCCCGGTCCTGACCGCTGTCTCCGCCCATTTCATCCTGGGCGAGAAGCTTTCCAAATTCCAGGCCCTGGGCGCGGCCATCATCCTGGCCGGCGTCTATCTCACCCGGTCCGGTTATCGTTTCTTTATGAAATCCAGAATCCCTTCCAGTAACGGAGCCTAGTGGTATAATAAAAGCCAAGGAAAGGCCTTATCCAGCCGGCCGATGACCGGCGATAAATAGAAGAAGGAGGAGCCATGGCCCGTAGCGCTTACAAGAGCGCCAAGAGAAGCAGGGAACTCTTACGTCAAAAAAAGCAGGAAGAAAAACGGTTGAGACGGCAGAGCAAAGACAAGCCCCCGGAGGAAAGCCAGGAGCCCGACGCCGGCGAACCGACTCCCCAGCAAGGGACCTCTGAGTAGAATTGCCGGGGCCCGCCCGGCGCCAGTCGCGCGTCTCACCAGTCCTGGTCAGGGGGAGTTGCCTGCTTCGAGGCACGATGGCCGGGGAGTTTGAGGGGGGCGGCGCTGCCCCTCCCAGGGACTTATAAGACGGTGCACTAGGGCAGGCCGAGAACTTTGTGAGCCTGGAGGGACAAGCGCAGGTTGGACAGGCCGGCCTGCAGGCCTTGGGACGTGAGCTTCACCGCCGTGGCCATGCTCCACCGCTCCAGGGACTGCGGCTGGAGGAGGAGCGGAACGCTTTCCGGGAAATCGCGGCGTATCCGCCGGACGATGTCGAAAGTCAGGTCCCGGCTGACAATGAGCTTCACTTCCCGGGCCCGGTGTTTGTATTCCTTCCGGACGGCATAAGCCTTGGGCTTGGGCGAGACCGTGTACCAGTCCACCGCCAGCCGCTGGTAGAAGAGTCCGTTCGTTTCCACCTGGACCTTGAGATCTTCTTTTTTGACGGCCCTGACCAGAGCCGTCACATCTTGCCTCAGGGGTTCGCCGCCGGTCAGGCAGACCCAGCCGGCCGGATATTTTTTCCTCAGCCGCTTCAAGCGGGCCAGGATATCATCGAGGCTGAGAAACAGTCCGCCCCTCCAGGCGGATTTCGTGTCGCAGAAACTGCAGCGAAGGTTGCAGCCGGCCAGCCGTATAAAAAGGGTGGGCTCGCCCTGGCGCAGGCCTTCGCCCTGCAGAGAGGCGAAGATTTCAGCGGTCCTCAGTGTAGGTGGCTGAGGCATCCTCGGATTCCCAGACCGTTACGGCCCTGACCGGAAAATGCTTTTTCATGTCCTGGAAGAATCGCCGGGCAAGATTTTCCGCGGTGGGGTTGAAGTCGTAGACCTCGTTGAGCAGGGAGTGGTCAGGAAGGGCTTCGGCCAGCTTCTTTTTGATCTCGGTGAAGTCGAGGCCGATGCCGGTCCGGTCCAGCTCCCGGACCTCGACCCGGACCTCGACCTGGAAGGTGTGGCCGTGGAGCCTTTCGCACTTCCCCTTGTACTCCCGCAGAAAATGGGCGGCCTGAAATTTATCCCTGACCCGCAGTATCCAGCTCACAGCTTTCCCTCCTTTTCCAGCCGCACGAGCAGAGGATCCTCCCGGCCCACTTCGGCCCAGGCCCTCTGCCTCAGCAGGCAGGCCGCACAGTGGAAGCAGGGGACCTCCTTCCCATCATAGCAGGAAACCGAATCCGAATAATCCGCGCCCAGCTCCAGTCCCAGCCGAATGATCTCGCTTTTTTTTTGGCGGATAAAGGGGGCCACGATGCGGATGGGGCGGCCCTTGAAGTCGGAATAGGTGCCGGCCCGAATGGCCCTTTCCATGGCCTCCACGAATTCGGGCCGGGTGTCCGGATAGTCGGGCGAGTCGATGATGTTAAAGCCGCAGACAAGGTCCTGGATGCTTCGCGGCTCGGCCCAGGCGGCGGCCAAGGCCAGAAAAATACCGTTCCGGAAAGGGACATAGGTCAGCGGTGGCCAGCCCCCCGGCTCAGGAAGACTTTCGAGTTTGGGAACCGGGATATCCTGGTCGGTGAGGGCCGAGCCTCCCACCTGGGTGAGGTCCACCTTGAGCAGGACGGGCTCGAGCCCAAGCCGGGCGGCGGTGACGGCCGCCAGTTCGATTTCGACCCGATGCCGTTGGCCGTAATCAAAGGTCAGGGGGTGAACAATTTGGTAGCCCTGCCGGGCCCAATAGAGAGCCGTTGTCGAGTCGATTCCGCCGGAGAAAAGGACAACGCAGGCTTTCATCGGAGACACGGCTGCTTTCAAATGGATGATAGGGGAATGGGACATGATTTTCAACTCTTAAAATGCTTTCTTGACTCAGCCAGGGCATGTGTTATTATTTTGCTTCCTGAAAATCATGGAGTGAAATAAAGAATGTCGGGAGAATCGTCGGAAGGCCTGCCCATAGAAATCACACCCGCTGACCGGGGGTTTCGTCTGCTGGACCAGGCTCGGCTGCGGGAGGGGGTGGCCGTTCGGGACGACCAGCATGAATTTTCCTGGCTGCTGGACGCGGCCCAAACCGCACGCCGGAAGGGCAAGCGGTTCCGGCTGGTAGATTCGGGAAAGCTCGATGTTTTCAGCTTGGAATGGCTGGGCCGGGCCGGCGCCGACCTCTACACCGCCGATGATGTCCGGCCCGATGTGGCCGCTCTGGCGCGGATTCAAAAAGCGGGCCGCCCCACGGGAGTCTGGACGGTCTTCTTACAGTACGGAGAAATCGTCGATGAGGGGAGGACGGGAAGTCTGACCCTGGAAATGATTAAAGAGCTGGTCCGCAGCGGAATCGATCTTCATATTTCAAATAAGGACAGACCGCGCGACCCGGCTCTTTTAGTCGATATCAAAGCAGGACAAAGGGCCGGCCGAGCCGAGATGGTTTATTATCATCATGGCCGGCTTTTCAAGGAACTCGAGAATTTGGTCGAGGCCGGCCTGTGGGTTCATGTATCGGAGACAGACCTCGACCTCAGCGCAGATCAGGCTTTGCTTGAAGATATCAGCCGGGCCGGCCGCCGGCGCGGAGGCGGGCTGGTTGTTCATGTGGAAAAGGGCTTGCCGCGGGCAAGTCTTGAAGATATCCGACGGGCGGGCGCTTATTTGATCATGAATATCCCCTCCGGCTCCGGATTTTCCGGGCGGCCGCTTTCGCCGCGCGCTTTCTATCTGGATACAACGTTTCTGCTCTAGGAAAAAATCTATAAAAATAGTAGGGTACGTACCGGGAAGGCGATTCGGCCGCTTCATTTCCTGACAGGTCCGCGGCGCGTTGGCTAATATTCATGTTTGCCACTAGGAATGGTGTTCACTTTTTGTGTCAACCCAAAAAAAAGTATAAAAAAAGTATTGACAAAAGGAAAAAATAGTTTATAGTTTGAATTAAAGAAATTGGAAATTTGAGAGAAAGATTAACAGGGCCACTAAGCAAAGCGAGGGGACATACAAGAATCGTGCCATGAAAGTCGCATTGCTCTACAGTTCGAAAAACGGGATGGCCGCGTCGCTTCATTCCTTAAAGTCCGCCGAGACTTGGGGCGAAGAAGAAGACGAGCCTCCACTCGATATGCTCGCTGAGTGCGACTCGGACGAGACTATCCAAGCGATCAGCCGGGCGCTCAGCGAGAAGCACCAGGTCTTCCCCATCGAATCCGACGGCCAGGCTTACGGCCGTCTCCGTCAAGTAAGGCCCGACCTCGTCTTCAACATTGCCGAACGATTATACGGGCCCAGCCGCGAGTCGCATGTTCCCGTCCTGTGCGAGATGTTGGGGATTCCCTATACAGGCTCCGACCCTTTGACTCTGGGAATTTGTCTGGATAAGTCGCGGGCTAAGGAGATCCTGACTTGCCACGGCATCCCCAACCCGCCATTCTGGCTGGCGGATCCGGGTTCCGATCTGCCCGGGAACATTGCGCTGCCGGCCATCGTCAAGCCTTTATATGAAGGATCGAGCAAGGGCATTAAAGACAACTGCGTGGTCCGGACCAAGAGCGAGCTGACCGAACGAGTGGCTGAGATCTTCGGCCGCTACAACGAGCCGGTCATCATCGAGAAGTTCCTCGGCGGCCGAGAGTTCACGGTAGGCGTGCTGGGCAACCATCCGCACTATGAAGTTCTGCCTATCGTCGAGATCGACCACAGCCTTTTGCCCGCCGGCGCCAACCCCATTTATTCCTATGAGGCCAAGTGGGTGTGGGACACCCCCCAGAACCCGCTGGCCATTTTCCGCTGCCCGGCCGATATCCCCCAGGCGCTGGCCGGCCGGATCGCCGACTTGGTGAAGAAGGCTTGCGGCGTCCTCCGCATCCGGGACTGGTGCCGGGTCGATGTCCGGCTGGACGAGCGGGACGAGCCCCACATCCTGGAGCTCAACCCCTTGCCCGGGATCCTGCCCAACCCCGAGGAGAATTCCTGCCTGCCCAAGGCTGCCCGAACGGCGGGCTACACCTATTCCGGCCTGATTCTTCGCGTGGCGGCCGAAGCGGCCGGACGGTACGGGCTGAACCATGAATAACGGCAAGCCTTTGGTCGGCGTCGTCTACGAGGTCTTCGTCCCCAACCCCAAGGCCGACAAGAGAGAGCTGTCCGAGGAGACGGTGGAGGAAATGGCCCGGGAAGCGTACGAGGCCGTGCTGGGGCTGGGCTATCCGGCCGTCCTTATTCCGGTCAAGGAAAGCTTCCTGGGTTTCCTGCGCCGCATCCACGAAGTCAAGCCCGACGTCGTCATCAACCTGTGTGAAAGCTTCAACGGCACCACCAACCTGGAGTCTAACGTGGCCGCCATCTACGAGCTGCTGCGAATCGACTTCACCGGCAACGTCATGAGAGCCCTCAGCCTGTGCCAGGACAAGTTCAAGGCTAAGGCCGTGCTGGCCTCCCATGGGCTGCCCACACCCGCCTGCCGGCTGATCACCACCGCCGACGAGCCCATAGACCTCAAGTTCCCGGTCATCGCTAAGCCCAACGGCGAGGACGCCAGCATGGGCGTCACGCCCCAGTCGGTCGTCCGCGATGAAGAGTCGCTGCGGCTGCTCATCCGGAGCATCCTGGCCCGCTTCGTCCCGCCGGTCCTGGTCGAAGAATTCATAGACGGCCAGGAGTTCAACGTGGCCATCCTGGGCGGTGACGAGCCGCGGGCCCTGCCCGTCTCGGAAATTGATTTCTCGGCCATGCCCAAAGACCTGCCCCGCATCATCAGCTACGAAGCCAAGTGGTACGAGAACCACGAGCTTTACATCAAGACCCCGCCCATCTGTCCGGCGCCCATCGATGACGACCTCCGCCGGAGGCTGCAAGACCAGGCCCTGCGGGCCTTCCAGGTGATGGGCTGCCGCGATTACGCGCGGGTGGATTTCCGCATGGACAAGCGGGGCCGCCTGTTTATCCTGGAAGTCAACCCCAATCCGGACATCAGCCTCAACGCCGGCTATGCCCGGGCCTTGAAGGCGGCCGGGATCGACTACGGACAATTTTGGAAACAGATGATCCACAACGCCTGGCACAGGAGCGGAACGAATGGTTCGGCCTATGGCCCGGTCAGATAAGGAAGCGGTGATGGATATTCTGCGACAGACGTCCATGTTCACCCCGCCGGAGCTCGCCGCGGCCGAGGAGGTTGTGGACGACTACCTGGACCATCCGGAGCGAAAAGAATATTTTTTGGCCGTTTGGGAGGAGGGCCGCTGTCTGGCGGGCTACGTCGCCTACGGCCCGACCCCGCTCACCGAGGGCACTTACGACCTGTATTGGATCGCCGTCTCGCCCGTCCGACAGGGTTCGGGCCTGGGCCGGCGTCTGATGGATTGGGTGGAGGGCCGCCTCCGGGAAGGCGGGGGGCGGCTGCTTCTCATCGAAACGTCTTCGCAGCCCAGCTACGAACCGACGCGAAGGTTCTATCTGCGGCTCGGCTATAAGGAAGCGGCGCGCATCGCCGATTTCTACCGGCCCGGCGATGACCGGGTCACCTACGCCAAATATTTCGGGTAAAGGAGATCGGGAGAAAAATGGAAGAGTGGCAACAAATCTTGCGGGACAGCTTGAAATCTCCTGAAGAGATCGCGGCGTACTTCCATCTCAACCAGGACGACATCAAAAAAGTCAGCCAGGTTTTTCGGGCCCAGATCACGCCCTACTTTGCGGGCCTCATCAAGCACAAGAAGGACCCTCTCTACCGGCAGGTCGTGCCGGATACGGCAGAGCTCAAAGAGAACAGCGGGATCCTGGATCCCCTGAACGAGGATTCTGACTCGCCCGTGCCCGGTGTCATCCACCGTTATCCCGACCGGCTGCTGTTCCTGGTCTCTCCCGCCTGCGCCTGCTACTGCCGTTTCTGCACGCGCAAGCGCACGGTCGGCCAGCCGGACAAGATCGGTCTCCGCAATCTGGAAGAGGGCTTGCGCTACATCCGGGAGCAGCCCAAGGTGCGGGACGTCATCATCTCCGGCGGCGACCCGCTGATGCTGAGCGATGAAAGGCTGGAACATATCCTCAGCTCGCTGCGGGCCATCCCCCATCTGGAGATCCTGCGCATCGGGACCCGCCTGCCCTGCTTTCTCCCCCAGCGCATCACGCCGAAGCTGGCGGCCATGCTCAAGAAATACCATCCCCTTTACATCAACGTCCATTTCAACCACGCCGACGAGATCACCGACCAGGCGGCCCGGGCCCTGGGCTTGCTGGCCGACGCGGGCATTCCCCTGGGCAACCAGACCGTGCTGCTCAAGGGCGTCAACGACAGCCCGGAAGCAATGAAGAAGTTGATGCACCGGCTGCTGGTCGTCCGGGTCAGGCCCTACTACATTTACCAGGCCGATTACGTAAAGGGAACCGAGCACCTGCGGACCACCGTGGAGAAAGGGCTGGAGGTCATGGAGTCGCTGCGCGGCTGGACCTCGGGCCTGGCCGTTCCC
>Ga0315282_10004669_pt1 | contig 23763 bp, 22 predicted proteins | sample YL17G07_20_MG_FD_203693 | JGI IMG/M metagenome (GOLD analysis project Ga0315282, IMG submission 203693) | Sediment microbial communities from Yellowstone Lake, YNP, Wyoming, USA - YL17G07_20 | ecosystem: Environmental > Aquatic > Freshwater > Lake > Sediment | place: USA: Wyoming | collected... | reverse complement strand
ACGTATCCTTCCTGAAATACGCGGGGAAAAGTTCCTTTTTCCCGGGGATATACAGCGCTGCGGAATACTCCTCCATAAAATCAGTATCGACCAGCAAATCGATATAGACCATTTTTTCTGCTACTTCCTCAGCTGCTTTACGGTACTTCCGTGAGACCAGCGCTGCATATGCACCAGAGAGCGACCCGTTGCCGATAGGGTGCATGGTGGCATGGACAAAATCGGGGATGATACCGAACCGTACGGTATTCCGGATATTTGCGTACATACCGAATGCACCCGCAAGGTAGACGTGTTGAATATCATCTGGCGAGATCTTATATTTTTTCAGGAGTACGGCAATCCCACCGCAGGTCGCGGCTTTCGAATCCATCAGGTAATCGATATCCCGCTGGGTAATGACAATATCCCGTGCTATGCCGGTCCGGTCTGCCTGTACTACGAGATACTCAAGTCCATCTTTAGTTCTCCGGACCGCGGGATTGTCTTCCCGCAGTTTCCCGGCAAAATCGAGTATCCCTGCCTGTACCATCTCTGCTGCAGCATCGATGATCCCGGAACCGCAAATCCCCCGGGGAGGCACGTGGCCAATCACATCGAAGTTTAGTTCCGATTTTGACGGATCGATGCTGATATGTTCGATCGCACCCCGCATCGCCCGCATTCCCGACGAGAGACCCCCCCCTTCGAAAGCAGGGCCGGAGGCACAGGACACTGATGCCAGCCACTCGTTGTTCCCGAGTATAATCTCCCCATTTGTACCCATATCAATCAAAAGAGACAGGTCAGATGAGGTGTGCATATTGGATGAAATTACGTCTCCTACCGCATCCCCGCCGATGAACCGGCTGACGTTAGGCAGGCAGTATATCCATGTCCGGGGGGTTGTTTCAAGGCCGATCTCTTGTGCTTTTCTCATGATCGGTCTGCGTGAAACGACGGCGTTTGCCAGCTCAAGGTAGTCGGGGTCGATTCCGCAGAGGAGGTGGTTCATGACGGTATTCCCGCCAACGGTGATATCGACGATATCAGTTGTCTGTATACCGGCCTGAGAGACCAGCTGGCTGATAACATTTTTTATACTCTCGATAGCAGCCCGCTGCAATGCTGCGAGTCCGTCGTTCGTGCCAGCAATCCCGATCCGGGTAATCACCTCCTCGCCAAAGGTGATCTGCTGGTTCATGGATGAGCCGGTCTCCAGGATCTCCCCGGAGTCAAGATCTACGAGGCAACCGACAACAGTAGTCGTGCCAAGATCGATTGCAACGCCAAGCAGTCGATTAATCTGGTCTTTCCCTTCAACCCGGATGATCTCGGGGATATCACCTGCCATCGAAACGGTGGCAATCGCAGGCGAACGAAGAGAGAGGATGGCCTCATATATCTTTTCGGAAACTGCAGGACGGGGACCAGAGTACCCGGAAAGGCGCAGGGACCGTTTTGAAGAAGGCGTGTCCGATGGTCCTGAGGATTCAATCCGGTAGTGTATGATTGCCGGCAGAATCTCATCAATCTCCATCCGTGATGAGAGCAGGATCTGGGGAGCATCGATGCGGCTTTCAACTGGGATCGTGAACACACAATCTGCAGTAATGCGAACCTGGCAGGCAAAATAGTGCCCCGGAACTTGTTCCCCGGGGCTCATACGGTGGGAACCGGTCTGGGGGACCGTTTCGCATTGGCCCTCTGCCAGGATTACCCGGCACTTCCGGCACAGGCCTTTGCCGCCACAGATACTCTCGATATGTATTCCGGCATCCCGGAGCGCAGCGAGCATCGGTGTCCCCTGCGGTACGTTAAGCACCCTGTTCATGGGCTGGATAATGACCCGGACAAAATGAGGTTTCATTATTCTTTCCGTATCAGGCCGCAGCAGATTTCCGGGATATCCTCATAGCGCAGTCGCCGGGGTGTTCTTTTAGGAAGATCATGATGCAGGTTCAGGCGGCCAGTGGTCCATAATCAGTTGAGCAATCCCCGAAGAATCTTTCGGCCCGACAATCACCTTCCAGCCGCTGACCTCCTCGGTCTCGCCACTCAGCCGGGCGGCAAGGCCGGGAAGGATAACATACCGGTGACTGACCAGTTTATCGACATGGTACTCCTTGAGGGCATTTGCAATAAGTTCGGGAGTCAGATACCTGCCAGCCACAGCACTCTCAACGCTGATCCCGCCGGTATCAACGATCACGAGGTAACACGTGATATTTGCGGCCTTGAGGTCTGATTCTACGGTAAAGTACGTGAGGGCATAATTCGTCGTGATCAGCACCGGGGAGTTCAGGTCCGGTGTACCGAACTCATGGACACCGGGATCAACTGAGACCGGCTTTCGTGGATCGGTGTTGATGTTGAACCGCCAGATCAGCTGCGGAAGCAGGACCCAGCCGTCCATACTGTGCATGATCAACAGGTCAGCATAGCGCGAGATCAGCATGGAAGCCGTGCAGGCTTCCTTCCATGCGATAACATTTTTCGAGATCTCCGGTGAATGCCATGCCGTGAGCGGGATGCCCAGCAGGGGATAGCCAAGCAGTTCGTCATGGTCTTTGAACACTGCCCAGCGGATCATGCTGAAGTTATGCACCGTTTCCGATAAACCCGGATCGACAAATGTTCCCGGGTCGAGAACAAGATCTGCCAATCCATACTCGTTTAACGTTTTTACCATTGAACGCAGGAGACCGATATCACCGGGTGCAGATACGGCAAGCGGGCAATTATACCGGAGCGCAAGCTCTGCCATCTCTTTCCAGTTTTCCTTTGTTGCTGCATACACCAGAGGACGTTTCTCAGCAATTATTTTCAGTCCCGCTTCCATGACCTGTGGATTATAGGTGCACAGGATCAGGGGGAGATCGGTCCGCGCCGCAACAACTTTAACCGTAGCTGCAAATGCCGCGGCGTCCCTGCGGGTGGAGCGTATTGCGATCGCGTCGAGCGTGAGTTTGCGTCCGATATAGTTATAGGAAAATTTACTGATTGCCTGTATTCTGTCAGTAAGATCTTTTGCCGGCAGGTCATCGCTCACGTCCAATGCGATCGGGGTAGGGTTATGGTACGTGAACTCGTGCCGGTACAGGACATACTTTCCGCCAATTCTCGTAACCCGGTTCCCCGAGCCGATGGAAATTGTCCTGACCGGCGGCGCCATCAGGGCCAGAAGGTCATCATACGCAGTCCTGTACTCCTCTTTGGCAAGTGGCGGGCAGTTATCAATGATCAGTTCCCCGTTGACGATACGGGTTGCAAATGCCATGCAGTTGGGTTCGCCACACTCGCGGCAGTTGGTGCGGGGAAGGAGTTTGTATACATCTATCGGGCTGATCTCCCTGATGGATTTTTTTTGTGGTGCTGTCGTCATTAATGCCCCCCTCAAATCCTCATATCCGCCCATGGAACGGGTGCGGGTTTTACTGCATTCCTGTGGTTGATCAGGTCATCTGTCACATCCCTGATTGTCCGGATCGCTGCCGGGTGCATCATCATGAGGAGGTCAACACCGGCAAGGATGAGAATGAGTGCATTTAAGGTCTCCCAGATCGGGCCCCTCATATGCTTGGAACCGAACTTCGCATCCATTTGCATCCATGCTTCTCGTGCGGCCCATGCATTCGTGGAGGCAGAGATCGTCGGGTGCTGGAGTTCCGTATCCCCCATCAGTGCGGAATACCGGGCCCGCTCGTGAATAGTAAAGGAATACTCGAGCCCGTAACCCAGCGCTACCGTGGTTAAGTCCATAACAATACTCTCGGGAGGGAGGTAATCGTAGAGCCTGCGGTTCAGTTCCTTTGCCTTGTTCAGTTCGAGGCCGGTGAACCCAAGGATGGCATGGTTGTGCTTCTTTGCAGCGGCAGCTACGGTCTCGAGGGTCTTTGCCTCGGCCATATCCAGCGTCACGGAGTTCAGGAGCAGCCGTTCACCGTCTGCTACCGCGGCAACCTCCGCAAAGACCTCCGCATCCTTATGCGGGTCCCCGCAGCCACCGATAATCAGGGGAACATCAACTGCCTGGAGGACCTCTTCAACCGTCCGGGCCGCTACAGCAGGGGATGTATTCTTGATCAGTGGATCAGTAGACATCAGGTGAATGGTCACCATGTCAGCGCCAAATTTATTGACATTCAGGCGCGCCCATTCGGCCGGGTCATGCATCACTTCTTTGATACCGGCCTTCAGGGCACGGGGAAGAGGGATATCCATATCAAACACATCCAGCGCAAAGACCGGGGGGTGAAGCGGTGACTTGTCGGGGAACGTGAAAGGCGGGGCATCAGCTCCCCCGATGATGCATGAGTGGGCACGACTGCCGCCCTCGTTCCGGGTTGCCCCGAGCTGCACCTCCCGAATCCGGCCGGGGAAGTCCTGGATCGGATGAAAGAATGATTCTGGCAGGAGGGAAACAGGTCTGACCTTCACTTCCGGAGGGAGGACCGGATGGTTTACGGCAGGTGCCTGAGTTCCGGTCGGAATCCAGAATTCCAGGTCACCCATCTCAAGAGTGACGTGCTCAAGTTCCAGTTTTTCAACGTTGTTTAACAGCGAGAGAATCCCGGGAAACGTCGTATTTGGTTTGTTCTCGTTGTTTTTCCGGGTATTTCTGGATGTACCTGCCATCTTACCGCCCCTCATCTTTCTTTTTTTGTCGAACCGGAATGATAGTCACCCGGTCAGCGGTAATCCTGGCATTTTTGAAAATGATCTTGAACCCTCCGGCAAGGACCGGGAGTTCTGTGACGGTTGAGACAGTTCTTCCCGCTTCATTCACCTGAGAGGGGGAGAGTTCAGCTGCTTTCCACCGACAGGTGACCGGATGCCCCAGCCGGAGGAGGAATTGCGTTAACTCATCAACGGTTTTTGTGTCCTTTTCTGATGCAATCTTGTCAAAGACTTCGGCAGGGATAAATGAACGGAGCTGTTCTTTGAGGTCAGAGGGCATCCAGACCACCCGGGAAAATCCTCCGTCACCAGCCAGGAATTTCGGCGAGCGCATATACTCAAGCGAGATACCATGGAAACCATCCACCTGCCTGCCCCCGGCAGTTGAGTCTGCCATTGTCGAGAACGCCAACCCGTTCACCGTGACATCACGGTATCCCCGCATGACAATCCCGAAACCTTCAACCTCGGGGATATAGAACGCTATCCCTTCAAAGCACCCGCAGGACGTGTGCGGGTAGGTGAATGCACTGTAAAGATAGACCCGGCTCACTTCGCCGAGGGAACGTTTTTTCGCACTTTCATTGATCCCGGTAAATTCCCCCTGCACGGGATCAAGGCACTCGCCTTTCTCTATGGGAAAGATCGGCCCTTTCGGGTCGATCCGGGCGGCTGCCCTCCCGTCAAACCAGCTGATCGCACCGCAGTTTGCGTACCGCTGCGGAGTGATCACACAGACATGGCTGGGTGCAAACGACTGGCAGAGGGCACAGCCATAGAATACATCCACATCATCATCCGTCAACCCCCGGGCACGGGCGTCACGGGTTTCATATGCGTTTTTTGCTTCCGGGTAGACAGCAGAAATCTCTACAGCATCAGTGAAAAACGTGATCTGCATCCGTTCGATGATCGGCAGTTCGTTTTTTAACAGCCGTTCTAAGACAATGCCGAGAAACCTGAGGGTGGTAAACCCTTTATTGTATGCTTTCTTTGAGAGGCGCGCCCATATATCGTACCGCTGGTTCAGGTGCATGAACCCTTCGATGTAGTTCGCGTATTCGTGGATCCGGCGCTCGATAACCCCCTCGGTATCCTCTTCCAGTTCCGCACCTGCGATCTCGATTAAGATCCCGAGGGGATACTTCTTCTGCGGGACCATATCGGAAATATCAGGACCGATGATCGTGATGGCACCATCATACACAAGTTCGGGCGCCCGTACTTTGACGAGTTCGAACTTTTCGGTAATATCGGGCCCACCCAGTTCGACATACAGGTCATTTTTACGGATCCGCTCGCCGGCATGCACGAGGCCGACATCCACCGGAATATCATCAAACATGTCCCTCACCCCTCCAGGTTCTCGATAATCGCCTTGAGGTTCTCCAACCAGTCCTTGACGGAGATGTTGGCAAACGACCAGTTCGCGTGGGGCTGGTAGGTGTTGTCAAGTGTCATGGTCTTCACGTGCGGGGCAAAATGTTTGAGTCCGGAGAGGATCGTCCATTCCATGTAGTACGGGAGCCCGGCAAAAATTGCAAGGTCATAGGGTTCTTTCCCGTCCAGTCCTTTCCAGTCCGGATCACAAAGCCGCTGACCAATGTCCACGGCCGGCATGATCCCTGCAGTTGTGTAGCCCCGCTCGAGAAGGTACCGGTTCGTATGCCCGGTGGCAATGATGGGGATGTGCCCTTTCTGTGCAAGGAGGATGAGGTAATCGAGCATCTTCCGATCATCGAGGTCGATCTCGGACGCAAGGTGCCCGATAATAAGCACCGGGTGTTTTGCCCTCTGGATCATTGCATCCGCCACCTCCGGCTTGGTGATGACCGATGCTTTTTTTGGTCCGGCAATCTCTGCGGTCTGCCAGGGTTCTGTCGTGGGCATTTCCAATCACCGCTCCTTTTTAAGGACCTGCCGGGAAAGCAGCGTGGGATCAGGGATCGTATTCTCTGTCCAGTCATGCGCCTTCAGGTGCCGCACGATCTCATTTTTCATCGTGATCGGGACATCGGTCATCGTGCGGACATACCGGTACATATCATCGGGCATCGTGCCGAACTGCCGTTTGTGCAGGTCAATGTAATTGGTGAGTTTGATTGCCCTGCCTTTACTCGTATCGTTCGGTCGCATGCAGAGCTTTGCGATAGCGACCATCGCCTCCTCTTTTGTCTCGGCAGCGAAGAACAAATGTTCCGGTACCGGACCGACATAGACCTCTTCGCCGGTCCTCCGGTCATGCACGTACCAGTCTTCACGCTTGTCTGCCCGCCCTAAGAGCATCCGCCGGTATTTTGTGCCGTGCGGTCCGACCACCACCGGGATGCCGAGTCGCCAGAAACCGCTTGCGATTGCTGCTGCCTTCTGGGACATCGCACCCCAAGCAACCCCGACTGCTCCCACGCGGTTATAGACGTAATCGGCGATCTCTTCATAGTTCCCCCGGAGGCTGCGCCGCGCAAAAATACTCGCTATCTTTATTGCAGCGCCTGCGATATGTGCATTCGAGACGCACGAACCTACGTTCACAATTCCACCGGCATCAAAGCTGCCCGGGAACTGTTCGTACGGGGTTTTGCCCTCTTCATCCCTGTACATCGCAACAGACATTGCGGCACACCCGGAAGTACAGACAATATACCGCCGCTTCGCAAACTCCACGCACATCTCGGCAACTTCTTTACCCCCTTTCGGGTAGTTGGCGCACCCGACAAATGCGACGACACCGGGTATCTCTCCCAGCACAAGGGGTCCCCCGACTTTGCGGATCTCCACATCCTGTATCGCTCCCCTCCCAGCGCGAATCCTGAATTTTTCCTCTTTTGTTTTTCCCGCAGCTGCCGATATGATGAGCGTATGGACAGGGATCTTCTGCGGGCACGCCTCTTCACACCTGCCGCACCCGACACATTCTTCGTACAGGTCGCTTAACATCGCGTTGTTCCCTTTACCCGCCGCCTTCAGGCTTTCCGGGATATGAAGGTCATTGGGGCACGCCCTCCGGCACAGCTTGCACTGCGTGCATGTTTTCGCGATCTCGATTATCTCTTTTGCATATAAGAGGGCCCCGTATTTTCTCCGTTCCGGTGCCACCGCACGGGCAACCCGTACTGCGATCTCCCCGACTTTGTCCGGGTCAAGAATAAGCACGCCGGGATTATTTCCCGACACGAGGTCAGCGACAATATCATCAGCGGGATCATGGGTACGATCGGGCAGTCCGAGGCAGTTCTTCTCAGATGTCGCAATAAACGGTGCATGGATCGCCCCGGCTTCGGTCAGTGCATCGGTACGGATACATTGCTCGTCAACCACAATCACATCCGGGATTCCGCTGCGGATATACCGGAGCTGCCACGACATGGGTCCGATAATCTTTGCCTTGGGCGTGTACCGGGTGATATCAATTGCCGTGCAGCAGATTCCGGTCACCTCAACCTGGTCGGAGAGCCGGTTTGCCGCGAGGTAATCAACGATATTAATTGCCGGAGGGACGTTGTGCCCGATAACGAGAATGACCGGTTTTTTGGTATCAACAGTTCCCATTCCGAGATCAACGAGAGCGGCGTCAGGATCGGCTTTCGGGTACCCGTACGCAGATACCTGCACGAGGTCAGCAACTTCGAGTCCCACGTGATCGATCATGCCTGCATGGAGCACCTTGGATTCAAAATCAATGTTATCGCCTTCCTGTCCGGTGTGGGCCGCGGAAAGGAGGTGTGTGAGCTGGCTTTCGAGATATTCCAGCACGACTTCAAGGTCGCCGAGTTTCTCCGGCTTTATGCCACAGACAAGCCGGATGATCGGCGCTTCGACTTCAACCGCAAGACCTCCCGGGTTCAAGGGGAGATCGTGCCCGAATTTCCGGATTGCGTGGGTCACGAGTTCATGCGCGTGGCTGACATGCGTAGCGGCACCGATGCACGCAGCAATGAGTACCATGCGGGATTGCTGGGACGCAATATTGATCCCGCAGGCCCCCCGCTTTGTTCCGGTGAGATCGCATTTTCCATAGGTGCAGAGACAGCAGAGATCGCAGAACGGCAGGTAAAACGGCGGGTAGCGTGAGAGCAGTTTTTTGTCCCAGTCCCGGAGCGCGGTAATTGAGGGGAACGGGGTCGGTCCCTCCTGCTCTGTCCATTTTTCCCCGGAGAATTTCCCGATGGAGAGTTCGAGATCTTTGATGTACCCGATATCGGACTGCAATTCCTTAATCTTGATATTGATGCCCTTACCAGCCAATGAGCCCACAACCGGTTTTTAATCTGTACTGTACCGGATCGAGTATAAGGTTATCTCATTGGATTTTTTTTAGCCGGTTCCATAATCGTAAGGGGTCGTCCATACACCTGTTATTGTATTTTCTCTCACATCTTCATCAGGATCTGATTCAACGGTTTCCAGTTTTTACCGCTGTACGCTGTATATTCCGGCATCCGGTCATCACAACAGGAGAATTACGTTCTGGCCAGGTGTCACTCCCTGCCGTACCCGGCGTTTTCCATGAGCCTCCGGATCGATTGGTATGCGGGAGAAGTTGTGGGGATATCGAGAAGCGATCGCCCCGCAATCACCGACTCCTGCACCTGCTCATCGAATGCGATCTTCCCCAGGTACTGCTGCAGGGTCTCTTCCTTTACCGTGCGTTCAAGATTTTCCGGGAACTGGCACCCGCCAACAATGTAAAAATGTTCAAATCCGATTCCGACTTCGCGTGCGATCCGGTACGCCCGTTTCACGTGTTCGAAGGATTTGTGCGATGGTCCCATCACGTCAAAGATGTCGTCAACCCGGGTCGTGATCTTCCGGTTCAGGTGCTCAAGTCCTGCCGGTGAATCGATGAGCACATACCGGTAGTTCTTTGTAAGTGCCCCGAGCGCCCCTTTCAGTGCAGCGTCAGGAAGACAGTAGCACCCTTCCACCCATTTGGTGCCAACCGCGATGAGATCGAACGCATCCCCTTCGTACAGTCCCCGCGATAGTACCGCAGTCTCGATCCGCTCCGCAGGTGAGATCCCCGTCATTGTGCCGCCTTTTTTTATGAAGGTCTCAGTCACGAGTTCGGCAATGGTTTTTACACCTTCCCGTTCGAGATCCACGCCCACCATCTCCGCAAGGTTCTGGTCCGGGTCAACATCTACGAGGAGGAGCGGAACATCTCCCCTGCCGATAAAGTATTTCGCTACGAGAGCGACAAAACTCGTCTTGCCCGTACCGCCCCGTCCCATGGTGACAAGCGTCTTCATCTGCATACGCTCCGTCCGGGACCAGGATGCTTCCCGCCAATGATCCGGGTAATCTTTGTCGTGATCTCTTCTATCGACCGGCATGCAGCTGTTCCCTGAAGTGCGGTCACTGGTTCTCCGCGAATTCCCGCACTGAACACGTCGGGATCGTAGGGAATGAACCCAAGGACGGGAATTCTGTGTTCCTGTGCGAAGCGGTCGATGGTATTCTTCTCCGCATCGCTCCCGATCCGGTTGCCTGCGAGCCCGACGCGGGGGATGCCGAAATCCAGCGCCATGCGTCCGATAGTCACGGCAACGGCAAGCGATTTTTTATTTGCGTCACTTACGACGATCATCATATCCACGCCTTCTGCGGTTCCCCTGCCAAGGTGTTCGATCCCGGCTTCCATGTCAAGTACGACCGCTTCATCCCTCTCGATGACAAGATGCCGGAGCAGGGTGCGGATGACGCTGTTTGCCGGGCAGGTGCAGCCGGAGCCCATCGATTGTACCGTACCCATGACAAGCAGGTGGACACCGGCAGGGGTTGCAACAGAAAAATCACGGACTACATCATCAACAGAAAAGTTCAGGTTGTAGACCCCGGGAAATCCGGTGCCGGTCTTTATACGGATCAGTGAATCATTTTCGGATACCGGAACGATTGCTTCAGCCTCTTTTTGCAGAATGCCAAGCGAGAGGGCGAGGTTGGGGGAGGGATCGGCATCGATGGCGATGGTGGTATGCCCGGAACGGGCAAGCGACCATGCGATCCCGCTCGCGACAAGCGTCTTACCCACGCCGCCTTTGCCAGTAACCGCGATCTTCATGGGATGACATCCTCCATCCAGTGATTATGAGTTGCGGTGTATTAATAGATCGATACGTGCAAAGTCAGAGGGAACAGGGTGCACACAATCAGCTGTCCGGGAATTAAAGTGCCGTGCGTTACTTCTCTTTTTTTTTAGAAAGAACACGATAAAAACGGGAACAGTAATGTCATTCATTGAATTTTTTGTACAGCCCGTGCGAGATAAACTGGAAGAGCAGGATAAAAATGAGGAGGACAACGACATCCTGCAGGAGCCCGAAATGCGTGGAATCACCATATCCATAACGGATAAGATCATTTGCATATGTCAAGGGAGAGAAGAACGCTATTACCTGACCGATTTTCGGCATGGTTTCAATCGGGATAAAAACCCCGGAGATGAAGATAAGCGGCAGCCGGATCAGGTTCAGGACAGACATGACATCTCCGACGTTCTCTGTGGGGTATGAGGCAAGCAGCGTCCCCATTGTTGCAAAACAGAATGCGCCAAGGACGAGCCCGAGAACAAGTACAGCCGCTGAGACAATCGGCGTCTGGAACACGAGAATGCCGATGACCAGCGGGAACATGGCAATACCCAGGCTGTACAGGAATCCGCTCATACTCTCCCCAAGTACCAGTGAGTGCATGGAGATGGGCGCCGAGATAAGACGATCAAAGGTTTTTACCCGCCGTTCGATCGGGATCGAGACCGGTTCGATGGAGGATGCAGAGAAGAGGATCGTGATGGCGATGAGCCCGGGAATGAGGGCAGCGGGGGGCGCAGGGTTGCCGATGGCAAATGCGAGGAACATGAAGAGGGGAAAGAGAATCCCCATGACAATGATGTTCGGTCTGATGTAGTAGGTGAGCATGTCCTTTCGCGCGATCGCCCACGCTGCAGCGAACTCACGGGGCACGCGCTCAATAAAAGTTATGAGATCAATCGCTGGCATAGTTCACTCCCGACCGTCCGATAACTCCGGAAAGCCCGGTTAGGCGGATGAAGACATCTTCAAGACTCGGTCCCAGCGTCGCAATAGAGATCACCTTCAGCTGTTTTGTCTGCGCGTATTCCATCACATGCTCAATAACTTCTGATGGGTCACTTGTGTAGAGTCGTATCTTGTCTCCCTCTTTTTTCACATCATTAACCTGTGGAAGTTTTCTCAGCTCTTCAAGCCGTTCCGGCGCGGTGCGATCGAACGCAACCTCAATGGACTGGACACTCCGGATAGTCTTTTTCAGTCGTTCCGGGGTGTCGATCGCGGCAATACGCCCTTTGTTGATGATCGCAACACGGTCGCACATCACGTTCGCCTCCTCGATGTTGTGGGTAGTGAGAAAGACCGTAACGCCATCCCTCACGAGATCGGTGACAATATCCCGGATGATCAGGTTGCTCTGGACATCGAGTCCGGACGTGGGCTCGTCCAGGAAGAGCAGGCGCGGGCTGTTGACAAGCCCCATGGCGAGCGTAAGCCGCCGTTTCATACCTTTCGAGAACCCGTGGGCTTTGTCGTTCTTACGCTCATAGAGACCAAAGGTCTCAAGCAGTGTCTTTGTCCGTTTCTCGCGTTCACTTCGCCCGACATGATAGAGTTCTGCGGTGAAGATCATGTTCTGCCATGCGGTAAGATCGTCATAGACATTTGACGTTTCGGGAACGATGCCGATGGACTGGCGTGCGAGGATCGTCTCTTTCTGGACATCATGTCCGAAAACCCGGGCGAATCCCGCAGTCGGCTGGGTGATGCCGGTCAATATCCTGATTGTCGTGGTTTTCCCGGCGCCATTTGGGCCCAGAAACCCGAACGTCTCTCCGGAATTTACCGTAAACGTGATGTTGTCGAGGGCAACGAGGCTGCCAAACTGTTTCGTAAGATTTCCGGTTTCGATGGCGTACATGAGATCCTTTAACCTCTTATCCGGCCTTTTTGCTATTAATAATCTTCATAGTGACATTCCTGCCCGGTCTGGCGGTGGATTCATCAGCACGTATAGTGTACAAGTTTAGTAGTGAAAGAAGCATGAGACTGCCATACCTGTTTCTCATCTCTGCAGTACTGATCGTTTCTGCCGTTTTTGTAACCGGCTGCACTTCAGACTGGCTCGCCGGTCTCCCGTTTGCGTCACCGGTACCAACAACTCCCGTTCCGGCAAACATCACCTGCGGCATGGAGAACTGTCACGGCCTTGCGGTCCGGTGCGGGGCTCAGCCGGTCAATTTCTGCACGATGGAATATGTACCGGGAGACCGGTGCCGGCCATATGCGAGTTGTCATATCGTCCAGGGCTCGTGCCAGCTGGTGACGGAACAGCCATTCGAACGGTGTAAGAACTGTGTCGAGATGTGCAGCGCCCAGTACGGGAGCAGCCCGATGGCTATGGCGACCTGCGAGCAGAAATGTTAGAACACCGCGGATCGTTCGGACCCTCAAAGCCTTCATGTACCGTGGTACCGGAACCCGGCGTTCGCACATAATCACTTCGCGGAATTGAGATTTTGACGGTACATACTCTGGTTTTTATGGTCGTGAAGCAGTAGATACAAACACAAAGAAATCACTAAAGAACTATAGAGAGATGATTAGATTGGATCCGCCGATGTTCAAGAAAAGCATACTGATTGTCGAAGATGATCCAGTAATTATATCACTTATCGAACTCATGATCAAAAATCTGGGTTATAATGTTGCAGGTTCAGCGTCAACTGCACAGGAAGCCATTGACGCAACAAAAAAGTTAGACCCCGATCTTGTTCTCATGGATATCCACCTGGAAGGTCAGAGTGACGGTATTGAAGCTGCCAGTACGATTTGGGGGTTCTATGGCAAACCAGTGGTTTTTATCACTGCAGATACCGAGGACAAGACATTCCAGCGTGCAATGAAGACTTCCCCTTTCGGCTATATTGAAAAACCGTTTAATAAGAAATGGGTCATGTTAACCCTCAAAATGGCATTTTACCGATATGAGGAAGAAAAAATACGGTCGGACATGAATTTCAGGAATGTCAAGATTGACAATCGCGACGTATAATGGTCAATCTGACACATTTTTTCTCCTAAGAATCCCGCCGTAAAAAATCTTATAGTCCTCAAAAATTATTTCATGAATTTAGCACTTACATTTTATTTATTGGGTCCGGTATTAACCATATCTGACCCCACCTCATCCTTAAAGTGGTTCAAACGCAAATAGTGGTGGAATAACGGTGATCAATGGCAGAGGTAAGGATTGTCGGGACAGCTCATGTCTCACAGAAGAGTGTTGACGAAGTCGAAGCAGCAATCGCGGAGTTCAGTCCCGAAGTTGTCGCAATCGAGCTTGACCCTGCACGTTTTTCCGCACTGAAAAAACAGGCCCGGGACCCGACCGTGCACGATGTGCTTGAGGTTAAGAACTTCAACTCACTCCTTGTCCAGTGGCTGCTCGCCTACCTCCAGAGAAAGATCGGTGTTGATGTCGGCGTTGAACCCGGTGCCGAGATGAAGGCAGCAATTGCTGGCGCAGAGAGCCGCGGGATTGCGATTGCACTTGTTGACCGCGATATACGGCTTACGCTTTTACGGTTCTGGAGATCGCTCGGCTTTGTCGAGAAACTCAAGATGTTCTACGCGCTGATTATATCCATCGCTGAAGTGGACAACGGGCAGGAGATCGATATCGAATCCCTCAAGCAGCAGAACGTGATCGATGCGGTCATGGAAGAGTTCCGCAAGTTTTCCCCAAACGGCGCACGGGCGCTCATTGACGAGCGCGACGCATTCATCGCGCACCAGCTCATCCTCTTAAAAGTACAGAGGCCCGAGGGAAAGATCCTCGCAGTCCTCGGTGCGGGACACCGGCAGGGTGTCCAGAATTACCTGGATACCCCATCAACACTCCCGCCGTTTGACTCGCTCACCCGCGAACCGAAGTCGTTTCCCTGGGCAAAAATATTCGGTTTTGCCGTCACCGCACTTTTTGCATTTTTACTCGCCGCGATCGCATTCTCCGGAGTCGGCTGGAATGTCCTTTTAGAAGCGTTCCTGTTCTGGGTGATCATCCACGGGGTGCTTGCCGCACTTTTCACGCTTATTGCCGGCGGGCACCCGTACTCCGCCATTACCTGCTTTGCCGTCGCATGGATGACCTCATTAAACCCGATGCTCCACGCAGGCTGGATAGCCGCATATGTGGAAGCAAAGGTCAGAAAACCACCGGTCTCGGATTTCCGGAAGATCTACGAAGCAGAGTCGATCACTGACATGGCAAGGATCCCGCTCTTTAAAGTCGTGCTTGTCGCCGCGCTCGCAAACCTCGGAAGCCTTCTCGGTACGATCCTGTACTTCATCTTCGTCTTCCCGGTGCTCGGGATCGATCCCGGTGTCGTGATCTCCACCGGGCTCCACAACATGTGGGCATGGGCGACTGCGTGGATTTGAATTTTTTTTTGGTAATTGTAAAACATCAGCCCCCACATTGATAATGGGAAAAGAAAATACTCAATTTTAAAGTCAAAAAATCAAACGCAACAATAAATCCGCTCTCGGGGGTTCAGCCCGCTGCTTGGGCATCCCCCGTTTGCGATAGTACTGTATAACCTGTTCCTGGGGTCATCGCTAATAGCGCCCCGTCCCCCTCGGGGGACAGGTGGCGCAAGAGGGGGGGCGATCATGCCATCTCAATACAATATTCTACAGATTAATAATTTGCATTCTCACCGCATCAGGGGCTGATTATTGATAATCATATTTGGTTCTTCGACAAAGAGTGTGGGTTAAATTGAACGATTAATTCTCATACTTGATAGCATGAAATTGCTACACCCAGATGCTTTCGGCATGGTGTCGCGACAACGCATAATACGAGAATACAAGGTATTGCACATATTTTGGAGGGCTCCTCGCATCAGGGCCCCTCCGGGGCACGGCGGGGCAAGAAAATTTTTCGCACTGATAGAAATCTAAGCGATTAGCACTCCCAAAAAAAGTAAAAGAGTTGTATTTCCAAGCAACAGACGGCAAAAACTCCTTGCCCCGGCGCGACCCGAGAGGCGTCGCGCCGACCCGCATCAGCGGGAGGGAACTATCCCTCGCAGGGATATGAGGGCAGCAGCCCCCACGTATCGATTATCCGAAACTTACCCACACAAAATGACGAAGAGCCATATTTATTTTCGGTACTTTCAAGAAGATCCGGCAGATTTCCCGGTCACTGCACCTTAACTCTCATTGTTTTTTTAAGTATGCTACACCGTTACATGGGCGCACCTGTCTAAAATCCACAATAGTACAGCACCACCAGAAACCCGATCATCGCCACTTCCATGATCCCGATCACAATCCAGAGGGGCAGGTGAAGGAACTCCTGCACGGTTACCGCCGGAAACGGACCCTGCTTCAGTATTCCCGTTTTCAGCCGTGGATAGAGGTCTGCAAAAATCCCGGTCCCGATCACGATGCCGATCATGCCGCCAAAGAGTGCATCCATCGCGCCGGATCCCACGGCACCGGCAACGGTTCCCGGGCAATACCCTAAGAGGGCAAACCCGACGCCGAAGATAAGCCCCCCGATTACCTGTGCCCCCATCGACCCCTTTGCTGCATGCAGGTTCACGTACCCGTAATGCTTCAGGAGATGAAACCCGATCATCGCAACAATGACTGCCGAGAGCATCAGTTTCATCACGGTGAAATCCGTAAGAAGCAACTGGTTGACGATAACGGAATAATTTGTTACGCCTCCTTTCTGCAGGAAAAACCCGAAGGCAATCCCCGTCAGGAGTCCGAGAACGAGCTGGCAGCTTCGGTTCCCGCGAATAGTGGTAAGAAGAGGCATCGGCTTACAACCCCCCGATGACCCTGAAGATCACCATTGCTGTTACAATCCCGCCGGCAAAAAAACATACTGCCGTGACAATACTTGCAAACGAGAGCTGGCTTGAACCGCTCAATCCGTGCCCGCTCGTGCAGCCCCCCGCCCAGCGAGCTCCGAGCCCCAAGAGGATCCCGCCGATCAACGCCCAGAACCACCGGATTGCTGTATTGTACCCGAAGGTGTTTCCCCAGAGAGGCGGAACCCAGACCAGATGAAACTGCCCGGAGAGTACCGCGGAGACAAATGCACCAACGATCACGCCGGGAATAATCATAAAACTCCAGTCCATGTTCGGCATTATCTGCCGGTAATATTCATTCTTCTTTTCACCCTCGGGGTTGAAGGTCCTCTCAAAGAGCCCCCGTGCCTTGACAAATGCCGAAGAACAGCCAAGTGGCCGGTCTGCCAATAAAAAGGAGAGGCAGATAAGAACCCCGATCCCGGCTCCTGCGATGTACGGTGACCAGACTGTCTGGGAAAGATAGTCAAACATGATCAGATTTTCCTGCCCGGATGATCGGGGCCGGAGTACAGCAGATACTCGGATGAAGATCTCAATAAATCTTTGTTGAGAAGTTTCTCCCGGTGAAAGCGCCCGTCCTTTGCCATGAGATCGGCTATCTCTTGTGCTGGCCCTCTTCTATGAGTTGGTATGCCAGTCCCCGGATCTTCTGGTTCTCGAATACGACCTTTCCCTCATAGGTGATGAGCAGGATCCGGTGATACGGCACGGGTTTTGTGCCACCGGTTGTCCGGATGACTATGTAGTATGGCTCCAGATCGATGTCGGGGCCGCCCGCGTTGGACCTGTCGTCCGGTGCGCCCCGGTCGATATACCAGATCTGGATTTTCCCGGCGTCGTAGCGTTTATCGTGCCAGTACTGCTGCAGGAGTTTATGGCTGGTTAACATGATCAGTCACATGAGCATGACGCGAATTACGTAAAAAAGTACGCGTGCCGGACTTTATCGCATCCGGAGACAGCATCGTTTGTGCCCCCTCTCTCCTGCCGGTTGTCCAACGGTTTTTTCATCAGCACAGGAAATGGCTGCGAGCGGGGGGGGTACGGGTAATTCTCTCCTGTGAAAACGGCTCTCGCCGTTTCATGTCCGTATGACTGACCGTCACCGGCTCATCGACGGTTGGCATGAAGGTCAGCAGGCCGGCTTTCATCGTCGCCTGGCTGAACCTGCATGGGTCATCCGGGTTTTTGGATTTTCCTTTTTACCTAAAACAGGTGATGGAACATTCCTCTTACAATCGTTTTCCGATGGATTCCATTGCCTCAATTACTGTGTTGGGGCGCGGTTTGATGATTGCCACAGGAATGTCAACGATTTTTTCAACGATCGAAGCGAGGACCGGTGCACAGACAATCCCCACAGCTCCCTCGCGTTGTGCTGTGACTGCTGCGATGATGCATTCGTCAATAGAATTTGCCGCATAGCCGCGGATTGGGCATATCGCACCTTTGACCATCACGGTCTGTCCTTCGATCTCATCGAGCAGGAACCTGGCAGCTATCACGGCGATGAACTGGGTATACTTGGGTTCAAGGTGCCCAATGATCTTTCTGACCGTGGAAAACCTGGGATCACTTTCTCCGGAGAGAATTTTATAGAGTGTCGGAGCGGGAATGCCGGTCATCTCCGCAAGTTCCCGGACGGTCATATTTCTTCTGGCAAGTTCGCTGTTGACCGCTTCACAAAAACCCTGCGCGAATATTGTTTTTGAGAGCATAATGATAATTAAAGGATAATTGTTGTAATAAATTTTACCATATAGTATTAAAAAATTAAGTTAATTAGGAAAATACTTTAATGCCGGTCGTGTAATTCTGAGTATGGAAACGGAACCGATCCAGTGCATCACGATCCTTGCCGGTCGTGACCGGAACGGGGTTGCCGAACCTTTTGAACGGATCGATATAAGCCCCGGCGATACCATCTCCATTGTCGGACCTACCGGATCGGGGAAAACAGCATTCATCAACGATATCGAAGTCTTTGCCTGTGGTGATACCATCACCGGGCGAACGATTCTCGTCAATAACAGGATGCCGCCGGAATCGTTTGTCCGTGATCCGTCCAAAAAGCCCATAGCCATGATCACCCAGAATACCAAATGTCTCAGCGACCTTACGGTCCGGGAATTCCTCGCCATGCATGTGCGGGCGAGGAGGATCACAAAAGCGGATATCTGTGCAAAGACCCTTGCACTTGCGAACGAGTTCACCGGGGAAAAAATGCACCTTGATATGCGCATGACCAGCCTTTCCGGGGGACAGACCCGTTCCCTGATGGTTGCGGATGCGGTCCTTATCAGCAATGCACCGGTAATCCTCTTAGACGAGGTGGAGAATGCGGGCATCTTTAAAGACCGCGTGATCTCGTGCCTGAAGTCTCACGGGAAAGCAGTAATCTTTGTCACCCATGACCCGTTGGTCTCTCTCCTCTCAGATCGCCGCATTGTCATGAGGAACGGTTCTGTCGAGCGCGTGCTCACTCCTGATGGCAATGAACGCGAAGCCCTCACGACGATTTCCCGGATAGATGCACTGATGGGCGGGTTCAGGGAGAAGATCCGGGCCGGCGAACTGCTCACCGGGCCGGTCGGTTTTGCATGAGACTGTTAATTGTTGCCGGGCCACCCAGTGCGGGAAAAACCGCGGTAGTCCGGCAGATCCTCCGCTCTGTGGCCGGCTCGCGGAAAGTCGCCTACCTGAAAATCGATGTCGTCAAGGCGTTTGAAGATGAAGAGCTGAGGGCAGAGTTTTCCATACCGGCAAAAAAGATCTATTCCGGAGACCTCTGTCCGGATCACATGGGGATAATGATCCTGACGGATACACTTGAATGGGCGGAGCAGGAAAAGGCAGATATACTGATCATTGAAAGTGCAGGACTGTGCCTCCGCTGTACCCCCTTCACCACCCAGTCACTGGGCATTGTCGTCTTATCCTCTGTCAGTGGGACCAATGCACCGCTCAAGATGGCCCCGATGATTGCGCTTGCAGATATTGCGGTAGTGACAAAGACCGATCTGGTCTCGCAGGCTGAAAAGGAAGTCTTTCGGGAGAAGATCCGCACGGTTTCACCCAGTATTGATATTGTCGAGACCAATGCAATCCAGGGTACTGGGATGCGGTACCTGATGCAGGCCGTGACAGCCACACCTGAAATCACCGATGCAAAGACGATTAGGCTCCGGGGAATCCCCCCGCTGGGAGTCTGTACGGTCTGTGCCGGAAAACAGGAGATCGGGTGGCAGAACCATTGCGGGGTTGTCAGGAAACTAGAGAGTACAGAAGCCATCTTCCGGGGTGACTGAACACGGTTTTTACTCCCCCCGGCCGCAACTGCGGAGCATGCGGGGTTTCCCGGTGCGAGGAATTTTTTAAACTGTTAAAAGATGGCAAAAAGCAGGAGTCGGACTGCACTTTTTATAGTGAGCAGAAATCGTCCTGTGTGCCGGATCCAGCCGGACACCCGCTCACCGATATCCGGGGAAAGGCGTACGATTTTGTCATCGCCCCTTTTTGTGGCGAAATATCCGCCCGTAAAATGATCCTGCCGTTCCGACCGGATCTGGTCGAACGCTGGAATATCGTACACGGTGATCTGGTATCAGGCCGGCCCATGGGCCAGGGCTGTCCGGTCCCGCATTTCCTCGAAGTGATCCGGGCAAATCCGGTGACCGGTCTCTTAACCTGCCATGCGGTCGGTCCGCTTGCCGCACGGGGCAGACCGTGCCACCCGCTCGAAGCCTATCATGTGATCGGGTTTGAAGGCAGGGCTGTACATATTACGAACGAACCTGCCCTGGGGCACCGCATGAGTTTTCTCCCCTCCTTCTGCATGCTCCAGATTGCCCATACCGGGGTAGTGAACCAGGTGATCCTGTCCGGTGATGAGATGCATGTCCGGGTGGAGGATATCAGAATTTTATGAAGACGCAGGACGGGATCAATGCAAAGATCCGCAACGGTACTGCGATCATCATGACCGCTGCGGAGTTCAAGCAGCACATCCGCGAGGGGGAAACGATTACCCCTGATGAAGTGGATGTGGTAACGACCGGGACTTTTGGTGTGATGTCCGGTACCTATGCCGTGCTCAGCATCCCGGTTGCGGAAAAGAAGGCGTTTATAAAAGCCGACCGGGTATGGCTCAATGGCGTCCCTGCGGTACCCGGCCCGTGCCCGAACGAAAACCTTGGGCTCGTCGACCTGATCGTGTACGGGACTGCCCATGCGAACGCTTCGTATGGCGGGGGGCACCTGTTGCGGGACATTGTTCAGGGAAATCCCGTTGAAGTCCTCGTTAAAGCACAACAAAAGACGTTCAGCCGCACGGTTACGCTCGGAGACATGGGATTTGCACGTCTTGCAACCACCCGGAGCGCTTTTAAGAATTATTCTGCACTGGTAAATCCCCGGTCCCGCCCGGTGAACAGAACGATCTTTTCCGTTATGGGTATGCAGGGCTTTTCCCGTGAGGCAAGTGTCAGCGGGTGCGGGGAGATCAATCCACTGGAAAATGATCCCGGCATGAGGACGATAGGGCCGGGGACGCACATACTGGTCAATGGCGGCGAAGGATACGTGATGGGAACCGGCACCCGCAGTTCCGCAGAGCACCCGAACATCTCTTTTTTTGCCGGCCTCAAAGGGATGGACCCCGATATGATGGGCGGTTTTGTCACGTCAGCAGGACCTGAATGTCTCGTATCCTGCGCAGTGCCGATCCCGGTCCTTGACAACGAGTCCCTCCGTGCGCTTTCGGTTCTCCATGAACAGATCCCGCTGCCGGTTGCTGATGTTGCGGACCGGACGCCGCTGGCTTTGACAACCTATGGCGAAGTCTGGAACGGGACCGATCCGGTCATCAGGTTTGAGCCGTCGCTCTGCACATCCTGTGAACCGTGTACTGCGGCAGCCCGGTGTCCTACCGGAGCAATAACTGACGGCCCGATTAACTACCACCGTTGTGTCCATTGCGGGACCTGCACATTTACCTGTCCGGCCCATGCGTATCATGGCCGGCTGGGGTCGCTGACGGTGAATATCTCGCAGGTCCCGGTCACGCTGCGGCAGTCCAGCCTTACCCATGCAAAACGGCTCTGTGAACGGTTGAAGCACAGGATAGAAAAAGGCGAATTTTTCTTAAACTGTCCCTCAGGGGAGTGATTTTTTGGGAAAATACCAGATCCAGTGCACTGCGTGCGGGAAATTATTCCCGGACACCGGCTCCAATGAATGCCCGGACCGGCATGCCGCACTCCAGCGCACGGTCTATTCCGCACAGCGCCTGCATTGTGCTGACCTGCCGGGCATGATGAGGTTTTACGACTGGCTGCCCGTCATGAACAAACCGGCCGTGACTGCCGGGCCGGTCACGTACAGGAGCGGCATGCTTGCCCGGGAACTGGGGCTGTCTCACTTGTATGTCACGTTCAACGGGTTCTGGCCGGAGAGGGCTGCGGCAAACAAAACCTGCTCATTCAAAGAGTTAGAGGCAGTCCCGACAATGCAGCGGGCAGCGGAAAAGAAGAGCGGGATTCTTGTCGTCGCCTCGGCAGGGAATACCGGCCGGGCATTTGCACAGATTGCTGCCGAAACAAAAAGACCAGTCGTCGTCGTTATCCCAAAAAAATCCTTGTCCCGCATCTGGACAACAGTGCCAGCAGATACGGTTCTTCTGATCACAGTCGACGGGGATTATTCGGATGCCATAAAAACGAGTACCGGTATTGCATACCTTCCCCGTCTCACTGCGGAAGGCGGGGCGAAAAACTGTGCCCGGAGGGATGGTATGGGGACGGTGATGCTGGATGCGGCGACAACCATCGGCAGGATTCCCGATTATTACGTGCAGGCTGTAGGCAGCGGGACCGGTGCGATTGCGGCATGGGAAGCGGCACAGCGGTTGATCCGTGACGGGCGGTTCGGTCATCACCTGCCCCGCATGATCCTGTCGCAGAACCTCCCGTTCATTCCAATGGCAAACGCGTGGAACGCAGGGAGAAGAGAGATTGATCCAGCGACCGATATGCCTGATGCAGCGCACGCAATTTCGCAGGTCTATGCCGATGTCTTAACGAACCGCAATCCCCCGTATGGTATTACGGGAGGATTATTTGATTGCCTGACCGAAACCAGCGGTGAAATATTAACCGTGAGTAATGATGAGGCACGGCAGGCCCAGCAGCTCTTTGAAGGGTGCGAGGGTATCGACCTGGATCCCGCAGCGGGGGTGACCGTCGCGTCCCTCATCACAGCAGCAGCAGAAGGACTGATCGATCCCAAAAAAAATGTGATGTTAAATATTACCGGCGGGGGTTACCAGCGGGTGCGGGAAGAGTTCGATCTTATTCCGGTGACTGCCGCACTTGCAACCGACAATACTACCCCGATGGACCGGATCGCCGGATTCGTCAATGACTGGGTGAAAGAACATGCATGAGGATTTACTTATCGGGCTTCTCGCAGACCAGGGCATCGATCTTGCCGTCTCGCTTCCGTGCGACAAGGCAAAAATGCTCTGCAGTCTTCTTCCGGAATCGTTTGAAACGGTAGAACTCCTTCGTGAGGAAGATGGTGTAGGTGTCTGCGCAGGTGCATATCTTGCCGGGCGAAAACCTGCAATGGTTATCCAGAGCTCGGGCCTTGGCAACATGCTCAACGCACTCCTCTCGCTTTCACGGACCTATGATCTGCCCCTCCCGGTGATCGCGAGCTGGCGGGGAGTCTACAAAGAGACCATCTCTGCACAGGTTCCGTTCAATGCAGCCCTTCCCGGCATTCTTAAGGCCGCCGACATACCGTTTGTTATCGTTAATCATCCGCCTGAGTTCAGCCGGGTTTCAGAAATGATAGAGGTTGCATACCGCTCCCATACGCCGGCTGTCGCATTGATCTCACCCCGTTGCTGGGAGGGAAACCAGTCATGCGAACGGGAGGAGGAGATAAAAGACCGGTCGCGACAGACATGCCTGGTCCACGAACGAACCGTCCCCACCCCGACAATGACAAGGCTGGACGCAATCCGCGCCATCGTCCCGCATATGAGGGATGCTGCTGTGGTCTCCAATATTGGCGTTCCGGGTAAGGAACTGTTCTCTGCAGGGGACCGCAAGGAAAATTTCTACATGCTCGGCAGTTATACGCAGGCATCCCCCGTGGGTTTCGGGATTGCG
>Ga0315282_10004668_pt1 | contig 23769 bp, 19 predicted proteins | sample YL17G07_20_MG_FD_203693 | JGI IMG/M metagenome (GOLD analysis project Ga0315282, IMG submission 203693) | Sediment microbial communities from Yellowstone Lake, YNP, Wyoming, USA - YL17G07_20 | ecosystem: Environmental > Aquatic > Freshwater > Lake > Sediment | place: USA: Wyoming | collected... | reverse complement strand
CATCGAGTATCTGAAGGCCCAGGGGATCGTCGGCGGCTACTGGGACGGCCTGTACCATCCCGAGATCGTTTGCACCCGGGAGCAGATGGCGGTGTTCGTGGCGCGGGCGTTCGGGCTGCTGCCGGGGTAACCGCGGGGAGCGTGTCGCGCGTTCGTACACAGGGGACGGACAGTTCATGGGGGGGGAGGGGGACGCGCGGGTAGGATAACAGTGCGCTGAGTCTGACCGGGTCGCGATAGGCGACTGTCGCGGCCCGGCTGACCGGAGCGAATCACAAAAGCAACGCTCGCATATGCCTCGCTGTGCTGACGCGGGAACTATAGTTCCCGCGTCAGCCGCGCGTGTGGGTCAGCCGGTGCGGTAGTTGACGCCGAAGCCGCCGCGGGGGTAGTTCCACTCGATGTTGTCGCACTCCTGACAGGCGATGCGACAGGTGCCGCACTCCAGACAGCCCTCGGCGAAGACGGTGAGCTGGTCGTTCTCCCAGCGGTAGGCATTCACCGGGCAGACGGTGGTGCAGCGCCGGTCCTTGCAGGTGCGGCACTTCTCCGGGTCCTTGATGCGGAGGTGGGACTCGGTATCGGGGCGGAACCCGTTGAGAAAGAGCTTTTGCTCGAGGGTCAGCCTTTTCATGCGATTGACCTCCAGGCGCGGAAGAAGTCCCACGCCATGCGAAACGGGGCCAGGTACAGAGGGCCGCGTCGGCGGAGCGACCCCCAGAATATCTTTCTCTGCTTCACCCGCTTCGAGACCCCGTCCACGGTGAGCATCTCCCGCGCGGCTTCGTTGAGCAGGTCGGGGTAGAGGGTGAAGAACTGGGGGTTGTGCTCGAAGAAGCGGCCCATGTTGCGGTACTTGCGGAGATCCCGGTAGAGCCAGCTATCGCGGATGAGCTGGTCGTAGTACTTGAGGCTGGCGGCGGAGAAGTCGTTCCATTCCTTGGCGCGGAGCACGGCCTGGGCGGCGAGCTTGCCGGAGGCCATGGCGAGGTTGGAGCCCTCCCGGTGCATGCTGTTGACCAGCATGGCGGCGTCGCCGATGACCAGCATCCCCGCGCGGGAGAGCTTGGGGATACCGTAGAGGCCGCCCTCGGGGATGAGGTGGGCGAGGAACTCGCGGGCCTCGCCGCCCTCGATGAGGGGGGCGACGGCGGGGTGCTCTTTGAGGTGCTCGAGCATGTCGTTGGGGGCGATGCCAGTCTTGGCCAACTGGGAGACGAGCGCCCCGCAGCCGACGGAAAGGGTGTCCTTGTTGGTGTAGATGAAGCCGGTGCCAACCATGCCCATGGAGGCGGCGCCGTAGAGCTCGATGGTGACCCCTTGATCGTTGGCGATGCCGAAGCGGTTTTCGATCACTTCCTTGGGGAGGGCAATCACCTCTTTGACGGCGAGCGCGGCCTGGTCGGCGGGGACCTCCTTGCGCAGGCCGGCCTTCTGGGCGAGGAGGGAGTTGATGCCGTCGGCGGCGATGACGACGTCGGCGTAGACGTCGCCGTCCGGGCGGCCGGTGCGCACGCCGACGACCTGCTCGCCCTCGATGATAGGGGATTCCACCAGGGTTTCGGGGACGATGAGGGCGCCCGCGGCGCGCACCTTCGACGCGGCCCACTTATCGAACTTGGCCCGCAGGACGGTGAACGAGTTGTAGGGCTCCTCGTCGAAGGCGGTGTGGCGGTGGACGGCCTTGAAGGCGGACTGCTCGGTGAGCACCCAGGCCTGGGTTTCCACGACGTGGCGCTCGAGGGGGGCCTCCCGATAGAAGCCCTCGCCGAAGATCTCCTCGGTCTGCGCCCGGTAGAGCACGCCGCCCATGACGTTCTTCGAGCCGGGGAAGTCGCCCCGCTCGATGACGATCACCTTCAGCCCGGCCTGGGCGAGGATATAGGAGGCCGCCAGGCCGGCGGGGCCGGCGCCGACGACGATGACGTCGAACTTCTCGCCGCGTGCACTCATCGGTTACTTACCCTCCCCAGAAGGTGCGCCGGCCGCGGGGACCGGACACTTCAGCTGCTCGCGGCAGGCCTTGGTCAAGGCCGGCACGACGTCTCGATAGTCTCCGACGATCCCGTAGGTGGCCACCCCGAAGATGGGGGCGTTGGGGTCGCGGTTGATGGCGATGATGACATCCGCGGTCTGCATACCTACCAGGTGCTGGATGGCGCCGGAGATGCCGCAGGCGATGTAGAGGCGGGGGCGGACGGTCTTGCCGGTCTGCCCGACCTGCCGGCTCTGCTCGATCCAGCCCTGATCCACGGCGGCGCGGGAGCCGGAGACGCAGCCGCCGATGGCCTCGGCCAGCTCTTCGAGCACCTTGAACCCCTCCGGGCCGCCCAACCCGCGGCCGCCGGAGATGAGGATGTTGGCGTCCTCGATGCGGGTGACCTCGCTCTCCTCTTCCCGGAGGTACTCGACCAGGCGGACGGCGACGTCCTCTTCCTTGAGGCCCAGGGGTTCCCGCACCACCTCGCCCTTGTGCGCGTCGTCGCGGGGCGGCATGGGGAAGACGCGGGGGCGGACGGTGGCCATCTGCGGTCGGCGCGTCTCCGTGAGGATGGTGGCCATGATGTTGCCGCCATAGGCGGGACGGGTCTGCTCCAGGAGCTTGCGCTCGGCCTCGATGGTGAGGCCGGTGCAGTCCGCGGTCAGCCCGGTGCGGAGCGTCGTGGCGCCCGCCCCGGCGAGGTCGCGGCCCATGGTGGTGGCCCCGAAGATGATGATCTGGGGGCGGTACTTGTGCACCAGCTTCTCCATGCCATGGAGGTAGGCCTGGGTGCGGTAGTGGGAGAGCACGGGATCGTCAATGGCGTAGACGCGATCCGCGCCGTAGGCGAAGGCTTCCTTCGCCAGCTTCTCGGTAGTGCGCCCGAGGGCGACGGAACACACCCGGCCCGCGAGGGCCTGGGCCAGCTCCTTGCCCTTTCCCAGCAACTCCCAGGAGACGTTGGCGGGGCGGTTGTCGGTGTGCTCGAGGAAGACCCACACCTCGGGGACGAGGCCGGCGGCGGCCGCGGGCTCGGCGACGGGGGCGGCGGCCGGGGCGGGCTTGGTGACGGCCGGGGCAACGGTGGCCTCTCCCCCGCTCATGGTGATCACGGAGGCGGGACAGGCGGAGACGCACTGCTCGCAGCCGACGCACTTGGCGACGTCAATAATCGCGAGGCCGTCCTTCATCTCGATAGCATCGGAGGGGCACACGGCGAGGCAGCGCTCGCACCCGATGCAGCCCTGACCAATGATTGCGATTCTGTCTTCTGCCATCTGTCCTTACCCCTCGAGCACGCCGTCGGCGAGGAGGCGCTGGATGGTTTCGCGGGCGACGCGCTCGGCGTCGCCGTCCACGGAAACGACGGGGCCGCCGGTGCGCACCGGCGGGGCGAAGATGCGGCGCACCTGGGTGGGCGAGCCGGTGAGGCCGGACTCGTCCGGGCTCAGCTCGATGTCCTTGGCGGTCCAGATCGGCACCGGGGTGCGCAGGCCGCGGATGACCTCCGGGAGGGAGGCGTAGCGGATGGCGCCGACCTCCTTGAGGACGGTGAGGAGGGCGGGCAGGGGGGCGTCGAGCACTTCCTCCGCGCCCTCCAAGATGCGCCGCACGCGAATGCGGCGCTTGTCGAGATCCACGGACTCGATCTTGCCGACATAGGTAAGCTGGGTCCAGCCCAGGCGGGTGGCGATGCCGGGGCCGACCTGGGCGGTGTCGCCGTCAATGGTTTGCTTGCCGCAGATCACCAGGTCCACGGGGTCCTGCTTGGCGACGGCCTGGATGCCGGCGGTGAGGGCGGCGGAGGTGGCGAGGGTGTCGGAACCGGCGAGGGCGCGGTCGCAGAGCAGCACCGCGTTGTCGGGCCCGAAGGAGAGGGCCTTCTGCAGGGCCTCCGCGGCCTGGGGCGGGCCCATGGCGATGACGGTGACCTTGGCGCCGTAGCGCTCCTTGATCTGCATGGCGGCCTCGATGGCCGGCAGGTCGAAGGGGTTGATGATGGCCGGAATCCCCTCCCGCACCAGGGTGTTGGTCTCGGGATCAATGCGCACCTGGGTCGTGTCGGGCACCTGCTTGATGCAAGCCACTATGTGAAGCATGGCACAATCCTGAGGGAGACGAAATGAGGGCCGCGCACCACGCGGCCACTGAGGGCTGATTTACCACGCGGCGAACCGCGGACCTTCCCCGCGCCGGGAGTTCGCGCGAAAAAACTCAATGTCCGCCGGGCCATCGGAGAAGGGCCCCTCGTTGCGAGTATACCCTGGCGGCGGAGGGGAGAAGCGGGGCGGGGGGGCGAGAGGAGCCGCCTGCGGGCGGGTGGAATCCGCAAGGAGGAGTCATCCTGCGCCGAAAGGAGACGCACCCAGATGAGACGACTGCTCGGCTTGTACTGTCTTTTCCTCCTCGCCGCCGGTGGGGCGGCGATGGCCCGGAACCTGGTAGCCGACCCCTCGTTCGAGAAGCCGAAACCGAAGGACCAGTTCGGCTTCGTGTTCCAGGACTGGGGCGGGTGGAAGTACGAGGGGGAGTGCGAGTTCCAGGTCTCGGACATCGCCCACTCCGGGCAGCACTCGCTGGTGATGGTGGGCGGGAACGGGCCCAAGATACGGATGCGGCCGAACGCGCTCAAGCTGGCCCCCGGCCGTTATCGGGTGACGGCCTATCTGCGCGGTCTGGACATCAGCACCGGGCAGTGGAACGGAACGACGGAGTTCATGTTCAACGACACCTATATGGGGCTGAAGAAGAACGGCACGTTCGGATGGACCAAGTTCACCTATGTGGGCGAAGTAAAGCAGACCGGGGACAACTCCACCTTTTCCTTTGGGCTGTGGGCGCCGGGACGATTCTGGATAGATGACGTGTCGGTCGAGAAGGTCGGCAGTGACGTCGCGCTGACGGCCGAGCCCGTGCTGGGGCAGGAGGAGGCGCCGATCGTCCCGCCCGGGGAGTTCGGGCCGGGCGAGGTGCGCTGCCCGGACTGCGGCTACCGGAACATGCCGCAGTGGGAGAAGTGCTACGCCTGCGGCGCGACGCTGGCGATGAAGAAGGCGGCCTCGGTCCCGCCCGTGAAGCTGATCGCAGGCTTCGAGGACAAGAACCCCTTCGCCGGCGGCACGGTGGTGACGGAGCACGCGACCGAGGGCACGCACGCGATTCGCGTTGAGAACACGGCGGACTCCCATTGGATCTCCCTGGACACGCCGCCCCCCGGCCCGCAGGAGGACTGGACGGGATACGACTATCTCAAGCTGGACCTGTACACAGAGGCAAAGGATCCGGTGAGTTTCTTCGTCGAGCTGCGGGATACGGCCACGGACGGCTATTGGACGCGGGTCAACTACATTACCGTGATTCCGCCAGGGGCAAGCACGCTCATCGTCCCGGTGAAGACCCTCTACGTGGGAGAGAAGAGCCGGCCGGGGCGGATGCTCATTCTGAACGGCATCACCCGCTTCGTCGTCGGCACGTACGAGAAGCCCGAGGCCCCGGTGTACGTGGACAACGTCCGGCTGGAGGTGGACCGGGAGCCGCAGAAGGTGCAGTTCGACGGGCTGTGGGCGTTCGACTTCGGGAGCGGCAGCAGCCCGCTGATGGAGGGGTTCACGCCGCTCACGCCGGCGACGCTGTACAGCAAGGGGCGAGGGTACGGCCTCAAGGAGGCGCGCATCTGGCGAGGGGCGGTGGACGTGCTGCAGCCGGACCCGCTCTACCAGGACTTCATCTGCATTGAGGCCGGGGGCCTGGCGGTGGACGTGCCCAACGGCAGGTACCGGGTGTTCGTCAACATGGACAACCCCTCCGGCTTCTGGGGCGAGTACCAGGCGTACACCAAGCGCGCGATTCTGGCCGAGGGGGTGCCCGTGGTCACCGAGACGACGGAGGCGGACAGCTTCACCCGCAAGTACTTCCGCTTCTGGAACTCCGATGACTCCCCGCTGGAGAACACCTTCGACAAGTATCAAAAGGCGTACTTCAAGGAGAAGATCTTCGACGTAGAGGTGAAGGACGGCCAGCTCAACATAGACTTCCAGGGCTCGGACTACGCGTGCAGCGTGGCCGCGGTGATCATCTTCCCGCTGGAGAAGGCAGCGGAGGGGGCCCGCTTCCTGAAGTACACAGAGGACCGGCGGCGATTCCATTTCGACAATTACTTCAAGCGGGTGCTGCACCGGCCGACGGGCGATCCCCTTCAGCCGACCCAGAAGGACACGGAGCGCGGCTACGTGGTCTTTGCCCGCGACTATGCCAAGGACGTGTACTACAACGACACGCCGCTCAAGGGCGAGATCGGGGCGCCCATCACGGCGGGGGCCTTCGCGGGCGAGCAGGAGCCGATGACGGTCGGCGTGGTTCCGCTGAAGGACCTGGGCGCGGTGACGGTGACCGCGAGCGACCTGGCCGGACCGAAGGCGAAGATTCCGGCCTCGGCCATCAGCGTCGGGTACGTGTCCTACCGCGTCACGCGAGTGACGGCGGAGGGATCGGTGTACACCATCAGCCCACGCATCATCATGCCGACGAACTCGGTGGCGATGCCCAAGGGGGTGGTGCGGCGCTTCTGGCTGACAGTGAAGGTGCCGGACACGGCAAAACCGGGGCTGTACAAGGGATCGGTGACGATCGCGGCCGAGCGCGGCGGCGTGACGCAGGTGCCGGTGCAACTGCGGGTGCGCAAGGGCACGCTGGAGGCGGTGGACGTGCCGGCGGGGCCGTTCAGCTACACCATTGACCTGCCCTGGCCGGGCCCGGAGGCGGCGAAGTGGAACGAGGCGATGGCGCGCAAGAGCCTGGCGAAGCTGCGGGAGTGCGGCTTCACCAGCTTCTCCGGGATGCCCATCGTGAACTATCAGGGGTTCAAGGACGGGAAGCCCGTCTTCGACTTCACCATCGCGGATGCGCAGATGAAGCTGGCGCGGGAGATGGGCTTCACCAAGGCCCTAGTGAGCTACACCGCGTTCTACAACCTCAATCTATACCAGAAGGACACCGGCGCGATGCAGGCGGCCGGGTTCACGGACTACAGCCAGTTCCTGCGCGCGGTGTTCACCGCCATCCAGCGACACGCGCAGGAAGCGAACTGGCTGCCGGTGTACTGGGGTCTGGGCGACGAGCCGAGCGACGACGCCTCCGTCGCCGCCTCCACCGAGAATGCGTTGGCCTATCGGAAGGCCTTCCCGCAAGGGCCGCCCTACACGACGCTCTTCACCAGCTTCACCGGTGATGACGAGAAGAGCCCGCACGTGAAGCTGGCGGAGGCGCTGCATGCGCCGGCCCTCAATGGGCACGACGAAGCGGCGGTCAACCTTCTGCACAAGCGCGGCGACGCGTGGGGCTTCTACAACAACGGGTCACGCTGGACGTTCGGCGTCTACATGTTCAAGGCGGCGCAGCAGTTCGGGATGAAGTTCCGCACCTGCTGGCACTGGAACGCGAGCGCGGGCGATCCGTACTACGCGCTGGACTGCCGGGAGGACGATTACGCGTGGTGCACGGCCACGCCGGACGGGCGGCTGATGGAAACCATCTACTTCGACCAACTGCGCGCCGGGCTCGGCGACTACCGGCGCCTGCTCACGCTGCAGAACTTGGTGAAGGCGAAACCGACTTCGCCGGCCGGGAAGGCCGGGCAGAAGGTGCTGGACACCTACATGGCTGCGTTCAAGCTCGGGCAGACGGACGCCAGTGAGAAGACGCTGCCGGGCGGGTGGAACACGATGCGCCAGCGCGTGGATGACGCGATCGAGGCGTTGAGGAAGTAACGCGCCTCTCAACACGAAGACACGAAGAAGGCATCCTTCGCTTCGCTCAGGACAAGCTCCGACACAAAGGGGAATCAGGAAGGGGCGCACCGTGGTGCGCCCCTTCCGCAGAACATATGAGCGCGCTGATTCCGAAGACGCCGAGGGAGATCTGGCTGAACCGGGTGCGGACGTGGCTGCCGCCGCTGTTCGTGGTGATCGGGCTGGCCCTGGGCAAGCCGCGCTGGAATCTCTGGGGCCTGCCGCTGGTCGCCCTGGGAGAGGCGCTTCGCACCTGGGCGGCCGGGCACTTGATAAAGGACGAATCGCTGACCGTCGGCGGTCCCTACGCGCACCTGCGCAATCCGCTCTATCTCGGCAGCCTGCTGAATGGCGTCGGCTTCCTCATCATGCTGGGCGACTGGCGACTCACGGTCGCCTTCCTGGCGGCCTCGCTGTTGGTCTACCTGCCGACGGTGAAGCAGGAGGAGGACTACCTACGGCGGATGCATGGGGAGGCCTTCGACGCCTACCGGCGGGCGGTGCCGGCGCTCCTCCCCCGCCCGACAGCGGCCCGGCTGCAGGCGGAGGGCGTGCGCCGCAGCCGGTTCGAGTGGGGGTGGGTGCTGCGCAACAAGGAGTTCAAGACGTGGGCCGCGATCGCGGTGCTGTTTGGGCTGTTGGCGGCGCGCAGCCTGATTCGGTAGCGGGCCCTCACAACCCTCCGAGCACCCCGACGTTGGACCCACTGCTTCCGAGGCGCGCGTTGGCGCGATAGAAGGGATTCGCGTACCGGGCTAACGCGGCCGGTGAGTCCTCCGCGTTCCGGTCGGCCCAGAGCTGTACCGTGCCGTCCTCATGGTAGACCAACACCTGCTCACCGGGATGGTCAATGAGCTTGGAGGCCGCGGCGATGGGGCCGCCGACACTTCCGAGGACGCGCCCCGTGCCGTCCAAGACCTCTCCGTTCGCCCCGGGGAAACCGCGCAGGAGTTCGTGCCACCCATCTCCGTTCAGATCCACGGGCAGTGTCTGGTAGGTGCTGAAGGGAAGGGTCAGCTCCGCGCCGGTGAGGGCGTTGAAGGCGAACTCGTCCATGTCCTGATGGAAGCGCCCGTCCGGGCCGCAGGTCTTGTTCCCGATGCGAATGGCGGAGGCGATGCGCTTGCCCTCGGGGGCGAGGCGCGCCACCCAACCCATGTCCATGTGCCCCCGGTTCACCTGGCCCCAGACGCGCCGCCCCGCGTCGTCGAACAACACCACGCGGGGCGCCGCCTCGGGGTCGCCCTCGCGAAGCGTGTAGAGGAACCAGCGGCCGGAGGCCTCGTCCCACACCGGCTGCACGTCGTCGCTGTGTCCCGAGTAGGAGTCCCGGTCCGCGCAGAACAGCTCCTTGCCCGCGTCCATCTCCAGGCACCGCTCTCCCCACATCAGTTCGTCCACGCCGTCGTGATTGAGGTCAACGACAGGGCACATGTGACTGCCGCGGGCCCCGGGTGTATCGCGGGGAATCCGCACCTGCCAGCGCGCGGTCAGATCCGCGCTCCAGCCCTGCAGGGACATGTCCCAATACGTTCCCTGCGCGGTCACCAGCACCGGCTCGCCGCGCACCGATCCGCCGATGAGGAAGTTGCGGAAGACGTGGCTGAGGGGCTCCGTCCACTTCATCTCATCCGGCCAGTCCCACTGGCCGGTGGTCTCCCCGGTGCGTACATCGAGGCGTTCGAGGCGGTAACTGCTGGTGGCGAGCGGATGCTTGGGGTCGAGATTGTTCACATACCAGATCTCCTCCCGGCCGTCGCCATCAAGGTCGAAGGGCAAGACCGGGCAGAACCACATTCCGGGCACCACGCCCGGACCGAGGTCGCGCCGCCAGACCACCTCGCCCACTTCGGTGAAGAGAGCTAGCTTGAGGGTGTCGGCGGGGAAGAAGAACATCTCGGTATAGGGGTCCACGTCGAAGTCGGCACCGTAGACGGCGAGCAGCGCGCGCGGCGCGCCGGGACCGAGAGCGACGGGGGCGGCTCGGAGTTGCCCGATGGAAGAGCCGAGGGACAGGGGCGTGACGGCTTCGAGGCGGAGTGCGGTCATGGTCTCTCCTTGCCCCTGGGGTTCGGCGCCATCATTCGGCCTCCTTGCCGCGGCCCCGGGGGAATAGGCTCCTCTTCGTCCGTCGGGTGCTCTGGGAACAGGCAATCCCAGGGCTCACTCATGTTGCAGCGGCGGCGGGGATGCGGTAGGATGGCATGGAGCGCAGACAGCACGCACCTGGCACCCGATGGTGATGAACAGCCCCACAACCCCCGTCTTCGGCCTGACGAAGGCCGACTTGTGGCCCGTCGTGGAGGCGGCCGCGGGCGAGCCGGTGGCCGACTTCGAGATCGCGATCGAACACGAGGTGCATGGTCCCTACGGCTTCGCGGCGGAAAAGGTGATTCCGACGTTCCGCTATGTGACTCGCGAGGGTCGTACGGGCGAGGTCGTCATCTTTGCCAAGCACCCGTACCGTGCGCACACGGTAGAGCCGGAGCAGTACCGCTTCCTCCACGCGCACGGAATGGCGGTGCCGAAGCTGTATGGCACGTTGCCCAGCCCGGAGGGACGGCGTGTTCTGTTCCTGGAGTACCTGCCGCCGAAGCCGCGGCCCGCGAATCGCCTCGAGTACTTCCTCCCCCAAGTAGAACTGATGGCCCGCTTCGCCGCCATCTGCCCGAGCGACGAATACGCCGCGTGGATGCAGGCGAACTGCGAGTGCTTCTTCGACGGCTTCGACAGCGGTGAGAAACAGTTTGCACCGATGTGGGCGCAGGCATTGCGGGGAGAGTTGGGGCCGGAGTTTCAGGGGGTGTGCGCGGAGCATCGGGACGCCGTGCCGCGCCTGGGGCGCCACGCGCGGGAGGCAAAGGCGGCGGCTGCCGCCTTGCCGCAGGGACTGGTGCACACGGATTTCTCCCGTGAGAACGTCGGGCGGCGCGGGACGGGTGAATTCGTGCTGATGGATCTGGAGTCAGTCACCCTCGGCCCCCGATTCTACGACATCTCCTATTGCCTCGCGTGGCCGGGCGTGAAATGGCATCCGGAAGTGAACGTCAACGATCTGGCACAGCATTTCCTGGATACCTATGCGCGCGCCGGGGGAGGGGTGGTGTCACCAGAGGAACTCTGGGAGGAAGTGCACGCGCTCCGGCATGCCTACATCTTGACCATGCTGAACTGGGTCTACCAACAGGCGCGGGCACAACCGGACGACTCTCCGCAAGACGCGCAGCGCAGGCAGGAGCACCGTACCGGACTGTTGGCGTGGATGCGGCTGCTGCTGGCGCAGGGAGAGGAGGGGTGAAGCGTGCCTCCAGACGAGCAGGCCCTGTCGGCCTGTGGCGTACGCGGCGGAGGATTCGCGCAGCCGCACCGGGCGACGCAGAGTAGAATGGTCGGGCCGTGAGAACACGGGTGATGATGCATGGATGAGACAGAGCCCAGCGCCGCGCGCGGTTTCCGCGCGTTGAGCCATACCGCGGACAAAGCGATCGAGGTGTGGGCGCCCACGCTGCCCGAGCTCTTCGCGGCCGCGGCGGAGGGGATGTTCGGGGAGAGCGAGGATCTGGCCGAGATTCCCGCGGAAACGGAATGGAACATCGAGGTGCAGGCCGACACCCGGGAGGACCTGCTGCGCTCCTGGCTGGCGGAGCTGCTGTGGCTGTGGGAGCGGGAGGAGGCGGTGCCGTGCGAGTTCGAGGTGCGGGAGGTGGCGAGCGAGCCGTGGCGGCTGTCCGCGCGGGTCCGGGGCGGGCCGGCGCCGCCGGATCACCCGCACACCGGCGCGCCGGCCAAGGCGGTCACCTACCACGAACTACGCGTCTGGCAGGACGAGGCGGGGCTGTGGCGGGCGCACGTAGTGTTTGACGTGTAATGGGTCGGGATTCGGGTGTCGGGTTTCGGGATTCGGAGACGGTCTTTACGCAGTGGGCGAAACATGGTATGTTGTTAGCAGAGAAAGGAGGTGGTGTGCATATGTTATCTAACCTGGAGGTGGCTGTCCTCTAGTCGGACGGCTAACGTCTCGCTAGGTGACAGCCTTCCTTTCTAAGGACAGTCACCTTTGTGGGCCCCGCGCAAGCGGGGCCCACTGCTTTGGCCGAGGGGGTGGAGCAAAAGGGGGACAGCTACCTAATTGCTGGCTTTAGAGATAGTGAAGCGATGATTCCAGGGCAATTAGGTGGCTGTCCCCCTTTTGCTCGCCCACCCCTCGATCTCCGCGAAGAAGGGCCTCGCCCGGGAGATGTAGAACCAGGCGAAGGCGACGTAGGCGCAGCACCACGCGACCGCCACCCCGAGCGCGCCCCAGCGCGGGATAAGCAGCAGGCCCAACGGCATCACCACACAGAGCCACACGAGATTCGCCAGCCCCACGTTGCGGGTGCGGTTGGAGATCACGTGGGTCACCGAGGCCACCCACCCGCCGATCATCAAGGGCATGGTGAGGCCCATGACGCGGACCGCGGGCACCGCGCCGGCCTGGTCACTCCCGAAGACAGCCGGTACGACCCACTGGCCGGCGAAGGCGAGCACCGCGCCATAGAGCAGGGCGATTCCCAACAGCGCGCCGCGGGCGTGGCCGATGGAGCGGAGCAGCTCACTCCCCTGCCGGGAGACGTAGAGCCGCGTCCACAGGGGGAGGAAGATGACCATGCAGGCGTAGTACACCGTGCCCATGTGCACCAGCAGGCTGAGGGCGAGTTCGAACTGCCCGACGGGGATGGGACCGCAACGCCGGGCGAGGTCGAGCTTGAGGACCGTCCTCACGCCGAAGCCGACGAGAGGCACCAACCACATGGGCAGCAGAAACGGGATCAGCCGGCGGAAATAGAGCCACGGCACGGGCCGTGGGAGGAGGAACCCCAAGGCCCGGCGAGCCAGAACCGCGCACGCCAGAGCCCCCATCCCCCATCCGGCCGCGATCCCCGCGAACACCCCCGGCAGGCCCCACCGCGCCGCTCCCAACGCGCCGAGCAGGGCGAGGGGGAAGACGGCCAACGAGTTCGCCAGGTTGCCCGTCGCCCAGCGGCGCGGCTGCTCCATTCCCTGCACACAGGCGAGGAAGAAGAGCGCGAGCGGAGTCACCAGACAGACTGCAACCGCGGCCAGCGGCACCGCCCGGGCCACGCCCGCCTGGCCGAAAGCTCCGGCGACCCGCGGTGCACAGAGGCACGCGAGGAGGAGGGCCAGGCCGCCGACCGCGAGCCGCGCGGTCAGGCCCGCGGCGTAGTAGGCGCGCACCTCCCGGGGCTCTTCCTCCCGCGCCTCGGCGAGGAACTTGGGCAAGCCCTGCTCCACGGGGAAAGCGGCGAGGAGTTGGAAGATCCCCGCGATGGTGAGGGCCACCGCGTATTCCCCATAGGCCCGCGCGCCGAGGGTGCGGCTGAGGGCGGCCGTGACGCCGAAGTTGAGAATGGTCTGCGAGACCAGCATCGCCCCCACGGGATACTTCGTCTGGGAGGCGAGGGTCCGATAGGCCGACGGGGCGGTCGTCTCCCGCGCGAGCCGCCGGAGCGAATCGCGGAGGGCGGGCCGGCGCACGGCGAGGCGATCTTGATCGCGAACCGCGGTGTCGTCCATCTCCCTCCGGATTCGTCGCCCCGGCCGCGTCCCCTACCCCGCCACGGCGCCGCGGGGCAGGGCTGGGCCGGGGGAAAGCGAAGAAGCGGGGCGACGCGCAGTCTCGAGGAGGGAGTGGCAGAGAATGGCATTGCGCTTGCAGGCAGAGCAGTTGCTGGGCGCCATCGCGCGCCTGGAGGACCCGGCGCCCATCCCGAAGGCGGCCTGGTATCAGGCGCGAGAGACCGGCAGCGGCCTGGGGTATCGGTTTGCGAAGGGAGGCCTGGCCGAGGGGCGCTATCTCACCGCGGACATGCTGGCCGACGGCCGGAGCATTATCGTCTTCGAGCTGGCCTTGCAGGAAGGACCGCGCGGGCCGCGCTTCACGCTGGTGTTCTGCGCGCTCAACCAGTGCCAGCTCCGAATTCGCATGCCGCTCAACGCGGTGGATCAGAACCGCTGGCTGCTGGGGCGGGAGGGGGCCTGGGTCAAGGTGATGTGCGGCGGCGACCGGGTGGACCTCGCCCACGTGGACCGCATGACCCTGGCGGTGATGCGCAAGGTCGAGGGGCCGGTTCACTTCTGCCTGACGGATTTCCAGGCGAGGCGGGACGAGCCGGCGCGGTTGAGCGACCCGATTCTCACGCAGGGGCACCTGCTGGACGCGCTGGGACAGAGCACGCTGCACGAGTGGCCCGAGAAAAGCCGGAGCCAGAAGGAGGTCACCGCGCGGTTGCAGGCGCAGGCCGCGGCCGCGGCGAGACAGCGGCTGCCGGAGGGATTCTCCCGGTGGGGCGGAGACCTGAGCATCCGCTTCGAGGCCACCGGCTTCTTCCGCACCCAGCACGATGGGAAGCGCTGGTGGCTGGTGGACCCGGAGGGCTATGCCTTCTGGTCGAGCGGGATGGACTGCGTGCGCGTGGACACGGAGGCGGCCTTCGCCGGGCTGGAGAGCGCGCTCTCCTGGGTCCCGAGCCTGACCGGGCCGTACCGCGCGATCTACTCCGATCCCAACGGGCCGCGCCGCACGATCAACTACCTGGCGGCCAACTTCCTGCGTGCGTTCGGCCCGCGGGAGTGGTACGCGCAGTGGGCCGCGATCGCGCTGGGCGAGCTGCGGCGGCTGGGGTTCAACACGGTGGGGAACTGGTCGGACTGGGAGATCGCGCAGCGTACGGGCACACCCTACGTGCGGCCGCTGCACTTCGCCCCGAAGCGGACGCCGATGGTGTTCCGCGACTTCCCGGACGTCTTCGCGGAGAGCTTCGCGGAGGACGCGGCGGAGTTCGCGCAGCAGCTTCAAGAGACGGCTGGCGACCCCGCGCTGCTCGGGTACTTCCTGATGAACGAGCCGACGTGGGGGTTTGCCGCGCAGTGCCCGGCGGAGGGGATGCTGGTCAACACGCCGGGCTGCGAGACGCGCAAGCTGCTCGCCCGGTTCCTCTTGCAGCAACACGGGAGCGAAGGTGCGCTGGCCGCGGCCTGGGGAGTGAAGGCCTCACTGCGAACCATCGAGGAGGGCGAGTGGCGCCTTCCGCTCACCGACGCGGCGCGGGCCGACCTGGAGGCCTTCAGCACCGCGATGGTCGAGCGGCTCTTCTCCACCCTGAGCGAGGCCTGCCGGAAGGTGGACCCGAACCACCTGAACCTGGGGGCGAGGTACTACACCACCCCGCCGGCCTGGGCCTTGGAGGGGATGAAGTGCTTCGACGCCTTCAGCATGAACTGCTATCAGGAGCAGGTTGACCCGCGCTTTTCGGAGGTGAGCGAGAAGGTAGGCCGGCCGGTGCTGGTGGGGGAGTGGCACTTCGGGGCCCTGGATGTCGGCCTCCCCGCGAGCGGCATCGGCCGCGTCGAAGACCAGAAGGCGCGGGGGAAGGCCTTCCGGGTCTACGTGGAGGACGCGGCCGCGCAGCCGTGGTGCGTGGGGGTGCACTACTTCACTCTCTACGACCAGTCGGCGCTGGGCCGCTTCGATGGGGAGTGCTACAACATCGGGTTCCTCGACGTGTGCAACCGGCCCTATGATCCCATCTGCAACGCCGCTCGCGCCGCCCACGAGCGGCTCTATCAGGTGGCGCGGGGAGAGGTACTGCCCTACTGCGACGACCCGGTGTACCTGCCGAAGCTGTTCGCGTAGTTACTCGACCGCCCGCGCGGCGTACTCGCGGAGCAGTTCGAGGTACAGCCGGTAGTCCGTGATGGACACCGCCGGCGGCGTCTGGTGATCCACGGAGGGGATATAGCGGCCGGAGCGCATCGCCGGCAACAGGCGTTCGAACTCCGCGCGCATCGCCGCCTCACCAAGGTGCATCACCGTTTTGTCGAAGCCGCCGATCATGATCCACTGTGGGTGGTTGCGGCGGATTCGATTCACGTCCACGCCGGCCATGCGCTCCAGCGGGAGGATGCCGCGCAGGCCGACTGACTCTAGCCACGGGATCAGCGGCTCCACGTCGCCGTCGCTGTCTACGATGGGGACGATATCCAGTTCCTCCAGCCGCGGCACGAGGCAGCGGTAGTACGGTGCGAGGAACTCGGAGAACGACTCCTGGGAGAGCATCGGCCCGTGGTTGTAGGACATATCCTCGGCGATGGTGGCGAAGTCAGGAATGCAGATCGCCGCGAGGTCGTCGAGGCAGCGCCGCAGATACCCGGTCTGGTCTTCGTTGATGCGGTGGAGCAAGCGGGGCCGATCGTAGAACGCGTAGAGGTGGGGCTCGATGCCGAGCAGCACACGGGGCCACCAGAAGAACCCGGAGAGCGTGACCCAGATCACGGCCTCTCCGGCATCCTGCTCGGACGCCCGCGCCTGCCAGTAGCTCCGGTCGTAGGGAATCGGGTCGGGGTAGAGATAGGGCCGCAGGTCGTCATAGTCGGCATCGCTCTCTACCCAGAACGGTCGCCCGCCGGGGGGCTGCGCGGGGGCGTCCGGAGCGAACTGCGGGAACCAGATTTGGTAGTCCAGGTCCAGGCCGAAGAAGCGCTTCACCGCGGCTGAGTCCAGGTCGGACGACAGGCCCTCGCCGTGCCAGCGCGCGAGCGTCTGATCCCACCACATGGCCCACTCCATCACGGGGAGCCGGTCGGCGGCGCGCTCGCCGCGGAGCGCCTTGCGGAAGCGAGAGCGGACCGTCTCCACGCTCAGCCCTGTCCCACGCCGGCGAAGAAGAGCGGCCAGAACGGGTCTTCCTCCGGCTCGCCCAGTTCCACGGTCGCCCCGTCGCGGATGGCGGTGACGCGGGTGCAACCGGCATCGAACTGACCCAAGCGATAGCCCTCCAGCCCCACCCGCCGCCAGGCGTCGAGGACGCCCTCCTCCGCGCCGGGCGCGACCGCAACCAGGAGGGTGCCCTCGCTGATGGCCGCCCACGGATCGAAGCCGAGGGCGGCGCTGACCGCCGCGATGTCGTCGGGAACGGGGACCGCGTCGAAGTCCACGTGCAGGCCGAGGCCGGAGGAGGCGGCCATCTCCCACAGGCCGCCGATCACGCCGCCTTCGGTGGCATCGTGCATGGCGTGCACGCCGCCCGCGCGGTAAGCGGTCAGCGCGTCTCGTACGACGGTGATCTCGTGGGCGCGGCCGCAGGCGCGGGCGAGCAAGCCCGGCGGTACCTGCGCGGCGAGGCGATCGCGATAGAGGATCGCGAGGAGGGCCGCGGCCTCGATGGAGGGCCCCTTGGTCATGAGGAGGGCGTCGCCGGCCTGCGCGCCGCCCGGCGAGACCCAAGCGTCGGCCGGGGCGAACCCCCATACCGCGACGCCGCCCACGATCGGAACGGTGACGGCGTCGTACCAGCCGGTGTGGCCGCCGAGGATGGTGATGCCCAAGTCCTTCGCGGCCTCGGAGATGGAGGCGATGATGGTGCGGGCCTCGGCCTCGGGGCTGGCGCCAGGGAGGAGGAGGGTGTAAGTGAGGTACTCCGGCCGCACCCCGGTGACGGCGACATCGCTGGCGCCGATGTGCACGGTGAACCAGCCCATGATCTCCAGCGGGAGGCCGGGGGCGGGGAAGATGGGATCCTCGGCGACGACCATGACCCGTCCGTCCCCCAGTTGCAGGACGGCCGCGTCCAGCCCGGTGCCCGGCCCGACCAAGACCCGCGGGGAGGGCGCGCCGAAGGAGTCGGCGAGCAGCGCCTTTAGCCGCGACGGCGAGGGCTTTCCTACCAGGCGTTTACTCATGAGATAACGGCCTCCCGAGCACGGCCTCGACGTCGGCGACCTTCCCCTCCAGCCGGCCGGAGGCCCCGCGGCGGTCGTCAATGGTGATGTGGGTCAGCACCCGCGGGCAGACCCCGGCCACCAGCCGGTGGCAGCGCAGCACCAGGTCCATCACCTCGGCCTCCTGGCCCTCCACCGTGGTCTGCATCGCGCCGAGCTTGTAGGGCAGCCCGGAGCGGTCAATCAGGTCGAGCACCTTCGCGACATGCTCCTTCAACTCCTCCCCCACTCCCACGGGGACGATGGAAAAGCTCACGACCATACGGTCACCTCACTCTCGCCGGGGTCCTCCTCCGCACCCCACAGTTATAGCAGCTTTCGGGCGCACGGGGAGGCGGCGCGCGGGCTTGCGGCCCAGGCCGCGTTTGTGGTTGAATGAGCGGTCGCGTGCCGGCCGGGCGGCCGCTCCAGGGAGCGACATCCGTGGTATACTACACGGAACTGGCCTAAACCTGTCGGAGAAAGGGAAACGGAATGACACGGAAATGGATGGGGGTCTTGGCGGTGGCGCTGGTGCTCGCGGTGGCGGGGGCCGCGTGGGCGGCGGAGAGCGCGGCTCCTCCTGCAGCACCTGCGGCGCCGGCGGTGCCTGCGCCGAGCGCGCCGGCCGCGCCGGCGACGCCCCCCAAGGTAGACATGGACAAGGTGAGCTATGCGATGGGCGTATACGAGGGGAGGGCGTTCAAGGCCCAGGATATCGCGGTGAATGTTGATCTCTACGTGCGAGGGGTCAAGGACGCTCTCTCCGGGGCGAAGCTGACGGTGAGCGACGAGGAACTCGAGACCACTCTGCGGGCCTTTATCCAGGGGCTGAGGCAGAAGCAGATGGCGGCCCGGCAGGCGGCCGAGGAGAAGCTCAAGGCGGAGGGAGAGAAGGCGAAGGCGGAGGGCGAGGCCTTCCTGGCCGCCAACAAGACGAAGCCGGGGGTGGTGACCCTCCCCGACGGCCTGCAGTACAAGGTCATCACGACGGGGACCGGCCCGAAGCCGACGGACACGGACTCGGTGGAAGTGAACTACAGGGGCACGTTCGTTGACGGCACGGAGTTCGACAGCTCCGCCAAGCTCGGCAGGCCGGCCACGTTCCCGGTCAGCAGGATCATCAAAGGGTGGTCGGAGGCGCTCAAGCTGATGTCGGTGGGCTCGAAGTGGCAGCTCTTCATCCCCGGCGATCTTGCCTACGGGGAGCGGGGACAGGCGATGGGGCAGCCGCCGATCCCGCCGAACAAGACGCTGGTCTTCGAGGTGGAACTCCTCAGCATCAAGCCCGCGGCGACGCCGGCCAAGTAGCGGGGCCCAACTGACTCGACGGGGGCCGCCCCCGGGGCGGCCCCCGTTTCACGGCCGGGGAGGCCGTGTCCCACCGGGCGCACCCACGCCTCCCCGCCGGGCCGGGCGGCCGCGAGCCGTCCTGGGTTGTACCCCTCGCTCCCTTGTAGGGCCGCGTGCACGCGATGTCTCCTTTCGCCAACACTCCCTGCCGGATTGCCGCTATCGTGCCGGGCGCGTCAGCGGCATGTCGGTGCTGACAGCCTGTACGACAGGGAGGTTCCCGGATGCGACGAAGGGGCGTTCTCTTTCGAACGAGTGTGGTGCTCTGTGTTGCGGCGCTCGGGCTGGGACTGGTCGTCGGATCAGCGTCGGGCCAAAGTCTGGACCCGACGACGATTCCGAAGTACGGGTCTCCCTTGGTGATCCCGCCGGTGATGCCGGTGACGGGTCGCGCCGGGCGGCTGGCGGGACCGTCGGCGGACTACTACGAGATCGCAGTGCGTCAGTTCCAGCAGCAGATTCTGCCGGCCGGCTTTCCGGCCACGACTGTGTGGGGGTATGGTTCGGTGAACCACCCCGGGACGTTCAACTACCCCTCCTTCACCATCGAGGCCACGGTCGGCCGCGCGGTACGCGTGAAGTGGATCAACCAACTTGTAGATGCGAACGGCAACTACTTGCCACACCTGTTGGCGGTAGACCAGACGCTGCACTGGGCCAATCCGCCGGGCGGGGTGGAGATGCGCGACATGCGCGGTATGGATCCCGACCCGTACACCGGCCCCGTGCCCCTCGTCACTCACGTCCACGGCGCCCACGCGCCCGATCACAGTGATGGGTATGCGGAGGCGTGGTTCCTCCCCGCGGCGAATAACATCCCGGCCGGGTATGCGACCACCGGCACGTACTACGATATCTTCAAGGCCTCCTCCCCGCTGGGCGCGCTGTGGACCCCCGGCTCGGCCGTGTTCCAGTATCCGAATGACCAGCGCGCGGCTACCGTGTGGTACCACGATCACACGCTGGGCATGACCCGGTTGAACGTGTATGCCGGGCCGGCCGGCTTCTACCTGATCCGGGGTGGCCCGAGCGATCTGCGGGACGGCACGTTGCCGGGGCCCGCGCCAAAGGCGCAAGACAACCCGAGGAGTGGCAGGAGGTACTACGAGATCCCGATCGCGGTCCAGGACCGGTCCTTCAACGCGAACGGCTCGCTGTTCTACCCCGCCAGCCGCGTCTTCTTCGACGGGTTCACCGGTCCCTACATCCCGGACAGCGACATCTCCCCTATCTGGAACCCGGAGTTCTTCGGCAACACCATGGTGGTGAACGGGAAGACGTGGCCGAACCTCAACGTGGAGCCGCGGCGCTACCGCTTCCGGTTCCTGAACGGGTGCAACTCGCGCTTCGTGATCCTCAAGATGGTGTCCAATCCATTGGCGACGAGGCCGGCGACCGCAGCCCTGCCGTTCTGGCAGATCGGCAGCGAAGGTGGTTTCCTGCCCGCTCCGGTGCAGCTCGATCAGTTGCTGATGGGATTGGCGGAACGGGCCGACGTCATCGTGGACTTCACGGGGGTGCCCGTGGGAACGCAGATCTTCCTCATCAACGAGGGCCCGGATGAGCCTTTCGGCGGCGGTGTCCCGGGGGTGGATTTCCCGGCGGCCGACCCGGACACGACCGGGCAGGTGATGCGGTTCACCGTTGTGCCGCGCGCCTCCGTTGATACCAGCACCCCGCCGGCGCAACTCGTACTTCCGCCCTTCACGCCGCTGGGCACGGAGAGTGTTACCCGGAGACTCTCCCTCAATGAAGAGGTCTCTGCGGTGCTCGCGGATGTCGGTCCGCGCGCAGCCGTGCTGGGCATCCTGGATGGCAACGGCAACCCGGTCCACCAGGCCTGGATGGACGCCGTCACGGAGAACCCGGCACTTGCTGCCACGGAGGTCTGGGAGTACTACAACTTCACCATGGATGCACATCCGATGCACATCCACGAGGTGCAGTTCCAGGTAGTGAACCGCCAGGCGCTGGCGACTGACGCGGACGGAGTGGCGACAGCCCCGGCCACCCTGGTGGGCAATCCGATAGCACCATTCCCGTGGGAGGTGGGCTTCAAGGATACGGTGGTCGTCTACCCCGGCGGCGTGACGCGCGTGAAGGCGAGGTTCGACATCCCCGGTCTTTACGTGTGGCACTGCCACATCGTCGAGCATGAAGACAACGAGATGATGCGTCCGTACCGAGTCGGACCGTAGCGACCGGGGGGAGAGCGCTCAGAGAGAGGGCCGCCTCGGGGCGGCCCTCTCGTGCGACGGGCGTGTCGGCGGCGTCTTCGCCCGGCGATCGCTGATTCCGTGGAGGGATTGCGCCCCGACGGCGAGAAGGCCATGCGGTCGGTGGAGGAATTCCCGCGCAAGGTGAGGGAGATGAGCGTCACAGAGAAACAACTTCGCCAGGCCGTGGACGCGGCCGTGCAGGAAGTGGCGGTCACGGATGTGCACACCCACCTTTACCCGCCCAGCTTCGGGGGCCTCTTGCTGTGGGGGGTGGACGAACTCATCACCTATCACTACCTCATCGCCGAGACCTTGCGCATCGTGGACCTCCCCTGCGCGCAGTACTGGGCGATGTCCAAGCCGCAGCAGGCCGACCTGATCTGGCGCACGCTCTTCCTCGACAACAGCCCGTACTCCGAGGCCTGCCGGGGGGTGCTGACGACGCTCAGGGAGTTGGGCCTCGACGCGAGCGCGCGCGACCTGGCTGCCTACCGGCAGTACTTTGCGGGCAAGACCGCGACCGAGTTCGTGGACATCGTCTTCGCCAAGGGGGGCGTGAAGGAGGTCGTGATGACCAACGACCCCTTCGACGAGGCGGAGCGACAGGTGTGGCTCCGCAGCCCGGAAGTGGACCCGCGGTTCCGCGCGGCCCTGCGCCTCGACGGCCTGCTGAACGCGTGGCCGGCGGCGTGCGAGAAGCTGGCGGCGTGGGGCTACGCGGTGGAAGCCGGCCTGGGCGAGAGGACGCAGGCGGAAGTGCGGCGGTTCCTGGAGGAGTGGAGCGCGCGCCTGGGGGCCTTGTACATGGCTGTCTCGCTGCCGCCGACCTTCACCATGCCGGAGGAGTCGGCGCGGGCCAAACTGATCGAGAACTGCGCCCTGCCGGTGTCCCGAGAGCGCAACCTCCCCTTCGCGATGATGATCGGGGTGAAGAAGCTGCTCAACCCCGACCTGCAGCTCGCGGGCGACAGCCTCGGAAAGGCGCGCATCGAGAGCGTCGAGTACCTCTGCCGCGCGTTCCCGCGGAACAAGTTCCTGGTGACCATGCTTTCCCGCGAGAACCAGCACGAGCTGGCGGTGACCGCGCGCAAGTTCCGCAACCTGATGATCTTCGGGTGCTGGTGGTTCCTCAACAACCCCAGCCTGATCGAGGAGATCACGCGGCTGCGGTGCGAGCTGCTGGGCGTGAGCTTCCTCCCTCAGCACTCCGACGCGCGGGTGCTGGACCAGTTGGTGTACAAGTGGCGCCACTCGCGGGAGGTGATCGCGAGGGTGCTCTATGACAAGTACCGGGACCTGATGGCCACCGGCTGGGCGCTCGACGCGAGCGAGATCAGGCGAGACGTGGGCAAGCTGTTCGGGGGGAACTTCTGGGAATTCCTGGGGCGCGCGCTGTAGGGGCGCAGTCCGTCAACTGACGGGCTGTGCCCCTGCTACTCCACCATCCCCTGCGACATGCCGACCTGTTGGAGGAAGTCGTGCTCGTGGACGAAGCGGAGCAGGTCGGCCTGCTTCGCGACGGCCAGCCCGATGCAGGTGTCGGCCGCGCCATAGTACATCCAGATCTCATCTCCGCGCTCCACCGCCCCACAGGTATAGACGCAGTTCGGTGCGAAGCCCTGCTTCTCGAAGTCGGTCTGGGGTGCGAAGGCCCACTCCGTCGCGCGGCGGATGAGCTTGCGGGGATCATGCAGGTCGAGCAAGGCCAACCCGAGGCGGTAGACGTAGAGGTTCGCCACCTCTTTCACCCCGTGGTAGATCAGCAGCCACCCGTCGTCGGTGCGAATGGGCGGCGCGCCGACGCCCACCTTCAGCCCGTCCCACCAGGGGCCGCCGCCTTCCGGCAGCAGCACGCCCGGCAGGCTCCAGTGAGTCAGGTCCTCGTGGCCGAGGATGTACCAGATGTGCTCCTGCCCCCCGGCCACCGGCCGGTGGAGCATGATCCATCGCCCGTCGAAGGTCTGCGGGAGCACGGCCGCGTCCTTATTCAGCGGAGAAAGGATGGCACCGAGGCGATGCACGGTGACGAAGTCGGTGGTGGTGGCGAGCGCGACGGTGGGGCCATAGCGGGAATAGGCGGTGTAGGCGATCACCCAGTCGCCGTTGCCCAGGCGAGTGATGCGCGCGTCTTCACACCCCCACTCCTCGAAGGGATTACCGGGAAGACGGGGTTCGAGCAGGGGCTCGTCGGCAATGTGCCAGCCATCAACGCCGTTCGGGCTGCGCGCGACGCGGAGGTGGGAGACGCCGCGGCGGTCCTCCACGCGCACCAGCAGCACCACCTCGTCTCCCACCAGGACGGCCCCGGGATTGAAGACCGCGGAGACCTCCATGGGCATGCTGTCCGGCGTGAGAATCGGCTTGTCACCCACGCGTCTGAACAGTTCCGATAGCACGGGTTCCTCGCTCAGCTGGGGAATGTCGGAGGAGTTGGGGCCGGGCAATTCATGCGGCCAACTGCTCCTCCTGCTCCTCATCTATCAAGGTGATGGCATCCTGCGGGCAGCTCTCCATCGCTTCGAGGAGGGTTTCCTCGTCCGCACCCTCCGGGTTGATGACGATGGCGATCCCTTCCTCGTCCAGATCGAACACCTCCGGTGCAATCCCGACGCAGATCGCCTCCCCGGAGCACTTTCGGCGGTCAATGATAACCTTGAGATTGGGCATGCATACT
>Ga0315282_10004667_pt1 | contig 23772 bp, 23 predicted proteins | sample YL17G07_20_MG_FD_203693 | JGI IMG/M metagenome (GOLD analysis project Ga0315282, IMG submission 203693) | Sediment microbial communities from Yellowstone Lake, YNP, Wyoming, USA - YL17G07_20 | ecosystem: Environmental > Aquatic > Freshwater > Lake > Sediment | place: USA: Wyoming | collected... | reverse complement strand
CAAGACTATGGGTGCCAATCGGAGCTTCAAGAGTTAATACTAAGCCAAATGCAATCGAGAGTGTGATTAAAACACATTTCTTTAACGAGAATATGGATGCTCTAAGTACTGCTACGTGGGTGGCTGCGATTCTTGTTTACTCAGGTATTGGTATAGAATTTAACTTGAAATCTAAAGGGTAGGCTACCGCTTACACGTATAGAACTTTTAAAATGAGGCTACGGCTGGTTCACTCATGTAAATGTTCAGAAATCCTTAGCAACAACTCTGTCTGAAATCAGGGCCTCCATTAACCTCTGCTTCAGTCTAACCATCTCCGCACTGTCAGTTTTGGTCTGCATGACCACCTCATCGATGGCGCTGAGAACCTAAGCAATTCTACGCTGCTCCTTGAATGGGGGAATGATGATTACTAGTTCTCCTGAGGGTTTTACTCTATGGCTTGAAGCTGTGGCTCTACTGTTGAGGCTGGGCATGGAGAGTCAGATCAATGACTGCTTCTCCGAGTATAACGATTATTACTTCCATGATGTCCCATATGCGTGCACAAAGTCCGAGCCAGATGGGCTGCGTTCAACTTTTAATTATCTTAGTGTTGTTGAGGCGCCCTGATAAAAACCCTGGGGAACATTTCCCCACCGCATAAGCCTGTGCGGTTATACTCGCACGTGTTTCGCTTCTCCGCACAGCGTTTCTCCGTGCGTCTGCGCTTGAGCGGTGCGCTAGCGCCTGAGCGTACGCTAGCGCCCTGAGCGCTCTCCTGCGCCCTAGGAACCACTAGTTGCGGTACAGCGCTCTCTGGCGCTGTGTGACGCTCTTTGTCGCTCTAGCGCGCTGCGCTGTCGCTCTCCTGCGCTCCGCTGTCGCTATCTGGCGCTGCGCTGTCGCTCTCCTGCGCTCCGCTGACGCTCTCTGGCGCTACCGCACCGCACCGACCGCAGCGTCCGCACCGAGCGCACCGTCCGCACCGACCGCATCGCCCGGTGCGCCCGGTGGTATAGCTAGCTGCGGTACAGGGCGCAGGTGGCGCACCGCTCGCTCGGTCGCATCGGTCGCTAGCGCTGCACCGCTCGCATCCGCCTGTGCGGTCGCTTGCGGTTTATTATCCCGCATGTGGAAGCGCACATTGAGGCCTACAGCGGAAGAGCCATGGATAACCGAGCCGGAAGAAGCGACAAGGATGCGAGAGTTGGCAGAGGCCGGAGAGGATTCATCCTCGGCTGCCGTGTCCACACTGTCTGCTGCGCTGACTCTGAGCTCCCCATCGCATTCACCGTCGCGCCCTGCAACAAGAACGATAAGCTCTACTATGAGCCGCTGCTGAAGAAGGTTCACCGACTGCGCGCTGGCTTGTCCCGAAATTCCCACAGTTAGAATAAGTTTATTTTGATAGTTGGGGCCTCGTCCCCTAATGGTCTGCCCAACCAGAGGAGGTGAGTTCACTTAGGACAAGATGAACACGAGACCCTTGAAACACTTTTCAAAAACGTCGACTTAAGCATTGCCCAGAAGCAGCTACTCAGCTGCTACCACACAGCCGAACCAGGAAGGCCACCCAGGAACCCACTCGGAATCCTCAGAGCTCTTCTCATCATGCGATTGAAGGGAATCCGCAGCCTCAGGGAGCTCACAAGGATCCTCGACATCGACAGCTGCCTCAGAAGACTCTGCCTGATTAAGAAGAATGAGGGAGGCTACCCGAGGTCAGTCATCAGTCGCTTCACCCACAGAGTCGGAGCCGAGACTCTTCAACTAATAATAGAGGAAAAGGTCATAATGCTCCTGAGGCGAAGCGGCGTCACCGAGGTGGATGCGGTGCTAGACGCCAGCTTCATCAAAGCCTGGAGCATCAGAAACCCGATGGATAACCAGAAGGACCTATCTGACCCCGATGCACGTGTGGGCAGAAACGGGAGAAGCTATGGACTAGGGTATAAGATTCACTCGTCGGTGGAGCCAAAGCGTATCCTGCCTTTGGCGTCTCTGCTGGCTTCTGCTAACGAGAACGAGAAGAGGCATGCGCCGACGCTGGTTGTGAGAACCCGTCTGCTGTTGGAGAAGGCTGGAGTGAAGCTCAGGAGCCTGATTGCGGACAGCCAGTACAGCAGCGGGGGGGTCAGGTCTCTCGTTGAGCACACTGTGATTCCGTATATGTCGAATCAGAGGTGTAGCGGGGATGCGCTTAGGGTGGATCGGCTGTTCAGGGCGCACGGCTCCGCTGCTGAGGTTGAGTTGTATAGTAGGAGGCCTGCTGTTGAGGCGTTGTTTGCGTTTCTGAAGAATCAGTATGGGTTGACTGTGAACAGGGTTCGGGGTTTAGCGGATGTGTGGGTGTATTCTCTGCTGAGTGTGTTGTGTTTGGTGTTGAATAGGGAGGCTGCAGAGAATGTGGGTAGGCTGGATAAGGCGTTGTCTCCGACGTTCTTCAACGTGTGAGGGTTGGTTGGGTGTGCGTGGTGGCGGTAGCTAGATGGTGCTTTGGTTGTTTGTGTGGCTCTACCTGGTTTTCTAGGTGGGTTGGTGTTAGCTGTGGGTTTGTTTTAGCTGATTTGTGGATTCTTGTTTTATTTGTGTGGTGGTTTCGCTTTGGTTTAGGTGGTTGCTGGGTATGTGTCTAATTTAGGGACAAGCCAACGCGCACATTTTCCAATACAGCTGTAGATGAGTGCGTGCAAATTACGTGATCATTATTTTATAGACTACTCTTCTGTGATAATCAGTAACAATTCTAACATAGCCACTCAGTTCTTCATCAAGTTCCCGATCCCCTGTATCAACAAGAAGAGGTCTTCCATGAAGAGTTGCTAATTTCTCTGGCGTCGCGACAATAATGATGTTCTCCTTTCCAACTGTACGGATAATATAAGGGCTGATTTGTTGGTTACCCCGCCCAAAAACGAATCCTTGACCACCAATAATCGTAACAATTATCATTGTTTTCCGATTTTTAACATACTGGAAAAGTGCTTTTTCGTTAACATCGCGGGCGATTATCTTCCCATTTTCAAGAATATCTACACCAAGCAACGTTTTTTCAAAACCTAAATATTTAGAAAGTTTAGTGATTGTCCCTCCGGGACCTAGAACATAAAGTGTATCCGGCTTCATTTCCTCTTCGATATCAGCGGCAATAGCCCTGAGGTTTTCATCCTCCTGATTTACTACGGCTTCTTTGCTTCCTTGTACAAGGGTGTCCTCATGTGGTACAATCATATAGCCATATAATCGGGCGCTTAATACTCCTCCACGGTAAGCCTCTTCATCGATATCCATAACTTCGGAATCATGGACTCTTGAAATTTCTCCGCGAAGAAATCTGGATGCAAGCACGCCTGCAGCAGTTGGGCTAACTGCGAAGACGCCACTATGGATTTTGACACCGGTTGGAATTCCAAGAACAGGAATTTTGCTATCAATTACTTCAGAAATGTCTCGGGCAGTGCCGTCTCCTCCTGAGAAAAGCAGGAGATCTAGGCTTAGTTCAAGCATATCTCTTGCTGCTTGTTTGGTGTCAGCTGAAGTAGTATCTCCTACCGTTATATTTCCGATAACTTGAGGGTTTAGCCCTGCTGCGTGGGCTTCATCTTCTCCCATCTCCCTTGGATAGGTAATTAATTCAAAGCTATCCTTTAGTGTCGTAAGTTTTGTTAATGCTTCGATTGTTCTCCTAGGAGATGTCTCTGAGGCACCGAGCTTCCTTGCCTGACATAAAATATCTTCACCATCACTCCCCTTCAGCCCAACCTTTCCACCCATTCCAGCTATGGGATTAACAATGAGTCCAACCCTTCTCATCAGTTACACCAACGTAAAATTGTGATAGCCAGGGTTTTCGCCACAACCTCGAGGTTTTTAATGCTAACACACTCATTTGCTGAATGTGCCATTCTTAACTCTCCCGGGCCAAAAATCATGGTCGGTGTTTCTCCCCAATTGATGAGGAGACGCATATCACTACTGTACGTCTTCCCCTCAACCCGAGGCAAGGAACCAGTCACAGCATTGTACGATGCCTTCACAGTTTCCATAATCGGGTGATTCAAAGAGATCTTTCCTGGATCGAATCTATAGCCACTCCAATCGACACTTGGTGGGTGTTCTCGAAGCCAAGGGTCAGTTTCAGAAACTTTTTTTATGGTATTCTCCACCTGCCTTTGCACTTGCTCACATGTCTCATCGGAATGGACGCCTACTCTCCCTTCAAAATAAAGGCTCTCCGGTACTGTGCCTGGCCAATCTCCGCCAACAATCTTACCAATACTGAGAGGGGAAGGAATATTAAATCGGGAGTAGAGTGGGTCCTTAATTCTAGAGTTTCTTTCTTTTTCAAGCTCTTTAAGGGCATCAAATAGTGGCACAAATTTCTCTATGGCGCTTACGCCTTCATCTCGTAGGCTGGCATGGGAAGCCTTGCCTTGTATGGTTACCTTAAACGCCATCACACCAGCATGGGCAGGAACCACATCAAGCTCACTAGGTTCAGGTATTATAGCGGCATCTGCTCTGTAGCCACGGACCACTGTGTCTAATGTGCCCACACCGCCATCCTCCTCGCCTATAACGCTTTCAACCATAACCCGTCCCTCTAACGGTACACCGGCGTCTATCAACGCTTTAACAGCAAAGAGAGCGCTGACAAGACCGCCCTTCATGTCGGCGCTACCACGACCGTAGACCATTCCGTTTTCAATAGTTCCCTTCCAGGGCGGGTATCTCCATTTTGTCTCGTCTCCTGCATTGACAACATCGATATGACCGTTAAGAATCAAGCTTCTGCCCTTATTTCCACCATAAGCGCCGATAACATTCATACCCTTCTTTCTGGAGATGGACATACTGTAAGCTGGGTGTCTCTGAATCTTTTCGAAATCAACATCCCAATCGTCAACATTAAGTCCTAATTTCCGCATTTTGGCGGCTATATTTTTCTGGGCTAATGTCTCTTGCCCTCCAAAACTTGGTATTGATATTAGTTCGCATAGATAGTCAACAAGCCCCTTTACGTCTAAGACATCAAGCACACGCCTCTCAGCATCCGACATGCAACTCGATCATAGATCTTCTATCTCAATTTTAGCCTTTCATAGTAGAAGATCAAATCCACAAAAAAATAAATGAAAAAAGTAATTGCTCCATATTACTCTTTTTTTGAAATAATTTTTATGAGGTTGGAGGTATTATAACTTTGTTTATTGCGTGGATCACTCCATTATCCGCCATCATATCTGCTTTAACGACATATGCGTCATTAATCCGTAAATTGACATGCCATTTAACTGGATCCCACGCAAACGCGGGGTCATTTTCGCCTAGTTCACCCCGGACATGCGTGTAGATCATGACTTCTTGGCCTTCTGCTGTTTTTGCAGATGTTAAGTTCAGTGCATTCGAAGCTGATATCTTACCAGGAACAACATGGTAGAGAAGAATATTTTTTAGCTTAGGTATATCCTTGAGTAAAGATTCAACTGTGCCCTTCGGTAGCTTTTCGAAAGCTTCATCTGTAGGAGCAAATACTGTGAACGGTCCAGGGCTATTCAAAGTGTCAACAAGCCCAGCCGCACTCAATGCAGCTACAAGTGTTTTAAATTTTCCAGACTGAACTGCAACATCAACTATCGTTGGCATAATCTAGCAACCCTCCAACCTATAAATAAAATAAATGTTGTTGTTGATATACCTTCTTCCGTCTTTTTGCACAATAGAAAGAAAAAATAAACTAATTTAATAGGAATTCAAATTTTTAATAAATAATTAATTCCACATATACCTAAGTGGATCAGTATTTAGCTTACGATACAGATTGTTCAATGGATTGGAATTGTCTGAAAAAGTAAAAACGTTTAAAGCAATCACAGAACTTGCATTCACAAGGTTCGAAAACTCGACGAAAGACCTTAAAGAAGTCGAGTCAATGTGGAGACCCGTCCCAGAGGCAAATAACATAAAATGGATATTAACCCACCTCTCCCAGCAGTGGAATATGAGTCTACAGAGAACGATAAAGGGAGACATGAGCTTCAAGCCAGCTGGCTGGCCTGACAATTATGTTGGAAATATGGAAATCCCCCTTGTTAAGCTATTAGAGGACTTAAACAAGGGAAAATCAGAAGTACTTGCTGGTTTGGATAAGTTGACTTCAGCAGATCTCTCTGCTGAGCTCAATACTCCTCGTGGTGTGAGAAAGCGTGAAGATATGCTAATGATGAATCTAACCGAGATTATCCATCATGAAGGGCAGATTGCATATATTAGAGGAGCAATTGGGCGAAGAAGACAAACTGATCCAACTTTCCTAATTTAATACGCACAATTTTAAACAGTATCGAACCATCTGGAAAAGAATCTAATTATTGTTGAAGAAGGTATCTTATTTTCTAGAAGAATTTAATCCTATGATATCACTGCTGATACTCTGATAGGACTTTGAAGGCTATCGTAAAAAGCAAACCGCTCCCCGGAGTTGAATATATAGAGGTTAAAGAGCCCAAAATACAATCGAATGAGGTTCTCATTAAGGTCAAAGCAGCTGCTATCTGTGGTAGCGACATCGGCATATTCGATTACACGTCAGCATATTCAAAAATGAAGCTCCCAGTTATAATGGGACATGAATTTGCTGGACAAGTTACCGACATCGGAGAAAGAGTTCATAGCTATAAGGTCGGGGATCGAGTCATTTCCGAGTCTGTGAAAGCATGTGGGGTTTGCCCATTCTGTAGGAGTGGGCATGCTAATCTATGTAACTCCTCAACTCTTTTCGGAATTCACACTGACGGTGGTTTCGCTGAGTATATAGCGGTTCCAGCAGACCTTCTCCACCCTCTTCCAGAGTCATTGACCTACGAGGAAGGTGCCCTAATAGAACCCCTTAGTAATGCATTACACTTCGTCAAAGATTGTACCCCAATTAGTATAGGTGATTTCGTCGTTGTGCAGGGATGCGGGCCAATAGGTATTTTTTCAGCACAATTATTACAGCTTGCAGGCGCTGAGGTAATTATCACCGGGGTTGGTGTTGATAAAGAGCGGTTTAAGATAGCTGAAAGTCTTGGATTTGAGACTATCAACATTGAAAAACAGGATCTCGTTGACGTTGTTCTAGGCTACACCGCTGGTAAGGGTGCAGATGTAGCATTTGTTGCCACTGGTGCCCCGCCTGCAGTGACTCAAGCAACTCAAATCGTGAAGAAACGAGGCCACATCACTGTAATAGGCATATTTGGAAAACCTGTTGAAGTTCCCATGACGCAAGTTGTTCGAAGAGAAATAACTCTTGCTGGCGCATATGACGCGAAACCAGAAAATTTTATTCAATCAATAAAACTAGCTGAGGGTCACGCTGTAAAAATAAGGGAGCTAATTACTCACCGTTTTTCCCTCGAGGATGCTGTTCAAGCATTTGAAGTTGCGAAAAGCCGCGTTGGCTGTAAAGTTGAATTCATCATGCGACTTTAATTCTGTGTGGCAAAGCTTATACCTATTGGAGCTTATGCATCGCGATTAATTTGTCGTAACAACGAGGTGAATGGAGTAAAAAATGGGCATACATGTTGATCCACGTCATCCAAGAGCAGAATCTATCCGAATAAGAGAAATGATGATCAAAGCGGTAGAAAAAAAAGTGGTTGCACCCGCTGGATTAATAGCTCATGGGCGTGGAGAAGCATTCGACTATCTTCTAGGAGAGGAAACAACTCTCCCTAGTATGAAGGCGATAAAAGCAGCATCTGCTGCTCTGCTTATAGCCAAACAACCTGTTATATCCATTAATGGAAATGCAGCTGCACTCTGTTCCAGTGAACTCGTTAGATTAGCGAAGATCACAGGTTCAAAACTGGAAGTTAATCTCTTCTATAGAACCCCAGAGAGAGAACTTGCTATAGAGCATATCCTAAAAGAAGCTGGAGCAGATGAGGTGCTAGGTATAGGAGAAGCTGCTTCAGCTCGTATAGAAGAAGTATTCAGCGAGAGGCGAAGAGTCGATCCAAGAGGAATTTTTTCAGCTGACTGGGTCTTCATACCTCTTGAAGATGGAGATAGGACTGAGGGCTTAAGTAAAATGGGGAAAAAAACCATTGCAGTAGACCTTAACCCCCTATCTCGTACCGCACAGGCTGCTACAATCACTATTGTCGATAACCTCATCAGGGTAGTCCCCCTAATCATCTCTGAGACAGAGAAACTGAAAACTGAGCCCATTCAGAAGCTAAAAGAAGTTATCTCTACTTATGATAACCGAAGAATTCTATCTGAAGTAATGTTAGTAATGGAGCAAAATCTACGTAGCCTTTCCACCAAGGGGGTATCGACCAATGAAGATATTAAGTGAAAAGACGACCGGATTCAATAAAGTAATAATCCTTGGGGCTGGCGCGGTTGGGAGTTATGTAGGATCCCAACTATCCCGTCTAAACGATGTGCTCCTCGTTGGTAGAAAGAGTCATGTGGAAGCAATTAACAGTCGAGGACTCATCGTTGAAGGAGCTAACCAAGAACTTTACCGTCTTAAAGCGGCAACGCAAATAAATGAAATCCCTGATGGTTCGTTGATTATTATTACAACTAAAGCTTACAGCTTGGCAGATACTGTCTCTGAAATTAAAGAGTTTTTAAGACCTGAGTCAATGATCTTAATTCTTCAGAATGGTCTTGGCAACGAAGATATAGTTCAGGGTATTATCGAATCTAATATTGAGATTGTACGGGGAATAACCTCTATTGGGGTCGAGTTCATGGAGCCTGGTAGAATAAATATCAAACAGTTGGGAGAGATAGTTCTACCAGACAATAAGGCTGGCAGTAAGTTAAAACATCTCTTTGATGATAGCGGCATACCAGTTCGCTTAACATCTGACATTAGGTTGGAAATTTGGCATAAGGCTGCTTTCAACTGCGTGATAAATCCACTAACCGCACTCTTTAGGGTTCCAAACAACGCAATAGCCTCACCCTCCCTCGATTTGTTAATAAGGCGAATAGTAATGGAGATTATACAAGTTGCAGAGATGGAAGGAGTTACACTTTCAAGAGATATGGCAGCTGAGATAAGAAAAAGGGTCTTAGCATATACCAATTATTCTTCTATGTACCAAGATATAATTAAGGGGAAAAGAACGGAGATAGATTTTCTAAATGGAAGAGTAACAATGTTGGGAAGAGTGCATGGAATTCCTACCCCTCTCAATGATGCTCTTTATGACATGATAAAATTCATGGAGGAGAAAAGATGAATACAGAAGAAATTAAAGCCCTAAAGGGCAAACGAAAAATCTCAATGCTGACCGCATACGACTATCAAACAGCTAAGATCCTTGAAGCTGCAGAGATAGAAATGATCCTTGTAGGCGACAGCTTGGGTAATGTTATTTTAGGCTATGAAGGCACCAAGCAAGTTACGATTAATGACATGGTACGGCACGTGGAGGCGGTCGCCAGAGGAGCTCCTCATACATACATTGTAGGAGACATGCCTATAGACACCTACAACAATTTTGAAGACGCTTTAAAGAACTCTAAAAAACTAATTAATGCAGGTGCAACAGCTGTCAAACTCGAGGGAAATAAGGCTGCAATTATTAAAAGACTAGTCGATTTAGGCATACCCGTGGAAGGTCATCTTGGCCTCCTACCACAGACAGCTATTGACATGAAGGTGAAAGGAAAAGAACAAAGTGAAGCTGAAAGAATTTACAACGATGCCTTAGAACTCGATGCTGCAGGGGTTTTCTCAATAGTTCTAGAGTGTATACCTTTGAAACTCGCAACACGTATAACTGAAAACGTTAAAGCAGTTACAATTGGTATCGGTGCTGGTCCTTTTTGCGATGGGCAAGTGCTCGTCATAAATGATATGTTAGGTATGCAGAGAGGATCCAAACCAAAGCATGTCAAAAGGTACGCTGATTTGTATGGTGTTATTAGTGAGGCAGTCCATAATTATATTCATGAGGTTAGAGATGGAAGCTTTCCAGACGACGAACACTCTTTCCACTAAACCAAAAAACGCAATCCTTATCCCGAAATCTTTGATTTAACATCAACCTAAGATGAAGACTGCAACAGCTTATGCTCCAGGTCATTTGACTGGTTGCTTTGAGATATGTGATACAGCTTTAGATCCAGTTATGAGAGGATCAAGGGGTGCTGGAGTATCAATAACTCAAGGAGTCTACACAAAAGTCTCGGTAGAGCCCTCATTTCAAATGGAACACGCTGTTAAAATAAACAGAGAGCTGCAAAGAGATGCGATAGTATCCGAGAATATTATCAGTAAGATGCTACCAATGACAAAAAAACCTCTTAGAGTAGTGGTTGAGCATACAGTTGAAACTCCACTTGGAGCAGGTTTTGGTTCTAGTGGTGGAGGCGCAATCACACTCGCCCTAACTTTAAACGAGACTCTAGATCTAGGTTTATCCTTTATAGAAGCAGCAAGAATTGCACATATTGCAGAAATAGAATGCAAGACAGGGCTTGGAACAGTATTTGCAGCCACAGTTGGCGGTCTTGGCTGCTTATTCAAAGCTGGAGGCCCTGGTATAGGCATGGCAATAAAATATCCAAGAAGTAAAGAGCTCTCTGTTGTTTACCTCCATTTTGGTCCTATCTCAACAAGTAGAATTCTAACTGATCCAGTAATGCGCGCTAGAATCAACGAGGTCGGAGGTGGCTTTGTAGATAGGCTATCAAAGGATCTTAACCCAGACCTCTTCATGCAACTCGCTAGGAAGTTCACTGAAAACGTTGGACTCGTCACACCAAGACTTAGACAGGTATTAGATGGTGCGGATAAAAAGGGAATCCCGGTTGCTATGGCGATGTTTGGAGAAGTCGCGTTCTCGCTTACCCCTTCTGGGGAAGCGAAAACGGTTGCAAAAGTCTTTAGTAAACATGCTCAAGGGCAGAAGCCAGTAATTGTTCAAGTTGATGATCAAGCTGTGCGCATGATATAAGGTTGCAAGACATATCCAAAACCAAGCACTTTCCAAAAGAGCGTGAATCTTAAGAGAGCTTAAGTTTTTCTTACTTTTTAAAATATTTAATTGATGATTTTATTAAATCTGAGGATACTTCCGATTAGTGATATGAATGACTCGTAATATTCTATGGGGAAAAGAGGTGCCTGAGGCTTGGAATGGTGTCTGGCCAAAAGAGATGCTGACTATTCCAGAAAAGAGTGATTGGAAAAAAACATCAAGCTTCCTAGAGACATGTGAATATATCTCAGAGCTGATGTGGCACACAGAATTAATGCATGTTGAGCCGATGTTCGTGACAGAGATGCGACGAGCTGCACCTCTAGTAATAATTTCAAATCCTCGAATCACCACACCTGAAGAAGCTGGAAAAACTGGAAAACCAGTAATATATCTTCAGGGAGGGATCCACCCTGACGAAGCTGAGGGAAAAGAATCCTTACTTATTGCTATACGTGAATTTATTTTTGGAAAACTTCGCCCACTATTAGATGAAGTTGTTATTGCATGCTGTCCAGACTTCAACCCTGATGGCAATGACGCATGGACCATCAACACATCAGCCGGAGGAACAGGAGTTCGTGGTCAACGTGGTAATTTTCAAGGTCTAGACCTAAATAGAGATGCTATAAAACTTGAGTCTCCAAATATGAGAGGATTATGCACAAACCTACTAAACAGGTGGGATCCCGCTATCAGTCTCGATATTCATTGCATGGGGCCAGTACGGCATGGGTATGCACTTCTTTATGCCCCTAGCTATACTCCGACTGCACATCCTGGTCCCCGTGGGTATACGAGTGATATCCTATTCCCTGCTGTCCGAAACCTTGTTCGGGAAAAATACAAACTTGAGGTCTATACTCATGCTGAATGGAACCAGGATGAATGGCCACCAAAGACTTGGGATCCTAAAAAAGCCTTCTATACAGTTGAAGCAAAGTACATAGCTAATGCTATTGGTCTCCGAAACAGACTTGCCATTCTCACTGAGACCCCTAGTGCAGTTGGATTTGAGAAACGTATCTATGCAAGCTATGCTTATGCATGCGCTCTTGTAGAGTATTCCGCTGCTAAGAAACAAGAAATTATAGATATCTGCAAAAAAGCTGATGCTGAAACGGTCCAAAACATCAAGGAAAAAGCTGCTTCAGGCGAACTACGAAACTGGGTTGACGGTGAATACATTAGTAAAGGTCTAACAGAGCTTTACGCCTACAAGAGTAGAGCTAACCGACTACTTGTCGGTACAAGCTTCGTCTACAGAGGCCCAGATGAACTTGAACCAGAACTTGTGGTAGGAGTAGAAGACCTCACTTGTCCAATAGGCACTAAAGAAGCGACCATGCCACGTGGTTACCTAATTCCCGAGGAGCTTAGCTTCATAGTCAATAAATTAAAGACCCATGGTCTCACAATCGATGTACTCGACACCCTTACACACGCAGAAGGAGAAGAGTATGTAATTGACAGCTTAAGAAAAGAGCAGAAAGGTGACCATACACTCTACCCCATGACAGAGTTACAAGGAGGTTTCAAGAAAGCGACAAAAACTTTCACTGCTGGAACTTACAATATTGACCTTGCCCAACCATTAGCGAATCTAGCCTTCTATTGTCTTGAGCCCGAGATTGGAGACAGCCTCACCGGATGGGGATTTCTTGATCCTTTTTTCAAGGAGAAGGGTGCACCCAAGTACAGTGTCGTTTATCCAATATTCAAATATTTGAAACTCTGGTAACCACTACGTTTTACTCTTTTTTCTGATTATGCATATTAAATCATCTTGAATTTAGCTCAGCCCCTACGGAGTCCTTAAAACTATACAAGGCTGAAAAAATATTATGAATAGCTGCGTTTTCTGCAGGATAATTTCCGGTGAGGTTCCTGCTCATAAGGTCTATGAAGATGAAAAGGTCCTCGCTTTTCTAGATGTTAGTCCTGCTGCTACTGGTCATACATTGATAATCCCAAAAAATCATGTAGCGCGTATTGAGGAACTTCCGGTAACTGATGCTGAAGCACTCTTTCAGTCACTCCATAAGCTAATAAAACCAATCCGAGAGTCCGTCGGCTGTCCAGCAGCAACTATCGGCATAAATGACGGTCCTGGTAGTGGCCAGGAGATCCCTCACGTACACATTCATATTATTCCACGTCATCCCGGAGATGGGGGAAGTATAATACAAGCAACAGCTAGGACTCGAAGGCCAACTGCACAGCAGCTTCAATTAACAGCTAAAATAATTAAAGCTAGCATAGATTCAGTTCTCTTATAAATCCTTAAAACTCGCGAACTCGCACAGGCGTCTATGGTTGAATATCAGGAGCAGCAACTATACCTCATTAACACGCTTGGCCTCTCGACACCACCTGTCGCTGTTAAATATTTTTTAGATTATGATGAGGATCTTGAATGGGATCTAGCTGAAAAAGGCTTCTTCCGTCCTAAAACGCCTTTAAACACTTGCCAGATTATCGCTCTTGCTCGTTACCATCTACGAAAGACAATCATTGTACCCGAAGACCATGTCTGCAACATAGGGGCCTTTGCAGTAGGTGCTCTTCCCTTTGATGAGAACATGCATAATGGATTAATCGCTAAAAAGGATGGTGCCCGAGCGACTGACGCGCTCTGCGAGGACATGTTCCAAACCTTGCCCCGTATCCAATATGGTTCTGTGAAAGCTGTAGCTGCTAGCCCACTCGATAAAATGAACCTAGATGCTGATCAAGTTGTTATCTATGGGAATCCTTTACAGATCCTTAAGGCGGTGAATGGCTACCTTTACTCTTCGGCACCCCGTTTTGAGCTGAGCACCAGCGCCAAATACGGAATCTGTATCGAAGGATTAGCATCCGCGAATATTTCAGGTAAGCCAGCTCTTGGCTTCCCTTGCCGTGGGGAGCGAGTAAGCGCTATAGTGCAGGATAGTGAAATCTACCTCGTTTTTCCTGCTGTTTTTCTTAACTCAATTATTGAAGGCATCCAAAAAACTAAACATCTTATTCCCAGTCCAATTCCTTTCAGTGGAGTGGATCAAGAGCCTAATTTTCTTCCAGACTACTATCTTACTCCTGATACACTAAAAAGACGTGAGCGGAAACAATAGTATCACGCAACCTTATTGAACAACTACACTTAGGTTCAAACTATGTCAGTCCTATTCAAACCGTACAAAATCGGAGAATTGGAGATCCGAAATAGATTCATGCGTAGCGCAACTACCTCGGCATACGCCAACGAACGAGGGATTATTGGACAAGAAATTATAAAAATATATGAAAATCTCGCAAGGGGTGGCATAGGCCTCATAGTAAAAGGTCATCTCTACATCGATGATCGCGGTAAGTGCCATCCAGGGATGGCGGGGATAAGCAGTGAGGAACATATTCCAAAGCTCAAGGAACTGACTGATACGGTTCACCGGCACAATGGAATAATATTTGCTCAGATAAACTTCGGAGGCTACCAAGCTGGAGCTGGCGAAAGGATGGGTCCAAATAACTATGAAGGAGAAGGGTGGAAAGCACGTGAGATGACCAGAGCCGAGATTTGGAGTACAGTCGATTCCTTTGGATCCGCTGCAGATCGTGCCATTAGAGCCGGGTTTGATGGGGTTCAGATTCATGCAGCTCACGGCTATTTAATCAGTCAGTTCCTTAGTAAACATGCAAATAAAAGAACAGATGAATGGGGGGGACCTCTAAAAAACCGTATGATGCTTTTAAAGGAGGTTTATGAGGATATTCGTGGCAGAATCGGTTATAATGTACCCGTTAGTATGAAGATGAATTGTGATGACTTTAGCTATGATGGATTCACAGTTGAAGAAGCGTCACAAGTAGCAGAAGCTATGGTGAGTAGAGGCATTGACCTTATAGAGGTTAGTGCCGGTGGTATAGGTCAAGAGAACCAGTATCGAGATCGCGCTATACATTCTAACCCAGCTCTCTCAGAGGCAAATTATGCTGGTCACTGTGAAAAGATCAGGGCGACTACAAAGCCCAAGTCTCTTGCACTGGTTAACGGCATACGAAGTCTCAAAACAATGCAACTCCTCATAAATAGTGGAATCTGCGATATGGTTAGCATGAGTCGCCCTTTCATAAAAGATCCTGAACTCATCAAGACGCTACAAACTGATGGAAACGGTTCCAGCTGCACAAGCTGTGATGCATGTGATAGTCTCTTCGGAAAAGATATTATGCGTTGCCTCCAAACCTAACCATTTATTGTATTCCATGTCTAAATAACCAAATATCGATGTGAATTATATGACTGAATTAGCGAAAAAAGTTGATAAAATGTTTATGAGATATGTCGGTGAAGTCCCAGGAGCTGCATTTGTCATCTTGAAAAATAACAAAATCCTACTGGAGAGGTGCTATGGCCTGGCTGACCTAGAGCGCAGCATCCCAGTAGGGTCCTCAACTAATTTTCGTCTAGCTTCTGTATCTAAAGCCTTCACAGCTATGTGCATTCTTAAGCTTGTTGAAAGTGGAAAACTATCGTTGGAGGACACCCTTTATGATGTTATTCCCGACTTTCCAAAGTATGGGCGAACAATAACTCTCCGATACATGCTGAATCACACATCAGGCATACAGGACTATAAAGGAGGTGAAGTACAGCTCAGCGATAATGATGTACTTGAGCAAGCAAAGGGCTGGACTCAAACTAACTTTACTCCAGGAACAAAATATGAATATAGTAACTGTGCATACGTGCTTCTTGGAAAAATAGTAGAGTTTACATCAGGCATCTCTTTTCCCAGATTTATGAAGAATGAGATATTCACTCCTTTGAAAATGAATGACTCAATCCTCTACATGAGAGGAGGTCCAGAGATCCGTAACAGAGCTTATGGCTATTTAATGGATAATGGTGTGTACACTTTACACGATCAAAGCTCCACTAGTGCACTCCTCGGAGATGGTGGAGTGTACACTAATTTAGAAGACATGTTCAAATGGGATGATTCTCTATATACTGAGAAAATTGTTAGCTACGATACACTGAGAGAAGCATTCACGCAGGGACCCATTAAAAGGGAAGATGGCGTAGGTTATGGATACGGTTGGTATATAACAAGTATCGAGAATAGAAAACTAATTTACCATACAGGTGATACAGTTGGATTCCGAACTTTTTACTTCAGATGTCCCGAAGAAGGGCTCTCAATAATTATCCTTACAAACCGAGATTCAATTGACTGCTTTAAGGAGCCCATTTTAAATGTCGATGGAGAGAAAGACCGTATGTCCGCTTTGATTAATTACTTTAATTTATTTAGTCCAATAACTCAAACTTGAAAATAAAATTTTATAATGATAAAAATTGGATGAAATAGGAAAAAAATGTAATTATAGTACAGTAAAATTTTTTTAAACAGTAAGTTTGATATAAAATCATTCTCTATTCTAAAATTGATTGCCTGTATGAGGTTCTTTCAGCAATCGTCATCAGTAACAATTACATAAGTCATTCTATATGTTCCTCCTATCCATAATACTTATTATTTTAAAAATTAAGTATCAGAAAACAAGTTATCATTGAGTAGGTGATTTGCATGGTATTCAGATTACAACAACTATTCGATAATTTGAACGATGCTATCTATGTCATTGATAGAGACTATAAAATCCTCATGGTAAATAAATCCATGATATGTTATTCAGCTGAGCTAGGCTTATCACAGGATATTATTGGCTGCAATTTATTTGATGTCTTTCCTTATATGAGCGATCAAAATAAAATAGAGTATGAGCAAGCTTTTCGATTAAATACTGTATTTACAGCGGAAGAATCGGAGTGGAGAGGCGGAAAAAGGTATGTTAAAGAGATAAGCAAAATTCCAATTAAGACTGAAGGTATAGTAACTAACGTCATTACTATTTTCCATGATATAACTGAACGAGTAGAATACGAAAAAAGTATTGAAGTCTTACATAAATATACAGCTGAACTAGCTAACACAACAAATCTCGAGCAGATATGCAATGCAACATTAGACTCAATAGAAACTGTAACTGGTGTTAACCTACTGACCTTTTTAATTCCACAGGAGGGATCCTTAGTTCCGATTGGAAATAGAGGTAATTTATCTCCCATTAACATCCTTCCACTTGATGGAAAAGGTATAACCGTGAAAGCTTTCCTTAAAAAAGAAACAATACTATTAAAGGATACGAGAAGCGACTCAGATTTTATAAGTGGCAATATAGAATCTCTTTCGGAACTTGCGGTACCTGTTATTCTTTTCGGAGATTCTGTTGCAGTCATAAATTTGGAAAGCACTGAATTGAATGCTTTTAATGAAATGGATCAGAAACTTTTAGAAATTCTTGCCATGCATGTCTCTTCTGCAATTCAAAGGATCAAACTAAACGATTCAGAGCGGCAGGCAAAAGCAAAACTCGAGATCTTACATGAAAGTGCGATACACCTCAATAAAACAAAAACTGAGGACGATGTCTATCAGGAGTCTTTAAAGATAATTACCGAAGCACTCGGATTCTTCTGGGGAGGAATAGCGCTTTTAAAAGATGGAGAACTTCGATTTAAATACTTCAAAGGTTTGGGGCTGCCTGAAAATTTCAAAATCAACTTTGATTCAAAAAGTGTAAGTACCCGGGCTTTAAGATTAGGAACATCTCAATTGATTCCAGACGTTCGGCTGGATCTGGATTATTTATCGACACCTATTATGGATGCTGATCCATTCCTTTCCGAGTTAGCTGTTCCGATCTACGTTGAGGGAGAACCAACAGCTGTGATAAATCTTGAAAGCCGAAAACTCAATGCTTTCCATACAGACGACCAAAAGTTACTCGAAACCCTCGCCCAACATATGTCCTCTGCCATTGATAGAATTCGAGATGAGGAGAATTACAAGATACAAGAGGCTGAAAGAGTAAATGAACTCCTTGATGGCGCAAACAGAGTAGGTCGAATGATTCGACACGATCTTCGCAGTCCTTTGCAGGCAATCAAAACCTACGCTTACCTTATAGGTAGACAACCTTCACAAACTGAGACATATATTAAGAAAATAAATGAAAGTGTCGATTATGCGGTTAAAATGCTGGAAGATCTCAAAATGGTATCAGCGCCTACAGAACTTCTGAAGGCCCCTATTAGAATAAATGATCTTATCGAAGAAACACTAAAGACAATACCTATACCTGAAAGTGTTAAAATAGAGCGATCCTTCGAAGGAGATTTACCTTTAATAAACCTTGATCCAGTAAGAATGCGAAGAGTCTTTGACAACCTCGTTAAGAACGCTATAGAGGCTATGCCTCAAGGAGGTTCTCTTAGCGTCAGTTCTAAGAAGACTGATGATGGATTAATGATTAGCTTCAAAGATACTGGTACTGGAATCCCCCAAAAAGTATTAGGAAATCTATTCAGACCATTCTATACAACGAAGACTGGGGGAACAGGATTAGGATTAAGTATCTGTAAACAACTCGTGGAGGCTCACGGAGGAAAAATAAAGGGGGACTCCAGGCTTGGCGAAGGGTCAACGTTCACTATTAATTTGCCACTAAATACTTAAACTAAATAAAATAATATTGCTACGCAAACATACATACCAGATTTATTGTAGTAAATGTTGTAGGAGTGAACACTACATTTGTTGCATTCATGATCTTCGAAAAAAGAGAACTTGCCAGCAGAAGCTAAATCGAGATGGATCATTATTATTTATTTAATATTCATAACCGATTTAACGATCCAGAATCAGTCTCTTGCTTTAGACAATGTACACTATGCCTGCAATAGAGATTAAAAATCTCTACAAGAGCTTTGGTACACTTCAAGTGCTAAGGGGAGTATCGCTTAAAGTTGCTGAGGGAGAATTTTTCGGCCTATTTGGCGCTAATGGTGCAGGAAAGACAACTCTGCTCAGAGTAATCACTGGTCAGCTATCCGCAGACTCAGGTGAGGCATACATAGCTGGAATCCCATGCACTAACCCAATGAGCATAAAAAGAGTTGTTGGCATAGTGCCAGAAGCCGAATCACCACCAACGTTTCTCACAACTCGCGAGACTTTAGAACTAGTATGCAGGATCAGAAGACTCGAAGGAATGCCTGACCGCATCGATAAATGGCTAAAATTTTTTGATTTAAATGATAAAGCTGATGTCTTATGCAGAGACCTTTCAAAGGGGCAGAAACAGAAGCTCATCCTTGCTTCAGCCTTCATCCATGAGCCAAAGCTTCTATTGTTAGATGAGGCATTCATCAACCTTGATCCCATCTATCAACGTCAGCTCCGTGAATACATGAAAGGTGTTGTGGAAGAGGGGCGAACCATATTTATGTGCACTCATATTCTCGAGATAGCAGAGAAGGTCTGCACAAGAGTAGCTGTAATTGATGGCGGTAGGATAGTCGCGCAAGGAACAATCCCGGAGCTCCGAATGAAAGAGGGAGAGGGACTTGAGGAGATATTTATACGCGCAGTGGAGGGTTCCAATCACGAGCCTTGACCTTGATATCTTCTATGGAATGATCAAGGAAGAGTGGAGACTCCAGAAGAGTTTAATCGGTGGTCTAGGATCTGGGCTCTTCCCTCTCTTAATTTTCGGATTAACTGCATTCTGTGCCTTAATATCCCCTTTACTCCTCAAGAGCATCGATGTCTCAACAGTGCTCCTGCTTCTCCATATAGCTATTTTATTTTATGGTCTCTTTGTTGGAGGTCTCGGCTCGCTGGGGGAGAGCATAATGACTCGCCGACTTGGCCAAGTGAACATGCTTCTTCAACTTCCACAAACACTGCCAGTAAGCTTTCGACGAGTAATGGCGATATTTTATTTGAAGGACGCATCATTTTACCTCATTTATACTTTCATCCCTCTACTCCTAGGCGGAGTATTAGCGATCCCATATGTGGGTGTAACAATGAGAGGGATCGCTATGCTTGGAGTTACTCTTTTCATCACATTTATGATGGGGATGGGACTCAGTTTCGCTCTCTCTGCACTCCCTGGAAAGTCAAGGCCTGGATCATTACTAACTGTTCTTCTCCTTATTGTATTGTGTTTACTTGCGTATCCATTCAAAATCATCAAACCATACCAACTGCTTTTACCTCTTGGCTACTGGTTTGATCGACAGTTATATTGGCTGGCTAGCGGTATTTTGACGGCTATCCTCTTTGCAATGATTGGAACTCTACTTGTTAAGGAGAGGTACGAGCTACAAGCCCGGAAGTATGAAGAGTCATTCCTTAGTTTTGATCGAAAGTTTAGCATCTTCGGTGGACTCCGTCCACTGGTAGCCAAGGAGTGGTTAGAGCTCGAACGAAGTGGAAGCATTGGGAGCGCAATTGGAATGTATGCCATTCACCTCATCGCTGTCTATGCTCTTTCCTGGCTCTTCCAGAATGGTTTTGGTATGCCCCTAGACTTTAATGTTGTATTCTTTGGTGGTTTTGTCGGTTTTATGGGGGTTCTTACATACAGCTTCTTGACTGGGATGGAGCAGAACGAATACTTGAATGTAATTCCAGTCACAGTAGAAATGGTCGTTAAAGCAAAGCTATGCGTGTATTTCCTACTAACCAGTGGCGTGACTGTAGGCTACGTATTCCTCATCGGACTCCTCAAAGGAGAAATCACACTCCTTCCATTGAGCCTTGCCATTGCAGCTTGCACCTCAATATATGTTGTCGCTGTAACAGCTTATCTTACTGGACTCTGGACAAATACAATGTTTTTTGGAGCGGGAACGATGATTAGGTTTGCTGCTTTTGTTGTGCCACCAATCACTGCAATCGAGGTGGGATCACTAATAATTCCATATAACTTCGGGTTTGCCTTGGAGATAATTGCCACTGCAGCAATGTTCGCCATTATACTTTCCATTATTCTTCTTCGAAGGCTAGATAAAAAATGGAGTAGGAGAACTTTCTCTTCCACCTCATTTAATAGTTAAAATATGGTTTAAACTAAAGAGAGTTTTCGAGGAATAAATAGTAAATAATAGATCTCTATAGTTCATCAGTGAATAGCGTCGGTATAACTATCATGCTTCGTTTGTTGCAGAAATGGTCAGCTTAGTGATCGTAAAAGCTATTGGTTTATGTGGATATGATTCGGGACATGAGCACCAATAGTTATCCTCTTTACGCAGATGACTCCTCCCTCAGAGAGTTCGATGCAACTGTGGTCCGATCTGGTCCACGGTATGTGATACTTGATAAGACAGCCTTCTACCCAGAAGGTGGTGGGCAACCTAACGACACTGGGGTGCTCAGCCTAGGTGGGAATATTGTAAAGGTACTTAAAGTAAAAAAGATCGGTGTAGAAATCTACCACTACCTTGATGCTAATATCGCAAATAGTTCAAGGGTTCACGGAGTAATCGATTGGCTACCGCGAACCTGGAATACCCGCCGCCATAGCGCTGAGCATCTCCTAACAGGCCTCATAGAGGAGCTTGGGGAGCCTCCTAAGTTCTTCAGTAGTCTAGATCAACTCGAGTATCAGTCTAGTGCTCTTTCTGAAACACAGATCAGGATAATTGGAGAAAAATTCAACAAAATTATTGATGATAATGTACCGGTTCGCATTTACTATGAGAACCGAATGAGCCTTGACGCATCCGGGGACCCTAGAAAGCAGAGTTTCCTAAAGAAGATCCCCATCAATGTACAGCAACTTCGCATGGTGGACATTGGCGGATATGCACTCACATTTTGTATGGGAACTCATGTTAAGAGCACTCAAGAGATAGGTCCTCTTAAAGATCTTTATCTCGAAGAGACGAAGAAAGGTCGAAAAATTATACATTTCAAATTAATGGAAAGCTTTACACTACCTACCTAAAGATATTTCTAGATGCATATTGATGGTGGAAACATTAAACTGGTTATTGGAAGAATCAAATCCAAGTGTAAGGTACTGGGCACTTCAGGGCCTTTTAAATAAACCTAGAAATGACCCTGACGTCCTTTTAGCTCAAAAAGATTTGATGAGTTCAGAACCCATCAATACAATATTAAAAGCCCAGCAAATTGATGGTCACTGGGAGGATCCAAAAAATATGTATTTGCCTAAATACACTGCTACAACTCATTCATTACTGATCCTAGCTGAGCTTGGGGCTTCAAGAATACCCGCTATTGAACGTGGAATCGAACATTTGTTCCTATATCAGCGTGACTCTGGCCATTTTTTCTTGGATATGCCCCGTACAGTGAAGGGAAAAGCGAGTACTGTAAAAGATGCTTGTTGTCTTGATGGTAATGTTCTTTATTACCTAAACCATTTTGGATATCTTGATGATCCCCGTACTAAAAAGCTCCTTAAATTCATTGTAGATTATCATTCCCCAGAATCAGGTTGGAAGTGTCGAAGTTATCCGATAAACACGGAGGGCGTTTTCCCAAAGAACTGCTACATGGGTGCAGTGAAAGTGCTACGTGCCCTCTCAATGATTCCACCGGAGAAACAAACCTCGGAGACGCATAGGATTGTAGAAATAGAAGTAGAAAAAGTCCTCCAGAACTATATCTACCGATATCTACGTAATATCGATGGCTCAAGAAAGGATAAGGCAGGATGGAAGAAATTCGGATTCCCTCTCTTCTATCAATCCGATGCACTTGAGGTGCTTGATATAATCACAAAGCTTGGCGTTCATGATAATCGAATGCAGTCTGCTATTGATCTTGTTATCAAAGCCCGTCAGCCAAGTGGGATGTGGCTTCTAGAGAATACCTTCAATGGCAAAATGTGGGTCGACCTAGAGGAGAAAGGAAAACCTTCTAAGTGGATCACTCTGCGTGCAATGCGAACACTACAAAGATTTAATAAAAATTGACTAAGCATATTGAGATCTAAGAAGCATAAATCGTCAGAAGTTGACATCTTAAACGAATGCACACATACTTTTGTAACCGCTGCCCTTGTCCAATTTAGTGTAAAAGAAATCTTCACAAAACAAAAGTCGTAGTAAAATTAGTATCTTCTATAGAAAACTAATGAAAATGATAAATAAACTCATTAAAATTCCTTAAACTATTAAAAAATATAGCTAAAAAATACGCTTCTTATTTAGAATGTTAAATATAAACATAATGAAGCAGAAAATAAAGAGATCCAACTTCGTAAGATTAGTATATAATCTATATTCAATAACCTTTTAGGTTCCTCTGAATAATTAGCATGATTTGAGGTAATAGCGATGGATCTAACCACGATTCTAGTTGGAGGAGCATTACTCCTAATAGTAATTATAATCGCGCTCTACTTCACGTACTACAATAGAATAAGGACGTACGAGAACCAGATTGATGAGGCATGGGCTCAGATCGATGTACAGTTAAAGAAGCGGTATGATCTTGTCCCTAATTTAGTTGAAACGGTAAAAGGTTATGCAGCGCACGAAAAGGAAATCTTTGAAAAGGTCGCCATGTTCCGCGCTGGCATGATTCAGGGAACTCCTCAGGAACGAGTTGATGCTAGCAATATGCTTACATCCACTCTCAGACAGTTATTCGCTGTTGCAGAAAACTATCCGCAACTAAAGGCGAATGAGCAGTTTAAACTTCTCCAAGAGCAATTAGAAGGCATCGAGGACAAGATTGCTTATTCTCGTCAGTTCTATAATACTGTTGTACTTAATTTCAATAATTTGATTACAACGGTGCCAGGTGCATGGTTTGCGGGTGGACGCCAGAAAAGGGAATTCCTTAACATCCCAGAAGGAGAAAGACAAGTACCCAAGGTACAATTTTAATGTCTCAGCGTACATTCTACGAGGAGCAGA
>Ga0315282_10004666_pt1 | contig 23774 bp, 20 predicted proteins | sample YL17G07_20_MG_FD_203693 | JGI IMG/M metagenome (GOLD analysis project Ga0315282, IMG submission 203693) | Sediment microbial communities from Yellowstone Lake, YNP, Wyoming, USA - YL17G07_20 | ecosystem: Environmental > Aquatic > Freshwater > Lake > Sediment | place: USA: Wyoming | collected... | reverse complement strand
AACGTGGCCCGCATCTTGATGGTGCCCGTGGCGGTGTCCACTGCGTTGTCAATAAACGTGAGCGGGCCCAAGTCCGGCGGCTGCGGATCGTTGGGAATTTGGGCCTCCACCGCGAGCGGGCTCCGCGCCTGGTGTTCTTTCACCTCGGCAAGGTATTGTTCCGGCACGGCGAAAGTCACATTGATCGGGTGGATTTGATTGATGACCACCAGAACTGTATCATTCACTTTGGCGATATTGCCGGGAAAAACTTGATAACTCCCCGTGCGGCCATCAATGGGAGAGTAGATGGAGCAGTAGCTCAAGTTCACTTTGGCATTTTCGATGGCGGCTTGGTCAGCGCGCACGGTGGCTTCTTGAGCTTGAGCGGTGGTTCGGACGGTGTCGTACTGATCTTTCGATATGATGCCCGCCTGGAAGAGCCTCTCATTTCGCTCGGCCTGGGCCCGGGCGTTGGCAAGTTGCGCCTGGTCGCGGGCCAGGTTGGCCTCAAGCTGGTTCAGCGCCGCCTGGAATGGGCGGCGATCCAGGGTGAAGAGCAGTTGGCCCTTCTTGACGTCCTGGCCTTGAGTAAAATAGGCGCGCTCGATTTCACCGGCAATCTGGGTGCGCACCGAAACATTGGAGTAAGCTTCCACGTTGCCAATTGCGTCCACTTGTACCGGCACGGTTTTCACCGTGGCCTTCGCTACGGTAACCGGAGCGCGGAACTCCATCTTCATGCCTTCCGATTTCTCCGGCTTGCGTCCGCACCCCACCAGCATCAGCAGGCTCGCGAGCAGTGCGCCGGCGCACCGCACCTGGGGAGCGGAGCGGATTACGTTGCGGCTTCTCGCGGTATTGGCGGCAAGAAATCCCATGTGCTGACTTCTCCTGGTTATGAACCTTTCCGGGTCGCCGGCGATGTTCCAAGGTTACTTGCTTGCGATTAGCTCACAAAGAAAGAAAGGCATAACTGTACTTCCAAGTCACTGTCACGTCAATGTGGCGGTGGCGGGAGCCGTAGTCAAGCGGACAAAAGGTCTATGAGACACATGAGTGGCGCAAACGGCGAATTCTCGACCCTCACTGTTTGAAAACGTTTGCCTAAAGCGCTGATCGTGGCCAACGCCCTGCCCTCAAATCCCGAAACCCGAAGGACGGGTGTATAGTTGCTCAGACTGAGGAGGGCATGGCGGCAAAGTCCCGACCGGGTCGCATGATTGCCCAAGGGGTGAAACCATGAAACGAAGGAGATTCCTGCACCAAGTCGCCGCATCGCTGGCGTCTGTACCCTTGGTTTCGCACGCGGGAATAAAGGGGAATGACCCAATTTCTCCACGCAGTGGAGATCCTGTTGTGGTGAATTCCGCGCGACAACTTTTTGTGGATAACTTGCTGATTGCCGAGGGGCGCGGCATCCGTCTGGTGTTGAACCGCCCCGACCCTACCGGCGAGCGCTGTGTTGTTGCCGACAAGCCGTGGGAGAGTCTGGGCGTCTGGGGATATAACTCGGTTATGGAAGACGAAGGCGCACTGAAGTTGTGGTACGACGCCATCGCCAGCGATGGAAGCCGGTGGTGCTGCCTTGCGACTTCCCAAGATGGGGTACGTTGGGAGAAACCCCATCTCGGGATCGTTCCGTTTGAGGGCCGGAGAGACACCAACATTGTATTTCCTCCGGAACGCATGTCCCACGAACCGAATTGTGTATTCGAGGATTCGAACCCCGCGTGCCCGCCCGCCGAACAATACAAGATGGTGGCCAGCCTGCATCCTCCTGGAAGAAAAAATGGAACATACGTCGCCGCGTCGGCCGACGGCCTGCATTGGAAGCTCATGAAGGAGGAGCCGGCCTTCCGCCCGAGCGACACCAACAACATCTGCTTTTTCGACCATCGCCTTGGCCGCTACGTGGGCTACGTGCGGGTCTGGGACAGCATGCGGAAAGTGGGCCGGTGCGAGTTTGACGACATAACCGATTGGGGCAAAGAGGAGGTGGTTTTTTCCTACGATGCGGAAGACCTGCGTGGATTGGACAGCCAGATTTTTTCCACTACCGCTTTTGCTCAAAGTGGGTCAGCCATCAAGACGAAGCCCGCTATGGATTTCTACACCTCCGCCGTCTGGAAGTATCCGCGCGCCGAGAATGTTTATCTCATGTTTCCCTCCGCCTACTACCACTTTCAGGAAGATTGGGCACGGCGCCTGGGAACAACCGATTCCAGGAATGACGGAACTCTCGACATCCAGTTTGCCACGAGCCGGGATGGCAAAAGCTGGAACCGTCTTGACCGGCATCCCTTTATTCGCTTAGGCGTGGCGGGGGGCTTCGCCAGCGCTTACGCTTATATGGCATCCGGGTGCATCTGCCGCCCTGAGGAGATCTGGTTCTATTATGGCGTGTCGGACCACACCCACGGGAACTACGATCCTGCGCGCGACAAATTCCTTGGAACCATCACCCGAGCGCACATGCGTCTGGATGGGTTTATGTCCGTGGACGCGGAGTATACTGGTGGCGAGTTCAGCACTCCACCCTTGCTGTTCTCCGGCAACCAACTCACCCTCAACACGGACACGAGCGCAGGAGGATATGTTCGCGTGGAGCTTCAGAATGAGTCCGCCCAACCCCTGGCGGGATTTTCGGCTGATCAATGTGACCCCATCAACGGAAATTTCATCCAAAAGGTTGTTTCCTGGCATGGCAACCCTCTCTTGCAGGCCTGGGCGGGAAAGGCCGTCCGTCTGCGATTTGTGATGCGCGATGCGAAACTCTACTCGTTCAAGTTCGAATGAGTGAGGGGGGAGCTCATTCGGTAGCGTGCCACCGCACGCCGCGGCGTTCGGCAAGTTCGATGGCGTAGTGAATCGCGACGGCGACAGAGCGGTCGGGCCGCAAGGCATTTCTTTTGTCAATCACAGCAATCACGCCACTACCGGGCCGGTAGACAGGGCTTCCGCTATTTCCAGGCCGCAGGTGAATGTCGGTCTCTACAGCATCGCTGGGGCTGGGGAGAGGGTCATCGATTTCTTCGCGCCGGGTTCTGCCGCTCCAGGTGACATGGCCGGCTTGCCTAACCGGTTGCCACGAAAATGCGGGATATCCGGTGACCCTCACTGCCGTTCCCAACGGCACCGGGCGCGCGTCGAGCGTCGCATAAGGCGGCTTACCGCCGGGGTTGGCAAGGAGTGGCCGCTCGGTCTTGAGCAAAGCCAAGTCGTTCGGGGCGTCGATTCCGACCACATCACAGGGAACCGCCGGGGCGGTTCGAGAGTCGGCAATGGTGAGCTTGGCGAGGATCTTCGCTCCCGGCGCTTTCTCCAGGCACCGCTGGGCGTCTTCCACCACGTGCGCATTGGTGATGAGATATCCCTCTTCATCAATCAGGAAACCTGTAGCCGAGCACTCGCGGTTCTGCTCCTTGTCCGCCGGGCCAACGGCCAGCAATTGCACCACGGCGCGCAACACGCGGTCGTCCTGCGGAGGCGGATTCTGTGGGGTAGGAGACTGTGAGGAGGGAGGGGACGAAAAGGAAAAGAAAGTCAAAAGGCAAAGGGCAAAGGGCAAGAGGCAAAAGGAACGGTCCTTCGCGATGGTCAGGGTATATAGCGTCATGCTACGGATTCTCGTCCGGGGGCCTTGGCCTTTCCTTTGGCCGTTGCAACCGCCTTGGATATCATCGCGCGCAACTGGTCCGATTCATCAATGATCCCTACCAATCCTGCACGCTCCCATCCTTGCGCCGCGCGGTGGGCAGATAGGCGCGTTTGTAAGGATATTTCCTGGCCAATTCCTCGTTCACGTCGGTCCCCAGGCCGGGCGTGTCGCGGACCATCATGTAGCCGTCTTTGAACTCGGGCGCGCCGGGCAGGACTTCTTGCGCGACGTCGGGGAAGAAGACCATCTCCTGGATTCCGAAATTGGGGATGCAGATATCCACATGCACATTGGCAGCGTGCGTTGGGGGAGCGATATCGCCCGGACCGTGCCAGGCAGTCTTTACCTGAAAAGCTTCGGCCAGCGCGGCCACTTTGCGCGCGTTGGTGATGCCGCCGATATGCCCCAGGTCGCAGCGAATGAAATCGATCAACTGTTCTTTAATGAGCGGGAGGCAATCCCAAAGCGTGTTGAACAGCTCGCCCATGGCGATGGGAGTAGTGGAGTGCTGGCGAATCAGCCGGAAGCTCTCCTTGTACTCCGGTCGCAGGGGATCTTCGAGAAAGAAGAGGTGGTAGGGTTCTAACTCCTTCGCCAGGCGCGCGGCTTCCACCGGTCCGAGCTTTTCGTGCACGTCGTGGAGTAGTTCCACCTCCTCGCCGAGCGTCGCGCGCAAGTGCGCGAAGAGCTTGGGCACAATGTGCAGATACGGCCCTGGCTCGAAGAGTTCGGTGTGCGGCAGGTCGGCTTGCTGCGGGACGCGGCCCGCGATCTCTTCCGATTTCTTCTTCTCGGACGTGCCGTATGTCCCCTCCAGCCCGGGAATGGCCACCTGCGCGCGAACACATTTGAAGCCGCGCTCCATGGCCCGCCGCACGGCGTCCTCGACCTCAATAGGGTTGTTACCGGCAGCGTGGGTGTAAGCGAGCGCTCCCACACGTGTGCGGCCACCCAACAACTGATAGACAGGCATGCCCGCGCGCTTACCCTTGATGTCCCACAGCGCCAGGTCGACGCCGGCGAGCGCCGTCATCTGCACCGGGCCGCCCCGCCAGTAAGGGCCGCGATAGAGGTATTGCCACGTGTCCTCGATGGCTTCCGGGTCGCGCCCGATCAGCAACGGTGCAAGGTGCTTTTCCAGCGTCGTCGCTACGGCAAGTTCACGCCCGTTCAGCGTGGCGTCACCCACCCCGTAAAGCCCCGGTTCGCTGGTCAGGATCTTCACCAGGACGTAGTTGCGGTCCGGGCAGGTGACGATAACGCGCACGTCGGTAATCTTGAGTGGCGGCAGACCCGGCGTGGAAGTCGGTGGCGACGACTCACCCCAAGCCGTCTCTCGTGCCAAAGCTGGCTTGGCGAGTGCCGTGGCTCCGGCGATTTTCAAGAATCCACGGCGGTTCGCGGGGTTAGCTTTGGGTGGCATAGAACCTCCTGCGCAATGATTAAGGATAACAATTGACTCTGCTTGAAATGCAGACTGGTTCTCACGCAGGCCATTCTACCTCAAGCGGGCAAGACGGGCCTTCCCTTGCGCATCTCGCGGCTCCTGGGTGGAGCGCGAGTCGCGAGTCGCCACTCCAACAACTTACTGCCTCATTTCTGAAACGGACAAAAACACTTAGGGCCGTGGCGCGGGCTTGGCGGAGGCCGGCAATCGTTTCAGCTCGACGTTCAGGTTTTGCACGCCGGGCTGGTCAAACTTGACGATGATGTCGGAAGGTTCAAAACCGGCGGCATCAATGTGCAGGGTGTGCTCGCCGACGGGGAGTTGGAAAGGGCCGAGCTTGTCGGTGGTCCCCGCGTAGATGCCATCGAGCGTGACACGAGCTTCCGGTGGGTTTGTATCGAGGATTAGTGTTCCCACGCTATCCCATTCATAACCGGCGCTGGGGTTACAGCCGGCTTGGCACGGATTTTCACAGGGATAGGGACTGACCCACCAGTACTTGGGGGGAACGTCAAGAGGTGAATTGTACGAAGGATAAAAACCGGAAAAACCGAAGGTAGGGTACCCACCCCAACCACTATACGCCCCCCCGCGCCCGTAAATAGGCGCAGCACCATAGGAACTGTGGGCGTGGGCAACGGCGCCGCCTCCCCTTCGCTGGGCGAAGACCGGAAAGCATGCGAGCAGGAACATTAGGGAGAACCGAAGGATGGTGCAGGAACTCTGGCCCATATGGCCTCCTCTAAACGGAGCCCAATTGCCTCTTACCCACGTCGATTGTAACATTCTCAAAATTCGATTGCGAATCCTTTTGCCTTCTTGGCGAATGCCCTGGGGCAGGCAGCGGTTGCCCAATCGCCGCAAATCAAGCCAAGGACCTTAAAGGTCCCATGATGGCACGGGCATAATCAGCGAGGCCTTGTAATGGCAGGGCCTTACTGGCTGCGGGGAAAACCCCTCCGGACTGTCTTGGGGAGCCGCAGGCGACGAAGAATCTCGCATTGTTCATGAAAACACGCAGAGCGAGATCCTCCGCTGCACTCAGGATGACAGCAGTGGAGCCTTTTTCCGCAGCCTGTAAAGCCCGCCCTTCCAGACCCGTGGCGAGAAATCCGGGCTAGGCGCGAGCCGCCGCCGCGCGGCAGCGGCATAAATCCCGATTGGGCTTGACGCTGTTTTCGGTAGTGGGCTAACGTGATAGGGTTGCGCTCAAATTCAGGATCGTCGCCGTACAGACAGGGGAAGACGTCTCGCGATGAGCGTGCGGACGGGAATTCCTATGGATCTTTTTGAACTCACCAAAAGCTTGGTCAACATGGCCTCCGTCAGCGGTCATGAGAAGGCCTGCGCGGAATTTGTAAAAGGATACCTCGTCCAACTGGGTTTTCAGGCAGAACTGATGCCCGTGTCACGTGACCGTTCGAACGTGTTCGCCACTTGGGGGAAGCCGGACATCGTGCTGAGCACGCACATGGATACCGTGCCGCCCTTTTTCCCGGCGCACGAAGATGGGGAGCACATTTACGGGCGCGGTTCCTGTGACGCCAAGGGGATTCTGGCCGCGCAGGTGTCAGCCGCGGAACGGCTCAAAAAAAACGGCGTGGAAGATTTCGCCCTGCTTTTCCTGGTGGGAGAAGAAACCGTCAGCGACGGGGCGCGCGAAGCTAATTTGCATCCGCGCGGTTCGCGCTACATCATCAATGGCGAGCCGACGGAAAACAAACTGGTGATTGGATGCAAAGGAAACTTGCGGATCGACATTCGTGCGCGCGGCAAGATGGCGCATTCCGCTTACCCGCACCTGGGCGTGAATGCCATTGACAAACTCTTGGACGTGCTCGCGGATCTTCGGAAGATTCCCCTACCGGTCAGCCCGGCGCTGGGGCCCTCCACCATGAATATCGGCGTAATCAGCGGCGGCCGCGCGGCCAACGTTGTACCCGACGAGGCCGTGGCGCAGATCCTGATTCGCACCGTGGAAAATTCCGAGCCGCTGCGAGGGAAGATTACGGAACTCATCGCCGACCGCTGTGTGTTTGAAATCGTGCGCGACACGCCGTTGCTCCTGATGGAGAAGCTCGACGGTTACGAAACGGACGTCGTGGCGTTTACCACTGACTTGCCGTCGCTCACGAATTGGGGACGCCCCTTGCTGCTCGGCCCCGGCTCTATCAGCATGGCGCATACCGAGCGTGAGTGCGTGCGCAAGGCGGACTTGGTGGCCGCGGCCGATCTCTACTACCGTTTGGTTCGCGACCTGAAAAACAGGGGTTAGGAATTAGGGGTTAGGGATCAGCAATCAGAGGTTGGCGCGAATCTCTAGCCCCTGATCCCTAATCCCCGTTCTTAAGAAAGGAGTGGGTGGAATCAATCCGCCGTTATCGTGGTTATGAAGAAACTTGAAGTTGGCATTTTGGGAGCTACAGGAATGGTTGGGCAGCGCTTTGTGAGCTTGCTCGAGCATCACCCCTGGTTCGAAATCAAATGGCTCGCGGCCTCCGAGAGGTCGGCGGGCAAGACCTATCGCGAGGCTTGCAACTGGCGTTTGCGCGATCCCCTGCCCAAGAGCGCATGGGATCTCCCCGTGCGTGAGTGCAAGCCGGGAGGCGCTCCGCAACTGCTCTTCTCTTCGCTCGATTCCAAAGTTGCGGGAGAGGTGGAGAAAGAATTTGCGCAGGCCGGCCACGTGGTGGTTTCGAACTCCTCAAATTTCCGTATGGAGCAAGACGTGCCGCTGCTGATTCCGGACGTCAATCCGGACCATCTGGCGCTGGTCCGCGAGCAGCGGAAGCAGCGCCACTGGAAGGGCATGATCGTGACCAACCCCAACTGTACAACGGTGGGTTTGGTGGTGTCGCTCGCACCCCTGGAGAAAGCTTTTGGACTCGACAAGGTCCTGATGACCAGCATGCAAGCGGTTTCCGGCGCCGGCTATCCAGGAATCCCCACGCTCGACATCCTCGGCAACGTGGTCCCCTTCATCGGCGGGGAAGAAGAAAAGGTAGAACGCGAAACGCGCAAGCTTTTAGGCAAATGGGTGGATGGCCACGTGAAGATGGGCGATTTTATCGTGAGCGCTCACTGCAACCGCGTGATGGTGGAAGATGGCCATATGGAGACCATTTCCGTGGCGCTCAAAACCAAAGCCACGCTTGCCGGCATCGTGGAGGCCTGGCGCGCCTATCGCTCCCTGCCCCAGGAGCGCAGCTTGCCTTCTGCACCAAAGCATCCCATTATTGTGCGTGAGGAGCGGGACCGGCCGCAGCCGAAATTCGACCTGAACACCGAACACGGCATGGCCACCGTGGTAGGCCGCCTGCGCGAATGCCCGGTCCTGCAATTCAAATACGTCGCGTTGAGCCACAATACCATTCGCGGCGCCGCCGGCGCGGCGCTGCTCAACGCGGAATTGATTAAGTCGGAAGGGTACCTGGACTGATGATCAATCTCGCGCTACTCGGTTACGGGAAAATGGGGAAGACGCTGGCGCAGCTTGCTCCGCAGCGCGGCTTTGAAGTGCGGCTGGTGATGGATATTGATGTCAACGCGCAAAGCCGCGGCATCACGCGCGAGAAATTCAAGGGCATCGACGTTTGCGTGGACTTCACCTCGCCCGACGCCGTGGTGGAGAACGTTCACCGCGTGGCGGCGTTGGGAGTGAATCTGGTGGTCGGCACCACCGGCTGGCAGAAGCACCAGGCGGAGGTCCGCAAGGTGATTGAGCAGGCGGGCGTCGGCATGGTGTACGCCGCGAACTTTTCCATCGGCGTGAATCTGTTCTACCGGCTGGCGCGCGCGGCGGCGGAAATCTTCGCGCCCTTCCCGATGTACGATCCCTTTCTCACCGAGTCTCATCACAAAATGAAGAAGGACGCGCCCTCGGGGACCGCGCTCGAAATCTCGCGGCAGATTCAACCCTACTTCGTGGACCGCGATATTCCCGTGGCCAGCGTGCGCGCGGGTTACATCCCCGGTACGCACGAACTGGGTTTTGATTCGGAGGCGGACACGGTGGTTCTGCGCCACTCGGCGCGCGGCCGGCAGGGCTTTGCGGAAGGCGCGCTGTATGCCGCCCGCTGGGTAGTCAGCAAGAAGGGCTTTTACAGTTTCGCGGAAGTTTTGGAGCTGGGAGCAGGCGGCTAGAGTTCACTGAAGCTTTGTCAGGGAGACGATTCCCTTTCGCCCCGGGAACCCCCTCACCCGGCGCTTCACGCCACCCTCTCCCCCAAGGGGGCGAGGGTAGTAAATTCAAATTACGGCCTGCCTCGCCCCCTTGGGGGAGAGGGGCTGGGGATGAGGGGGTTCCCCAGCAGCATGCTGAGATTTAATCTCCTGAAGCCCCTTAAGTGAACGGAATTGGAGTTAGCTCCTTCCCCCAACGTTGGAGGTCCCATGAGCCTGGAAATTCGCGGTTGCGGCACGGCCCTCGTCACCCCCTTTCGGAAAGACGGTTCCGTGGATGAAGCGGCGCTGCGGCGGTTGGTGCAGTTCCAGCTTCGCGAGGGGATCGATTTCCTTGTCCCCTGCGGCACCACCGGCGAAGCCCCCACGCTCGAGCATGGCGAACACATGGGGGTGATCCGCGTCGTCAGGGAAGAAGCGGCTGGAAAAGTTCCCATCGTCGCGGGAGTGGGCGGCAACAACACGAAGAAAGTTTGCGACTTGGCCGGCGAAGTCAAAGAATTGGGCGTGCAAGGCATCCTTTCCGTTGCGCCCTATTACAACAAACCGACGCAAGAGGGTCTTTACCAGCACTTCAGGGCCATTGCGGAGTCCACGGATCTGCCCGTGATCCTCTACAATGTCCCGGGGCGCACATCGTCGAACATCGAGCCCGCCACCGTTGGGCGCCTTTCGCAAGTCCCCAACATCGTGGGCATCAAGGAAGCTTCGGGAAGCATCGTGCAGCAGATGGAAGTACTGAACGCTGTCCGACCCGGCTTCCGCGTGCTTTCGGGCGACGACACGTTTACGTTCCCGCTCATGGCCCTGGGTGGAAAGGGCGTCATCTGCACTTGCTCCAACCAGATTCCGGCGCAGATGGTGAAACTTACCCACCTGTTGCTCGATGGCAAGATCGACGAGGCGCGCCAACTCCATTTCCAGTTGCTGCCCCTGATGCAAGCCAACTTTATTGAAACCAATCCCGGACCCGTCAAAGCCGGTCTCGCCATGATGGGCATGATCGAGGAAGTCTACCGGCTGCCCATGGTCCCCATGAAACCTGAAAATCGCGCCAAGCTTGAGAAAGTTCTGGCCGCGCAGGGATTGCTCCAGGGCCAGAAAGTGTAGGCGCCCGGCTTGCCACGCCATCAAGCGAGTGTAGCGCGTTCGTTTGGCCCGCGGTTCGTCCCAGATTGACAACCGACAAAGGCCAGCCCTACCCCAAATTTGGACAGCCGAGGTGGCGGGGGCAATCTCGCTCAGACCAGCCAGCGCGGAGCAATCTGATCATTTTGATCAGCAGTGATTAACCAGTTGAGAATGGCGTTTTTCAGCGTTCGCAGCACGTCAGCACAGCCTGGGTCCGCCCATAGGTTTCGAGTTTCCCCGGGATCATTCTCCAGGTCGTACAACTCACCATCACACGATGGATAGTAGTTCAGTTTCCAACGTTTCGTCCGGGCCATCTTGGCGTCGGGGTGGAGGATCCCGTCTACGCCACGTCCGGGCACAAAGGGCCAATACCTTTTCGTACCTTTCAGGCGCGGCGGCGCAAACACTTCCGGAATAATATTTTCACAAAAGATCGTTTCCCGCGGAGTATAGCGGTCCGGACTTCCCGTGATCAGGGGCGCAAAGGTTTGTCCCTGGACATTTTCCGGAACCGGGAGGCCGCACAAGTCCAGGAGCGTGGGAAGCACGTCCACGGCGCCGGTAAGTTGGCTGTACTTGCCGGGAACGACGCGGTTCGGAAAACGAACCATCATGGGGACGTGAACGGAGGCTTCGAAAAGAACGTTTTTCCCCTCCAGCCCATGTTCACCCAGTTGATCGCCGTGGTCGGTAGCGAAAACAATAATGGTGTTCTCTGCCTTTCCCGACCGTTCCAAATCGTCCAGGATCAATCCCACTTCATGATCGACCATCGACACCGCGGCATAGTAGCTGCGATAGATCCACTGAAGGCGGGCCCGGTCGATGTCATAAGTGGGGCTGCGGCCAATCTGCTTTTGCACCGGGAGGGGCAACTTGTGAATGTCATCGAGCGTAACGGCTTTGGGCAAGGGAATCTCAACGCCGTCGTACATCGCGTCATAGGGGCTCGGCACAACGTAGGGAGAATGGGGCTTAAAGAACGAGGAGAAAAGGAAGAAAGGCTTTGAGGAGGCACTGAACTCGCGCAGCAACTGCACGGTTCGCATGCCCGTCCAGAAGGTGGGTGTAAATTCATAACGCACGGCCGAGCGGAAGGGATTCTTCCCTGCTCTGATGTCCTTGGCTGGAGCATAGAAAGACAGGTCAGGAGCCGGGTCACGCGCCTTACGCCAGCGAACGTAGTCTGAGTAAGGATCGGTGGATTGCACGCCGTCATCGAGAAAAACCTGGTGGAACCCCGTGGACCGGGCGTGTTCCGCCGTGGGCGGATAAAAGTGCAGCTTACCCACCGAACCTGTCTGGTACCCGTTGGCGCTGAGGATCCGCTGGATCATGACTTCCCGCGGGTCACATGGCGTGTAGTTCACGCGATTCTTGTGTGAGCGTGGATAGCGTCCGGTCAAATAACTAATTCGCGAAGGAACGCAGACAGCCGCTTGAACGTAGGCGTTGGTAAAGTTCGCCGCGCCGGAGGCCAGCCTGTCGAGATTCGGCGTCTTGATAATCCGATTGCCATTCGTCCCCAAACAGTCGAACCGGAACTGGTCCGTGAAAATAATCAAGACATTGGGCTTGCCGCCCTCGGGCGAGGGTCGCGCCAATTCGGGCGCCAACAAAACCGATCCCGCTTGCAGGAATTTTCGTCGATTCATACGGTTCATGATACTCCTAGCCCTGCCGGAATAATCCCTCAGCCCGCATGTCTTCCTCGGCCGTTCGTTTCCCGGCACTAGGAGTAAGGGAAATAAGGCGGGCTGATTTCTGCCACCTTATCGCCGGCTTCTTTCATGCGCGACACTAACCGCTGCCGCAAGCTCTCTGCTATTTCAAGGGTTCCATCACGCCCCGCCAAGTTAACCAATTGATGCGGATCCGAATACAAGTCATACAACTGGTATTCCGCATAATGGTCGCTGAAGGGTGCGGGTACCGATCCCCCCGTGAGATTGTGTGGGGCATGCTCGGTATATCGTGCGGCGGGATCAGAAGCCTTCTGGCCGTGCTGTTTCGCCGCCCCCACCACATACGTCCACTGCTCCGTGCGAAGCGCCCTCCCCACCATGAATTCGGCCGTTTGGATAAAGACTTCGTTGCGCCATCCCTCGGCGTTCCCCTCCACAAGAGGCAGGGCGCTCCTCCCCTGCATGCTTGCGGGGATCGGAGCTCCGACGGCATCCAGAATCGTCGGGGTGATGTCCACCATGCCCACCAACTCCTGTACGACCCGCGACCGGCTGAACTTGGGGCCTTGGATAATCAAGGGCACGTGGACAGAACTCTCGTGAGCACTTCTCTTGTATTCGGTATTTCGAGTCCGGAAATGACAACCATGATCGCTCAGGAAAACTACAATCGTGTTCTCGTCCAACCCCAATTTCTTGAGGGCGCCCAGAATGGTGCCGACGGCTTCATCGATCCGAGCAATGCATCCGTAATATTTGGGCAATTGGTTTGGCCAGTCTCCTGGGAAAAAGCGCAAATCGTGGGGTACGAAGGGATTGGCATATCGCTCCGCATAGCCCTTTGGTGCGACGCAGCTAATCTCATCATTCTGGTAATGCGGCTCGATATACGAAACTGCCAGCAAGAAGGGTTCCTTCCCCCGGTTTTGGAGAAAGTTGACCGCCAGTTGAGTCATGAAGTCGACCCGGTATGTATCGGTAAAATGGATGGGTTTGCCGTCTCCGTCATATAAGTCCCCATCGTAAGCGTGCGATGTGAATTCCAACACATTGGACGCCTGCCAGAGGTTCAGGAAACCTCCTCTGTCCTGCGCCGGAACTGGGCCCACGGTTTTCTCCGCCAGATGCCACTTGCCAATGTAATTCGCGGTGTAACCTTCCTGTCGAAGAACTGTCGCAATAGTCGTAGCATCACGGGCAAGGCCGATGCCGTTTCTCCACACCCCGTGCTTGGCAGGATATTGTCCTGTCCACAGACAGGCGCGGGAGGGAGCACACACCGGTTGATTAGTGATAGCCTGAGCAAAGAGCGCACCCCTCTTGGCCATGGCGTCGAGGTTGGGAGTAAGCCCCATCGGGTTGAGACCGTAGGCCCCCACGGTGTCCCAGCGCATCTGGTCCGCATGGATGATGATCACATTGGGGCGCCTGGGATGCCCTTCGCGGGATTCCCCTTCCCCGCCCACCGCCCTAGAGGGAAGGGCAGGGATGGCGGCCGCCGTTGCCGATCGTTGCAGGAATTCTCTTCGCGAGACCTCAAGAGGTCGGGGCGATGACGTTTTTGAATTGGCCATAAGCCGGCTCCTCCTTTTAGTGAATCAAACTTCCTCCGAAGCTCTCGAGGCGCTGAAGATATGCGGGCGCGTCTTCGCTGGCATGACGACGTATTATAACTGGGATCAGAATTACCTTGGCGTTTGTATGGCGGGCTTGTTCACAGGGAATGCACTGGCAAAGTCAAGGTCAAACTCCTTCGGCAGAGCAAGATCCTTCGCTGCTGCTTATGCTTTTTGACAGTCGCCCGCCACTGTGTGAAGATAGCGCGGGAGAATCCCCATGGAAAAGAATCGTAAAATTCGAATCATTGTGGCGTTGATTTTGTTCGTGCTCATTTTCCTGCCTCTTCTCACCAACGGTGTGAACATGCTCGTGGATTGGTTGTGGTTCAAGCAGGAAGGCTACCGCTTGATCTACCTAACCATTCTGAAAACCCAGATTAGCCTGAGTGGGATCGCGGGCATGGGCTTCATTGTTGTTGCCGGATTAAATCTCTTCCTCGCCCATACCCTGGCGCATCGGCAGGGGTATCGGATTTACAGCGAGCACATCGATTTCCCACCCCTGGAACGGTTCGGCGCGCTTTTCCGTTGGTTGATCTGGGGGGGCGTGCTTTTTGCGGGTTACGTGGTCAGTCGATGGGGCATGGGCCATTGGCTCACCTATCTGCGCGCGCAGCAGGTGCCGGTGATGGGCCTAGCGGACCCGCTCTTCGGCCGCGATCTGGGCTTCTATCTTTTTCAATTGCCCTACACGTGGTTTCTTTACCACCTGGCGCTCATCACCGTCATTTGCTGCCTGCTGAGCGGCACCTTCTTGTATCTGGCGGAGGGCGGCGTGTGGATAACGCCGCGCGGTCCGGTAATGGCCCGAGCGGCGCGAGCGCACTTGATGACCTTGGGCGGCATTCTCTTTCTCCTGATTGCTTACCGCATCCGCCTGGGCATGTACGATCTGCTCTATTCACCGCGGGGGATGGTGTTTGGCGCGGGCTACACGGATGTTCACGCCACCCTGCCCGTCCTGTGGGCTCTGCTGGTTCTGTCGGTTTTGACCGCCGCCGTTTTCTTCGTGCGCGCCGGCACGGCAGATCTTCGCACGCCGCTCATCGCCATTGGCGCGCTCCTGGTAGTGGGAATTCTGGGCGGATCAATTTACCCGGAGATCTTGCAGCGGTTTGTGGTGGCCCCCAATGAGATCGACAAAGAGCGGCCCTACATTGCCAACACCATCGAATTCACCCGCAAGGCCTATGCGCTTGACCGCTTTGAGGAGCGCAACTTCTCGGCCGTGGAAGACTTGACGCTTGACGACATTCGCCAAAACGAGTCGACCTTCCGCAACGTCCGCCTGTGGGACCACAACCCGCTCCTGACCACCTTTGCGCAATTGCAGGAAATCCGCACCTATTACGATTTCGTGCGCATTGACAATGACCGCTACTGGATCAACGGGGTTTACCGCCAGGTCTCGCTTTCACCCCGCGAACTGAATCCGGAGAGCCTGCCGGGGCGGAATTGGATAAACGAGTATCTTACTTATACCCACGGCTACGGCTTATGCCTGGGGCCGGTGAATGAATTTACCAGCGAAGGGCTGCCGGTGCTTTTCATCAAGGATCTTCCCCCCGCTTCCAGTGTTTCCTTGAAGGTGACCCGGCCGGAAATCTACTTTGGCGAGAAGGGCAGCGAGTATTGTTTTGTCAAAACGCGCGCGCAGGAATTCGATTATCCCCAGGGCGACAAGGACGTTTACACCAGCTACCAGGGCGCTGGGGGCATTCCCGTCGAGAGCTTCTGGCGGCGACTCCTGTTCGCGCTGGCTTTTGGTGAAAAGAACATTCTGTTTTCCACGGACATTCAACCGGACAGCCGCCTGATGATTTACCGCCAGGTACTGGACCGCGCCCAACGCCTGACGCCCTTCATTCACTACGACCACGATCCCTACATGGTCATCGCTGACAACGGCGCGCTATTCTGGATACTCGATGGCTACACGAGCTCGACGCGCTATCCCTACTCGGAACCTGCTCCTCACGGGGATAATTACATCCGCAACTCCGTGAAGGCCACCATCAACGCCTATTCCGGCGAGGTGCGGTTTTATATCAGTGACCCGGAAGACCCCTTCATCCAGACCTATGCGCACATATTTCCGGGAGTCTTCCATCCGCTGTCCGAAATGCCCAAGGATTTGCGCGCCCACATCCGCTATCCGGAGGAAATGTTTTCCATTCAGGCGAACATGTACGCCTTGTTCCACATGACCGATCCGCGCGTGTTCTATAACAAAGAGGACTTGTGGCGCGTCGCCCAGAGCGCGGCGGGAGGGCCTGGCACGGCCATGACCCCCTACTACAACATCATGAAGCTGGCGGAAGTGGGCACGCGTGAGGAGTTCATCCTCATGGCGCCGTTCACACCCGCGCGCAAGGACAACATGATTGCCTGGATGGCGGCGCGCTGTGACGATCCGAATTACGGCAAGGTTCTGGTGTTTACGTTCCCCAAGCAAAAGCTCATCTACGGTCCACAGCAAATTGAATCGCGCATCGATCAGGACCCGGGAATCTCGCAACAACTCACCCTGTGGGGGCAGGGCGGCTCGAAAGTGATTCGCGGCACGCTGCTGGTGACCCCCGTGCTCAATTCCGTGCTCTACGTCGAACCCCTTTATCTCTCCGCCGAAACGGGCGGCGCTTTGCCGCAATTGCAGCGCGTGTTAGTGGCCTATTCGGACCACGTGGTGATGGAACCCAGCTTGGACGCGGCCCTGACCAAGATTTTCGGCGGCACCGTGACCACCACGGAGGCGCGGCCAGCCTCGACGCCCGGCCAGCCATCGCCAAGCCCCGGGACTGCGGCTTCCAAGACTGTCACGGCCGCTCCTGATACTCAGGCGCTTATCCACGAGGCCAATCAGCACTACGAGCGCGCCCTCCAGCTCCAGCGTCAGGGCGACTGGGCAGGGTATGGGGATGAAATCAAGAAGCTCGGAGAGGTGTTGAACAAGCTGGCGGCAAAGCAACACTGATGCGAAAAGTTCTGGCCATTCCGCTGGAGGAGGTCCGCGAGCATTTCGCGCTGAACTCTCGGCAAGATGTGAAGATCGTGGCGCCGGAAATCCTGGCTGCCGAGTTGATTGCGAAGCTAAAAGCTGCGGGCAGACTGCTGAAACCGGAGCGACCGCTCGAGGGTGTCGAGTGGCGGCACTCCGCCAGCGACGCTCCTAATGGGCTGTGTGAAGCACGCGAATTTGCCGCCGGACTTGCCGACGAAACGTTAGGCCCCTTCGGGCTTTGCTTCGCCAACGAAAAGGGCCCGCAAGACGCTCACTATCACCCGCATCATCTGGAAATCTACTTTTCCGAGCATCCGCTGGAAGCAGAATACCGCAACGACCCGGGCTCCCCCATTGAGCGCGTGAAGCTCGCCCAGGGCGGAGTGCTTGTCTTCGCCGCAGGCGTTGTGCACCGCGCCCGCCTGGGCGGCCTGACCGTGGTCATCGAAATTCCCGCCGTGAGGAACGATAAAGTCATCACCGACTTGTAGGGTCAAACGGTGTTCGGTCTTGGGCCAGCGGCGCTGGCCGCTACATTTGTGCTACGTCTTTCAGTGGCACACAAGAGCCGGGCAAAAATCCTTTAGACCCTGGCTTCTTCCGGCACGTCAGGTTCCGCCCACAGGAGCGCTGCCTGGGGGAGAGTCAGGGCCATCCCCAGCAAGGGCATGGCCAGCACCTCCAGGACTTTGACCGCGACCGAGGTCCGCAAGTCGAAGGCAAGGAATGCAGCGTCAAAAAAGAATGCAGCGGTAAAAATGGTAATCACGTACAAGGCCAGCACACGGTAGGCTTGGAAGCAAGCGGCGTTTCTTATTGCCACTTCCCGTTCATCCGGCTCGTCCTGATTGCGTCGCCTGGGTGCCAAGCCGAGGCTTATGAGCTCGCCACCGTGAATGTCCAGCGGTCCAGTTTGCTTCACAAGGCTGGTGAAAACCAACGAACACACACCCAAGAACGTACCGGACGCAATTATCCAGCCTTCGGATTTATCCCTCCAGGGGGGGACAATGAGTATGGTCACCGTCAACGCCAGCATGACTGCATACGTGACCGCCACGAACAGACGGCGGCTCTTCCGGGGCGCCATGGAGATACCCAAGACTGTAGGAGTTCTTAACATGATGTCCTCCCAACTTACTTTGAGGTACCACCGCGCGGAGACTTTCGGTTGCCGTAAATCTCCTCGCTGAGTGGACGAAAGGGTTGGCGCGAGAAAATGGCTTCGATCGGAAGGCCGAAATACTCGCTGATGCGGAACGCCAGCTCCAGGCTAGGGTTGAAATCACCGCGTTCAATGTAACCCACCGTTTGATAGTTGACCTCAAGCGCGTCGGCCAGCGCGCTGCGGCTGAGGCCGCGCTCGGCACGGAGAACAGCGATTCGGTTGTACAACGCGGCGCCGGACCGTGCATCGAAGTTCGAGTCGTATGCCATGGACAGATTATTGTACTAGTACAACAATTTGTCAAGCACATTTTCAGGGCAAAGGGGGCCACCGGCGGGAAACTGAATTGGGGTGTGGAGATCTGGCAGACCTCGCTAGCGTCCTTATCGGCAAATCAGGACACTGCGCGCGTTCAGTTTTGTATTGCCTTGTGCCTACTGCCTACTGCTTTCGGGGCAGGCTGCACGCCTGAACGGCGCCCGAGGGATCAATGGCATCGGAGCCTTCGGCGATATGGCGGATGATGCCTTCCTTATCGATCACGAAGGTGACGCGGTTGGCAAAGAGGCGGGTAAAGCTGAGAACCCCGTAAGCTTTGGCTACTTGCTTTTCGGTGTCGCACAGCAGAGGGAAACTCGCGCCGGTTTCCTCGGCAAACTTGCGGTTCCTGTCCTGGCTGTCGAGGCTGATTCCCAGCACTTGCGCGCCCGCGGCGTCGAACTTGGCGATATCACCCTGATACGCCTTAATCTCTTTTGCTCAACCCGGCGTGGAGGCGCGAATATAAAAGGCCAGGACTACCGCCTTCTTGCCGCGAAAATCCGCCAGTTTGACGATCTTGCCATTTTGGTCAGGCAACACGAAATCCGGGGCGCGGTCACCGACCTTCAGAGTCGCCGATGTGCCCAACAATGGCATAAGGAGTATGCTCAGCCCAGAAATCACCGCGAGTTGTCTTGCTCTGCCCACGTGAGGAAGGCCCTCGGCGGGGCGCGCCCACCCTGAGGCGAAGCCGAGTCTCGAAGGAGTACCCGCCTCGCCGGATGGCGTGGTCTCAAACCCGAGTGCGATTATACGCCGAAAGTCTGATGGGAGGAATGGGTGCGCGGCGAAGACCATCCGAGCCTGAGTCGAAATTCACCACTGTGTATTCTTACGACTTATCTTTCTTCCATCCTGCGTCGTGATAAAATGCTCTTACCATGGGTGTGCGCGATCGCCTGCGGAGTCTGTTTCGGCTTTTCCTTCTCTTCACGGTTTTGGTAGCCGTGGCGCTGGTCAGTGCCATCACCACCATCCGGCTCACCATTCATGGCCGGCAGGAGAACATGCCCAAGCTCGTGGGCGTTTCCCTCGAGTCGGCGCAGCGCATCACCGCCGGGCTGGGCCTGGAGCTCAAAATCGAGGACAAGATCTACAGCACGCAATTCGCGGTGAATGAGATTGCGCAACAGATGCCACCCCCCGGCACGCCCTTGAAGATGGGACAGCACGTGCACGTGTTGGTTAGCCTGGGACCTCCGCAACTGAAGGTACCCAACCTGGTAGGAGATAGCGTGCGTGTGGCCCGGATCAATGCCACTCAGCGAGGACTGACGGTGGGAGACGTGGCCGTGCTCCCCTGGCCGGGCGACCCGGACCAGGTGGTGGCGCAAGATCCCCCTCCCGCCACCACCGAGGTGCGGACCCCGACGGTGAATCTGCTGATCTCCGGCGGCGAAGAACCTCCGGCTTACCTCTGCCCTCAATTCATCGGACAGCCCATCGCCGAAGTTCGCCGCATCCTGCAAAAGAACGGCTTCAAGATTGGGCAGGTCATCCCGGTGGATACCAACGGGAGCTCCCAAGGAATCATCCTCACCCAATCCCCCCCCTCTGGAAGCAAGATCGGATCGGACGCGGTCTTCAGTTTCCAGGTCACACAATAGGGGTCAGCAGCGGATGCGGTCGCTCCGGCACGGGACGGCGCCGGGAGCCCGGACCCGCAAGGGGCGGATGTAGTCTCTGTGCGAGGTTGTGGCGCGGGCGCCATGGGTTGACTTTCATCCTCAAAACTAGCCTAAGATTGCATTTTTCCCTTGACAAGCTATCTAGTTGTGATATACTAGCATGTGAGGCCAGCGCTCGCTGGCGGACCGGAAGACCGCGGACCTATTCGACGGGTCGGCGCAACCCATACTAAAAGCAAAGAGATGTTAAAAATGCAGATCGACCCGGCTATATGTATGAAACCAAAGTTGGCAGAGACAAAATGTACCAATTATGGTCGGGCTTTTTGGCAAAGAAATGCAGCTTTTGCAATAATTCGGAACGAAAATATGCCCGACCGCGCCTTTTGCTAGGTTCCCGTTTCCAAGGAAATCACGGTCGACGTGACGTGTATCTGATTCCAAATGACACGGCCACCGAAGCGTTGGGGCGAATAGACGCTATGTCGCTTTCTTCGCTGGAACATGGCAACTTTGTCAACTGAAGTCCCCACGGGAGTTGAATTTTGCGGCACTAGAACTGCAACAAGATCCGCGGAGGCAGTGGGAAAGTGACGAGGAGTCTCAAAGTGCCCCTTGTCGGTCAAGACTATGCGCATTTTGCCCCACTTTGACCCCTCAAAGAGATCCATGGTGAACCCACGACGCAATGTGCAGCGGCCGCAAGGCTCAATCCATCAAAAGGGATTTGGGCGACGCTTTTTCGAGCTTTATGTCGTATGTGGGCTCGTTCTGGCCTTCTCGGTCGCGGCGACATCACTCCTCGCTGCGGATGACTGCCTTTCCTGCCACGGGCCGGGGACCGGGATGGTGAATTCCAAGGGAAAAGCCATCACCGTAAACCCCGGCTCCCTGGCGCACAGCGTTCACAAGGACCTGGGTTGTGTGGACTGCCACGCCGGGGCCGCCAAGAGTGGGCACACGGCGAAAACGGCGTCGGCTTCCTGCTTGACCTGCCATGACGATGTGGCGGCGAAGCTCAGCGCCAGCGCGCACGCGATGTTGGGTGACCCCCGGGACAGTTCAACTTGCATCGCCTGCCACGGAACGCATGAGGTGGTGAAGCCCGCCACGCGCGGTCCCCAGTTTTGCGCCACCTGCCACGCCACGGAAGCGAGTCAATACAACTTGAGCATTCACGGCCGGGCGCATGCCAAAATGAACGGTGACGCGCCGACCTGCCGGAGTTGCCACGGCCCGGCGCACCAAGTAGTGGCTGCCAGCGACGCGAAATCGCCGGTGAACAAGGCGAACCTACCCGGCACCTGCGGCCAGTGCCATTCCAACCCGGCGCTGGCGGCCAAATACCTGTTCGCGGTTGCCAAGCCCGTAGAAGCCTACGCGTCAAGCGTACACGGTCGCGCCATCCAGCAGGGCAATCTCAACGCCGCCTCCTGCAACGACTGCCACGGCGTACACGACATCCTTCCCTCCTCCGATCCGCGCTCGAAGATTTGGAAGCAAAGCGTGGCGTCTACCTGCGGGCAGTGCCACAAAAATGTTTACGACGTCTATCGGGCAAGCATTCACGGACAGGCGGTGGCAGCAGGCGTTCTGGACGCAGCGACCTGCACGGACTGCCACGGCGAGCACCGCATTCTGGCGCCCGGAAATCCCCAATCGACGGTTTATCTGGCGAATGTATCGCAGGTCACCTGCTCGCGTTGCCATGCCAACACCCAGTTAATGGGGCGCTTCAACATGCCGGCCTCGCGCGTCCCCACTTACGAGAACAGCTACCACGGCCTGGCTTCGAGCGCCGGCCAGGAGACCGTGGCCAATTGCGCCAGTTGCCACGGGGTGCACAACATCTTTCCCTCCCGCGATCCGCGCTCGACCGTCAACAAGGCGAATTTGGCGAAGACCTGCGGGAAGTGCCACCCTGACGCCGGGGAGCAATTCACCATCGGCTCGGTGCATACGCTCCCCACCACGACGGCCGGGGGACGGGTATTGGATTTCGTGAAAGCCTTCTACCTGCTGGCCATCCCCGTGATTCTCGGGTTTATGCTCTTGCACAACCTTTTGGATTGGTGGCGCAAGACGCGGCGCACGCTTGCCCAATACCGCGAGGGACACGGGCAGATGCGCCTGACGCTTAACGAGCGCGCGCAGCACTTGCTGCTGCTGGTGAGTTTCATGGTCCTGGTTATTACCGGCTTCGCGCTGAAGTACCCGCATTCCTTCTGGGCGGAGCCCATCGTGCGCTGGGAAAAAGACTTCCCCCTGCGCGGCTGGCTGCACCGGATCGCCGGGGTGGTGTTGATCGGGGCCTCGATTTACCACCTGATTTACCTGCTGGCGACTCGCGCCGGGCGCGTGTGGGCAAGGGACATGCTCCCCAAGGTGCGCGACGTGCGCGAGGCGGTGCACACCGTGGGCTATAACTTGGGTTATCGCCCCGACCCGCCGCGCTACGCGCGCTTTAACTACATGGAAAAGGCCGAATACTGGGCGCTGGTGTGGGGCACGGTCGTCATGGCCATCACCGGCATCCTGCTCTGGGCCCACGACTCGGTTTTGGCCTACCTCCCGCACGCCTTGGCCGTCTTGGAGGTGACCACGGCGGTCCACTTTTACGAGGCCATCCTGGCGACTTTCTCCATCCTGATTTGGCACTTCTATTTTGTGATCTTCGACCCCGACGTTTACCCCGTCAAGTGGACCGTGCTCACCGGCAGCGCACCCGAGCACGAGGTGAGGGCAGAAGAGGAAGACGCATCGTCGAAAGCTCCTCCTGCGGCAAAGTCCTAGCGCGAATCTCTCACCAAGTCCAGTTCTTCTCACCGAGCAGCCGGGTTCATCAGGTGCTCGGGTCATCGCGCCATCGCGCCATCGCGCCATTTTGGATTTTCGATTTTGGATTGAGACAATCCGAAATCGGTAATCTTGCATGTCACTCGTCACTTGCCAGAACTGTCCGGTCATAAGCCGAATAGATTGAGTTGATTGCAAGACGCCTCCAGTTCGTCTGAGCGGTTTATTTGCGAAAACGCCTGTAAAAGTGGCGTTTTTTCGAAAAGCGAGAGGCTCAAAATTTGTGACATAGGGTAAAGGTTGAGTTCGAGCCTCAGGCGCTTGCGCACAATGGCCAGCAGCACGTAAACGGAAATAGCGATCCAGATTTGAGTTTTCACCGCGTTGGGTGAGAGTCCGTAAAATTTCTTGAGACGCAGATGCTGTTTGATCCACTTGAAGAACAATTCGACCTGCCAGCGACACTTGTAAAGTTGCGCGGTGATGAGCGCGGGCAGAAACAAATTGTTGGTCAGGAAGATGAGGATCTTGTCGGTTTTGGTGCTGTATTCATGAGCGGGTAGCGCCAAGCGGCGGGGCCGCAACCAAATGATCTAACCGTTCTTTTTCTCGTAATGCCGCAAATGGCGCAGAATTCTTGCCAAAAAAACAAGAAATTAGGGTATTGCAATGCAGGGCCCGCGCTCCCGCGCTGCGGCTCTTCGAGCGGCGCGGGTTCTTGCCGCGCCGCAGTAGCGCTGACCTTTAGGTCATCACGAGATGAGATCGCACAAATGCCGACCTGAAGGTCGGCGCTACGCTTGCTTGGCTGCGCCTCGAACCAGGCAATCTGAAAACCTTCCCTTATCCGCGCCGCCCAATGCGGGGCGCGGTGAAAAAGCCTTCCGCCATTAAGATTGACGGACTGGAAAGTGAGCCTCGCGCTACATTTATTCTTGCGTGCATCGCCATGCAGTCAGGAGCCTCGCCGGTGCGTTGACCCGCCGTTTATGGTATAAGCAACCCTAACTCTGGAGGTGACTATGGGTGAACAACAACCTCAGGGAGCGATGGGCAAGCTGGAACAGTTGGCTCGAGCTATACGCAGCGCAGTAAGTAATTGCGCATGCAGGAAACTTGTGGTTTCATGTAGGCATGAAACCACTGATGATCT
>Ga0315282_10004665_pt1 | contig 23776 bp, 21 predicted proteins | sample YL17G07_20_MG_FD_203693 | JGI IMG/M metagenome (GOLD analysis project Ga0315282, IMG submission 203693) | Sediment microbial communities from Yellowstone Lake, YNP, Wyoming, USA - YL17G07_20 | ecosystem: Environmental > Aquatic > Freshwater > Lake > Sediment | place: USA: Wyoming | collected... | reverse complement strand
TTGCGTCAACGTCACAACATACTTCTTCTTCATAATCGGGTCTCCCTGCCTCGGTTACCTCCACCCTTATCGGCAGAAAAACCCCTCAAATACATCATGCCAGCCGTGACCGAGCACTAGCCCGCCGAGATACATCGCCCATGCCAGAGCACAAGACGCCGTCACCTTCGCGACGAACGCGTCACCAGCCCCGCCATAGATCGCGCCGAACCCACCGGCCGTTGGAAAATCGGACGAGTCTGTGTATCCGGTCAGATAACAGTTACCCGCGCCATCCACGGCGATGCTACAGCCTTCGTCTACGCTTGACCCGCCGAGGTAGCTCGACCACGCAAGCGTCCCCGACGCCGTTACCTTCACGACGAAAGCATCGCTGTAATTCCCGCCGCCGCTTGTATCGAAGCCGCCCGCCGTTGGGAAATCAGTCGAATTTGTGTACCCGGTCAGATAGCAGTTCCCCGTAGCGTCCGCCGCGATGCCACTGCCTTCGTCATTGCTCGACCCGCCGAGGTAGGTCGACCACGCGAGCGTTCCCGACGGTGTCACCTTCGCGACGTAGGCGTCCAGACTTCCGCCAAGGCTCGTATCGAGCCCGCCCGCTGTTCGGAAATCGGACGACGTCGTGTACCCGGTGACATAACAGTTCCCCGTGCTGTCGACTGCGATGCAACGGCCTCCATCATCTCCTGACCCGCCGAGGTAGCTCGACCACGCAAGATAGGGGTCAATGACCATGGGCAGCGCTGCATCCACGTCGCCGGTTATCTCGAACCCGTATGAACACGCGTCCACAAGCCTGAAAGTCGCCGCGATCTCCACCCGTCGTCCGCCCGTCTCCTGATACACCACCGGCGCGCCATCCACTATCTCCCCAAGCGACGTCCTTACATGCAGAGCGCCTGTCTCGTCAATGGCAAGCCCCTCTATCCCCTCATACCTCACCACGATATCCTTCCACGACGCCCCAGGCGCCAGATGAAACTCGTACTTTATCCCCGACCGCTTACCCCATGTATAGAGGTCCACCCCGTCATAGAGCCCCTTGTACAGAATCTTCTCGAAGGACGGGACGCCGGAATGCCATTTGGAGGCGTCGTTGCCGATGTAGTAGTTCACCTTCGTCGCCGCGGCATCAAGCCCCACCGGCCTCACGTGGTTCGCGCCGCGGAAGCTCGCCGAGAACACCTTCTGCGCTATCTGGGGGTTCTCTTTGTCGCCGGTGTTTTTCAGCATCTGGAATACCGGCCCGGCATCCGTGAACGACACCCTCACGCCCTTGCCGTCGAACCCATACCTCACGCTCTCGTCCCACTGCCCCTTGTTCTCCACGAATACTGCAGGAGAGAGATCGAACGCTTGCAGGGCGCGTTTCTTCGCGGGTCCCTCAGCGGCCTTTGACAGTCCGGCCGTAGCGACGAGTCCTGCAGCGGGCCTGAACGCGGCGCTCGTCGCTGCTCCCCATGCCGCCGGTATTGCAGCGCAGAGGAATGCCAGCGTGAACGCGGCCAGAGCGACCGACTTGACATGCTTCATCGTATCCCCTTTCCCACATAGAAGACATCCGGCATGATCGGCAAAGCCATGTTGGCTGATTCGCTGGCGGGAGAGCCGTTCCTGACCGGGCCGTATCGTCCGGGATTGTAACGCAGATTTTTACGCTAAGCAAGGCAATTCAAGGCTTTTTCAAAGCTTTCTTCAGGGCCTTCTCTGCCTGTCGCCGCGCATCGTCGGGCATGGGTGGCCAGTCACTGTTTCCTCAGTCTTCAGCCTGCTCTTATCATCGGTGCCAATCGGTGTGCATCGGTGGCCACTATAGCGCTCGGTTTCCTCTGCGTCCTCTGCGCGCTCTGCGGTAAGATACGTCGTCTCGATCCCCCAAGGCGCTGCCGCCTTCCCAGTTACGCCCGGATAGACAAAAGCCCCCCGTCGCATATACTATTACGTCTGACCAGGGCGGCTGACGGCCCCCTTACATATGAACGTGATTGCTGCGAAAGGTGGTATTCACTTGCGTGAAGAACGTATCTCCGAGCCGACCGCGACCAATCAGGACCTCAAACTTGAGGGCATGCTGAGGCCGCAGACGTTTGGTGAGTTTGTCGGCCAGAAGGCGGTTATCGACAACCTCAAGGTCTACGTCCAGGCGGCCCGTAACCGCGGCGACGTGCTCGACCACATACTGATCTCGGGCCCGCCGGGACTGGGCAAGACCACGCTTGCCGGCATCATCGCTAATGAGCTCGGCACCGAGCTTCGCCACACGACCGGCCCCGCGCTTGAGCGCCCCGCCGACCTCGCCGGCATACTCACGAACCTCACCCCCGGCGCCGTGCTCTTCATCGACGAAATCCATCGCCTCGGCAAGGCCGTCGAGGAATACCTCTACGCCGCTATGGAGGACTTCCGCCTCGACATTGTGATCGATACCGGCGCAAGCGCGCGAAGCATCCGCCTGGAGCTCTCGAAGTTCACGCTCATCGGCTCAACGACCCGCGAGGGGCTCCTGACGTCGCCATTCCGGGCGCGCTTCGGCGTCCTCGAAAAGCTCGACTACTACCCCTGGCAGGAGCTCCTGATGATCGTCCAGCGCTCCGCCGGGATCGTCCACATCGGGATAACCCCCGAAGCCGCCGAGCTCATCGCGAAGCGTTCGCGCGGCACCCCGAGGCTTGCCAACAGGTTCCTCCGCCGTCTGCGCGATTTCGCCGAGGTCGGCGGCAAGACCGAGATCGACATGGAAAGCGCCGAGTTGGGCCTTGAGCGTCTCGGCGTGGACGACAAAGGGTTGGATGCCATGGACCGCAGAATCCTCCACTGCCTCATCCGCCACGGCGGGGCAGTGGGCTTGAAGACCCTGGCCGTTTCGGTCGGCGAGGAAGAGGAAACCATCGAGGACGTCTATGAGCCGTTCCTCATCCAGCAGGGGATGCTGAGCAAAACTCCCCGCGGCCGCATGGCCACCGACCGCGCCCGCGCGCACCTGAAAGCCGTCTCCCCCGGAGATCTCTTTCAGCAATAGCTCGCTGTTGAATTGTAGGGGCGACGCATGCGTCGCCCGCGCCATTCGTAACGCGACATTTGGCCTTGAATCGTAGGGGCGCGCTCGTCAGTCGCCCATCGGGCGTGTGGCACTGGTGGCTGGCCCACCAGTGATCTTGGTGTGGCGGATCCGCCGAAGGCGGATCGACCTTGTGGCGTTGTTTCTTGCGCCGATGATTTTCCCTCTCCCTCTGGGAGAGGGCAGGGTGAGGGAGCGGTTTGCTCAACTGCTCCACTGTTCTCCTGTTCTACTCTCTGCGGCCGTAGGCCGCCGGGAGAGGGTTCCCGTGAGGGCACGCGTGCCGGATAGATTTGACCGCGCGGCGAAGACGCCCGCGCGACAGCGGAGAATGGGGCCGGGGCCGTTGGCCCCGTGTGGCACTGGTGGCTTGTCCACCAGTGGTCGATATTCCGATCCGCCATCAGCGGATCACCTTACTGGGGGATGACTGCCCCTTGCCGAAACCTCGAATTCTCTTACACACTTGCTGTGCCGTCTGCTTCGAAGCGGTTCTGCCCGCGCTGACTGGGAATCTATCTCAGAACGCGCTCCGTCGGCCCGAGGACGAGCGAGAAGCCGGCGGGCAAGGCGCGACGACGAGGCAATGCAATGGAGAAGCATTGTCGAGGAGGAGCAACGACGCCCCCCGGCTTCGCAGCCGGCCGAAGCCAGGATGGGGTTCTGAGATAGATTCCATAGAGGGCTACGAGGTCACCTCTTTCTTCTACAACCCCAACATCCACCCCTACCTTGAATTCCAGAAGCGTCTTCGCGCAATTGAGGTCGCAACTGACTCCCGCAAGGTACCGCTCTTTGCCGATAGAGAGTACGGCTTGGAGCTCTATCTTGCCCGCATCCTGCCGGCCGGCGCAGGACGCTGTGAAATGTGTTACCGCGTTCGGATGGAAGCCGCGGCGGCGGCTGCGATGGAGAAGGGTTTCGACGCCTTCACGACGACGCTCCTTGTGAGCCGCCATCAGAAGCACGAAGCCGTGAAAGCGGCCGGTGAAGCCGCGGGCGCCGAACTTGGAGTCACGTTCCTGTATCGCGATTGGCGCGACAGACTGGAGCAGGGGATTGAATCCGCCAAGAAGCGCAGCCTCTACCGCCAGCAATACTGCGGCTGTATCTGGAGCGAATACGAGCGGTTTCACGGCGCGTCAGGATAAGCTGCGCAAGTCTTTCCCCTCGCCCTCTGGGAGAGGGCAGGGTGAGGGCCGTGAGCATAACGGCTCGGATCGCAGACCATCTCTTCTGCCGCGCTGGGGACGAATCCGGATCAGGGTTTCAGATTTGGCAGCTTCAGACTTCGGACTTCAGACTTCGGACTGTCTCTTGCTACCTTCAGTCTTCAGCCTGAGTTGTCCGACTTCGGACTGGACGCCGGTAGACGGCGTGGCCACGCCGCGCACCGGCGTCGAGCCGCTGATCATTTGTGATCGTTTCTGATCATTTTGATCATAAGGGTATGAGCAGGTGTATATCGAAGTGAACAGGCAGACACCCATGCGAAGAACGCTTTGTATGCTCGTCTTGCCCGCGATGGTCGCTGGCGTTTTGTACTCCTGTGCCACGACCGAGCGGACGGTTCAGGTTCCGGCGCTCAAGAACGCTGTTGTAACGGTTCGCTACGTCAGAGTTCTTGTTGGCTCTTCGACGCGCACGGAGCCTTTAATCGTTTCAACAGGCCAGCCGGCCAGGATCTGGGCCGGGGACGGCAGAACGCTTCTCGATACCAAACAGCTTGCCGCCGTTAAGGTTGCGTCGTACAAAGGTGCGGTTGCGCTGGGCGATGTGACTTGGAATCTTGCCGCAATGACAATCGAGCCGGCGGAAGGCGACCACGTCAGCGTGGGGGCGAAGACCTATCCCGGTCTTATCGTGCTTGTTTCTCGCGGTGAGTCCGTTATGGCCATAAACTACGTCCAGATGGAGGATTACGTCGCGGGCGTCGTCTCCTGCGAGATGCCGATTACCTTCGCGAACCCCGCCTGCGAAACCCAGGCCGTAGCCGCGCGAACCTACGCCCTCTGGAATATGGGGCAATCCCGGTTGATGCCGTATGATCTCAAGGACAGCCAGGCATCGCAAGTCTATGAAGGGCTTACAAAAACGACGATTGTCGGCACCCGCGCCGCCAGGCGCACGGCCGGCGTCATAATGGTTTACGGCTCCGATTGGGAGTTTCTACCTGCTTTCTACGCAAGCACTTGCGGCGGCTACACAGCGCCGCCCCGCGAAATGTCCGGCGCGCCCGATATCGGGCCGCTTCAAGGCGTTCCGTGCGGTTATTGTACGGCTTCGAGCCGTTACAAGTGGACCGTTACGGTCCCGGCAAGCGAAATGGAATCGCTTCTAATCACGGCGGGCTACGTTACGGGCAGACTCACCGATATTCGTGTTGTAGCGGCGGCGCCGGGAGGGTGGGTGGATGCGGTCGATATCGCTTCGACGGGCGGCGTGAAAAGGCTCACGGGAGCGGCTTTCAGGCAGGTTGTCGGGACCTCCAAGCTACTCAGCAGCAATTTCGTTGTTTCGGCCAAGGACGACGTATTTGTGATAGATGGAAAGGGTTGGGGCCACGGAGTCGGCATGTGCCAGTGGGGCGCCGACGGAATGGCGCGCGAAGGGTTCGATTACGCGCAAATCCTCACGCATTATTACCCGGGAATCCGCCTTATAAAGATATATTAGAAAGCTTCCACGGGGAGAGTGTTTTGGCCTTTGGGTTCAAGGTCCTTTCAACTGACGCAGCCGCGAGGGCGGGGGTGTTTCACACCCCTCACGGCGATGTTCTCACGCCGGTTTTCATGCCTGTCGGAACACAGGGGACGGTGAAGTGCCTGACGCCGGAGCAGGTGCGTTCCACGGGCGCGACAATAATCCTTGCAAATGCCTATCACTTGATGATAAGGCCGGGCGCGGACGTTATTGAGGCCAGCGGGGGGATACAGAGATGGTCGGGGTGGAACGGGCCGGTTCTAACCGATAGCGGGGGATTTCAGCTGTTTTCGCTATCCGAACTGGCCAAAATCAGCGATGAAGGGGTGCATTTCCGGTCGCACGTGGACGGATCGAAGCTCTTTATGTCCCCCGAGGCTTCGATTGACGTGCAAAACAGAATCGGTTCTGATATAATAATGCCTCTGGACGACTGCGTCGGCTTTCCTGTGGAGCGGTACAGAGCGCAAGAGTCGGTCCGACGGACGCTCCTGTGGGCCGAGAGATGCAAGGCGGCACATCACAGGGAAGACCAGGCGCTGTTCGGGATAGTGCAGGGGGCAACATTCGCCGACCTGAGGCGCGAGAGCGCCGAGGGGCTCGTCGCGCTTGACTTCCCCGGTTATTCGATAGGGGGCGTCAGTGTTGGCGAGGGCGCGACGCTCATGCGGGAGGTGGTGGAGATCACGTCGGCAGTGCTTCCGGCGGACAAGCCGCGATACCTCATGGGTGTCGGACTGCCTTCGGATATCGTCGATGCGATTGCCTCCGGCGTAGATATGTTTGACTGCGTGATTCCGACGCGCAACGGCCGCAATAGCTGGGCGTTCACGTTTGGCGGAGTCGTGAAGCTCAAGAACGCCGCCCACGTGCGCGACGCGAAGCCGATTGAAGAAGGCTGCGACTGCTATGCGTGCAGGAATTTCACGAGGTCGTACATCAGGCATCTCTTCAACGCGAAGGAGATGCTCGGGCTGACACTTGTGTCGCTGCACAATCTCAGGTTCTACGCGCGCCTGGTGGAAGGCGCGAGAGAGGCGATACTGGCAGGGCGATTTGGGGCGTACAAAGAATCGATTGCGGGTCTGGCGAACGGGGCGCAGACAGAGGAGAGATAAATGCATTTACCTATGATATTAGCGCAGGCAGTGCAAAGCACGGGCGTGCCTCCCTCACCGCTGGGGAGTCTCGGCGGCATGCTTCTGCCGATAGCGGTTATCGTTCTTATTTTCTATTTACTCCTCTTCCGCCCTCAGAAAAAGCAGGAAAAAGCCCACCAGGAGATGCTCAAGGGCTTGAAAAAGGGGGATAAGGTAGTCACAATTGGCGGGATTCACGGCGTAGTGCAGAACGTCCGTGAAACTGATGTCACGTTGAAAGTGGATGAAAAAGGCGAAATTCGCGTGCGCTTCAGCCGCAGCGCCATCTCGCGCGTTCTCGACAAGGAAGAGGACGACAGCGAATCCAAGAGCAGCGAGGCGTAGGCTTAACAAGCGAGTCGCGGGCGCACGGCCGTGCGCCCCTACGACGTCGGATAGGGCCGAACTGAAAAAAGTCCTGGGATACATGAAAGGCTCTCTATGAAAGGTGCCAGTTGGAAGTTAGTGGTTATCCTTGTTGTCCTCGCCCTTGCGATACTGGGGCTGTACAGCAAAAAGATCCGTCTCGGAACGGACTTGCAGGGAGGCGCGGAGCTCCTGTTCCGGATCGACACGGCCGGGATGGCTTCGGTGCCGCTGGATCTCACCCAGAAGACCGTTGACGTGGTGCGCGAGCGTATCGACCCCAACGATCAGAAGGGGCTCCTGATACAGAGCAAGGACCAGCAGCGCATACTGATGCAGCTTCCGGGCTACTCCCGCGAGGCGACCAAGGACGTGATCAACCTCGCGACCAACCTCGGCAAGCTCGAATGGCGCGTAGTCGCAAAGACCCAGGACAAGGTCAAGATAGACAACCTCCGGGCGGGGCATGCCGTGCCGGGCTTCGCGTGGTACCCCTACAGCGAGAACGCGAGGAAGTTTGACGAGGCGCAGAATCGCCAGGTTCCGGACGGGCTGCTTCTGGTAACCAACGACGGCTATGACATAACGGGCGAACTCCTCAACCGCGTGCACGCCACGACGGACGAGGTCGGCGCGCCGGCGGTAGGGTTCCAGTTCAAGCCGGAAGGCGCGAAGCGTTTCTCGGCCATGACGGGCGACCACATCGGCGAGCAGATCGCGATCGTCCTGAACAACGAGGTTTACAGCGCGCCGAGAGTCGACGAGCGCATCGCGAGCGACGGCATCATCAAGGGCATCCCGACGGCCAAGGAAGTGGACATGCTCGTGAAGGTGCTCAATTCCGGAAGCCTGAAGGCCCCGCTTATCCTCGAGAGCGAGCAATACGTAGGGCCCTCGCTGGGCAAGGACACGATCACTTCGGCCGTGAAGGCCACGGTCGTGGCGTCAGCCTTCGTTATCGTGTTCATGCTCGTGTACTACTTCTACGGCGGCTTACTCGCGGACATTGCACTTCTCTTCAACATCCTCATCGTAATGAGCTTCATGATCTTCTCGGAGTCGACGCTGACGTTACCCGGAATCGCAGGCCTTATCTTGAGCATAGGCATGGCCGTGGACACCAACGTCCTTATCTTCGAGAGGGTACGGGAGGAGCTGCGCGCGGGAAGGGATCTCGCCACGGCGATAAGGCTCGGCTACGACAGGGCCTTCAGCGCGATCTTCGATACTCACCTGACCACGATCGCCACGGGCGTCATCCTTTATGTCTGGGGAAGCGGTCCCGTAGCGGGCTTTGCAATCACGCTGAACGTGGGCCTCATCGCGAACTTCTTCACGGCATTCTTCGTGACGAAGGTCATCTACGCGTACGCGGTGCAGTACAACGTCGCGCAGAGGCTGAGTCCGCTGCACCTTTTCGGCGCGATAAGGATCTTCTCGAGACCGAACTTCCCGTTCATGAAGTACGCGCGGTACTTCGTCGTGCTGTCGATCCTGACGACGGTTATCGGGATGAGCGTGTTCATCAGCCGCGGCAGGGAGAACCTCGACACGGATTTCACGGGCGGCTCGGTGGCCAAACTCGAGCTGGCCAAGCCTCTGCAGACCGAGGAAGTGCGCAAGCGCATCCAGGACGCGGGGTACACCGACGTGCAGGTACAGTCGCTGGCCGCCACGGTGCAGAAGGTGACGTCGGAGAACGAGATCATCGGAACCGAGAACGAGCAATCGATGCAGGCGAGCACGGTATTCAACATCCGCACGCCGCTTCAGAAGGGCGCCCTCGAGACATTCGAGCAGAAGATGGGCCAGGCGTTCGCGGACGTGGCGCAGAGGCGGACCATCGCGGTAACGGAGAGGCGCGTTACGGACATAGTCGCGAAGAACGACCCGTTTGTCAACGGCATCTCGTATGAAGCGCAGTTGGGAGAGCCTCTTGCGCCGTCGGAGATAACGGCGGAGTTGGCGGCCGCGGGGCTGCCGAAGCACGAGGTGGCGTTCTACCAGATGAACTCCAGCACCGGCCAGCTCGAGGCGCTGCCTCAGGATGCGCCCAAGGCCTCGATCTTCGTGTTGAAGGAAGCAGGCTTGGACAAGGCCGCGCTAACGAGCGCCATCGGCAAGGCGTTCAGCGTGCCGAACCCGTTCCCGGAGGAGATATCCCAGATCGGAAGCGCGGTCGCGGCGCAGATGACATCCAACGCGATTATCGCGATCGTAGCCGCCATGATCTTCATGATCGTATACCTGTGGTTCAGGTTCGGCAGGCTCAAGTACGGCCTGGGCGCCGTAGTGGCGCTCATACACGACACGCTCTTTACGCTCGGGCTTCTCGCGATAGGGGACAGCCTGAGTGCGACGCCCGTGGGGCAATTCCTGATGCTCGGGAGCCTCAAGATCAGCCTGCCGGTCGTGGCGGCGCTATTGACCCTTGTCGGCTACTCGTCCAACGACACGATCGTCGTGTTCGACCGAATCCGCGAGAACATGCGGCTCAAGACCAAGAGCGACTGGGAGATCATCACGTCGAGCATCAACCAGACGCTGAGCAGGACGATACTCACGTCGGCGACGGTGTTTTTGGTCGTCGCCGTGATGTACTTTGTCGGCGGTCCGGGGATACACGCGTTCTCGTTCGTGATGCTGATCGGCGTGATCGTGGGTACGTATTCCTCGATCTTTATCGCAAGTCCGATCCTGATGCCTAAAGACGTTCTCAATGGCAAGCCGATAGCAGAGGAATCCAGGAAACAATCCGTTGCCGGAGTGCCGAACCGAGCGGCAGGCGCGGGGGGAATTCGAGGAGGGCGGTAGCGATGGGTAATGATCTCAAGTACGGGCTTGTGCTGGGGGTGGTGGTTCTACTGATATTCGTCGGCTACATGGCGATAAAGGCGCGCGGGCACAAGGAGACAGAGCCCGCAGTCGCAGCGACGACGGCTTCGTCGCCGACAGCGGCGACGTCCGCGACTTCGACGGGGCCGATAGACATGATGGCGCCGCCGTCGGATACCGCGTCGAGCGCATCCCCGGCCGGAATCGCATCCAGCGCGACGACGGGCACGACCACAGCGCCGGGTATCGGGACGGGCACGCAACTGGCGGGCAATAACACGTCCCAACCCTCGACGGTGAGCTATGAGTTCGGCAAAGCGCCTGCGCCCGCGCCGGCGCCCGTCAGTTCGACGGTCGGGGTCGGCGGTCCGGCTGCCACGGGAGCCAAGGCTCCCGGAATGAGCCCGATGCCGGGCGGCTCGCAGGTCGCTGTCAGGCCCAATCCCGTCGGAACCCCCGGCGGAGTGACGAGACCCAGCGGCATGCCGAGCGCTCCTACGGGTATGCAGGGACAGAGGCCCGGCGCTACGGGCATGACTGCGCCGGCACCGAGGCCGGGCGGCGGCATTATCACCCCGACCGTCGGCCAGATTCCACCTGTGAGCCCGAGCATTATGCCTTCACAGGACCTCGGCGCGGCTCCGAGGCCCCAGCCGGTTGCCATAAACCAGAAGACGTACACGATTGCCAAGGGCGACCTGCTTGCCGACATCGCGAAGAAGAATTACGGCGATGCGAGCAAGTGGCAGAAGATAGTGGATGCCAACAAGGGGCTCGACCCGAACCGCCTCAAAGTCGGCCAGAAGATCGTGCTGCCGGATCTCGCGCCGGACGCAGACGATTCGAAAACGCCCGCTCTGGGCGGGTCCGCACCGAAGCCTTCTGATATCACAGCGGCGTCGGGCAAGACCTATACGGTTGCGAAGGGCGACAACCTCTACAAGATCGCGACGAAGGCCTACGGCGACGGCAGCAAGTGGAAGAAGATCCTCGACGCGAACAAGAGCACGCTCTCCTCTCCGGAGAAGCTCAAGGTCGGGATGAAGCTGACGATACCGCAGTAGGTTGTGAGCAAGAGATAGATTCCAAGGGGCGCGTCCCGATGAGCGGGGGGCGCCCCTTGTGCTTGGAGGGGGAGTGCGCGAAGGCGCAAGGCTTGGGGCTTGGGAAAAGAAGGCTTGAGCTTTGAGGCGTGAGGCTTGAGCAAAGGCATAAAACCAGACTGGAGACTGAAGACCGGAGACTGGAGCAGAGTCGAAACCGGAGGCGTCGGCGCAGAAAGCGGCGCCGCAAGGTGGACAGGCAGGAATGCCTGTCCTACTGACGGGCGACTCGGCACGAGAGCCTCTACGGTGATGACTAGAGCGATATTCGGAACGACCCTCACTGTGACCCTCTCCCAGAGGGAGAGGGGATGGGAGAGAACTCGTCAGTGGAATATAGGACGTTGAGTATATGAAGCGAGTGATTCCGATACTTGTGGTGCTGGCGGCAGCGGCGCTGCTGGCGGCGGGGATTGTTCTCGGCAGAGGCGATATCGGCCTTGTATGGCAGAAGGCGTCCAAGGTCTGCCTCGAGTGCATAGGTATCGGCTGATGTCGTCGCGGCGAATCGTTCAGATCGTATCCGCGTTTCTCCTCAACCCGATCCTTCCCAACTTCGCCAGGGGAACCATCTACAGCGGCGGCGTAAAGCATGTCTGTATCCCGGCGCTCAACTGTTACTCGTGTCCGGCGGCGGTTGGAGCGTGTCCGGTGGGCTCGCTGCAGGTGATGCTCTCGTCGGTCAGAGGTTACCTCAGCGGGAAACTCGAAGTGACCGCTGCGTGGGCGGCGGGGTATGTGGTCGGGGCAATCGCCATCGTGGGCGCCATCTGCGGGCGGTTCCCCTGCGGCTGGGTATGCCCGTTCGGATTTCTTCACGACCTTCTCTATCTGCACAAGGACCGGCCGAGTCCGCTGCCGTGGTGGGCGCGCTTTGTGAAGTACGCGATTCTGGCGGTCTTCGTCATCGCGCTCCCGCTTGCGCTCACGTCGCCGTCGAGCCCGCTTTTCTGCAAGTACATCTGTCCGGCGGGGACCGCGGAGGCGGGCATACCCCTTGTGGGGCATGATAAACTTGTGGGAGAAGGCATCTACCCGGTGGGGCTTCTCTTTGTATGGAAGATCGCGCTCATGCTGGGATTCCTGGCAGGGGCGCTATTGGTGTCGCGCTTCTTCTGCCGGACGACGTGCCCGCTGGGGGCGGCGTGGGGCCTCTTCAACGGGGTAAGCCTCGTAGGCCTGGAAGTAGACACAGGCGAGTGCACGCAGTGTGGATTCTGCAAGGCCGTCTGTCCGATGGATATAGGGATATTCGAGAGTCCGGGGGACGCGGAGTGCATACGATGCCTAAAATGCACACAGTGTCCGCACTCGGCGGTGAAAGTGGTCTTGCGACCGAAGGCGAGTAGCGCAGAGGAGGCCGAAGGCACCGGGTGAGAAGAGTGTGAAGGGTGAGAAGGGTGTGAAGGGTGCGAAAGGGTGGAGACAGAGGCACGGTCCGGTGGCGAGGCCGAGATGTGGCTATAGAGTAGGCTTTGGAGCGCTCCCTCACCCTACCCTCTCCCAGAGGGAGAGGGGATTACAGCGGAGGTTTGATATGAGTCAGGAAGGACAGAAGTCAGCGATACTGGTGGTGGATGATATCGAGGCCAATGCGGAGCTGCTGAGAGCGCATCTGGCGAACCCGGACTGGGAGATCAGGATTGCGCTATCGGGCACGGCGGCCCTCGCGGAGATCGCGAGGGCGGAGCCGGATATTGTGCTACTCGACATAATGATGCCGGACATAAGCGGGTACGAGGTATGCCGCAGGCTGAAGACAGACGAGAGGCTTCGCGACGTGCCGATTATCATGGTCACGGCGCTTACAGAAGTGGAGGACGTGCAGAAGGCGGTCGAGGCCGGGACGGACGATTTCCTGTCAAAGCCGGTGAACCGCGTGGAGCTGGTCACGAGGGTGAAGTCGCTCTTGAAGATGAGGCACTTGAAGAGCCAGTTGGCAGCGACGATGGCGCAGCTGGATGAGCTTGAGGGGAGAGCCAGAGGCGCGGCCGACGGCCGCCGGTGAGAAGAGTGTGAAAAGACAGGCTGAAGACTGAAGGCTGAAGGCTGAAGGAAAACAAGACCGAAGACCGGAGACCGGCAACCGGAGCAAAGTCAAAACCAAAGGCATCGGCGCAGAAAGCGGCGCCGTAAGGTCGATCCGCCGCAGGCGGACCTGTCGTACTCGGTGGGCGACTCGTCGAGTCGCGCCTACAATTCGGGCGCGGCAAGCAGCGCCCCTACGTCTATTGTTGGCGCACGAGCCGCCAGTGCCACACAGACAGGCAATGACAGAGGTGGGAGAGTGAGTGAGCGAGAGGAGTGTCTGGAGATACTTGCGGAGCTCGTGGCGGCGAGGACGGAGAATCCGCCGGGCAATGAGTCCGAGGCGGCGGTAGTAGTTGCGCAATGGTTCGAGAAGTACGGCATTGCGTACCGCACCTATGAGAAGGTTCCCGGGCGGGCCAATATCATTGGCACTGTCGGAAGCGGATCTCCCGTCATACTCGTAGCAAGCCATCTCGACACAGTGCCCGCGGGGAGCGGATGGGACTCGGATCCGTTCACGCTCCGCGTTGAAGGCGGCCGCGCGTATGGCCGCGGCGCGTGCGACAACAAGGCCGCGATGGCGGGAAGCCTCATTGCGGCCAAGCGGCTTGCCGCGCGAGGCGGCGCGCTCAAGGCCACGGTCCTTATCGCGGGCGTCGCGGATGAGGAGAGGGGCAACGAGTTCGGCGCGAGTTACCTCTTTGAGGACGTGGGACTCAAAGCGGATTACGCGATCATACCTGACAGCTCGTCACATATGGGCGAACTCGGCGTTGCCGAGAAAGGCATCGTGTGGGCCGCCATCAAATCCCACGGCAAAGCGGCGCACGGCTCGCGTCCGCATCTCGGGCGCAACGCGATAGTGCAGATGGCGCGGCTTATCGGGATCCTGCAATCAAGCGAGCTACCGTCCCCGCCGCACGAGGGGTTCAGTCCGACGACGATGAACATCGGGAAGATCTCCGGAGGGACTGCGCCGAACGCGGTGCCCGAAGTCTGTGAGGTGGAGATAGATTTCCGAGTGCTTCCCGGCATGGGCGAAGACGACGTGTATTCGTTTATTGACGGGTGCATTGCAAGGGCGGCTGCGACGGACCCGGAAGCGTCGTTTGCCGTGGAGCGGCACACCTGGATGCCCCCGCACGACGTGCCGCTCGATTCGAAGATCGTGCAGGCTGTGCAAGAGGCGTCGAGGCGGGTCTTCGGGCGGGAGATGAAGCTTCTGTATCAGGGCGGCGTGACACTGGCGAAGGAATTCAACCGCGCGGGCATCCCGGCGGTGGCGCTTGGGCCGGGCTCGACGGAAGCGGCGCACACGGCCAACGAGTGGATAGAGATCGATGAGATCATGTCGTTCGCGGAGTTCGTTGTGGCAGCGGTGGACGTGCTGAGGGGCGCGTGATCGACGCGCGGCGACAGGCGGTGTGAAGGGTGTGAAGGGTGAGAAGAGTGTGAAGGGACCCTCACCCTGGCCCTCTCCCAGAGGGAGAGGGGATATGATCGGCGCAGAAGGCAGCGCCGTATGGTGGTACATCTACGGCGGGTCTGCGACGAGTGTCCGCCCGATCAATGCCAGAAAGACAGTCCGGCGGCGACACTGAATTCCGCATACAAAGCTCGGCTTGGAGCGTTCCCTCACCCTGGCCCTCTCCCAGAGGGAGAGGGGACATGATCGGCGCAGAAGGCAGCGCCGTAGGGTGAACAGGCAGGAATGCCTGTTCTATTGCTGGGCGCCCAGTCGTGCGCGCCTACGAGTGTCGAGATATCTTCTGCGGCGGGTCAGTGCGCCCAGTAGGTGACGAGGAAGCAGGCGATTGCCGAGATGGCGGCGGCGCAGGGGATAGTGAGGATCCAGGCCCAGACGATTCTGCCGGCGAGACCCCATTTTACGGCGCTGAGGCGCCTTATCGAGCCGACCCCGGCTATGGCGCCGGTGATGGTGTGGGTGGTGCTGACGGGGATGCCGAAAAAGGACGCGACGTAGAGGCTGATCGCGGCGCCGCTTTCGGCGCAGAAGCCGTCAACGGGACGCAGCTTGCACACCTTCTGGCCCATGGTCTTGACGATTCGCCAGCCGCCGGACATGACTCCGAGAGCGATAGCCAACTGGCAGGCGATGATGACCCAGATGGGGATGTAGAACTTGTCGCCGAGCAGCCCCGCGCTGAAGAGCAGGCTCGCGATGATTCCCATTGTCTTCTGCGCGTCATTGGCTCCGTGGCCCATGCTGTAGAGGGCGGCGGAGACGAGCTGTCCCTTCCTGAAGATGTGGTCCACCTTGAGAGGGGCGCTCCTGCCGAAGATGCCGTATACTATCCTGCCCAGACCCATGCCGAGGATCATTCCCGCGACCGGCGCGATTACAATGAAGGAGACAGTCTTGGCGATGCCGCTCAAGACGAGGGAGCCGGGGCCGGCCTTGGTGAGCGCGGCGCCAATGAGGCCGCCGATAAGCGCATGTGAAGAACTCGTCGGAAGGCCGAGATACCATGTGATGACGTTCCACGAGCAGGCGGCGGCGAGCGCGGCAAAGATGATCCGGTTGTCGATGACGGCGAGATCGACGATACCTTTGCCCATTGTGTCGGCGACGGTGAGTTTCAGGAAGAACCAGAAGAAGATAATAACGATGAAGTCGAAGAATGCCGCGTAGACGACGGCGCGTTTCGGCGAGAGGACGCGCGTGGAGACGACCGTAGCTATGGCGTTGGCGGAGTCGTGGAAGCCATTGAGGAAATCGAAGAGCAAGGCCAGCGCTATGAGCGCGACAATAGCGAGCGTCATCGGGTCATGCCTGCTTCATGACAATTGACCGGATTATGTGGGCTACATCCTCGCACTGGTCGAGGACTTTCTCCGCGTCCTGATATATCTCCTTCCACTTGATGACGGCGATAGCGTCCTTCTCGGTATCAAAGAGGCGACCGAGAGCGTTGTCGCGCAGGACGTCGCTGACATTTTCCAGGCGATTAACCTCGACGCAGGCTTTTTCTATCGAAAGATGGTCATTTTTCAAGTTGCGTATGCCGCTGACCGCCTTGGAGAGGGCGGCGACGGCATCTTCTATCACTTTGGCGAACTCAACGAGATCTTTGTTGGGGCTCGTGAGCTTGTAGACGCCCATGCGATTGACAATAGTGTCAATCTGGTCGATGACGTCATCGAGCTCGTTGGCCAGGGCGTGAATATCCTCGCGGTCGAAGGGGGTGATGAAGGTCTTGTCGAGCTGCTCGAGAATGGCGTGGGCTGCTTCGTCTCCGGCATGCTCAAGGGCGCGAATGGCGGCTACGTGGGAGTCTTTGAGGCCGTTTGCGGCCATGTCCTTGAAGACCTTGCCGCAGTCAACAGCTACCCCGGCCTGCTTCTCGAAGAGGCCGTAGAAATCAAAATCCCGCGGGAAAAGCTTCGACAGGAATTGGAAAGCCATCGCTATCTCCTTGACTGCACAGGCTTTAGAGAGGGTCCTGTCGACAATGCCGATGGAATCCGCCGCCAGTCGTCGCTAAGAGCCCCCTCTCAGACTAACTCAGGAAAAGACGTTCTACTCACAGGGGGAGGCTGTGTCAACCAATAACCGCAGCCAAGGGCCGCGGGGTGCGAAAGGTGTGAAAGGTGCGAAAAGTGCGAAAGGGGGAGATGGTGTGGTCCGGCGGCGAGGCCCGGATGTGCTCACAGAGTGCACTCTGGAGCGCTCCCTCACCCTGGCCCTCTCCCAGAGGGAGAGGGGATGGACGCGGGGTGCGGGAAGTGGGAAAAGTGGGAAAGGTGGGAAAAGTGGGAAGGGTGCAAGGCGATCAGACCGGCGCAGGAAGCAGCGGCGTAAGGTCGATCCGCCGATGGCGGATCGTTCCAGCGGGCGACTCACGGAGAGAGCCCCCACGATAATGGCGGAGTCTCCTGCTGCGCGAGAGTCAGTGCGCCCAATGGCTGACGAGGAAGTAGGCGAGGGCGGAGATGATGGCGCTGCAGGGGATGGTGAGGATCCAGGCCCAGACGATTCTGCCGGCGACACCCCACTTGACGGCGCTTGCGCGTCGCAGGGAACCAACGCCTACGATGGAGCCGGTGATGGTGTGGGTGGTGCTTACGGGGATGCCGAGCCAGGAGGAGACAAAGAGGCTGACGGCGGCTCCCGATTCGGCGCAGAAACCGTCAACGGGTTTGAGCTTGGCGACCTTCTGGCCCATCGTTTTGACGATCCTCCAGCCTCCGAGCATCGTGCCGAGGGCAATGGCACTATAGCAGGCAACGACGACCCACTTGGGGATGTAGAACTCCTTACCCAGGAGACCGGCGCTGAAAAGAAGGCTTGCGATGATCCCCATCGTCTTCTGGGCGTCGTTTCCACCGTGACCGAGGCTGTAGAGTGCGGCGGAAACAAGCTGCCCCTTTCTGAAAACGTGGTCCACCTTGAGGGGCGAGCTTCGCGCAAAGAGCCGGAAGACGACGGCGCCGATGCCAAGGCCGAGGATAAGGCCGGCCAGAGGCGAGACGACTATGAAGGCGACGGTCTTGCTGATGCCGCTCCATACGAGGGAAGAGGGGCCGGCCTTGGTAAGCGCGGCGCCGATCATGCCGCCGATGAGGGCGTGGGAAGAGCTTGTCGGCAGGCCGAGGTACCAGGTGATTAAGTTCCAACTGCAGGCGCCCATGAGCGTTCCGAATATGACGCTGCTGTCGACGATGGCGATGTCGATCGTGCCTTTGCCGATAGTATTGGCAACGTGATGGCGGAAGATGAGGAATGCGAGGAAGTTGAAGAAGGCCGCCCAGATGACGGCGCGGCGCGGGGAAAGAACCCTCGTGGACACCACCGTGGCGATGGAGTTGGCGGAATCATGGAAGCCGTTAAGGAAGTCGAACGCGAGCGCCAGGACTATGAGAGCGATTATGGTGAGGGTCATGGGGCTACGCCTGCTTCAGTACGATTGAGCGGAGTATGTGAGCGACGTCTTCACATTGGTCGAGGACCTTTTCGGCGTCCTGAAAGATCTCCTTCCACTTGATGACCGCGATGGCATCCTTCTCGGTTTCAAAGAGGTCGGCCAGAACGGTGTCACGCAGGACGTCGCTGACGTTTTCGAGGCGATTCACTTCCACGCATGCCTCTTCGACCGAGACATGGCCATTCTTAAGGTTGCGCATCCCGTTAACCGCCTTGGCGAGGGCCGAGACGGCCTCCTCGGTCACGTTGGCGAATTCGAGAAGGCTCTTGCTGGCGGCGGTGAGCTTGTAGACGCGCATGCGGTTGACTATTGTGTCGATCTGGTCTATAACGTCATCGAGCTCATTGGCAAGCGCGTGGATATCCTCGCGGTCGAAAGGGGTGATGAAGGTTTTGTCGAGTTGCTCCAGAATGGCGTGGGCGGCTTCGTCGCCAGCGTGCTCAAGGGCCCGAATGGCGGCTACGTGAGAGTCGTTGAGGCCGTCTGTGGCCACGTCCTTGAGGACCCCGGCTGAATCGACGGCCACTGTGGCCTGTTTCTCGAAAAGCTCGCAGAAATCGAAGTCCTGAGGGAAGAGCCTGGAGAAGAACCGGAACGCCATAAGAGTCTCCCTGATCTACCGAGTTCTCAGAGGGCCGAGGCGGAAGAAGCTTCCCGCCGACTGTGAAATGGATTCCCTCGCGTACTGAAGCAGCAAGACAAGTTCTACCCGGCCGAAGGTGCCATGTCAACGGCGGGAGTGTTAGGATTGTGTTAGAAATGATCCGCCGGGGACACGGGGCGGCGAACGGCGGTCTTGGGGGGCAAAAACACGATAAGTAGCGATTTTTTGCTTGCGTATAGGCTATGGGTTGTGTTACCCTACGGGAGGTAAGCGTATATTTCGCAGGGGCCGCGGGTGGGCGGCTTCAGGGCGCCGTGGGGAAAAGGGAGGGCATATGGCGTCGCGCCACGGTCGGATTGCGATGCAACTGACGCAGTGGGTGGGGGGGACGATTATTGTTCTGATGTTCATTTTCGTCCTCGCCGACTATTGGATTCAGCACAGATACTTCACTCAAAGCATGGAGACCACGACGCGCCAGCGTGTGGAGGGGCTCAAGAGCCTTCTCCAGAGCGGGCAGACGCTTGACCAAGTCACAGAGCAGCTTGCCACAGCCGACAACGTCGCGGAATACATGGAAGCCCAGGACACGTCGATAGCCATTTTCGACGTGGCGGGCAACGTCCAGTTCCAGAGCGCGTCCGCGCTTCCAAACGATCCTTCAGAGATGGAGAAACTCTCGCAGCCTCCGTCCCAAGCGGTGGATATCCGCCACCTGAAGATCGGCGGAATCCCGATAGTGGCGGCGGTGACGGCGTTTGAGACGAAGGAGGAGACGCCGTCCAAGGGATTCGTGGCGTACATCCAAAGCGCGGCCGAGAGCCAGCAGATGGGGCTCGTGCTGTGGGGATGGCGGTCGGCGATTATCCTCGTGATGATCCTGGGGGTGATGCTCGCCGTAAGGATCCCGGTAAAGCGTTTCGTGGTAGCGCCGATAGACGGGCTGTTTCTTGCGGCGTACGCGGTGAGCCGGGACGATTACCAGCGCGTGCCGGCGTGCCCGGTGGATAACGAATTCACGGAGCTGTACGAGATGTTCAGCCGGATGATGGGGCATCTTTCCGATACACGCACACACGAGGGGCAGCCGCCGGAGGAGCAACAGGAGTTCCCCGAAGCGCCGTTCGACGAGTTGGCCGGCAAACAGACGGACGAGCCCGTCGACAAGCAGGCGGGGGGATAATGCGGCCTGCGGCCACGCGGTGAGAAGGTGGGACAGTGGGAACGTGGGAAGGTGCAGGGCAGAGCACCTGCGGATGAGCGCGTGCCATATCTGAAGCGGTTCACTTCCGGTTTTTCGTTGAAGGATTCCACGGCGGAGATAGACTCTTAGCGGCGCTGTCTGGCGCGCGAGCACGTGGGGCATGGAGGTGACGAGGGTTGAGCGAGAAGCGCTACAGGACGATTGCGGATCGGACGACGCTGGCGGAGTTTCTGGACAACGCGGCGGCGGCGCAGCCGGTGCCGGGCGGCGGAGGCGTGGCGGCGCTGTCGGGGGCGCTTGCGACGTCGATGATCGAGATGGCGCTCAACTTCACGACGGGCAGGAAGAAGTTTGCGGCAGTTGAGGGCCGGGCGAGAGAGATAGCGGTGGAAATCGCGGCGTGCAGGCGGCGGTTAGTAGAGCTCGTGACCGCGGACGGCGACGCGTATGACGGAGTTGCCGCGGCCATGCGCATGCCGAAGGAAAGCGACCAGGAGAGAGAGGTGCGGCGCAAGGCGCTCAATGCGGCGCTTGCGACGGCGCTCGAGCCGCCTCTGGAGATGGTGCGCGTCATGGCGAGAGCGGCGGCGTTTGTCAGCGAGACGGCGAGGATAGCCAATCCCAACCTTGCCGGCGATGTGGGGGTGGCGGCGACGATACTTCCGGCGGCGGCGAGGGCGGCGGCGCTCAATGTCTGGGCCAACTTTTCGGCGCTCGACGCCGCGGCCGGCGCGAGGATTGGAGCGGAAGTCGCCGGGCTCGTTGCCAGCATCGAGCGCTCGTGCGGCGAGGCGTACAGGGAGATCGAATGTCAGATTCGCCCCAGCCAGGGTCCAGACCTTACATTAGCGTGACGTTCGACTGCTGCGGCGTCTACCAGCGCATCTACATCAACAAGGCCGCAACGGCGTACGTGGGCTGGTGCCCCAGGTGCGCGCGCAAGGTGGAAATCAAGATCGGGGCGGGCGGGACGGATTCGAGGTTTTTCAGGGCATCGTAGGAGATAGAAGTGGAGTGGACGGTTCAGGCTTCGGGGAACGCATGCGCGACGTGCGGAAGGCCGTTCGGGGAGCGCGAGGAGTATTGGAGCGCGCTGTATAGCGAAGGCGCGCTGTTCGCGCGCAAGGACTATTGCGGAGCATGCTGGACGGGGAACCTCGAAGGGGTTTTCTCGCACTGGCGGACGCGGTCCAAGAAGAAGCCGGCTCCGCCGAAGCGCTTCGTGGACGACGCGGTGCTCCTCGACTTTTTCGAGAGGCTATGCGAGTCGGAGGATCCGTCGCGCGCGAAGCTGCGGTTCATCATGGCGGTGTTGCTTCTGCGCAAGCGGCTCTTGAAGGAGAGGGACAGGCACAGGGACGAGCATGGGCTCGTATGGAAGGTGGAGGCGCCGCGGCTGGGGAAGACCTTCGACGTGCGCGACCAGGGGCTTTCGCAGGCGGAGGTCGCGGACGTGCTCGTTCAGATAGGGCAGGTGCTCAACGTGGAACTGAGCGGCGACAGCGCCGGCGTCGCGAAGGATGCAAGTACGCAGGGCGCGGCCCAGGAACCGCAGGCGTAGCCGAGCTTCGCGGCAGAGGTCACCGAAAGCCGGGAGTCGACTTGCAGAACAAACAAGGGCGGACAGAGACGTCCGCCCCTACTGTTTTGCAGGCGGGGCGTTGTTGTCGAGGGACAGGCCCTGGCTCGGCTGCTGTGACTGGCGAGAAAACGCAGGGGGCGCAGGCGCATCGGGCCTTGTGACCGTGACCTTGGCTTGCTTGTGAGAGTCGTTGAGCCAGTCGCTGTAGAGCACGTCTTTGAGCGTCTGGCGTTTCCGCGCTATGAGAAGCTCCATCACCTTGGGCGGGAGCACAAGCCTCAACCGCCAGAACGCTTCAGGGACGACGTTGAGCTTGTGCGAGGCCAGCGCTTCGTCCATAAGCTTTTCATCGACAAGCATCTGGATCGCGGCCTGCCTCTCCTCGTTGGTGGTCTCGCGCGCGTTGGCGGCCGTGAGCGCCACCGAGTGCCCCTGGGAAAGGATGGCGTCGTTGGCGAGCTGCACTTCGCGCTCGTAAATCGGCGCGCCGTCCACCTCGGCCACGACGGGGCCCGGCTCGGCCTTCTGGCTGCTGATCATGTCGAGGAATGCAGGCCACGTCGGCAATATGAGCGACCTGTCCCGTATGAAGGTGTCGTAGAATGCCGTGAAATCGGTGTTAGTCAGCGCGACAAGAGTTCCGAGCACGTCGGCGGGCGCGGCCCAGTTGTGGCCCTTCTTGTAGAGGGCCTTGAGAAAGGCAACGACGTTGGCGCTGTTGTTGGTGCTGTTTCTGATCTCGAAATCGAGACGCATGAGGAGTATTGGCGCCTTGTAGTTGCGGAGGAACGCCTTCGCGTCGTCGGACGCGCTGTCCTGCTTTGTAAAGGGGATGTCGAGTTGGGAAACGTCGCGACTCGCTTCATCGGCGTAAGTGGCGTAAAGCTGGCCGTAGAAGAAGTTTTCATCCATCTTCTCCGATTTAACGGCGGCGATGCCCTCGGCATAGGTGAGGACGGCCGGGTAAAGCCACAGGTCATCGCCCTTGAGGTTAACGCCGTAAGGGGCGTCGGCGAAATAGCCCGACATGACAAACCGGCCGAAGAGCTCCACGCAGCGCGTTACGACGTCGGGGTCAAACGTGCCGGCAAGCGTCAGTGCCTGGCCGTCAGCCCATGCTCCGGCGACGGTCGGCATGCCGTCGGGGGCAGGCGGCAGACAGACAACATCGTAGGAACGGCCGGTCTCGAAGACAAGGGAGTTGTAGATCTCGGTGTAGACGTTGGCAAGCATGGCCGCGAGCGCGTCGGCGTCGGGCTTGGGGTAGGACAGGAGAGTGTGGACAACGAGCGTGTTGGTACCGACCGCCTTCTTCGTATCCGTGAACGCGCCGAAGCAGATGAGACTGCGTGCAAGTTGCTGGCTAATGGGTGCGAAAGAGGAGTCCGGGTGCCAGGCGCCTTGAGACTCCTTCCAGGAGAGTATGCTCTGCCATGAGGGGGGCACGGCAAACTTGAAGGCAACGTCCTTTATGGTCTGCTCGTCGCCGGGGGCGAGGAAGATGAACGAGCCGTCGAGGGCGGCATAGTCGCTCGTGATGAGGCCGAGATGGCCGTAGCGGCCGAGTTCACCGGGCTTTATGGTGTAGGTGATGGCAACGCTGCGCGCGCCATCGGTCGTGATATACCAGCCGCCGCTAATCGGCGCGATCTCGTAGGGCTTGTCGGGGGCTGACGGGTTGAATGCCTTCACGGCATCAAACCAGCCGGGACCCGCGTCGGACGACCTGAGCAGCCTGAACCCCTTGGACTCCAGGGCGGAAATCGTCATTTCGACGCGCCCCACGCCGGACTCGGGATGGTCAATGGTCAGTTGGTACTCAAGCGTGACGTTCTCGGCGTGAGCAGCATTGGCCGCTAACGCGAGGGCAGCGCAAAACACCGCGACGATCAAGGCCGGTCTCATATTGGAAGCTCCTGTCTCGGGTTCGGGTGGATGGAACCGTTCCTGAATTCTACGCATATACGCGACAAAACCAAGAGAATTGACCACGCGACGGCGCTGTGCGTGAACAGAGACTGTGGCAAGCAGGGTGACGTTGAGGCGAGGGTGGGGGCGCTAATTTCCCGCATAGATTTCTAATTTTCCTGTTGACAATGCCTGATTAGCACGATAAAAAGTCTAAACAGTCATCCGGCCCTGAACCTGTGACTATGAGGGGGTGTGTCATGGTTCGGGACCGGCTGCTTTTCGCGGTCTGTTTCT
>Ga0315282_10004664_pt1 | contig 23780 bp, 23 predicted proteins | sample YL17G07_20_MG_FD_203693 | JGI IMG/M metagenome (GOLD analysis project Ga0315282, IMG submission 203693) | Sediment microbial communities from Yellowstone Lake, YNP, Wyoming, USA - YL17G07_20 | ecosystem: Environmental > Aquatic > Freshwater > Lake > Sediment | place: USA: Wyoming | collected... | reverse complement strand
ACGCCGAGTGTTCTTGCGCCCCTGTACGAGCATCGTGTCTTTCTTGAGGACAATGGTAGCGGCGAGTTTCCTTTGACTTTTTCGTTTTCTAACGTGTCCTTTTCTGAAAATCAATCGACTGTTGGGAGTGTCACGATAAACGGTGTTCAGTCCATTGTCGACGAGTCTGTTTCATGGGATAAGGTGAACAGCGGTTATTATTATGAGCTCTTCATGGAACTTTGGATTTACAATTCGACATCAAACGGGTTCAGTTATCATAATCGTTTCGTCAGCCTTAGGCTTAACATGACAGCTTCTGTTTGATGTGCGGTTTATTGTTCTAGACGTTTGCTCTATCATGGTTTAAATTCGGCGAAGTTAATAGTGGGTCTAACTGAAAGGAGAAAGGCTTCGTGGATTACTCTCGTGTCTTAGTGCTGATCGCTGCCATGAATGAAGAGGAAGGTATAGGACCGACCTTGTTGGAGTTGAAGAAGACGTTGGATAAGCCTGCCCTTCTGGTCGTGGATGGCAAGAGCAAAGATAGGACAGCGGAGATTGCGAGAGCATTGGGAGCCGAAGTATTAATTCAGAGGGGAAGAGGAAAAGGAGATGCCATCGGACAAGCCATTATGCACGTGAAAGGCGGTGTTAAGTATGTGGTTTTTATCGATGCTGACTTCACTTATCCTTCAGGATATTTGCCTGAGATGATCAGGATTTTGGAAGAGAATCCACGTGTAGGTATGGTATGCGGGAACCGCTTTAAGGATGAACTGAATCTGGGAAGGCTACATGATATACTCTATTTTGGGAATAGGCTGATTGCTTTCGCGCATAACTTGTTGAATGGAGTGGAGCTGAAGGACCCGTTGACTGGTTTGAGAGTTGTGCGTTGGGAGATACTGAGAGGTTGGAAGCCCAAGTCTAGAGGTTTTGACATTGAGGTTGAACTCAATCATCAGGTCGAAAGGAAAGGTTACGACATTATGGAAATACCCATGGAATATCGGCCTAGACTTGGAGAGAAAAAGCTTAGACTTAGGCATGGTTTGACTATTCTGAGGAGAATAGCGGCCGAATCTCTAGGTTAATTTCTTATCCGAATAGAGCTTTCAGAGTGTTTTGGAGTAGAATAAAAGGTTAGCTAGCGCGCGCATAGTGATGCTTTTACATGCACTGACACAATGACGGATAGAATTTATAGGAGAAAGCTGGGGAGATCTGATTGGAAAAAATATTAGTTACAGGAGGCGGCGGGTTTGTTGGCGGGCATCTTGCTCGCAACCTTTACCTGCAAGGAAATTACGTTAGAGTAGTCGACGTAAAATTCGACGAATATATACGGGAACAGTATTTTAGTGAAAAGCTGAAAATGGACTTACGCGTCTGGGAAAACTGTCTTACAGCTACCAAAGGTGTGGACAAAGTCTACAATCTCGCGGCCAACATGGGTGGAATAGGATTCATTACGGAAGTAGGTGCCGAAGTAATGCACGACAACGTCCTAATCAACACACACATGCTCGAAGCCTCTAGACAAAACAACGTGAAACGCTTCCTGTTCAGTTCATCCGCTTGTGTCTATCCAACGTTTAAACAAACTGATCCCAATTTAAAAGGATTAAAAGAAGAGGATGCTTATCCTGCAGACCCAGATAATTTCTACGGGTGGGAAAAACTTTACACCGAAAAAATGTGCGAGGCCTATCAGCGTGATTATAAGATGGACATCCGTGTTTTGCGCTATCATAATATATACGGTCCTGAGGGAACATATAAAGGCGGAAGAGAAAAATCACCCGCCGCCCTCTGCCGAAAAGTAGCTGAAGCTTCAAACCCCGGAACGATCACAATCTGGGGAGACGGCAAACAAACACGATCATACTGCTATATAGACGACGCCGTAAAAGGCACTATGACGCTCATGGAATCAAATTGCAACAAACCATTAAACATTGGATCCGACAGGCTTGTCACGATCGATGAACTCGCTGACATGATAGTCAAAATTTCCGGCAAAACTATAGTGAAGAAATATGACCTCAAAGCACCGCAAGGCGTTAGAGGAAGAAACGCTGACCTTGCCTTGGTGAAAAAGACATTACATTGGGAGCCAAAAGTCAGTCTGGAAGAAGGTCTGGGCAAAACTTACGAATGGATAAAAAGACAACTTGAAGCTTCAAAAACAAAACAAAAATTGGTCTAGTTGACCTTACGACTTTGCAAACTCAGGACACGATATAAATCATTTGAAAATAACTGTATGCTTTGGATCGGGGTAAGTCTTTGTTAACAAATATTTTCTCACTTTTAGCCTGGGTTTCTTTTTCAATTGTTTTCCTTTTTTATGGTTGTTATTTCATTGTTTTGATTTACTTTTACAGGAGAAATTCCCCAAGTAAAAAAACTGAAGCGGATGTTAATCCATTTGTTTCTATTATTGTGCCAGTGCATAACGAGGAGAAAGTGATTGTTCAGAAGATGCAGAATATTGAGGAACTAGAATATCCAAATGATAGAATTGAAGTAATCTTTGTGGATGGACAATCAACAGATAGAACTCCTCAACTAATAACAGATCAAGCTTTAAGATGTCGGAAATCTATTAGGCTAATCAAGCAAGAACGCAGAGATGGTTATACTAACGCTGTAATTAGAGGTATATTAGACTCTCAAGGTGAAATTGTTGTTGCAATGGACGCGGCGTCTTATCATTATCCTGATGCATTGAAACGACTTGTTGGACACTTCGCAGAATCTGAAATTGGAGCCGTAACTGGAAAAGAAATAGTCTTAGGCGATAGCAAACAATTAGGTCCTCAGCTAGAAAAGTCATATCGATATCTCTATGATTTTATGAGAAAAGCAGAAACAAAAATGGATTTGACAGCTGACTCAAAGGGAGAAATCTTGGCGGTTAGAAGGGAAATTTGTGTTAGTCTAATACCTCGTTTAAGGCTCTCAGTTAATGCATCCTTTGATTCTTGTGTGCCTTATCAAGCAAAACTGATGGGTTACAGGACAATTTATGACGACCTTGCAAGGTATTATGAACATGCTCCAGCTTCTTTCAATGACCGAATGAAAGTGCAGATACGTAGAGCAACCGTTCTTATTGCACCTTTGTTTATGTTCAAGAATATGATTTTGAACAAGAAATTTGGTTTGTTTGGTATGTTAATAATGCCAGTTCATTTCATAATAGATTGTCTATTGCCTGGGCTTTTCATGTTTGGAATTGCTAGTCTTGTTATAGCAACTGTGTTAAATCCGATTGGTGTCATAATCATTTGGGGGGCGGCTGCAGTGGCAATAGTGGCAAGCAGAAAGAGTCGGTCGATTCTGCTGTCATTTATTCAATCACAATTTGCTCTTTTTGTAGCTCTTTTTAGACTAGCAGGAAGACGAAAGAGCTTGTTTATCGAAAGCGTTCAATCTACACGGGTTCAAAAGTAGTGGGTGTACAGGCGTTTAAGAGCGCACCCCCGAAACCGTGTCTCGGAGACTATTGGACTGCGGCGAGATAGTTCAGGTTTCTCAAAAACAGGTGTGAAATCGTGCGTGATTCATAACAACCACTTTCGTTCGCCTAATTTTAGTGTACACATTTAACGTTTCATATTTTTCAATCTTAGGACCGCGCTTTTAACTCTGAAGTTTTTGTACACTATGCAATTTTCACGTTACTCATTTCTGGTGATAAACTTTGAAGATACTTCAAATTACTAAATACTACTATCCCAGTGTAAGCTTTGGTGGTCCAGTTCAGGTCACGTATAACCTTTCAAAAAACATGGTGAGACGAGGCCATGAAGTAACAGTTTTTGCAACTGATGCATATGATATTGGATCGCGTCTAAATTTGAAAGACCGTTTTCGAATAATAGACGGAGCAAAGGTTTACTTCTTTCACAACTTTATAAGGAATCATGGCTTTTTCATAAGTCCCGGGATAATAGACGCTTTGTCGAAAACCTCCGGCGATTTCGACATTGTCCATCTGCATGAGTATCGAACGTTTCAGAATCTCGCCTTCCACTTTTTTACTAAAGTGCGTGCGCCTTACGTCTTGTCGCCTCATGGTGAACTTGAATTCATAGAAGAAACTTTGGATGTCTTTGCTCTGAGGCGTCTTTTCGAAAATGCTTTTGGCAAAAAATTATTGCTAAACGCGAGCGCAGTAATTGCACTAAGTGAATTTGAGAAGGCTCAACTGATTAAGATGGGCGTTCAAGAAGAAAAAATTGAGATAGTACCTAACGGGATCAATCTGTCAGACTACACCGATTTGCCAGCTAAGACTTCGTTTAAGAAGAATTTTAACATAGACCCGAGAAAACTAATAATACTATACCTTGGGCGAATCGCTGCTTCAAAAGGAATCGACTTGCTTTTGAAAGCATTTGCAGAATTAGTCAAGAAGTCAAAAGTGGATGATTGCTTGCTTGTAATAGCTGGAACTGATGATGGTTATCTGAATGAAGCCAAATCTTTGGTTAGTCATTTGGGAATATCTGGCTTGGTCTTGTTTACTGGAATGCTTTCTGAGAAGGATAAGGTAAGTGCTTATGTAGATTCAGCAGTCTGCACTTATCTTGGTCAGTTTGAGGCATTCGGGATTGTAACGTTGGAAGCTGCAGTATGTGGGACCCCCGTTATCGTATCGAAGGGAACACCCATGGCTAATATTGTCGATGCCGGCAAATTTGGTCTCCAGGTCAAATACGGCGACATTAATGAGCTCGTTGATGCCATGCGAACCATTCTCAGCGATGCTAGACTTGCCGAGGAAATGGGTCGAAACGGGCGAAGATACGTTAAAGATAACCTCAGTTGGAGTGTAATATCCGCTCGAATAGAGGCGATTTACTCCAAAATCTTACAGTAGAATAAGATCCTTGATATTATGATGATTTTCTTGTCATAATGCGTGGCACCCGCGATGCACATCTGAGTAATTTGACACAGAAGGTTGAGAGAAGCGCTCTGTAACAAGAAACTTGACCATAGTCTTTGTGGATAGCGTTTATGTTTAATCTCGAATGCCATTATTTGAAAAAATCTCCAGCAAGTATAATGTAGATTTCTTTTTCGGATGTTTTGACCCATCATTATTACGAGTTAGTCAAAGTTTCAGTTTTAGTCGAACATAGCTGCCTTGTGTAAGCGTATCCGCGGGTATGTCACATCTTGGAAAGATTATCTTTCAACCGCTCTTGATTCGCAGCAAGCTTAGAACTATTAAACTTGCCTGGCATGCTACGAAGTTTAAAGTAACAAAAATTAATAAGGAGAAAAAAAATTGAAAAAAGTATGTGTAATAGGCTTAGGTCAAATAGGTTTAGCGACAGCTAAATACGTGTCAAATCAAGGTCTTGAGGTCTGGGGTTATGATATTAGCGATAGCGTCGTCGAAAAAGCCAAGACTCAAGGAATTTTGAATGCACGTTCAAAATGGGACGCTATCCCTAACGTCGACATCTACATAGTATGCGTATCAACTTTTTGGGAAAACGATTCAGCAAATTTGAATCCAGTATTTGACTGTTGCAAAAATGTATCTCAAAAAGCTAGCGCGTCCACGCTTGTGTCCATAGAGAGCACCATAGTTCCGGGCACATCCAAAAAAATCTTCACAGATATCTTTAACGGCAAAATCAACCTCGTCCATGTTCCACACAGGTACTGGGGAGATGAGCCAGAGAAACATGGCGTGAACCAGTTGAGAGTAATTGGGGCAATGAACCCAGAAAGCCTTACGGTTGGCTTAAACTTTTATCAAGATTTGCTTGGCATTCCGATGCACACTGTTTCAGCAATTGAAGTTGCGGAAATGTGCAAAATCACCGAAAACTCACACCGCTACCTACAAATCGCTTTCGCCGAAGAACTCAAAATGATATGCGCAGAAATCGGACTCAACTTTAAAGATTTGCGAAAAGCGTGCAACACCAAGTGGAACGTCGACATACCTGAAGCAAGAGAAGGCATAGGCAGACACTGCCTCCCCAAAGACATCAAATACGTAGCATCCATAGCCCCAAAAAGCAGCACACTACTAGAAAGCGCCATGACGATCGATAAAAAATACAGAGAATGGTTAACCAAGCTGCAGTGAGCGAAATATTCACTTGTGTCTGCTTTGAACATCCAAAATACTGAAACTGCCCATTTTATTAGGAAGCTTTCTGTGCATAATGTTTTGCGCGCGTTCAAAAGAGAAACTACTTGATAAATATCTGAAAGAAAGACTCGCTACAAACGCCGGAAAAAGCAGTGAAAATCGCATCAACAATGAGTCCTTGAAGAAGATTGAACAAAAGTGCTATTAGAAAACGTATGTCAAGGTAAAATTAAGATGACCAAATTTTTGTGTTGGCGTGCTTCGGCGACGTGTTATGTACATCCATTTATGGTTGGCAGTGTTTTAGCTACGCCTTTGATGAAGGTTGAAGAATATTGAGCACAGTCACTAGGTTTCTTAGAAAAACGTACTATTGGAGTAAATTGGAAAAGCTTCCTATTGATGAGCCGATTTTTGTTTTAACTATGGATATTGATTCAACGTCGTTAAGTGACGAGAAGATGGAGTTGATACAGACAAGCCTTAAAATAGCAAAAGAGTATGGGGTTCCTTGTTGGATTTTTGTGACGCCTGACCCTGTTGATGGTCTTGAGAGACTTTGTGATAAAGTTAAGAAGTGGGGTGGTGAGGTAATTATAGGTTGTCACGGACTTAAGCATACGTCTTTTTCAGAAATTAGTTATGAAGAACAGTTTAGTCAACTTGCAGCTTCTATGGAAATTTTCAAAAAAATAGGCATAGATGTTTTTGCTGTACGGACTCCTTGGTTGAGTTCCAATAGGCACACCAATCAAGTGGTTTCTGATCTTGGTTTTAGACTCGATTTCTCCACAGGATTTGGTTTTCCAGCCAAGTTCTTTTCATTCTACTTGCGGCCCAAGAAGTTGAAGGAGACGATATTTGTTCCTTTGACTACACCTCCAGATGTAAATTTCCGTAACAGAAAAAACTCGCGACGAGAGATGTCTTCTACATGGATTTCATATTTTAACTCAATATATGAAAAATGTGGAGTTCTGTCTTATCTAATTCATCCTGCAGCATTTCACGACCCTTTCGCTCTTGAATCATTGCTGAAACATGTTTCCCAACAAAAAATCAATTTCATGAAAAAAGATTGGAAAACTGCAATTGGAGAAAAGAACATCTAAGGGGTTAGAAAAGCCTCTGCTGTCTTCCCCAGAGCATCCTCGATAAAACCACACATTTTGAAGTAGGCAATTATTATTGGTTTTGAAGCAACTGTCCGCTGAAGACGAAGATATTTGGTGTGTGTTCTGTGGGAAGGCATTTTAACATTCACATCCTTACCTCCTTGATGCTCGTACTAGCAACCGATTTTTGACAGAAAAAGTTAGCAACCGTCAATTTTACAGCTCCTGAATAAAGAAAAACTAAATAACAACCTCACGCAGGTGCTATGTCAAAAGAGACAACAAAGGCAAAGGAAACAGAGGTAAATTGATTACGAAAACTATAGACGGCATGCTCACGCTTGAAGAGTACAGAGCTCTGAAGTGTCGGGAGTTACTCACACGAGAATTGAAATTGAAACCCGAAAGCACGTTGCTTGAAATCGGATTCAAACATGGTCGAGAATCGTTATGGTTTGCTTCTCGCTCTTTTAACATTGTTGCGGTAGAAATCGTTGGAAAACATTGCAAGGGCATCAAAGAAAACTTCAAAAGAGTAGGACTTGGGAAAAACACTGCGACCGTGGTCCAGGCAGATGGTCAGTATCTTCCATTCAGAGAGAATTCGTTTGATTTGGTGTACTGTGAAGAAGTTCTGCACCACGTGCCGAGCGTTCGCAAAATCACCACCGAGATGTATAGGGTTACAAAAAGAAATGGTTCCGCCAAGGCAATCGACGAACCTACCAAATTAAACCCTCTTCGGGGCCTTGCCAAATTCTTTGAACAAGTGTTACACTTCAAAACATATAGCTTGTCGATGGGAACAGAATATCTGGAAACGACTTTTTGCAGCTGGCAGTTAAGAGGATATTTCGAGCAAGCAGGTTTTGATCGGGCTAATAGTGGCTCTATTTGGTTACCGTATAGCACCAAAAGCAAGGTCTATTTCAGGATGTGGTTGCTGCTTGAGAAGTTGTTAGAAAGAACCTTTATACCCTGCATATTTGGGCAACTGTTTGTTATTGGTAAAAAGTGACCTCTGAATCCCTTATTAGGTATAGTTGAAACACTGCCAACTGCCATATGGAGCTGTATGTAATCTGTCACCAAAGCAAGCTCGCGCGCGCTTAACTTAACAATATCTGAGTAAAAGAATATTCATATCCACTACCACTAACTTAACAGTACCCTGATAGCCCATCCATGGAGATCGATTAAAGGATGAAGATTGCCCAAGTCACTTCTTTATTTTGGCCCAAGAAGTATAGATCATATGAACTTGTTATTTGTCGAGAGCTAGCAAAGCGTGGCCATGAAGTAACAGTACTTACAGCCGATGAACCGAGCCGAGAGTATTATATGCTCGCGGATGATGCCCCTAAGGAGGAACTGTATGAGGGCTTTCGAATAAAGCGATTTCCAGTTGGTTTGCACTTTGGAAACATGCTGCTTATTCAAGATCTTATGAGGTTTCTACTTAGAAGCGACTTTGATCTAATTAATTCGCACGAATTTTTCGCGCCATGCTCATTTTACAGTGCAATTGCATCAAAGGTTAAGAAGACTTCTTTAGTTATCACACAACATAATGACCAATTGTTCAAATCATCTTCAAAAAACTTGCTATATTATGCTGATGCATGTACAGTTGGGCGGTCCTCATTAAGACAAGCAAAAAAAATAATTGCACTGACAAGAGCTATCAAAAGTCATTTATTACTCTTTGGAGTACCAAGTGAAAAGATATGCATAATACCAAATGCCATAGACACCGAAAATTTTGCTCCTGGTAAACAAAATCTGTTGAAGGAAAAATGGGGCATCAATTCTCCCGTTGTTTTGTATGTTGGGCGTTTTGCTGAAGTGAAAGGAATAAACTACCTTTTGAAGGCCTTTCCAAAGGTATTAGAGGTAGTGCCTGAAGCAAAATTAGTACTGATTGGAGGAGGTCCCTTAGAGAAGGAATTAAAGGATTATGAAAAGAAGTTTAATGGTCACGTTTTCTGTATACCTTTTGTTCCAAATGATATTATGCCACATGTCTACGCAGGGTGCGATGTTGTGATTTTACCCTCAATAGAAGAACGTTTTGGGAATGTCACTCTTGAAGCGATGGCTTGTGGCAAACCAGTTGTGGGTTCTGGCATTGGCGGTATGTTGGATACTATAGTCCACAATGAGACAGGTTTGCACATTCAACCCAGAAATAGTGCCCAAATATCTGATAGTCTTATTAGAATATTGAAAAATGGCAATTTGAGGGATGAATTTGGGAAAAACGCTAGAAAAAAGGCGTTGAAAGACTTTAGCTACGCTGTTGTAATGAAACAAGTTGAGAAAGTTTACTTCGATGCTACAAGGTAAGCATATGATTGTGATATAAAGAGTTTGAAGCTATTAAATTGAAAAATATAGTTTTGAAAAAAGGATATAATCGACTTTGCGTGAACAAAAATATTGAACAATTAACTTAATAGTTTTTTTTATTATACCCTGAAATAGTTCAATACAGTGTCCAGAACGGGTTACGAATAATGAGCAATTCAGTATATCGTATTTGGAAATTTTAACATAGGCTATATAAATTGAAAATACCCTTTTTGCCTTTGTTGATTAAGCAAATAATTAGATGCGTATTTTATGCAGTAATTCCTCCCCACACTGAAATAGGAAAAAATGTACTTTTCATAAATAATACCTTGGGCGTTGTATTAAGTCAAAGATGCATAATTAGGAATAATGTCGTAATTAATATTCATGTCACTATGGGACGTAGGCGCGGCTATTGGAGATCACGGCTTGTTGGACACGATGAAGAAAGCGATGGTGGAGGAGTTCCAATGATCGGGAATAACGTATACATTGGAGGGGGCGCTAGACTACTGGGTCGCATAAGAATTGGTGATAATGCCATAATAGGGGCAAACGCAGTAGTCTTGACTGATGTCCCTGCAAACGCTACCGCTGTCGGTGTTCCTGCAAGAATAATTCTAAAAAAACCCAATTCTAAGTCAAGCAGTACATACAATGGTTAGACAGCAAATGAAATGAGTCATGAAAGATAAGTTAGCAGTATTGTCCTCATACAACACATGCATGATAAAGTAATAGCAACTTATCATTACATAAGTTCGCTCAACTAAAGTGGGGTATTTATTTTTATGAAAAAATTATTTGGAATAGCAGTTATTCCTCCAATTGACCATGAACCATACCTTAGACTTCTTTGCAGAAATGTCGCTAGCAAAGGGATTGATGTTTTTGATTTTACCTGGCAGGCTAGTTCACTAAAATTATTATTTTTAAGAAAAAAAATACGTATAGTTCATATTCATTGGATTGAGTTTCTTTTTTCGAAAAGAACTTCGGAGAAAATGTCGCGTAATCTGTTAATTGTTGCTTTTACGAGTTGTGTATTTGTTTTTCAATTTATCTTCTTTAAAATCCTCAGATTAAGAATAATGGTTACATTACATAATGTCATACCTCATGAACGCCAGTTTCCGAGATTAGAACACGTAATGTATACTTGGGCATTACACATGTCAGACGGTATCATCGTCCATAATAACTATTCAAAGAGATTTACTGAAGAAGTTTATAAGATAAATGCTAATAAACTCTTTGTAATACCTCATGGAAATTTCCTAGATTATTATCCGGATAACATTAATTCGTCTGAAGAGACTAAAAAGAACCTGGGTATTTTACCAGACAAGTTTGTCTTAATGTTCTTCGGAATTATTCGACCTTACAAGGGAATTAACCTTTTATTAAGGTCTTTTGAAGAAGCTGTAAAGAAAAACCCAAAGTTATTTCTTCTAATTGCGGGTAAATGCTCGGATGTTAAGTTACGAACAGAATTAATTACCTTTCAAGCACGCTTTCCAGAGAACTGTATGATCAAAATAGATTATATTCCGGATAACGAGGTTTCGATCCTTATGAAGATTGCAGACATCGGCATACTTCCATATAGCGAAATAACTAGTTCTGGAGCTGCTCTTCTCTTCATGTCTTACGGTTTACCGATTATTGCTTCTAACCTTCCAGCGATGAGAGAAATCCTACAAAATGCTTCCTCCTTATTTTTTAGTAAGGATGACCCAAAAAGTCTCGAAGAAGCTATTTTAGTTGCTCCAAGAAAAACGAAATTGCCAGATTTTAGCCGGAAAAAAATTTTGGAATCTGCTAATCTTTTTGATTGGTCTAAAATCGCAGATGTTACCATTTCTGCATATTACAGTTTACTCAAAGGAGACCCTTAAATAAATATGTGAATTTCAAAGGACGCGTTTGGCCAAGTATGGAATTTTTAAGGTAAGTTTAATGTTATAGTTGAAGTTGAACAGCTGCGAGCATTGAGTTGACGCTGAACATGAGAAAAGTCTTGATAGCTATACCTGTTATGACTTTCTTTGTGAATATTGCAATTTTGTTCGACATCCCAATTCTCCGAGAAATCATTGTTTTTATCTTCTTATCCTTTATACCAGGATTTGCCATTCTCAGACTGTTCAAACTGAAAGAAATCAGTTTTCTGGACACTATTCTCTTCTCGGTAGCTCTGAGTGTTGCCTTTGTAATGTTTATGGGTTTGTTAGTTAATGAGTTGTATCTATTTCTCGGCTTTTCTAAATCTTTATCGACTATTCCACTAACGGTAGCAATATCTGCTTTTACATTGACTGTTTTTTTCATCGAATACAGGCGCGATTTTTCAGGAACTCCGAAGCTGAAAACAAGTTTTGAAGGCGAACTAAAAAACGTTTTGCCTTTATCCATAATCCTATTTCTTCTTCCTGTTCTCAGTGCATTAGGTGTTTTGTATCTTAATGTCTCCGTTATTCTCCTTTCATGCGCAATAATCGCTGCTTTGTGTGTAATGGGCGTTGTGTCCAGAAGACTGGTTCCAGAAAACCTATTCCCATTTTTAATTTTTTCGATTTCTATAGCTCTTGTTTGTCAAGTTCTGTTAACTTCAAAATATATTGTGGGCTGGGACGCTAACCTTGAATATTACGTTTTCAGGTTAACCCAGATAAATGGGCACTGGGGTTTTCTTAATGCCAATTTTAACTCGTTGGTAACGCTCACCTATGACTCCATGCTATCGATCACCTTGTTGCCAGCAATCTATTCCACTTTGATAGGCGCTCAGGGCGAAATAGTATTCAAAATCTTGTACCCTTTCATCTTTTGCCTCGTACCGCTAACTCTGTACCGAATAAACGAAAAACAGTTCGGAAAATTGATTGGGCTCCTCTCCGCGCTCTTCTTTGTTTTTACTTCCTCAGCCTTTTTCGGAGCTGGGGCCTTAAGTCTCAACAGGCAAATTGTTGGCGAACTTTTTCTCCTTCTCTCTGTTTTCCTTTTGATAAACAAGACCATACCAGCGACAAAACGAAGGTGGCTCTTGATTATTTTTGGAGCCGCTTTAGCAGTATCACATTACGCCCTTGCCTATTTTTATCTGGCTATAGTGACTCTTGATTTCATCATCTCAAGAGTAAAGCCTGGATTTGATGACACACTAAATACTGTAACTGTATTGTTTCTTTTTTGTGTGACCTTCTCATGGTACACTCTAGGATCCAGCGCGTCACTAATATCATTGATATCATTTACAAACTCTATTATATTGACTTTCGTTGAGTTAACTACAGGTGTGTTGCCTAGTCAAGCAGTGACGGCGCAAACTGCTGCATTTCCCCAGGTTTTCACAACTAGCAGCTGGATTAATCTGTCAGTTTTGGGCATCACTGATCTTTTCTTGATAATAGGAGTTCTCCTGATAACATTAAGACCAAAAAGAACAGGAATTTCCGCACAGTATAGACTAATGACGATTATAGGTGCAATCGTCCTGGCCGCTTCGTATATCGCCCCAAGCATTGCATCAATTCTCACTTTCAGCAGATTCTACGGCATAACTATGCTATTCTTGTCTCCTTGCTTTGTTTTAGGAGGCCAGACCTTTCTGATAACAATTAGAAAAGTATGGACGAAGATTAAGCGACCTCTAAAACGTCAGATTGCCCCAAAAAGCAAGAATATAAACCGAGTGTTCTTGTTAATTGCGATCATTCTAAGTGCATATTTTCTTTCGCAAGTGGGATTTGTAAATCGCGTGACTGGGGGCCCCATTCACTCTTACAATATCGATTTTGATAGAATGGAAACGTCAAACGATAGCCAAGTCAAAATTGGTTTTTATACCGCGTACATTCCTGAGCAAGACGTTTTCAGCGCATCTTGGTTATTAAACCATAAAGTTGAAACAGCAGAGGTATTCAGTGATCCCGAATCTGAATCTCACGTACTTGTTAGCTACGGCTTAATTCCTAACAATCTATTACTTCCTATAACTAATACCACAATTCCACCGCAAGGTAGCTTCGTCTACTTAGGAAGTTTAAATATAGTGAATGGTGTCATAACTACTTCTACTGGATCATTCAACACATCTGAAATTTCGTCCCTTCTCGATCAAAACAATCTAGTATATTCAAATGGCAATAGTGAGATATGGTATGTTTCTCCTACCCATTGAATTATCATAGGAATTCAAAAGCCAATTATTTTGAACCATGAAAAACAAAATAAGAAAAGGTAATTTGGTGAAGAGCGCGGCGCGTCTCCGGCGCAGGTTAGACTCAATAACAAATCGATAGCGCGCGCGGCACGGGAACCACTAAGCCCACAAGCGGCTGGTATAATCAAGGCACTGTGGTTCAAATATCGGCAACACCAAGGAAGGGTCATGCATTCTTGAGCTGGACAGGAACGGGCAATGGAGCGGACACCGGCAGTACAAACACTGTATCAATAACAATGAACGGTCCCATAACAGAAACCGCAAATTTCACATGAATTAAAGCGTCTGGCATGACCCAGCAACTAGAAACAGCTGCGTCTCCGTACTCGGCTCTGAGTGCGCGCTGAAACACTGCTCTCCTGGCAAGAGGAGTCTAGAGTCTTGGCAGCGCTATGGACTGAGCTCGTGTGCAGCTATTTATGATTGCACACTTGGCCTTCTGCATAGGGGTGGGAGGGGTAGAAAAATAGTATATATACTATCTTATGCGCGCAGCCCTGGCTTCGGTCTTGGATTTTTTCTATTTTATGTTCTTCTCTAAAGAGTTCTTAAGGTCTTTCAAGTCGCCATTTCCAAGAGGACAGAAACCGTGTGGCCACGCTCAGGATCGATCGATCGCCCAAGGAGAAGGGGCATCACCGGAAGAGCGTTTCTACGTATAGCTCAAGTCCCGATGATTGTAGTTCCTGTTTCTGAGTTACTTATTTTTACGCGCGCTCCGAGTTATGCGTATGATGAGACCATATTTGCATGGCATGCCTGGTATAGCTCACGGACAATGGGACTCAATGATAACGCGCGCAAACTACTTTAGGAACAACATGTGCGCTGACGCTTTGACAAGTCAATTCAGGAAACATGTGGCCTAAGAAATGAACAGAATAAATGTGCTGCAAATCGCGGGCAGCTTTGGTATCGGTGGGACCGAAAAAGTAATGCAGACATTTGCGGAGCATTTGGACAAGAATTTTTTCAATGTTTATGCTTGCGGGATTACTGGCGGTGCTAGGCAGGAACTTCTAGAGACTCACGGAATTGAAACGTGCGTTGTAAATCATAATCAGGATGAACTTGTCCGGTTTCTAAAAGACAAAGAAATCCATGTTTTTCACATTCATAGATCTGGAGCTGAACAGCCCTTTGAAATTGAAGCGGCTCAAAAAGCAAAGGTTCCAGTAATCGTTGAAACCAATGTCTTTGGCTATTATGATTCGAGCAATTCTGGCCGATTGATCGATATGCACCTTCTTGTTAGTAAGAATGCGGCCTTAAATTATGTGCGTAAAGCCGATATTTCGATTGAGAATTTCTTGGAAAATGGTCGAGTTCTTTACAACCCTGTTGATGTAGATAGGATTGAGAGATATAGGCCAACCGAAAAGGAATTGGAGCAGTTTAAGTTTAGAATTGGAATCACAGAAGGTAATCCTCTCATTGGAAGAGTCGGAAGACCAGATATTTCAAAGTGGACCTATTTTTCATTGGAAATGCTGATGCATCTACGAGAGAGCATACCTGACGTAAGATACATTATAGTTGGTGGCATCCCGACAGAAATGAGAGACAAAATTAGAGAAATGGGATTGGAAGAAAACATAATAGATTTGGGTCTTTTGACAGAAGAAGACTTGACGATAGCATATTATTCATTTGATGTCCTAGCACATTCTTCCATCAGAGGCGAGTCATTCGGTTTAGCAATTGCTGAGGCAATGGCAGCTGGCAAGCCTGTAGTGGTTAATTCAACTCCTTGGGCAGACAATGCACAAATCGAACTGGTGGATCATAACCAGACCGGCTTCGTTGCCAATACGCCTAGAAAGTACGCGGAAGCGGTCGAATACTTGATTAAGAACAAGAGAGATGCTATTCGAATGGGCAAGAATGCTCTTGACAAGGCACGTCGGGAATTTGATTCTAGTAGGGCTACAAAAATGTGCGAAAAGATGTACTTGGAATTATTAGAAAAGAAAGGGGAACGCATTAGCAGCGAGATAGTTAGCCTGTACGAAAGTGTGGAGTATTTTCCAACGAGGTTTGATATCTTGAACTATCCGGCTGATTACAAGAAAAGATTATCTGAGCACTTTGGAAAACCAACCTTAGCTGAAAAGGTTCGTTGTGAGCTAAAGTACAAAGGACAGTATAAGTTATGGAAGAATTCTGTGAGGCATTTGCTCGGTAAGCTGAGAAAAACTTGACTCGAGAATTCAATATAGTGAAGAAGGGCGAAACTAGCGCGCGCCTTTCACTCACGAAGTTTTGCTATACCTAGAGAAGGTTTGCTATCAACTTTCTCGATCGCGATCGATAATCGGCTATACTATGGTCTGCCCAATTGCTTAACTCGACCGCTTGCTAGACTATCTATGCTTCTTGCCACGCTTTTCCTGTTTAGTTTAGCTCTCCAAAACGTAGCGATTTTATCTGGCTCATAATATCCGTTTTCCCATTTTGTTGAATCTTGAATTAGGGCAGCTAAGAGTGCATTCTTGCTGAAAGTTGATGAAACAGTTCCTGAGAAACCTTGCATGGTGAGATATCGCAAACTCTCAACTGGGGTTGCTACCACTGAACAACCCATACAAAGAGACTCACCTGCTGCAAGCCCGAAACTTTCCCATCTTGACGGAATGAAGAACATTCTGGCGCTTGAAAGTATTTGCTTAATCCTGTCACGTTCAACAAAGCCTAGAACTCTCATTCTATCGGCAATGTCTTTGAAGATGTTTTTGGTTAGATTCTGAATCATCCCTTTCCCAGTTCCAAAGATTATCGAGGTATAATCAGGTCGCTCTTCCAAGAATTTCACTATGGTTTCAACCATGACCGCGGTATTCTTCTGCCTAAAATCGTCCCACCTTCCATACGAAACGACAATGTTCTCTTTCGTTCCAATTTCAGCATCTATAAAATCCGGAGTCACGGGATCGGGCACGAAATAGGTTTTCTTGATTAAGTCTTGCCTTCCCCAAGTAGTCAGAAAGTAATTAAGGTTAGAAAGCGCATCCGGGCTTTCTGCGATTACCCCGTCACTCAGTTCTATTTGCTTGATTATTTGCATAGTTGATTTCGAGTGCAAGAATTTGAAGGGTAGGCGCCACCCTACATTTCTCACGATATCTCTTATGGTCAACCGTTCAAGCAAGGGAGGTCTTAGATAATCTGGCTGAAAAGGATACCCTACTCGTCCATTGCTGTCAGATTTGATCAGAATCTTTTTCCCACCTAACTTCATTTTTTCTACAAGCGATGTATATGGCGGGCTGAGCCAAGTGTAGGCGAGAATTACATCTGAATCGCATTTCGACCAAAATTGTTCAGTCTCAAGTTCATTCAATGTTTTCTGAATAAGGCAAAATTCTGGTGTATAGTTTGCCAAATCTATTTTGCTAACCGTTATAACATCAGCACGGGTTCCGATTTCCAGCAATCCTAAAGGAATCTGACCAGGATCTCTATCTTCATGTAAAGGACGAAATCGATCTAAAAATACGGATATTTTCATAACTTGTCGCCCTTCGTTCTTTCCAAAGTTGCTGTGAACATTTAAAGATACTGCCTCCAGTAGTTGCCGAGCGCGCCCGCTCTGATGGACCAACAGGCGGCATTCGAGTAACTTTTTTAGTAGTATGTGCCCCTGCATGGTTGATTTGTGCAACAATGGGCGTACCCATGGCCTGAACACTTTGCACGAGCTTTTTCAGTCCTGGAATCAAGCTGTCTTCATGTATTCCCAGCTGCCTCTTGCTAAGCTTCCCTTGAAGCGAAATATAGCTGTGTTCAACAATGAGCAAGCCAAGCGCTTTTGAGCGTTTAACGTAGTGCCTAATTAGTCTTTCAGTGACAGCCCCTGCCTGAGTGGCTAACCCAGTGGCCATCGGGACCATTACAATTCGGCACTTAAGCGTTAACCCTCTCACTCTCAAAGGATCCGACAGAGTAGCCAATTTTTGTATTACCTAATAATCTCTGGAATATTGCCCTGATAAAGGTAGCGCGCGCGCTTAGAAGAGAAAGAGAAATATATTTTCCAAGATTGATTGTTCTTTTAAACTAGAATTTCAAGCGTAAGTTTTTTGCTCAGCGCGATTTGATGGCGTTTTTGCTTCCATAATAGGTTTATCTACATTACCCGACAATAACAAAGGCACATTCTTTTGAATAGCCTCAAAATCCCAATCCCACCATTTAATTCTAGCTAGCTAGCCTCACCGAGCAAAATAGCGCGCGCGCTCCGGTGCATTAAAGATGAAAGTAGTGTTTCTAGGAACAAATGGGTGGTATTCTACAGGTTTGGGCAATACGTCCTGTATATTGATGGACTCGGAAGAGTATTATGTTGTTCTTGATGCTGGAGACGGAATCTACAAACTAGACGAATACGTCAGGCTTGAAAAGCCAATTATTATATTCTTAAGTCATCTGCACCTGGATCACATAATAGGATTTCATGTATTTAACAAATTCAGGTTCAGTCAAGACATAAAAATATATGGATATGAGGGTACTAAAAACGGTTTAAGGATAATTTCTCATCCATACACAGCATCATTGAGTGAACTCCAGTTAAAAACAAAAACATTTGATTTGAAGGAAGGCAAATACTGCCAGCCTTTTCCTTTTACCTGCAAGCTACTAGTTCACGCAGATCAATGTTTGGGTTACAGGCTTGAATTAGACAACCGAGTAATTGCTTACTGTACAGATACAGGCATCTGTAAAAGTATTTATGAGCTTTCAGAAAATGCGGACTTATTGATAGCAGAATGTTCGCTTAAGCCAGGGCAAGTTGAAGGGGGATGGCCGCATCTAAGGCCAGAAGACGCAGCTAGCATAGCCAGAGAATCACAAGTTGGCAGACTCGCGCTAACCCACTTCGATGCCAGCATTTATAAGAGCATAGAAGACCGGAAATACGCAGAAGCTATCGCTAAAAAAATATTTCAAAAAACGATTGCCGTATTTGATGGTCTGGAAATCGAAATCTAAACATGCTAACTATATCTTCGCGGCCGCATAACGAAACGATGCCGTGGTAAAATAAGTATAAAGAGAAGGGGCATCACCGGAAGAGCGTTTTTACGGATAGCCCAAGTTCCCGATGATTGTAGTTCCTGTTCCTGAGTCACTTATTTTTGTGCCTCTGCATAGCGAAAAGTCGTTGTTTCTAATAATAGTGTTCGTGACACCAGCATGTACCTGTACCCCGGCCTGTGTAATGAAATCGTTGGAAGATATTTCGTTGTTGCTACCTGTCTCCAACACAACTCCGACAGAAGTAGAAAAAGTGCTATTGAGTGTATTTCCAGAAATTAGGTTGTTGTCCCCGCCAATAGTGATTGCGTTTTTCCATGTGCTTGCGTAGTCCCACTGCAAAAACTCATTATCGCTGACGGTATTATAGTCAGAATATATTTCCATCCCTGCGGTGAGACAGTGCTCGATTCTGTTTGAGGAAGCTGTGTTTGAATTGCTGTTTCCGTCTGCAGCGCCATTTTCGTCATAGTCAAATTTTATTCCAACTTCACAGTTGACCACGTGGTTTCCAGTTATTGTGGTGTTTCCCCCGCCTTCCACTCCTATGCCCCAACGGGTGCCACCACCATAGCCCGTTGTACCGTTCATGTCGTGTACATAATTGTCTTGGATGACGTTATCAAATCCGTAAGAGGTAATGCCGACATCGCTACAATAAGCTACTTCATTGTGTATGGCGTAATTAGAGTATTCGTTTGCATCTCCTCCAAGATTCATTCCGTTCCAGCCACAATTGAAAATTTTGCTATTTGTTATCCCATTGTGAACAGCATTGCTAAAAGTATAGAAACCAAATAACCGACAATTATAGATGTACGCACCATCAACCTGACAGTTATTTGAACTGACGATTTCTATTCCATGCGGTCTGCTTCCCCCACCCACAGCTTGGTTAGCAGCGTTTCCATTGATTGTTGGATTTTGAATTAACCAATTGCTGCATCCAGTTAATACTATTGCAGCTTTGTTCATGCCATTTGCCACAAAGAGTGTAGCGCCGTTTTCGAAAGCAAGCGTGATATTACCTTTGTTTTCGCCAGTGATGCTTCCGTTCAGGTTGTAAGTCCCCGCACTGAACAGGATACTGCCGCCTTGAGTTAGGTTGCCAATTGCGGCATTTATGACTTGAGTCGCCTTTGTGCTTTGGTAGTCTATTTGTCCCGTGGTTCCATCTGTCATTTGGTAATTTGAGCCTGAAACTCTTATGATGTAAGAATAAGTGGTTGCTGGGGGTTGTTGCACAACCCCGCTAGATGACAAAGTAACACTTGACTCTGTTGGACTTGCCGAGGTGATTGTTACTAGCATTCCACTGCAGACTAATAGCGCTAGCAGTAGGTATATTTTAGCCTTCATGTTATAGTGCTACTCCATTGAAACTCAACTTAATGTGCCTCATGTATTAAATCTCAATACTTAACTAATAAAATTTGCTGTGTATGTGAACTACACAACTACACATAAAAACCCCAAAAGTCCCTATATCGTCCTTTGCTTTGGATTCGCCTCTCTAGCAAAGATAATTGCTGAGTATATTAATATGCAATAGCTTAATAAGCGCGCGTTTGTCGCTTTGAGGTTTGACCTTGCGTTTGCGATTTTTGTGCGTGTTTTGTGCGACTGCGGCGTTGGCTAGCGCGGGCGTAACAACCAGAGCTTAGAAGAAGCAAGAAGATCGTGGAGCATCCGTTTGGCACGATTAAGAGGGCGTTTAATCAGGGCTATCTGCTGCTCAAGGGTTTGAGAAAGACTACAGGCGAGGTTGGCTTCACCATGTTGGCTTATAATATGAGGCGGGTTTTGAACATTCTTGGGCCGACTGCTTTTACGTGTTTGATGAGTGGTGGGGGATAAAAGGGAATAAAGAAGGAGTCGAGGCTACCCTTTATGATCTACGTGAAAAGTTTACAACGGAACCTAAATTCGCCCCCACTAATCTCGGTTGATTTTTCACACAGTCTCAACAACCATGCGCGCTAAACCGAATTTCATGCAGACTGGTGATTAAAATAGTTTCAGATCAAAATTGTCCCGTGATCTCAGTTGTCATCGTTAATTACAATGAACAAGGCGAAGAACGAAAAAAGAAAGATTAAATAACAGCCTTCAAATAGGCGTTCATGGGAAGTATGGAGTTTGGCTGGGTTCCTATGGGTTATGACAAAAGTGAAGCTAAAATGCGAAACTATCCAAAGGTTTCAATCATTATCCCAACTTACAATGGCTTAGAACTCCTGAGGATAAGTATCCCAGCAGTGCTAAAAACGCACTATCCTAATATCGAAGTTATTGTTGTGGATAATGGGTCCTCAGATGGTAGCGTTTCGTTCCTATCAACGGTGTACCCTAATGTTTCTGTAATATCTTTAAAAGAAAACAAAGGCGTTGTTATTCCGTATAATCTTGGGGCTTCTGCAGCGCACGGATCGCTTGTATCTTTCTTGAGTAATGACATGGAAGTAGATCCAGATTGGCTACTTCCCCTAGTATTAGGTATGGAATGTAATGAACGTGTAGCTTGTTGCGACTCCAAGTTCATTAACTATTATGAGAGAGACAAAATTGATTATTCAGGTGGCGCAGGTCGTTTTATGGATAACTATGGCAATGCATATAATAGAGGAGGAGGGGAAATCGATAAAGGTCAATTCAATATTCAAGAAGAGGTTTTTCATGGATTGTTACTCTTTAAGAAAGACTTGTTAATGAAAGTAGGCGGATTTGACGAATCATTTTTTGCGTACTATGATGAAACTGACCTTTGTTGGCGATTGCGTAGGTTGGGTTACAAAATCCTTTTTGTTCCAGAAAGCGTAGTCTACCATATGGGAAGTGTTACATCATCTGATAGAAGTTCCAAGAAAAAACCCAAGAAAAAACGCAAAATTATTATGTTTCACTTTTATAAGAATCGACTACGCATGCTGATAAAAAATCAATTTGGTACATCCCTTATATTTTCGGTACTTGTATACTTATTTGACCTTTGTGGAACAGGTATCATGTGGTTACTTACTGGTGATCAAGATTACGTTCCCATTCTCGGAAAGGCTTTAATCTGGAACCTAAGGAATTTCAAGGGAACTCTTCAAAACAGAATTAGATTCAAAAATGAGTCAGCCGATTTTCATAAGCTATTCTTACCTTATTGTGGAGTATGGATTGACTTATTCAGGGGTATGGGGAAAAAGGCGCGCGCGATCTTGTAGACTGCTTAGTAATAGATAGTTTGCTAAATGTTTTTAACTGTATTAGCATTTTGTAAAATAGAGTATCGCATAACCTTTGCCAGAGAAGTGTGTTCAGTGAACAAATCTAAATGGGATAAATAGCATCTAACTAACACAAAGCACATTTATGGAATTGACAAGCTTCTAGCGGAGAAATATTGTCAGCTTTACAACGACGTTCATGATTCCAGTACCTCAATTTTGAGGTTAAGCAATGTCTATGGGCCAAGAGCGCAGTTGAGATACCCCCTTATGGAGTTCTAATCTTCTTGTTGGCTCTGCTCTCTCAAATCGGACCATTCCTATTTATAGTGATGGAACGGCAGATTAAAGACTAGTTCTTCGTTGGTGAAGTAAAATGACTGAAGCAATTCGAACAAAAATACGTGAATTAATAAGAGAATTCGAGACGATTAAAAGTAAAGAGCACCAATTTATTCCTGGTGTTACAAAAATTCAATATAGCGGGCCGTCTTTCGATGGGAGTGAATTAATAGCGTTAATGGATGCTATTCTAGATGGTTGGTTTGGTGTTGGAATAAGGGCTAATCTATTCGAAGAGCGGTTTTCTAAATTAATAGGGCAAAATTTCGGGGTCTTGACTAATTCTGGCTCTTCAGCCAACCTCCTCGCTATTTCCGCTTTAAAATCTAGCAGGTTTGAGAAGCGATTGGTGGCCGGGGACGAAGTAATAGTTGCTGCCTCAGCTTTCCCTACAACCGTAAACCCTATCATTCAAAATAACTTAAAACCTGTATTTGTAGATGTAGACGTAGGCACATATAACATCGACGTAGACCAGCTAGATAAAAGTATTTCTCCAAAAACCCGCGCTATTTTCCTTCTTCATAATCTTGGAAACCCCTGTCAGATGAAAAGAATCTTGGAAATTGCAGACAAACACAACCTTTATGTGATCGAGGATAACTGTGACGCCCTTGGAGCAAAATACGACGGCAAATACACCGGATCATTTGGAATCATGAGCACCTGCTCATTTTATGTTGCACATCACATAACTATGGGTGAAGGCGGTATTGTTCTTGCTGATGACGAGAAATTGGCAGTTATTTTGCGTTCCTTAAGAGATTGGGGAAGGTCTTGTACCTGTCCAGTTTGTGTTGTTGCCCGTAATCCAAACGCCCAATGTTCCAAAAGATTCAAACAACAGTTTAAATCTTTACCAAACGGGTATGATACTAGATACGTCTACGAAGAAATTGGCTACAATCTTAAGCCCCTAGAATTTCAAGCGGCAATGGGTCTAGTCCAACTAGAAAAATTATCTGGCTTCATTGCTAAGCGAAATGAAAACTTTGCAAAGTTGTATGATTTCTTCAAAAAGTACGAAGACTTTTTTATACTTCCTGTTTGGGAAGCCGAAGCTCAACCCTCATGGTTTGCTTTTCCCTTAACACTACAAGAGCGAGCGCCCTTTAATCGCCAAGATATTATAAAATGGTATGAAAAATGTAATATTGAAACAAGACTTCTGTTTGCGGGAAATCTCATTCGACATCCTGCTTATGAGGGTATTCCTATCAGGGTTGTAGGAGATTTGAAAAACGCGAACAAAATTATGGACGATTCGTTCTTTCTTGGAGTTTATCCGGGGATTGATGAAGAAAAAATGAATTTCATCCTCGAGAAAACAGAAGAGTTTCTAGTGAACTTATAGCGAGTTATTCGGTATGACTGAACCATGG
>Ga0315282_10004663_pt1 | contig 23783 bp, 22 predicted proteins | sample YL17G07_20_MG_FD_203693 | JGI IMG/M metagenome (GOLD analysis project Ga0315282, IMG submission 203693) | Sediment microbial communities from Yellowstone Lake, YNP, Wyoming, USA - YL17G07_20 | ecosystem: Environmental > Aquatic > Freshwater > Lake > Sediment | place: USA: Wyoming | collected... | reverse complement strand
GGAGAGCCGTCTCGACCCGGGCGGAGTGATGATCTTCACCTTCCCGAGCCCCGAGTACCAGCGCTACCTCCGCTCGGTCAAGCCCGAGGCGCTGCAGATCGTTGACGAGACGGTTCACCCTCGGGATTTGCTCGGTAAGACCTCGCTCGCGCCTGAGTACCTGAGCTACGTCAGCATCTTCGGTCTAAACGACTACGTTCATCTCGTTCTCGCCCGGGAGGCGGCGTTCTCTCCAGAGGGGCGCAGGCTGAGCTTGCTCGGGAAGGCGTCGGTGAGGCTCGCGAACCTGCGCTGGCGCTTGCGGAACAGGTCGTTCATCCGCAGACTGAGCAGCCTCCTCCAAGAGCGGAGGCAGCGTTGACAGGGCAAGCGGACCTCGCGAGAGCCCAACCATCTCTGAAGACGCAGGCCGCGGCCGGCGTCAAGTGGACCGGCGCATCGACCGCGGGCAGGACCGTTCTGCAGTTTGCGCAGATTGCCGTCCTGGCCCACCTGTTGTCGCCTTCGGACTTCGGGCTGATGGGCATGATGCTGGTTGTCTTGGGCTTCGCCGAGGCGTTCGCCGATATGGGCATAAGCAATGCTATCATCCACAGGCAGAATGCCACGCGCGAGCAGCTCTCCAGCCTTTACTGGCTGAACATGCTTTCGGGCATTGTTGTCTTCGCTGCTGTCTGGGCAGCGGCGCCTTTGATCGTGGGTCTCTTCCACGAGCGGCGCCTGGCTGGGCTGGTATTCTGGGTGGCTCTGATATTTGTCATAACTCCGGTCGGCCAGCAGTTTCAGATCCTGCTGCAGAAAGAGCTGCGTTTCCGGACGCTGGCTGCGGTGGAGGTGACAGCGACCGGCGTTGGGGTCGCGGTCTCGATTGTTGCGGCGTTCCTGGGGCAGGGCGTTCTCTCGCTCATCTGGGGGCAGCTCGCGAACGCAGCCACTCGCTCGACCTTGCTTGCCGGGATAGGGTGGAGGGCCTGGCCTCCGGCCCTCCGGTTCCAGCGGAGCGACCTCAAGGGCTATCTGAGCTTCGGGTTGTACCAAATGGGGGAGCGGAGCATGAACTTCCTTTCCGCCAACGTCGACTACCTGATGATTGCCCGGTTTCTAGGATCAGGGGCGTTGGGCATCTACGCTATCGCGTACCAGCTTGCCGTCATGCCCATGACCAGGATCAACCCAATTCTTACGCGCGTGGCTTTTCCTGTCCTGTCGAAGCGGCAGGCCGACAACGCCGCGCTAAGGTACGGCTATCTGAAGATGACGGAACTGCTCGCCATCACCGTGCTGCCGATCCTGGCGGGCCTGGCTGTGGCGGCGCCGGTGTTGATCCCACTCGTTTTCGGCCCGTCTTGGAACGCGTCAATCCCCCTTGTGCGGATACTGTCCGCGCTGGGCATCCTCAAGGCGCTGGGAAACCCCGTGGGTTCGGTACTGCTAGCCAAGGGACGGGCGGACATCGGGTTCAAGTGGAACCTTCTCGTCGCCGCCGCGAACACTCTTGCCTTCTGGGCGGCCGCCCCTCACGGGGTGCACATGGTAGCTGTGTCTTACGTGGCCGCAAGCTGCGTTTACTTCGTGCTTCTGAGGATGATCCTAGGTGCAGTGATCGGGCTCGAATGGGCGGAGTATGTCGCGTCACTCTCTCGCCCGGCGGCGGCGAGCGGTGCCGCGGGCGTGCTCATGCTTGGCACGCACCTCCTGCTGGCAGGGACCGTCGGGGGGCCGCTCCTGCTCGCGGCAATGGTTGCGGTCGGCGGGATTGGGCTTGCGTGGCTGTCAGTACGCCTCGAGCGGGATTTCCTGATAGAGATGTGGGGGCTACTAGGCCGCGGACGTGAGGGAGTGGACCGATGCCAGGGCTAGTGGGGTTCGCTCGTGATATGGGTAGCCTTGCCCGCGCGAAGCGGACGTTGCTGAGGATGCAGGACCTGATCACTTACGAGGCGTCTTACGTAAGGGACGACCTGTTCATCGACCCGTTCGTCTGCGCCACGCGTTCGCATACCAACATAATCCAAAGGAGGCCTCAGCCCCATCGCAGGCATGGCGTCTGCATATGGCTTGACGGAGAGTTCTGCAACCGGCAGGAGCTTGCCTCACGCTGCGAGGCAGCGACCGATGACGATCTGGAAATCCTTCACACGCTGTTCCGGGGTAGCCGGGACTTCTCCTTCTTGAGGACCATTGATGGGTTCTTCTCTGCCGTGGTATACGACACGAACACGGGGAAACTTCACCTGATCACCGACCGGTACGGACTTCGTCGGCTGTACTGGACAGTGCACCGCGGCCTGCTGTGGTGGAGCTCCGAACTCAAGCCTGCCTTGGCACTGCCTGGCTTCGAACCAAGGATCGACCGCAGGGCGATCCAAGAGTTCCTTAGTATCGGCTGCCTACTGGAGGACCGCACGTGGTTTGAGGGAGTCGAACTGCTACCGTCCGCAACCGTCTTAACATGGGACACCCGTGACGGGGGATTCTGCACGGTCCGGTACTGGTGGTGGGACCAGATCAGGCCGTGCACGGGGCGCATCGACGAGGTGGAGGTGGCTGAGGAACTGGGGCGACTGTTTGTGGATGCGGTGGAGCGGCGCTGTCCGCGCGGCGAGCGGGTCGGCCTCACGCTGAGCGGCGGACTCGATTCCAGAGCCATTCTGGCGGCTATGCCCGACCACGGCTACCCCGTTCACGCAGTAACCTTCGGGCGGCCCGGGTGCGACGACATCCGAATCGCCGCGGTAGCCGCGAAACTCAGAGGAGCAGCGCATCACGTAGTAGAGATTGGCCCCGGCAACTGGTTGACGCCCAGGATCACGGGTGTCTGGTGGACGGATGGCGAGCAGGACCTAATGCACATGCACGCGATGGCAGCGAGGGATGTGATCCGGGCCGCGTTTGATATCAACCTGAACGGGTTCGCGGGTGACCTTATTGTTGGTGGAAGCCACTTGCTCGCCCGACCGCGGTGCGAGCATCCCAAGCAGCAGGTCGCGGCTTTCATGGGCTGTGAGCCGGGTCTGATCGAGAGCTTCGAGGCCTACAGTCACCTGCGCACGCTTGACTTCTTCTTCCTACAGAACCGAGTGCGCCGGTTCACGTACTGCGGGACTAGGAACCTTCTTACTTCGACGGAGCAGAGAAAGCCCTTCTACGACACGAGGTTGGTAGACTTCGTGTACTCGCTGCCCGACCGAGTGCGGATGCACGGACGCATCTATAAGCGGATGCTGCTCTCGGCCTTCCCCGAGTACTACAGACATATTCCATGGCAGAGGGTGGGTGCCTGCATTGGGGCGCCCCGCCCGGTGGTCAAGGCTCTCCACGCGTTAGAGAGAGCCCGGCGGCTGGCTTTTCCCTTGGGCCGGCGGCTCGGCGTCCCGATAACGCCGCCTCACCCGCGAGGTATGGTCAACTACCCCGCTTGGATACGAGCGGAGCCCGCCCACTCCTTCTTTGACTCGGTGCTCAACGACCCCGATGCGCTGTATCGGGCGTACCTCCCAAGCGAGCGCGTTCGTGACGCGTGGGAGAAGCACTTGGGGGGCGAGGATTTCTCATCTTTCCTGTGCCGGCATCTGACGTTTGAGATCTGGCTCCACCAGGTGTTCACCGGCAAGTTCAGGCCACCAGGTGTCTAGAGTTGCAGGGCTTGGCCCGGTTTGGCGAGCCTGCCCGTCCTCGTGGTGGGTTGCCGTACCCGTCGCTTGACAGGCTAGGCGCGGGCGTTTCTGCGGTACCTCCAGGGCAAGCCACTTACGCGGTGCTGCCATCTTGCGGGGCTGCCCCATCCGGAGTACCATGTGTTGTCCGTGTGCGGCCTCCGCGGCCGCCGGGGGACAGGGGATGTCATAGACTGTGAGCGCGCGACGGGTCTTTCTCGCTTACGACGACATAACCATTTCCGTATTCGACTCGCAGGTTCTGGTCCCGATACGGAAGCTGCAAGCGCGGGGGCTGCCTCACGACTTCATAGGCTTTCACACGGTCGGTGCGTCGTTTGAGCGGGCCACACGCGAGCGGATCGAGCGGCTGCAGAAAGAGATCGAAGGCAGGGCGGTTGTGCTGACAACCCTGCCGTGGCTCGGACGCTTCGACACGTGGTATCCCACGCTCCGGGTCAAGCGGGCGCTCGCCGATCTCGGCATTCGACACGACGAGAAGGTAGTGGTCCATGCACGGGGACACTACGCTGGCGCGATTGCCCTGTCGCTCAAACGCGCCTATCCGAACTTAGGGTTGATCGCCAACCTTCGAGGACTTGCCGGGGCGGAGCTCAGACTGTACGGGATGCCCAATTGGCCGCTTTACCGGCTGGATTGGCGGATCATAGGCCGCACGCTGCTCCGCCGGCTCGATCTTTGGGAGCGGGAGCTGGCTCGCAGCGCGGATGTCGTGGTCTGCGTCTCGAACGCCTTCAGGAGCCACCTCTGCGAGCGTTACGGCATCCCCGAGGAGCGCGTCGAGGTGGTCACGACCGCTGTGGATGCAGAGCTTTTCAGGTTCGATCCTCTGGCCAGAGACAGGGTGAGACGATCGCTCGGGCTGGAGTCGAAGCTAGTATTCGCATTCTGCGGTTCGAGCCATAAGTGGGAACTGCCCGGCTGCGCGCTCAGGCTGCTCCGCCGCCTGCTCACCGCGAACGCGGATGCTCATCTCCTCATCCTCACGCACGGGCCTGCGAGGGTGGAAAAGGAGTTGGCACGGGCGGGGGTGCCGCTCGAATCGGTGACCATCCGGAGCGTCCCGCACCGGCAGGTGCCGGGGCTGCTGATGGCTGCCGACGTCGGCCTGCTCATAAGAGAAGATAACGTCGTGAACAGCGTTGCCGCTCCGACGAAGTTCGCCGAGTACCTGGCGAGCGGGCTGCCGGTCCTCGTGAGCGAAGGCGTTGGGGATACGGCGGAGGTCGTCACCCGACACGCTGCGGGATGGCTGCTGAACCCGTCAGACCGGCACGCCGACGAAGTCCTGCAGCGGATCATGGACGACCGGCGGGGGGTCGTCTCCCCCGAGTTCAAACGCCACTGCGCCCAGGTCGGCGAGAAGCTTTACTCCTGGGACGCTCAGATTAAGCCCCTGCTTCGCGCCTACGAGCGTGCTGAGCGGGCATAAGGGACGCGCACATGGGCCCCAGGTTCTCTCTAGTGATGACGACGACCGGCAGGGTCGAGGAGGTGCGAAGACTCCTGGAATCGCTCAGATCCCAGACGTACAAAGCTTTCGAGCTGATCGTTGTTGACCAAAGTGAAGGCGACGAGGTCGAGGCGCTCTGCCGCGGCTTCTCTGATCTGGATATCACGCATACTCGAGCGCCCAGAGTCGGCGTGAGTCGGGCACGGAACCTCGGCATACCTGTTGCGCGAGGCGAGATCATCGCTGTGCCTGACGATGACTGCGAGTATCCTGAGGACCTGCTCGCGCGGGTGGCGGGACACCTTGACACCCGACCTGAGGTCGACGGGGTCACGGGAGTCTGCAAGGATAGGGGGACGGGTCGGCTGAGCGCAAGCCGGTTCGACCGCAACGGTGGGATCGTGACCCCCGCCAATCTGTGGAGGAGGCATGTGTCTACCACCATATTTCTCCGAAGAAGGGTATGCGATGCCGTGGGGCATTTCGACGCGCGGCTCGGGCTTGGTGCAGAGTTCGGCTCTGGCGAGGAGACCGACCTGATGCTCCGTGTGCTGCGAGCCGGCTTCACAGTCCTCTACTGTCCTGATCTCGTAGTCTACCATCCTGACCCCGTCAAGCGCTTCGACGCCAGCGCCACGGTGAGAGCCTATTCCTACGGGGTTGGCGCTGGCGCCGTGCTCAGGAAGCACGCCTGTAACCGCTGGGGGATCCGATTGCTCCTCGCGGCCGTATCGCTCTTCATTCGCCCTCTTGGCGCAGGTTTGGCGTATTCGCTGCTCGACCGAGACCGAGGACGGTTCCATATGGCCGTGCTGCGCGGTCGCGTTGCTGGTTTCATTGGGTACAGCGCTCACCCCAGGAGGCTCCGACGAGGTTGAGACCACTCGTTTTTGCCACAATCGTCTTGTTTCCTGCAAGCTATGCGCTCAAGTACGTCTATGGCGTCGAGGTGACGTGGATCGACCCGGCGTACCTGGTAGGCTTGCTCGCGCTGGGTCTTCACTTTGTCGCGAGGAGGGGCCGGTTGCGGCTCCCAAGGGACGAGCGGGCCATCGCTGCTGCGGCTGCTCTCTTCGTTGTCTCCTATACCGTCGCGGGGTTAGCTTCCCTAGTCCGGTACAGCGCCTCGCAAGGCGCGGTCGCGCCGACAGCTTACTCCGTTCTCCGCGAGCCGATAAGGCTTTGTCTCTCAGCAGGCCTGTTCTTCCTGGTCCTGTTCGTCGTCGAGAGTCGGCGCCGTTACGAAGCAGTGCTGAAGGTTCTCGTATGGACGGGGATAGCCGAGTTCCTGTTAGCGGTCTATATGCTCATCGCCTTCGCCGTGAGCCTGTACCTGCCGCCGGGCTGGGCGGACTATATGAAGGTCTACTACTGGAGACAGGCGCTTTACCAAGGTGGACTGGTGGTACCGAGGCTGGGAGGCACGTTCTTCGAGGCCCCGATCTACGGGCTGTTTATGCTGACCACGCTTGGCGCCAACCTGCTCCTTCTAAGGTTGTCCAAGCAGAGGTTGTACAAGGTGACGCTGGCTGTGGTTGCTCTCGGGACTCTTGCCTGTCTCTCCGACCAGGTGCTTCTCGGCATGGTCGCACTTGGTGTTGTGGTCTGTCTGACGAGCCTGGCAGGGCATGGTTGGCACCGTCCGCTGGCCCTCATCTTAGGCCTGACCGCAGTTCTAGGTCTGGTGGCGTGGCTCGGTGTCTCCGTCGCGAGAAAGTCGGCCGTGGAGGCCCGCCTTTTCCAAACCAGGGGGTTGTCTGTCGGCGAGCGGCTCTACCACGTTGGCCGCGCACTGGATCACTTCGAGACCAACCCGTTCATTGGCATTGGGCCGGGCCTTTACGGCCATTATGCCGCGAAGACCGGTTCCTGGCCCCGCACGGTCACCGTCCAGGTGATGCTTCCTGAGATACTGGTCGACTCGGGCATCCTTGGGTTAGGTGCGTTCCTGATCTTCGCCGGGACGTCAGCATGGTGGCTCGCGAGGAAGCCCGATAAGACCTGTTTGGGGATAGCCCTCTCGTTGCTGATCGCCGACAGCCTGCAGGCGAACTGGAAATGGGGCTTCGTGTCATTCGCCCTCGGCCTGACCATCGTCCACCACCGATTCGCGGCTCCCCGGGCGGCCGCAGCACAGGAGTCTGGGTAGGCAGGCACGAACCACTTTCGGTTCAAGGCCCTTCCCTTTGAACGACAGGAGTTCGCTCATCCTATGAGAGTTGCTATTGATGCGAGAATGGCTCATGGAGAGCCTACGGGGATCGGCAGGGTGACCCTGAACCTGATAGAGAATCTTCCGCGGCTTGACTCTTCGCACGAGTACCTTGTGCTGAGCCGGGATGGGGGTCTACGGCTGCCTCCTCTTTCGAACGTCCGGCAGGTCGTGGCGCCGTTCGGCCATCTGTCCGTGAGAGTCCAGACGGGCCTGCCTCGTCTGATAAGGCGCTCCGGGGCAGACGTTGTGCATCATCTGTTCTATGTGATTCCTCTTGCCTCTTCTGTCCCCTTCGTGGTGACGATTCACGACACGCTCTACTCGCACTTTCCCGGTCTACTGCCGAGGTGGCGCCGCCCCGTGTACAGGTTTCTGATGCGCTACGCCATGGCTCGGTCTCGCCGTGTGATCTGTACATCCGAGTCGACGGCTCGTGACGTAGTCCGTTTCTTCCCAAACGCACCAGCATCCAAGATGCGCGTTGTTCACAACGGGGTAGAAAGCCGGTTTGCGCCACGAGAGGTCCCAGACCCGCGAGCAGGCCGGGCGTCTCTGGGCCTGCCCGAGGCCTACGTGTTGTATGTTGGGAACCACAGAGGCCACAAGAACCTGGAGCGCCTGATCCATGCCTTTGCGGCGGTCAAGGCGGAGGTGCCTCACGCTTTGGTCCTCACACCACCTGCCGGGAGAGGCGCGGAGAGAACGCTCAGGGCTGTTGCTGATGCCGGGGTAGCTGATCGGGTGCTTTTTCGCAATATGCCCGACGAGGAACTTCCAATCGTGTACGCCCTGGCCGACGTATTCGTGTACCCTTCGCTCTACGAGGGCTTTGGCCTACCACCGCTTGAGTCGATGGCTTGCGGCACGCCGGTTGTGACGTCCAACGTGTCGTCTCTTCCTGAGGTTGTGGGCGAGGCTGCGGTACTCGTCGACCCCACCAGCATTGAAGAGATCGCCGGAGCGATTCGGAGGGTAATCTGCGACAAAGATCTCGCAGGCGATCTTCGAAGTCGCGGTGTGGAGCGCGCGAGGCTCTTTTCCTGGGAATCGGCCGCCAGACGCACGCTGGAGATATACCTGCAAGCTGCTGGCTGACCGTGCCGTATGCGCGCAAATTCCCGATTGACTGCAGCGGGAAGGCAGTTTATCATGTCGTGACGCGTCTAACGCTAGGTAGCTAGCCAGGATAGGGGCCTCGGCGACGGCCGTGCTCTGCGCAGGACGGTGGTAGTGCGCTCGTGTTGCCGAGCGAGACTCAGGACGTGGGAGGTTACCGGCAGGTGCGGATCGCCATAGTGCACGACTATCTGAACCAGATGGGCGGGGCGGAGAAGGTCGTGGAAGTCTTCCACGACATGTTCCCCTCCGCCCCGATCTACACTTCCGTGTTCAACCCGGACCTCGTCTCTGAGAAGCTGCGGAAGGCGGAGGTCCGGACATCCTTCATGCAGCAACTGCCGCTGATACGCAAGTTCCCTCGCCATTACCTGTCGCTCTACCCCTATGCGTTCGAGTTCTTCGACTTCTCCGGCTGGGACGTGGTTCTATCCAGCTCGTCGGCCTTCGCAAAAGGCGTGATCACAGGTCCGGATACGTGCCATATCTGCTACTGCCACACTCCGATGCGGTTTGCGTGGAGCTACCACGCATATACCGAGCGGGAGCGTCTCAGCGGGCTTGTGCGCAAGGTTCTGCCCTACATCGTGCACCGGGCCCGCCGCTGGGACGAGATTACCGCCGACCGTGTCGATCACTACGTCGCCAATTCACGGGAAGTGGAGCGGCGCATACGGAAATACTACCGGCGCAACGCTGCCGTCATCTATCCTCCCGTCGAGACCGGCCGGTTCCGCGTAACCGAGCAGGACGGCGGCTATCTCGTGATCATCTCCCGTCTGCACGCGTATAAGAGGGTGGATGTGGCTGTCGAGGCCGCTGCCCAGCTTGGGGTTCCGCTGAAGGTAGTGGGTTCCGGGCGGGATGAGAAGCATCTGAAGAGCGTTGCCGGGCCAACGGTCGAGTTCCTCGGCAGGCTCCGTGACGAGGAGGTCGTGGACTGCCTCCAGCGATGCCGGGCACTCGTCTTCACGGGAATGGAGGATTTCGGGATCGTCCCCGTGGAGGCGATGGCGTGCGGCAAACCCGTCATTGCCTACGGCCGCGGCGGCGCGCTCGATACTGTTATAGACGGCGTTACGGGTATACTCTTCGACGAGCAGACTCCGGATTCGCTCGCAGAGGCTATCAGACTGTTCCGGCCGGACGACTTCGATCCTTACGCGATCCGCAAGCACGCGGAGAGGTTCGATGTCTCGGTCTTCCGCAGTCGGATGGGCGAGTTCATACAGGAGAAGGCCGAACAGCACCGCGCGCAGTACGGAATACCCGGAGCCGGGCGCCTGAAGGAGGGCCTGGCTCCTGTGGAATACGAGGCCGAGCCTAAGCCGGTCTGATCGGGTTTCAGATCTGAGGTTCGAGATTTCGGATTTCAGATCTGGACGAACACGGTCTTCAACCTGAAATCTGCAATCCCAGATCGGTGGTTCTTAAGTGAAGGCACTAGTCTTGAGCGGGGGCCGCGCGACGCGGCTCCGTCCGATCACCCATACCAGCGCAAAGCAGCTCGTTCCTGTGGCCAACAAGCCTATCCTCTTCTACGCCTTGGAGTCCATCGCCGACGCCGGCATCACCGACGTCGGCATCATCGTCGGGCATACGGCACAGGAGATCAAGGCTGCTGTGGGCGGCGGCGAGCGGTGGGGCATCAAAGCGACCTATATCCCGCAGGAGGCCCCGCTCGGCCTTGCCCACGCCGTCAAGATCGCCGAACCATTCCTCGGCAGCGACCGGTTCGTGATGTTCCTCGGCGACAACCTCATCAGGGACGGTATCAAGGACGTGGTCCGCCGGTTCCAGGGGGAACAGGCGAATGCCCACATTATGCTGGCGAAGGTCAGGAACCCCCAGGAGTTCGGGGTGGCGGAGCTGGATGGCGACCGCGTCCTCCGTCTTGTCGAGAAGCCGACAGAGCCGAAGTCGGACCTGGCTCTAGTGGGGGTCTACTTGTTCGACAGCCACGTTTTCGAGGCGGTGAACGCGATCGAGCCGTCCGCTCGCGGCGAGCTTGAGATTACGGATGCCATCCAGTACCTGATAGACAAGAGCTATGTCGTCCACTGGCATCAGATCACGGGCTGGTGGAAGGACACCGGCAAGCTCGAAGACCTGCTCGAAGCCAATCGACTGGTGCTCGAAACGCTGGAGACCAGGATCGACGGGGAGGTCGATGGCACATCGGCCGTCCACGGCCGGGTAGTTATCGAGAAGGGCAGCAGCATCGTGGGCAGCGTCATCCGCGGGCCGGCTGTCATCGGTGAGGGCTGTCAGATCGAGGATTCCTACGTCGGTCCGTTCACCTCGGTCTACAACCGTGTCAAGATACTCGGGAGCGAGGTCGAGCACAGCATCATCCTCGAAGATAGCTGTATCAGGAACATCGGCGCGCGAATAGAAGATAGCCTTATCGGGAAGAACGTGATGGTCGCGAAGGACGACAGCCGGCCCAGGGCTTACCGCCTGATGCTCGGCGATAACAGCGACGTGAAGGTCATGTGAATGCTGAATATGATTTACGGCGTCGAGACAAAAGAGCTGCATCCGAAGGCGGACGAGCGAGGGTATCTGATGGAGATGCTCCGGTCGGACGATCCTATCTTCGAGGGGTTCGGCCAGAGCTACGTTGCGCTGAACTACCCCGGGGTCATCCGGGCGTGGCATTACCACAAAGAGCAGACGGACCTGTGGGTATGCGTCAGAGGGATGATCAAAGTCGGGCTTTACGACCCCCGAGCGGACTCGCCGACTAAGGGGGAGGCCAGCACGATCTACCTTGGCGAGCAGAGCAACCTGCTGCTCAAGATCCCGCCGCTCGTCTACCATGGCTACAAGACGGTCGGAGTCGAGTCGTCCCTCTTGATCAACTTCCCGACAAAGCCTTACAACCGCGAGCAGCCTGACGAATACCGCGTGCCCTTCGACAGCCCTGAGATATCGTTTGATTGGGAGATCAAGGTGGGGTAGCGGGGGCAGGTTGAACCGCGGAATGCTGCGATTGCACGGATGCCGCGGATGGAGCTTCGCGACGGCCGGGCGCCATCTGCGAAATGTGCGGTTCAACCGGAGACAGGCATGAAGCGAATTCTCGTGACCGGCGGAGCCGGGTTCATAGGAAGCAACTACGTCAGATACTTACTGAGTAAGTACCCCGACTACTTTGTGACCGTTCTGGACGCGCTGACCTACGCCGGCAACCTCGATAACCTGGCGGACCTCTCCGGCCCGCGAATGGGGTTCATCAAGGGGGACATTAGGAACCGTGAGGATGTCGATGGGCCGGTTAGGGACACCGACGCCGTCGTCAACTTCGCTGCCGAGTCGTTCGTAGACCGCTCGATCCTCGAGCCTGATGCATTCATCACGACGGACGTGCTCGGGACCTTCGTCCTGATCGAGGCTGCGAAGAAGCACGGGGTAGAGCGGTTCCTGCACGTCTCTACCGACGAGGTCTACGGCGATATCCAGGAAGGATCGTCACTAGAGACCGCCCCAATGCGGCCCAACAGCCCCTATTCGGCGAGCAAGGCTGGCGGCGATCTGCTTGCGCGGTCCTACTTCGTCACCTACGGCCTGCCGGTGGTCATCACCCGCGGCTCAAACACCTATGGCCCTTACCAGCATCCCGAGAAGCTCATTCCTCTGTTCGTGACGAATGCCATCGACGACCAGCCGCTGCCCCTCTACGGCGATGGCAAGCAGGTTCGCGATTGGCTGCACGTACTCGACCACTGCTCCGGCATTGATCTCGTGCTCCACTCGGGCCAGCCGGGCGAGGCCTACAACATCGGCGGCGGGAGCGAGCGGACGAATATAGAGATTACCAACCTCATCCTTGAATCCCTTGGCAAACCCACGAGCCTGGTTAAGCACGTCGCCGACCGACCGGGCCACGACCGCCGCTATTCCGTGGATACGACGAAGCTCCGCGCGCTCGGCTGGAGGCCCGAGCACCCGTTCGAGGAGGGCCTGCGCGAAACGGTCGAATGGTACCGCGCAAACCAGTCCTGGTGGCGCAAGACCAAGGAGCAGAAAGAGTACCGGCGCTTCTCGGAGGCGTGGTACGAGAGGAAGAGATAGGATTCAGGATTCGGGATTCAGGGAACTGGGTGTAGGTGTTTCTCGCGACTCCGCATCCGGCTGCCTCGCCGTCGTCACGAAGAACGTCGTGAGTCTCCACGCTGAGCCGGACGAGTCTGCGGACCGGGTGACTCAAGCCCTTCTCGGCCAGCCGGTCTGGATCGAGCGGGAACAGGTCGGCTGGCTTTACGTCCAGACCTGGGACACGTACCACGGGTGGATTCCGTCCCGGTGGGTCGAGGCGCGCCCGAACGGCATCCCTTACGCAAGCATCGGCACGATTGCGGTCGTTGAAAGCCTCTTCACAGACGTTCGCTTGTCACAGGAAGGATCTGCCGATATCCTGACCAAAGCCGTCGTGAGCTGCGAACTGGAGGTCGCCGGGCCGCCGGACGAATGGGTTCCGATCCTGCTGCCCGACGGCCGGCAAGCCTCTGTGCTTCGCTCCGACGTTCGGCTGAAGGATGCAGGCGCGATCCCAGCCGCCCCGCCGACCGGCGAAGAACTGGTTTCGGTCGCCAAACGGTTCATCGGCCTGCCTTACCTGTGGGGCGGAACCAGCCCATTCGGCCTTGACTGCTCTGGATTGGTTCAGCTCGTCTACCGGATTTGCGGGATGACCCTCGTCCGGGACGCGCAACTCCAGGCCGGGGACGAGCGCGCGGCACCGGTAGAGCCTGAGGACCTGCGGGCGGGCGATCTCGTCTTCTTCTCCAGCCTTGCTGATCGAGACAAGGTCACGCACGTCGGTATGGCGACAGGGGACGGCAGGTTCGTCCACTCCGCCGGCTGGGCGGGCGTGGTCACCTCGGGTCTTGACGACCTGAGCTACAAGGACATATACTGGGGCGCGCGCAGGATGCTGCACTAGCCGTAGGTGCCAGACAACCAGGCACGGTCCCGCCTGGCTTGGGCGGCAAGCGGGCCGGGAAGGCGACTGCGGATGCGCAATGCAGGGCAAGTCCCTACGGCTGCACCGTCTCCCACAGCATCTTGAGCTTCTGCCGGCTGATGGACAGGTAATCGGGATCGTCTGCGAAGACCTCCACTGTTATGCCGGCGTCGTAACCAGCGTTCTTCAGGATCTTCACTACCCAAGACCAGTTGACGTTCCCGACGCCAAGCGGCAGGTGGAGATCGTCGCGGCCGCCCCGGTTGTCGGACACGTGCACGTGCAGCATCCGCTCCGCGAAGTTTGCCACCAGCTCCTCGGTGCGGTTGTAGGGCGTATCGAGGTTCGCGTGTCCTACATCGAGGTGGAAGCCGACCTCAGGAACGGCCTCCAGAATCGGCCGCATCTGCATCACCCGACTGAAGTGGGGCGTGTTCTCCAGCATGATGCTCATCTTGAGGCGACCTGCAATGGCGGCGAGCCGAGTGAGCATTGCGATGTTCTGACTTCTCATCCAGTCCTCGTCGTGCAGTGGGACGGTCGTGTGGGGGTGGATGTTCATCATCCTGGCGCCCAGGTCGTGGAACACGCGCAAGCTGCGCTCAAGCTCGCGGGCGACTGCCTCGCGGATCTCCGGGAACGGGCTTGCTATCTGGAGGTACCAGGCTGTGTGCCCCACAACCTTCAGCCCCGTACGGTCGAGCGCTCTTTGCACCTCACGGATGGGAAGGGCGGCCGAGTAGGCTTCCTGCGGCTCCATGGTCAGGTCGATGAAGTCGAAGCCGAGGTCTGCGATGACTTCGATCTCCTCGACGACGCTGACCATGGGGTTGTTCATGGCGCCGAGTAGCATAAATCCTCCGGCCTGGAATGGATCCATGGGTCGAGAAGCTGCTCGCGCGTCCCGACCGTAAGATCCGGCCGGTACTCCTCCCTCCTCCTGTGCAACTCGCGTCGCACCCCTTCCGGGATGCAGTCCACAAGCGCCGGATACTGCCAGTCGAACACATCTACAACCGCCGCAAAGAGCAGCCAGTGCTCCCCGAGCATATCGAGCAGGCGGTGCCAGCCGAATGTCGGGCAGTTGGCCTTGAAGATCCTCATCACGTCCGGCCAGTCGCACCGATGCTTGTTCATGGTGAAGATCTTCGAGTACACCAGTTCCTCGACCGGCATGAACTTCACTGACAGCCCAAGAAACTCGCCTTCAGGACCCCGCTCGATCCAGTCGTCGTGAACGGTAGTCACGCGGTTGGCGAAGCTCCAGATCACATCGACGATTATATCACCCCTGATGCCGTGGTAGATCCAGCCGCGGTCGCCCGGCGCCTGCTCCCCAAGGTCCTGAAATCCGACGCCGCTGAGCGACGCAATAGCTTCCGCTACATGCTCGGGAGAGGTGAAGACGTCCACGTCGTGGGTGTCGCGCCAGTAGCCGGTGTAGTACCACGTAGCGAACGCGCCTCCGAGCATGAATGGAACTCCGCGGCTTACCAAGGATTGCAGCGCCTCGGTGTAGACGTCCCGGTGATCGGTCTCGACACACTCCCTGACAGGGTCCTCCATGCAGCCACCTCCCCTCGTAGGGACTACACTTTAGCTTTACCCGAGGCTGGAATTCGGCGAAACTGGGGGACGGACGGCAAGGCGCCGGGCGCGGGTTGCTGCAGCGTGTGTTTGCCCCATTCCGGCTCCTGACGCCCAGAAACGGGAATTCCCGGACCTTAGCACTGTCGCCGTTTAACTTACACGACGCCCCTTACCTACTCTCATTCGGCAGGCGACGGCGCTTTCGTGTCACGACGTAACCTTCGGTCTCCTTACCTCCCCGGTATGAGCTTTCCCCATACCGAAGGTTAGGGTTTCCTACGGCTAGCTTCTTATCTGGTTCTTGAGCTGTTTCCGGCCAAGTTCTAAATAAGAAGCTCGTGGTTCAGTCCGGGAACTTGTAGCCGCCAATCTTCGGTTATGCGCAAGACCAACTTACCCGCGCGTTTCCCAGGCTAAACGTCGGAACCGCGAATCTTCGGAGATGCGGCCCCAAAGCCCGCTGCCGCCAGGTCGCAGGGCTGCAGCGTCTGTGAAAGAAAACTGGTAAAATTACCAGTTGACAAGCTCAGGCTAATCTGTGAGAATGGCAGTAACTGCCAATGGCTTCGAGCCTTGGGGGTTTGTGAAGAGAGTCGGCGCTATGGCCGCGGACGTGCTTTGCAGAAGGCGAGGCTGAGCTGCTTGCCGGAGGCTCCAAGCGACCGACACAGGGGAGGAGATAGAGATGTACAGAGTGCTGCGCCTTGCAGTGGTTGTTCTCGCGACACTTGCGGCCTTGTCCATTGGACCGCAGTCCTTCGCTCAGATCCCCACGACCCCGGATCCGCCGTCGTGGTCGGCCTTCGGCCCGGCTACATTCTCGGGTGTCACCGTGACACCCCTCTTCCAGACGGGAACGCTTGACTACAGCCTCTCCCTCAGCTCCACTCCCAAGGTTACCATAGACGGCAGCACCTATGATATAGTCTGGATCGGCGCGTTCTTCGCAGTCGGTGTGGATCCGAACGTCAGCTTCATTGCCACCAATGGCACCCTGGTCACCGACTGGACGTGGGAATATCGGGCCGCCAATCAGGGTGGGCCGATTGCTGGATGGCTCACCGACGGCACCGGCGGTGTCAAAAGAGTGCTGCCCGGCGGCACCAAGGACTTCGAATACGGCACGTTCGACATAACTGCGAATCCCGTCGTGGCCGGGTTCCACGTCGCGTATAAGCCTGCCCACGGGCAGACCAAGTCGGAGTTTCGCAGGGTGATTCCCGAGCCGGCTTCTCTTGCCGGACTGGCCCTGATGCTGCTCGGCTGCGCCGGGCTGCGGCGAAGAAAGACGCGCTGATACCTGCCGGCGTGCCGGACGGACCACTGTACCTCTCGGGACTTGACCTCCCCAGGAAACAGAGCCCTTCCCGAAGCCTAAGCACGTCATCCAAGCCATGGCAGCGCCGCTATCGCCCCCTCTAGCTGACTTCACTTGACGATCCGATACACGCTGATGCTCTCCCCAGCGTACCCGACTTCGGGGTAGACCTTTGCCATCGCGCGCTCGGTCGCCCGGCCGACGAGCAAGGCGTACGCGGGCGCGTCTGCCTTGTGGTAGTCCGGGAAGATAGCCCCGTTGACGAGAACGTAATCGAAGCCCCGCGACTTCAGCCACCGCGAAAGCCTGAGCGGATCGCCGCGCATTCGATCGTAAGGGATGAGCGCGTTATGCCCCGGGTCGGCCCAGAGATACTCTCGGTCGAGGTAGAAGCCGCGGGTCTCGCCGAACATGGCGATCTTCGCATCCTTCGGTAGGCTTTCGTTCGCGAAGTCGCTTGCTCGGTAGATATCGAGTCTTTGCAGGTAGTCGGTCCGGCTCTGCAGCCCCAGCACAGCCGGCACAGCCGGCCACGTGAACACGGCCAGAAGGAAGATCGTGAACGCCCCTGCAGCCGCAGCGACGCCAAACACCGTCCTTCGAGCTTTGACCAGGTTCGCCGACTGAGCAGCGGCTGGCGCCAGTATCGCAATGGCCGGCAGAAGATACCGGGTGTTCTGCATCGTGAAGAACCAGATGGCTGTGAGCGCCAGAGACACGACGAGCATCGGTCGGTGCCTGCCCCGCCGCGACGCGCCAAGAAGCAGGACCGGGAGCGCAGCCAGGAACACCGGCCCGATCGACGATAGGTATACGAGCGCATTGCCCGAGACGGCAGGCAGTTCCGGGATGTCGCGCGGCAGCCGCGCCGCGTAGTCCCCGAACCGGGCAAACCGGACCGTGAGGTTCCACGGCAGCATAACGAGCGACGGCAGGTCGCGACCCATCCCGAACTTCATCTGATCCGCCTGGTAGAGCGCGGCCGTCTCCGTGCTCCAGTTCCGCCCGCCGAAGACGCTATACGCGAACGGATACACCGGATTGCCGGTGTAAACCCACGACTTGACGTACCACGGCGCCGCGATGAGAACGGCGAGTGCGAGCGAGACGGCCGCCGTTCGGAATGCGGAATGTCGAATGCGCAGCGCGGAGTCCTCGCTTACCCGCGCCTTGTCGCCGGCCTGCCGCGGCCGCCGGAGGAGCCACACAGCTATCACGGGAAGCATCACGAGCGCGGTCATCTTGGTCCCGGCGGCAAGCCCGGCGCAGATGCCGGCCAGCACCGCCCATCTCCGGTCGCTTGACTCCGAGTAGTTGAGAAGGCTGCAGACGACAAGCAGCGAGTAGAGCGCGGCGGCAAGGTCGATGTAGGCGGTAGTTGCCGCCCAAGCGGCCAGCGGGACGCCCGCCAGGATCAAGGCTGCCAGCGCTCCCGCGCCCCGGGAGAAGTGCCGCTTGCCCGTGGTGTAGGCCGCCCCAACCAGCAGGCACCCTGCCAGGAAATGGAACAGCTTGGCAAAAGAAACACTGCGGAACGCCAGGCCGAGGGCGTAGAGCATCTCCCACATGAACGGGAAGTTGGAATGCGGGGCAAAGTTGACGTAAAAGATGCCGTGGTGCCTGAGGTAGAGCTTCGGGATGGCAAGGTGGTAGGCAAGGCTGTCCCAGTCGTCCCCGACCGGCGGCGCAAGCGCACGGATGAGCGCCAGGACGCCGACGGCCGCGAGGATGACGCCCGTAACGGCTGCCTCTGTCTGCCACCGGACCCTCCTGATTGTGGCCAGGCCCCTTGCGGCGTCGGAGATGACGCTCGAGAGCTGCCGCCAGCCGGCGGCGGCCATCGACAGAAGCAGCCCGAGGAACGCTGGCAGGTAGAAGAGTTGGAGAGCGCCGAGCGCGAAGATCAAGAGCCCGAGCATCCCCAGCCCGATCGCCGCCTCGAACACCAGCCGCTCGCCCGCGGAGGCAAACTCCGGCTCCCGCTTGCCCAGCACGCGCCGCGCAAACGCCGCCGCAATCGCCGCTGTCACGAGAAGTTGTAGAACCGCTGCCAGCGCCCGTCTCCAGCCCGTTGATTCTGTTCCCAGAATACCAGAACACCGGCTCTACGGCAAATAGAACAACGGAACCACGGATTACACAAACTGTGCGGAATCCGCGCCTCAGGCCCGGGTCTTCGTTCAGAGCGCAAGCAACTCGGCGCGAATCCCGCCGCCCACTTCGAACTGCACCCGCCCGATATGGTGACCGAACCACCCCGCGCGCACAATCGCCGTACCGCCCACCATCTCCGGCTTGTCGAGTGCGCAGTGCGTGTGGCCGCCGACGATCAGGTCGATCCCTGGCACGCCAGATGCAAGCTCCCGATCCGTGCTCAGGCCGATGTGAGTGAGCGCTATCAGGACGTCCGCCCGCTCCCGAAGCGATGGGACGAGCCGCGCCGCGGTCTCGATAGGATCATCGAACACATAGCTCGACACCTTGCTCGAGAGCATCCGGCCGGTGATCATGGGGACGGTCAGCCCGAAGACGGTAACCGTGATGCCGCCGCGTTCGAACGTGATATCGCTCCGGAGGGGCAGATCGGCCGCGCCTCGGGGTCGGATGTTAGCGGAGAGCACTGGGAATTCCGCCCAGCCGATCTTCCTGCGCAGGCCCGCGGCAAGGAAATGGAACTCGCGGTTTCCCAGGGCCATCGCATCGTAGCCCGCCTCGTTCATAAGCTTGAGAACCGGCTCGCCGCCCGGCCGGAAGTAGACGTTGCCGGCCCAGATAGCGTCGCCGGCATCGAGCAGCAGGCTGTTCGGCGTCGAGGCTTTCAGTTCCCTGATTCCCTGCGCCTTCACCCGAGTCAGCTTATTGTGGAAGTCGTTCGTGTGGTATATTGAGACGCACGGCATGGGATTTGGGATTTCTGAAATCGTCACGCCACCTGTCCCGGCGCTTCGCCCTTCTCCTGCTGTCGGCGCAGCGTCTCCAGGAAAGCTCGCACGCCGTCGTCCCATCGGCCTTGTGCTTTCAGGATCATCTCGATCACCTCACGGACGGCGCCTCGTCCGCCGCTCCTCTCGGTGACGTAGTCCGCCGCGGCCTTGACCTCAGGAGCAGCGTTGGCAACGGCGAACGCCACCCCGGACGCTTCGAATGCAGGCAAGTCGTTCAGATCGTCGCCAATATACGCTACCTCCTCGAGAGAAAGGCCCTTCCGCTCCGCGACCTCCCTCAGCGCGACCGATTTGTAGCGCTCGGCCTGATGGACCTCCTCGACGCCGAGTGACCTCGCTCGCTCGCTCACAACCGTCGAGTTGTTCCCGCTGACCCACGCGATGTCCAGCCCGGCTTCCATGGCCAGGCTGATCCCCAGGCCGTCGAGCACGTTGAACACTTTGGTATCCCCGTGCTGGCCGATAACCATCGATCCGTCCGTGAGAACGCCGTCCACGTCCATCGCCAGGAGTCTCACGCGCTTGAGTTTGCCCATCTAGAATATCCCCGCCCGCAGGAGGTCTTTCAGCATCAGCATTCCGATCGGGCGGCCTGCTTCGTCGAGGACCGGGATTTCGCCGATCTGCTTGGCGGGGCTGTCCATCATCTTCAGGCCCTCGGCAGCAAGCCGGTCGGGGCTGATCGTGAGCGGAGTCCGGTTCATAAGCCCGTGGGCCTTGTCAGCCAGCGCCTTCTCGTCCTTGAGGAGCGAGCGGCGGATGTCGCCGTCCGTGATGAACCCGATGAGCTTCCCGCTCTGGTCGACGATGCACGCAGCGCCCGCGCCGGCCTCGGTAATGGCGAAGAGCACGTCGTGAAGCGTCGCGTCCTCCGAAACTATCGCCACGGCATCGCCGACGCGCATCACGTCCGACACCCGAAGGAGCAGCCTCCGCCCAAGCGCGCCCGAGGGATGGATGCGCGCGAAATCCTCACGAGTGAACCGGCGGGCCTCCATAACCGCGAGGGCGAGCGCGTCTCCGAGAGCGAGCATGGCTGTTGTGCTTGCCGTCGGCGCTAGGTTGAACGGGCATGCTTCCCGCTGGACGGCCACATCCAGCACGGCTTGGGAGTAGCGCGCCAGCGTAGACTCCGGATTCCCGACGAAAGCGATTATGCGCGCCCCGATCCGCGCGACAGCCGGCAGGATGCTCGTCAGTTCGTCCGATTCCCCGCTGTAGGAGAGCGCGAGCAGCACGTCGTCCCCGGTCAGCACGCCGAGGTCGCCGTGGACCCCTTCCGCCGGGTGCAGGAAGAGAGATGGCGTGCCCGTGCTCGAGAAGGTGCCGGCGAGCTTGCGGCCGACTGCTCCGGACTTGCCCATCCCGGTGATCACGAGGCGGCCATTGCAGTCCGCAATGAGCTGGACCGCGCGCACGAAACCGTCACCGAGCCGCTCCGCGAGCGCCGCAACCGCCCCCGACTCGATCTGCAGCACCTCCCTCGCCCGCGCTAACACGGCCGATCTGTCTACCTGCGGCTTATCCTCCATCCCGGTGTATTATAGCAGAGGAGGGGGAGGAGAGAAAGGCGCCGGTGCACTCTATATGCTGCGGGAACTGGTCTGTGCATAATCGAAAGGCTGGCGGAAATGCGCCGTTCCCGCAGCATATAAGAAAGCGCATAAAGACGCTCACGGAACACGCATCAGCACAGCGGAAGCTGCAGCAAGCATCGCGTGAGGAACCGCGGTGATGAAGACTGCGGGCCCAACCTCAACGCCTGAGGTCACCAGCAACGAGAGGAAGGCCAGCCCCGCCGGCAGCTGACCGGACGAAGCCCCGCCGAACAGGCCTCGATCGAGGAACCAGTGGACATCACCTCTTGCCGCCCACCAGCCGATCAAACTCACTGCCACGCAGTATGCCGCAGCAGCAGCGAACACCCGCCACAGAATGGCCTTGGTCAACGCGAGGCGAGCCGCCAACATAACTACGGCTAGAAACACTGCCATGTAAGCAGCGTAACTCAACCAGGCGTCTGCCATTTGCTTCTCCTCAACGCTGCGCGAGGCTTGCGCGAAGGGAACTGCGCATGACCCGCGTCAGTGGGAGCGAAACGGTTCCGTCGGCGGGATCCCTGGTAACCGTTTTGCTGAACATCGGCGGATCACCCACCGTTATGGTGAGTGTATGCCTCCCAGCCCGGGATGCTTGACTCACCGAGCACTTGAGGGAGTGGGACCGAAAGGTCACCTCCTGGGCGTTGACCTGTGCGGTGCTAGGCTTCTCCTGCACTACGCTCCACAGATCGAGTTGCACCTCGCCGTCCGGGTTCACGTCCAGTTCGGACATGGCCCGGTCCGCCAGATTCCATGCGAGCCGCCACCCATACTGGACATCCCACGTGACCCGCCAGTATAGAGCTAGGAATAGCACACACGCCGCCAGAAGAAGCCACCTATGGACGCCGCACTGGCGGCACTTCCCCAAACTGCTCTGCAACCAGGTCATTCCACCACACCCCCAAAGCACCCTGTGACTCCAGGGCTTCTCATATGCTGCGGGAACGCCGGCTTCTCACTGGCCGTTCAAACGTGCACTCTTCAGTTCCCGCACCGCGTAAGCCCGTCAGCGCTGCACCGTTCCCGGCGGGCTCCCCACCAGGTGCCACGCTAGTATACCGAGAAACAGACCGCCGAGCCGCACGCCGAACCCGGGGCGCCCCGGGTACAGCGGCCAGAACAGTACCGCCACCAGCAGCGTCCAGGCAACAGCCGCCGCGACTTTGCCGCGCACGGAGCCCGGCGCCAGGACCCCGCCCAGAACGCGGCGCAGGCGGTCCCGCTGCTCCCGCGGCAGCGCCCTCAGCTGTCCGTACGCCTCCACCTCAGCCGAGACGACCCAGCGCTCAGGCCTCTGCCTCACCCAGACCTGGAGTGAGACCAGCAGGCAGAACCCGAATAACGCGTTTGCGAGGGCGACCAGTTCCGAGTTGAGACGAGCCACCGCATCCAGAAGGATCGCCCCTCCTCCGACGGCGAGCGCAACCGCGGAGACCAGGGCCCTCCAGACTGCTTCTATGTACCTGTTCTTGTCCCTCTGGTCGCTCATCTGCTCGGCCTATACCCGACCCCTCTAGCCCTTGGCTGCGGGAAGTGGTCTATGCATAGTCGAATGGCTGGCGGAAATGCGGCGTTCCGCAGCATATAGATCCTCATCCGATGCATTATCGTCCGCGCCCCCGGCTCTGTCAAGAACGGTTTGCGCATGTGTGACTCGCCCGGATTGCTAGAACGGAAAGGAACTGCCGTCCGACACGAAGAAGGAGAAGGTGACCGGCGAGTCGAGCGAGCCGGAGGAGCCAGCCCGCCGGCTCTCGGCCCAGCCGAGGCCCGTGCGCCGAGCAGCCACGGTCCGCACGCCATGCCTTCGGGGGGATGGCGTAGGGACGAAGGGAACTCGGTCGTCGTTCCTTGATGCTGTACCTGATTGGAGGTAAGAGATGAAGGGTTTTCTGTTTGCTATGGTCATTGCAGCGGTCGCCATGAGCGCCGCGGCGGGCAAGCCGTCCAAGCCGGCGGCCAAGCCCAAGATCAAGGTGCTTTTCATGGTCGGAGGTGGCGCCCATGACTTCCAGAGCCTCCCGCCCATCCTCAAGCAGCGGCTGGAAGGCACCGGCGACTTCGCCGTCACCATCACGGAGGACCGCGAGAAACTGACGACTCTCTCGCGTGACGGCTGGCACGTCGCTCTCTTCTATACCCAGGGCGGTGACCTGACCCCGGCCCAGGAGAAGGGCCTGACGGATTTCGTCAGCTCCGGCAGAGGCTACGCAGGGATCCACTGCGCGTCAGATTCCTTCAAGAGCTCGGACGCCTACTTCAAACTCGTCGGTGGGCAGTTTAGCGGGCACGGTTACGGGACCTTCACTGTCAAGATCACGGCTAGGCGCCACCCCATCACGAAGGGCATGGCCGATTTCGAGATCGAGGACGAGACCTACAACCACGAGTTCTACCCTCAGGCCAAAGTCCAGGTGCTCGCAAGGCGGGCGACGGACCAGGAGCCTTCGGTCTGGGTCCAGAACTACGGCAAAGGCCGGGTCTTCTATACCGGACTCGGACATGGCAAGGAGGCCTTTGAGAACCCGAGCTTCCAGATGCTCATGATCCGCGGGATCTCTTGGGCCGCCGGCCGCCCGGTCCCGCCGCTTCAGCCGCAGGCTTGCGCACAGCCTAAGGGAGCAAACTGACCGGTTCTGCGGGTCCCTCGGCACAGACTCGCAAGCTCATCGAGGGACACCGCAGCCCGAACGGTCGTCAACCGCTCTCGCCGGGAACCTCTGCCGGGGCCTCCAGGCCCATCGTCCACGCCTCGAGGTTCCGGAAAGAGCTTCCCGTTGTTCCGGGACACCCCGAGGCTGTCCCAAGAGTCATCTAGGGTACAGGTGTTATGATTGGGTATGCCGAATTCCTCTGTGGGAGGGATTGGCATGGGCAAGTTCAAGGAGCCGACGGC
>Ga0315282_10004662_pt1 | contig 23784 bp, 26 predicted proteins | sample YL17G07_20_MG_FD_203693 | JGI IMG/M metagenome (GOLD analysis project Ga0315282, IMG submission 203693) | Sediment microbial communities from Yellowstone Lake, YNP, Wyoming, USA - YL17G07_20 | ecosystem: Environmental > Aquatic > Freshwater > Lake > Sediment | place: USA: Wyoming | collected... | reverse complement strand
CCTGGGATTAGCCGAGTTTGCTATCCCAAGATATGGTCATTTCGGCGTCATGAACTATACACAGGCCAATTGTGGAAAAATCTTAATATCGGGGGTTACTATACACATAAAAAGAGCGAGTGGCTATCTGGGGTGTAGTGAAAAATAACCCCCAAATATGGGGGTAGTTAAAAAAAGATAACCCGAACAAACAGGCGAGTTTTCCACTATTGATAGAAATTATCCACAGAAATACGCAAGTTATCCACAGGATAATTGTATAAATCTCTGCCAAGCTATCCCATTTTGATTTCGTGGGCAGCGAAAAGCCTTGACAAACGTTAAGTATTAGGTTATTATCTAATTAGATAAACGTCTACTATAATCATCCGTCTAAGTAAGATCGCCATCTACTTTAGCTCGAAGTCCACGGGCGACAGGAGGCAGCCATGATTAACCTGAATTACGAAACCACCAAGCGATATCATCAAGACTTGATTCAACATGCCAGCAACGCTCGCCTGGCAAGACAGGCTTGCGAGTCAATGCTCACCTTCAAAGATAAAATGTGCTTGCGATTGGGTGACTTCATGATCTTGGTGGGCACAAGAATTAAGAATATGAGCTCATTCCCGAAGAAGAGCGCCTTTACTGAATTATCTCGCGAGTGTCAATGAATCGAAACGCTGACTTGAATCAAGACCAGGAACACGCAACAAATAATTCTCCCAGGCTGGTTTGGGATCTTGGCAGCGCATACGATTTCTTCATCAGCCTGGAAGTGCTTTATCAACCCGTCCAATATGGATTGCGCGCCTCCTGGGCGGCGGGCGTCCGTTCGAGACTCCCCGCCGCCGAGCGCAAGTTCATGGAGGAAATCGCCGATTTCTTTCATTTACCAGCTCATTGGATTTATGGCTTGCCGCAACCTAAAGACGCCACCGCCGTATTATGGTCTTTACGTCAAATTCCACCCGAACAACGGCTTTTGAATATCTTACTCGAACCAAAATTGCCTCAGGATGTACAAGCGCTTTACCAACGTGTATTCGAGCGAAATCAGTGGGAAGAAGCTGATCTCGAAGCTTTGAAAGCCGCAACCAAAGAATGGCAGCTACCTAACCGCCACAAGACGCTATCCAAAATTCTAGACTGGCTGACACATCCGGCTGAATATGGCGAGCTAATCTATGCTGTCATGCAAGCTTATTACCAGAGTTTCTTTGCTGAGGAGGAAAAAAGGATCGCGCCGGTATTGCAAACAGCTCTGGAGCGAGCTAAAGAACTGGCAGTCGATCTTTCCTTTTACGATCTACTGGAAGTGTTATCTCAGGGGTTACATTTTGACCATCCTTTTGAATCCCCAGAACTGGTTTTAGCGCCCTCTTACTGGATCACTCCTCTGGTGTATTTTGGTTATACACCTGAAAAGAACCATCTCCTGGTGTTCGGAGCCCGCCCGCCAGATGCCTCGGTAATCCCTGGCGAGCAGGTCCCGGATGCCCTGCTGAGGGGGCTAAAAGCACTGGCTGACCCGACCCGGTTGCGAATCATGCGCTACCTGGCGGCGGAGCCGTTGATGCCAGCCGAACTGGCCAGACGGTTGCGCCTGCGGGCCCCAACGGTCATTCATCACCTGAAAGAACTGCGCCTGGCTGGGCTGGTGCACATCACCTTGATGCCCGATGAAGAAAAACGCTATGCGCCCCGCAAAGAAGCCATTGATGCTCTGTACTCTCTGTTTATGGAGTTCCTGGAAGACGGGGTTGACAGCAGTAAAAAAGCATAGAATATGAAACTGGCAAACTTTTCTGTCGGCTCTCAGACCTTGCAGACATACGTTAGCCGGGTGAGATTGTTTGCGCCCAACGCGCGTTTATTCCTCTTGAATGTTATTGTAACCGGAGCTGCTTTTGGGGTTTACCGGCTGATTTTTAATTTTTACGTCCTCAGCCTGGGTTATGATGAAGCCCTCCTGGGTGCTTTGATCACTACCAATAACCTGACGGCTCTGTTGCTGGCTCTGCCAATGGGTTACCTGGCAGACATTTTAGGCCGAAAAAGCTCGTTGATCCTCTCCATCATTTTTAGCGGTCTAGCCATGCTGGTGATGGTCATCTGGCCAAGCCAGACGGTCTTTTATGCCATGAACATCCTCTCCGGTATTGCCCAAAGCCTGGGCGCAGTGACCAGCGCGCCATTTTTAATGGAAAACAGCGGCGAGAAAGAGCGCACCTACCTGTTCAGTTTCACCTTCGGTTTGCAGATGTTGATGGCCTCAGTTGGGAATTGGGTTGGCGGTTATCTACCAACCTGGCTTTCTGAGATCGGCGGTTTTTTGCCTGGCAGCAGCCAGGCTTATGGAGGCGCGCTGGTTGCCATCGCCCTCTTGATGGAGATAGGGCTGTTGCCCTTGATCTTTATACGCTCGCTGCATTTGAAACGCGCCGAGCGTTCTATCTTTGCTCCGATCAGCTATGCCGCAAAGCGTCCGGTCTTGTTGGGTAAATTGATCCTGCCAATGTTGATCACCTCGATCGGAGCTGGCTTGATCATGCCGTTCATGAACGTTTTTTTTCGTCAGGTACACCACCAGCCCGACCCGGTGATTGGGGCCCTGTTTGCCTGGGGGTCATTGGCGATGGGTATCGGGTTGTTGTTAGCACCCCCGCTCGCCGACCGGTTGGGAAGAATTCAGTTCGTGGTGATTACCCAGGCTCTCTCGATCCCCTTCCTCGTGTTACTGGGTTTTTCGCCCCTTTTCTGGGTAAGCGCGGCGGCTTATTATGTTCGTTTGGCGCTGATGAACATGAGCACGCCGGTCTACGAGACTTTTGTGATGGAGAAGGTTGACGATTCAGCCCGCGCCACCGTGGCCAGCCTGGTGAGCATGGCATCGAATTTCGGCTGGGCGTTCAGCCCGATGATAAGTGGCTGGATGCAGGTGAATTACGGGTTTGGACTGCCATTCCTGGGCACCCTGGTGTTGTACACCGTTTCAATCTATCTATACTGGGCGTACTTCTGGCACAAGAAAGAAGTGTCGTTGCCAGACCCTCTGGCTGGAGATTAGCCTGTAACCTTTTTTGACCTTCGGCATCCAAGATATAGTTCTAATTAACTGAAATTTATCTGGAGGTTTTTAATGGAAATAACTATTGATTTTCCGGGTGGGTCGCGGGTTGACGCTCACTTTGGGGCATTCACAGTTCAAACAGACCAACCACCTATGGCGATTGCACCAACCCCGTTTGCTACTTTTTTAGCCTCACTCGGCACGTGCGCCGGTATATATGTCTTGGGTTTCTGCCAGCAGCGTGGTTTACCCACGGAGGGTATCCGGATTATCCAACGCATGCATACCGACCCCATGACTGGCAGGGTAGGAAAGATCGACCTGGAGATCCAGGCTCCGCCAACCTTTCCGGAAAAATACCTGCCCTCTCTGGTACGCGCCGCGGAGTTGTGCGCGGTAAAGAAGCTCATCGAGAACCCACCCACGTTCGAGGTCTATACCCGGGTGGTTGAAGCGTCGACCGCATAACCTGGTTAATTTCCCGGATTCTTTTGCGGTAGACGGCGGTCTAGTGTGATCGCTGTCTTCCTTAAGGGAGGAAAGAATATTCTGATGTTATTCCGGCCCTATGAACGTTCCGGAGTACAAGATGGTGTCCTTAGGGATGACCACAATACCATCCTGAACCGTCCAGTTGCCGTAATCAAGGTCGACGCCTGGTGGGTAAGGGCGGATGACCACTCTTTCACCCATGCGTACGTTTTTATCGATGATAGCGCCCTCGATCTGGCAATGAAGCCCGATGCCTAAGGGCGGGATTGCGGGGCGCAAGGAAGTGATATCGTCGTAGTAATCGGCGCCCATCAAGATCGAATTCTTGATGCTCACACCGTCGGAAATCTGACTGCGTAAACCAATAATCGTGTTGCTGATTTCGGCCTGATGGATTTTGCAGCCCTCAGCGATGAGCACGTTTTGCATACTGGCACCGTCGATGACCGAACCGGGCAGATAGCGCGGGCGGGTATATATTGGGCTCACCGGGTCATAAAAGTTAAACGGAGAATCGGGCCGGGTCAAGCTCAGGTTGGTCTCATAGAACGAACGGATGGTCCCGATATCCTGCCAGTAACCTTCAAAATCGAAGCCATAGACAGCATAGGGAGCCAGAGAATAAGGGATGATTTGGGATCCGAAATCATCGAAGGAGGTATTCAACAAAACATCTTCCAGTACGCCAATCTTGAACAGGTAAATGCCCATTGATCCCAGGAAAGGTTGGGCAGCATCATCGCGGCTGACGAATTGCGCCAGCACTTCGGGGTGGCGAGGTTTCTCTACGAAGTCGGTGATCCGGCCTTGCGGGGTTCGCTTGAGCAAACCAAAGCGGGAGGCTTCCGCCACAGCTACCGGTTGCACGGCGACGGTAATGTCGGCCTGGTGTTCTTGATGGTAAGCGGCCAACTCGGCGTAATCCATACGGTAAAGGTGATCGCCTGCCAGGATGAGCACATTTTCAGCGCTGGTAGCGCGGATTTCAAAAAGCTGCTTTCGTACTGCGTCAGCGGTGCCCTGATACCAGCCGGTGTTGCGAGGGGTCTGCTCAGCAGCCAGGATCTGCACCCAGCCCTGGTGAAAATCATCAAAAGTGTAGGTTTGGGTGATATGCCGGTGCAGAGAGACCGAATTGAATTGGGTCAACACCGCGATGCGGTGAATGCCGGAGTTGATGCAGTTGCTGATCGGCACATCGATCAGGCGATACTTTCCGGCGATCGGGACGGCGGGCTTGGCGCGCTCTTTGGTGAGCGGGTAGAGCCGCTTGCCTACCCCGCCACCGAGGATCACAGCTAAGACATTATTCGGAGAAATCATGGTTCACTCCCAAAAAGAATACAATGCCCCCCAACAGGGTATGGGGGGCAAATGATCGCCCGCCAGTGCCGAAGGTGGGAATCGAACCCACACTCCCGAGGGAACACGATTTTGAGTCGTGCGCGTCTGCCTGTTCCGCCACTCCGGCAAGATACAGATGAAACCCCATCCACCCGTAAGTATACCAAAGATAATTGGATGGTCAAGATGAGTTCGATTATTAACTATCTCTGATATAATGCCGGTTTGCTGTCGCTACTATAAAGGTACGCGACCATAATTAATTTTAGTGATTGATTAGAGGATTGTAATGCGCCTTGGTATTATCGGTTTTCCTCAGTCGGGGAAAACCACCCTTTTCAACGCTCTAACCCGCGGCGACCAACCCGTAACGGTGAATGGTGGCCGTTTTGATGTCCACACGGCTATTGTGCAGGTTCCCGATTCGCGGTTAGAGCGACTGGTGAATCTGTTTCGACCCAAAAAAATAACCCCTGCCAGGATAACCTATGCCGATATTGCCGGGGTGGAAAATGGTTTGGGCAGCCATGGCTTCGCTGGTGAACTCCTCAACCAGCTCACCCAAATGGACGGGTTGTTGCATGTGGTGCGCTGTTTCGAAGACCCGGCCATTCCTCATAGCCGGGGTAACCTTAACCCTAGCCGGGATGTCGCAGCCCTGGATTCAGAGCTGTTACTCAATGACCTGATCGCCGTGGAGCGTAAGTTAGAGCGCCTGGCAGATGAGCTCCACAGGAATAGTAACGGTAAAAAGGGCGAGTTAGAGGCCGAGAAGGCGCTTTTCGTGCGCTTGAAGGTGGCATTGGAAGAAGAAAGGCCGTTGCGAGACCTGGATTTCACTCCTGACGATCTCAAAATGCTCTCAGGATACGGTTTCCTGAGTCAAAAACCGATGCTGGTGGTGCTCAACCTGGCTGAAGGGCAATCACCCCCGGCAGTGGAGTACCCGCATCGGCAAAGTGCGGTGGTTGCCCTGCAGGGCAAGCTGGAAATGGAGCTGGCTCAGCTCACCCCAGAAGACGCGGAGATCTTCAAGACGGAGTATGGCATCCAGGAGCTTGGCTTGCAGCGCGTGATCCGGCTTTCCTACGACCTGCTCGGTTACCAGTCGTTTTTCACGGTTGGCGAAGACGAGGTGCGCGCCTGGCAGACTCAGCGCGGCGCCTCAGCGTTGCAGGCTGCGGGTGTGATCCACACAGACTTGCAGAAAGGCTTCATCCGCGCCGAAGTAATCGGCTGGGAAGAGCTGGTCCAATTGGGCGGCTTGAGCCAGGCGCGTACCCATGGCCGGCTGCGTCTGGAAGGCAAGGATTACATCCTGCAAGATGGCGAGATCATGCACGTCCGCTTTAGCGTATAATCTAACAAACAGCGGTGGGGTATAATGATGACAATAGCAGCACATTATTGAGGCTTTGTTATGGCTGAAATTATTACCCCTACGAATAATGATCTATTAATAACGCTTGAACAAAGCCAAACAAACTCAGTAGATACAATTGTACTGATTACCGGCGCTCTAGAAGCTGGAGAAATAAATTCGATATTTAATTACTTGAAGGAGAGTATCAGAGTTCTAAAAAAGGGGGGATTACTGTTCGTACAAGGATTACCATATAATTTACCTGAAATTGGGGTTTATCTGGATAAATTTCTCACATTTAAATATTGGATTGCTATCAAATCCGCTTTATATCAACCAACTGCCGGCTTACCATCTAGTCATGCGGCTATATTGTTATTTACGAAAGATGGAGATCGATTTAATATTAATCGTGTTCGCTTTCCTCATGAGCATTGTGGGTATTGTAAGAAACCTCTGAAAGACTGGGGTGGAAAAACTCATCTTATGCACCCTGAAGGATATGCGATTTCGGATGTATGGACAAGTTTACCAATTGAAGACAATTATCATCGAATATCAAGGTCAGTCTTAAGGACGATACTTAAAATGGTGGGGGCTGATAATCCAGCTTTATATGATAATGATTTATTCACCAATGAACATAATCCATTAGAAGCACCAAAAAAGCTTATCATAGGTCCGAAAGAAGGAATAGATCGAGAAAATCGCAAATTAATTTCAGAACCTCTTGTTCAATATCAATTGCCTGGTTTTCGTGTAACTCCCCAAAACTCTGTTCCGGTGAAATCCAAAATAAAAAGTTTTTGGGATGTTGTTCATCATGGAGATGCACTTGAGTTATTAAAACAATATCCGGACAATTCAATCGACTTAGTTTTTGCGGATCCCCCTTACAATTTAGAAAAATCGTATAACGTTTACAATGATGAACGTGGAAAAGAAAGTTACCTTGCTTGGTGTAATGAATGGCTGAAGGAATATTGTCGGATATTAAAGCCAACAGGTTCATTATTTGTTCTAAATTTACCGCACTGGTCTATGTACCATGCAGTATTTTTAAACCAATATCTATACTTTCAAAATTGGATAGTATGGGATGCGCTTTCAGAACCCAGGGGCAAGCTTATGCCGGCACATTATGGATTGCTTTTTTATACTAAAAATCCTACGGGTTTTAATTTCTCTTATGACGAATTAAAGGATATCGATTCGAGACAATATTGCTTGCGAGCCTCTTGTGTTCGGGCTCGTAAAACCGCCGGCATTGACCCAAAAGAATCCTTAACCGATATATGGTCTGATATTCACCGAATTAAACATCGCCGGGATCGAGACTACCATCCATGCCAGCTACCAGATTTATTGTTAGAGAGAATAATAAAATTAACAACCCGAGAAGGTGATATTGTCCTGGATGCTTTAGCTGGAACTGGTACCACAGCGGTTGTTGCCAGTCAATTAGGTCGCAGGTATGTAGCAATCGATATTGACGATGGTTATGTACAAATTATGAGAGAAAAGATTTCCCAGGTTAGAAACATTGGGCATGTGAAGCGCACAAGTATTCATCGACCAAAAGGGAAGTATAGTAAAAAAGCTCTTCAAATCGAGCTCCAGAGAATAGCGTTAGAGTTAGGGCGAGTGCCAAGTAAAAAGGATGTTGAAAAAATGAGTTCTTTTGGAGTGGAAGCTTATATAGAGACATTCCCAACATGGGGAAAAGCCCTAAAAGCTGCTAAGTTAGAGCTAAGAGATAGTGCGAATGGACGCTCGTAAAATAACATTTCAAGAAGCATGGGATAGCACTTCAATCTTTTTTGTGGATGAGGGGTTAGAGGCCGAGATTGATCAAGAAGTGGACAATCTGCTTGAAATCGCGCGAGATCCTCGGATATCAGAGGATGTAACAATTGAGATAGACGCCATTATTACATTTTTAAACCGAAATAATAATGGGCTCGATGTTATTCTGAGAGACATTGAACTATCTGAAGAAAAGTTTCTGAGAATAGTGACATTACTTCGAAAAATTAATCGGATTGAAGGTGGTTTTTCAGAGAATGATACTGAATGGACTCTAAGCAGGATTAAGAATAAGATCCAACGAGATTCTGGATTTGCATTATCAATTGCTAAGTTGCTTGTTAATGGTAAAAATGATGCTGAGCTAAGTCGTTATATACCTCGTTATTATTTAGATACACTTAATTATCAAGAAATAAGAGGCGGTTCGCTTGCTGCTAGAAGAGTCCGTTATAAGCGATCTTTGATTGGTACTTATGGCGGACGTAAAGGATACAGAGTTGAAGGGAAAATCCAACAAAAATTAGAAGAATTAAATGGAAGATATGGGATCCCGTTCAATAAGGGATCCTCAAGGTTGATTGATACGGATATTGATTTTGCTATACCTTCAGTTGATGATCCGTGGGTGATTATTATGAGCTCTTTTCAAGAAACAACCAGTAGTGGGCAAACTACAAAAGCCCGGGATATGTTCAACGCGTATATTAAGGTGGTTCAAAATAATAGTAGAAATCGAGAAGATAGGGCTTTTGTTAATTTTGTAGATGGCGGGGGATGGCTTGCTCGGAAGAGAGATTTTGAGCGACTTGTAGATCAATGTCATTATTTTATTAACCTGAATTACTTAGAGATGCTAGATGCTATCGTTTTAAAGCATGTGCCAAAAAAGTATTTCGACTCTGGATTGGAGTTTTCACACGATGCTTAAATCACAAACATTATCCCCCTGGAGCTTAGAGGATCTTTTCCCCGCTCAGGATAGCCCCGAAATGGAGAAAGCCTTTGCCGAAATCGAAGCCCAGGTGGTGGGATTCGAAAAACGGCGCCCCCAGCTTAACGCCAGCATGGCCTCAGATTTATTCATGCAGGTCGTGCGTGAATTAGAAGCCATCAATAGTTTGGGAAATCGGATCTACAGTTTTGCCACACTGCAGTTCTCTGCCGATACTCAAAATCAGGCCGCTCAAGCTTTCCTGGGGCGGGTCGACCAGTTCTTTGCTATCGTGCAGAACCGGATCCTCTTCTTTAGCTTGTGGTGGAAGGAGCTGGATGAAGAATCCGCCATGCGCCTGATGGCAGCGGCCGGAGATTACCGGTATTGGCTGGAGGAGATGCGCCATTTCAAACCCCATACCCTTTCCGAGCCAGAAGAGAAGATCGTCAATCTCAAAAACGTAACTGGTTCGGCAGCCCTCAACAATCTCTACGATGCCATCACCAACCGTTATATTTTCAAATTGGAGGTGGATGGTGAAGTAAAAGAGCTTACCCGCGGTGAGCTGATGGTGTATGCCCGCCATCACGATCCTGACCTGCGCAAGCGCGCTTACCAGGAGCTATACCGGGTTTATGGGGAGGATGGCTCCATTTTGGGATTGATGTACCAGGCGTTGGTGCGCGACTGGCGCAATGAGCAGGTCGAGCTGCGCCGTTTTTCCAACCCCATCGCCGCCCGCAACCTGTTCAATGATATCCCGGATGAAGTGGTAGATACCCTGCTGGAGGTTTGCGGGCGCAATGCGCCTCTCTTCCAACGCTTTTTTAAGCTCAAAGCTGGCTGGTTGGGAATGGAAAAGTTACGCCGGTACGACATCTATGCCCCGGTGGCAAAATCGGACAAGACCTACGCTTTTCCGGAAGCGGCTCAAATGGTATTGGCTTCCTTCCGCGAATTCTCACCTCAGGTTGCCGACCTGGCGCAGCGCGTATTTGAGCTCCAACACGTGGATAGCGAAGTGCGTAAGGGTAAGCGGGGCGGGGCGTTCTGCCTGAGCGTGACCAATGATCTGACGCCATGGGTATTACTTAATTACCAGGGTCGCGCCGATGATGTGGCTGCTATGGCACACGAGCTGGGGCATGCCATCCACTCGATGTTGGCCTACCATCACACCCAGTTCACCTTCCATGCTTCCTTGCCTCTGGCAGAAACGGCTTCCACCTTTGGCGAAATGTTGCTCATCGACCGTTTGCTGATGCAGGAGGGCGATGAAGCTGTCCGCCGCGATATCCTCTTCCGCCAGATGGATGATTCTTACGCCACCATCCTGCGCCAGGCTTTTTTCGCCCTCTTCGAGCGCCAGGCGCACGACATGGTGAGCCAGAACGCCTCGGTGGATGAGATATCAGCCGCATACCTGGAAAATCTGAAGCGCCAGTTTGGCGAAGCGGTTGAGGTGAGCGAAGAATTCCGCTGGGAGTGGGTTTCCATTCCCCATATTTATCAGGTGCCGTTCTACGTCTATGCTTATGCCTTCGGACAGCTCCTGGTGCTCTCATTGTACCGGCAGTTCAAGGCGGAAGGCGAATCCTTCAAACCGCGCTATTTGAAGATCCTGGCTGCCGGCGGCTCGGAAGCCCCAGCCAAAGTGCTTAAAGATGCCGAGATCGATATCCACAGCCCGAAATTCTGGCAGGGCGGTTTCGACGTAATTGAGGCTATGGTCAGGCAGTTAGAAGCGTTGCCCTACCGAAAATGAGATTTACAGATTGTATGTGGATTAGATCGAAGAGAATTTACTAATCGATTTCCACATCCTCTTCCAACACGGGTTCTTCTTCTTCCGGTTTGCGTTCCAGCATCTGAACGTGGTTGGCGATCACTTTAGTAAAGTAGCGGGTATTACCTTCGTGTTCGTAGCGATCGGTCTGTAAGCGTCCTTCCAGGTATACCAGCCGACCTTTCCGCAAGTATTGCTCACACACCTCTCCCAAACGTCCCCAGGCTTCGACGTTGAACCAATCGGTGATTGAGCGAGTCTCTCCGGCCGGGCTGCGCCAGCGCCGGTCGACCGCCAAACTGAAGCTACATACTTTCCTCCCGTTTGGGGTTGTGTGAGCGTCGGGGTCTTTCCCAAGACGGCCAATCAATTGTACTTTATTGAGGGCAGGCATTATGATCCTCCTGATCTAAAGATGTCGGTGCATTATACTTATACTACAGTTTAGTGAAGAATTTCAGCTTGTCAAGCATTTATTAGTTTGGTTTCTTTCTGAAGCACCCAGCAAGCGCTGCCTTCTGTGTATTTAGAAACTGAAGTGAGGTTGCGTCTTCAGCTAATCGCTGGTATCCTTAATAGAGTCAGTCGCTAATAACCCGTTCGGGCAAGAATTGTCATGAAGGTTCATATAGATAAATCCAGCCGGTTGAATAAAACCTTCGGGACGATTCTATTCGAGTAACATAACCCGGATAAGGAGCTGAACTGAACAACGTTGAAGTAAATAGGAATAAAGGTTACTTTGAACCAACATTCAGTGTATATCGCTATCGAGGGCGTCATCGGAGTAGGCAAAACCACCCTGGCGCGACTGCTCCAGCCTGTGTTTGACGCCAACTTGTTGCTCGAAGTCTTCGAAGAGAACCCGTTCCTCTCCGATTTCTATGCCGACCGGCAGCGTTACGCCTTTCAGACCCAAATATTTTTCTTGCTAAGCCGTTACCGCCAGCAAAGCCAAGCGGCGCCCGAATACCTGCGGAGCGGTAAGGCGCTTCTGGCCGATTACACATTCGAAAAAGATGCCTTATTTGCCTGCATCAACCTGAAGGGAGATGAGCTAGATATGTATTACCGGGTTCATGAAGCCCTGGCGGAGAAGATTCCTATGCCAGACCTGGTGGTTTATCTGCGCGCCGATACCGATATCTTGATGCAACGCATCGCCAGCCGCGATCGTTCGTATGAACGGAACATAGAACGGGATTACATCGAACAACTCAACCAGGCTTATGAAACCCATTTTGGCGATTCCCATCTGGTGGAAATCCGGCATGTTACTAACGTATTGGCGATCGATACCAATGAGCTGGATTATGTCCGCCGAACAGAGGACCTGAAATGGGTGGAGAATCGCATTCGCCAAGCCCTCCGGCTCTCACCGTACCAGGCTGAGCTGCCGATTCACATGGAAGGTTGAAATTGGATTCTTTCCAGGCCGATACAAGAAAAATTAGAAAGGCGGGTGGCTAGGCATGCGGATCAATCGAGGGTCGCTTTTGAAAATCGCCCAGGATACCGTCTCGCGGCAGGCGCGCAATGATCCAGGCATCGTCTCCGCATATCTGTGTGGGGCTCTCCTGGAAGAGAGTTACCTTTTAGGCGGCACAGCCGATATCGACCTGGTTTTTATCCACCTAAGCGATATACCTGCTAAGCGCGAGATCGTACGGTTGACGGATGAAGTTCACCTGGATATTGCCCACCACCTGCAGAAGGATTACGAACAAACCCGGCTTGTACGCGCCCATCCCTGGTTGGGTCCGTCCATTTATAATTGCCAACCCTTATACGACGTGGGTCACTTCCTGGATTTTGTCCAAGCCAGCGTGCGCGGGCAATTTGATCGACCCGATACCATACTTGGACGGGCCCGCTCGCAGGCCGAGCACGCTCGCCAGATCTGGTTTTCGTTGCAGGCTTTAAGCAATCAAACCAGCGCAAAGGAAGTGGAACTATACCTGCGGGCGGTGAGTCATGCTGCCAATGCCGTGGCGGCATTAAGCGGGCCTCCCCTTACGGAGAGGCGCTTTTTACTCAACTTCCGAGGTAGGGCCGAAGCAATTGGTCGTTCCGGTTTATACGCGGGTCTTCTGGGGTTGCTGGGAGCGCTAAATGTCGAGCGAGAGACCCTGCAAAGCTGGTTGCCGGTCTGGCGGCAAGCGATCGAGGCATTACCCCAGCCGGTGGCTCTACCGCGCCTGCATCCAGATCGTAAAATGTACTACTTGAAAGCTTTCGAAGCCATGCTGGGACAGGAAGAGTATGGGGTGGTGCTCTGGCCGCTCTTGAATACCTGGACGCAAGCGATTAGCCTACTATCTCCAGAAGCTCCCCAACAAGAAAGTTGGAGCGTTGTGCTTAAAAAATTGGGCCTGGGGGGAAAGGAATTTGGTGATCGAGTAAGCGCTCTGGACGCCTACCTGGACCTGGTCGAGGAGACCCTCGAAGATTGGGCAAAAGGGACGGGGGCGTGATGGCTCGCCTAAATTGTTTCACGTGAAACAATTTAGGCGATAACAGGGTTATATTACTTTGTGCCTCCGTGTCTTGGTGTTGAACATAACTTTTTGCAGTGGACCTTAAATAAGGTACGATTTACCTTGTTGAACGCAGGTGACAATCGCCCGGGTTTGTCATGCTGAACGCCGGGAAGCATCTCCACTCGAGTGGGGGTGGAGAGGCAACGTACCGCAAACTGTTAGTTTGCGCTTTCGCACGGCAAGCTAACAGCTTGCCCATACGGGTGTAAATTTTACTTGAATAAATTTTGTTGGTGATTTCATGAAAAATCTCACAAATTTCTGGGCTGAAGTGGATGAACAAGGTCGCCTGATTTTGCCGGCTGAAGTTGTCAATCGGTTTGGTTTGGAGACCGGCGCGCAGGTGTTTGTCGAGGAAGAAGCCAATCACCTGCGCTTTCACAGGTCTTTATCCCATTTAGCCCGCATATACATTGAACCCACCGATCGTTGTAATCTTAACTGTGCCATGTGTATCCGTCAATCCTGGCAAGAATCAATGGGTATGATGGCAAAAGATACCTTCGAACACCTGTTGGCGGGTATCCGGGCCCTACCGGCTCCGCCGTCAGTCTGTTTTAGCGGTTTTGGCGAGCCGCTTGCTCATCCAGATATTGTCGAGATGGTTTCTGGGGTAAAATCATTTAGCCAGAACGTTGAGCTGATCACCAATGGCATGCTGCTAACCCAGGCACTTTCGTCTCAATTGCTTGAAGCCGGGCTGGATATGCTTTGGGTTTCGTTGGATAGCGCCAACCCGGATGTCTTCGCCGATGTCCGTCTGAGGGCTAATTTAGCCGATATCTTTCAGAATATCCGCCGCTTCAGCCAGGCGCGCAACCAGCTTGGTCGGCCTGAGGTTAAAATCGGGATAGCATTCGTGGCGATGAAGCGCAATATTGCTGAATTACCCCAACTATTACGCATGAGCGGCCAGTTGGGAGCGTCGCGTTTCATTGTGACCAATGTTCTTCCATATACCCCCGAGTATTGCAACGAAGTCTTATACGCCCGCACCTTGAACGATATCGCCTACTATCCCTCTTCGTACGCGCCCCAGCTCGAGATGCCTCGAATCGATCTCAATGAGGCGACTCACAATCCGCTCTATCAGGTGATGCGCACCGGTTGTGCGGTAACCACCTATGGGGATAAGCCGGGTCGAGGCACAAATTCCTGCCCTTTCATTGCGCGGGGATCTACCGCGATTGCCTGGGATGGGGGTGTGAGCCCGTGCCTTTCTTTGCTGCATACTCATACCAGCTACTTGAACAAACGCGAGCGACACTCGAAACGTTATGTGATTGGCAATGTCAACGCCATCGACCTGGGTATTTTGTGGAATTCGACCCAATATATGAGCTTCCGGGAACGGGTGCAGACATTCGATTTCTCACCCTGCACAGTGTGCGGTGGTTGTGATATGTCATTGGCGAATGAAGAGGATTGTTTTGGAAACACTTTCCCAACCTGCGGAGGCTGTCTGTGGGCTCAGGGAGTGATTCAATGCCCTTGAAAGCAATCGGCAATTAAGCCACTTTCGCTAAAGGAGTAATGCTGGTTAATCATCGAGCCGCCGCTGTTTGAGCTAATGGATGATGCCAGCTTTCTTTATGGGGGATAGCTTATCTTACGCCACCAGGCTGCCTGAGCGTCTCGGCTTACACCATGCGGATCTTTAGGCTTTTCGGAGCGGTGACACATTCAAATTTATGAATGAGATAAGAAGTCATATTAATCAGGTGATAAATGTCACTGTGGATTGAGGCTTGCTGGGAATAGAATATATTCATAATATTGAATAAGATATTCATTTGGCAATTAAACTTCTTTTGAAATAGAGATACCTGAAGCAATGCAACAATCCATCTCCTCCCAGCCGGCAGCCCCGTCTACGAGTAAGCAAGATCTGAAACCTTTTCTAATCGTTGGACTCGCAACCATACTTTGGCTGGCGGCTTATGATTTCATCCAGCCTTTTGCAACCTGGTTGGCATACGGTTGGCTGGCTTTGCCAAAAGGGTCACATTTGGGCGAGTCGCTGGCTTTCTTTTTCTATGATGTCCCCAAGATTATTCTACTCCTGGGCGGTATGATTTTCTTGATTACCCTGTTACGCTCCTTTTTTAGCCCCGAGCAGACCCGCGCCTGGCTGGGCGGCAAGCGCGAGGGCGTGGGGAATGGTTTGGCAGCCGCATTGGGCGTTGTCACGCCCTTCTGCTCCTGCTCAGCGGTGCCGCTCTTCATCGGTTTCGTCGAATCGGGCATTCCGCTCGGGGTAACCTTTTCCTTTCTAACTGCCGCGCCGGTGGTGAATGAAGTTGCGTTAGTGATGCTCTTTGGCTTGTTTGGCTGGAAAATTGCCGGCTTCTATCTTACCTCTGGGATGCTGATTGCCATCCTGGCCGGAATGGTGATTGGCCGCCTGAAACTGGAACGATATGTGGAAGACTTCGTCTGGCAAATCAAAGTCGGTAAAGGTGCTAATTTCCCTGAAAAACCTGCCTGGAAATTACGTTTTCAAATTGCCTGGGATAGCACCAAGGAAATCGTCGGTAAAGTCTGGCCGTATGTTATTGTCGGCATTGCCATCGGGGCCGGAATTCATGGCTACGTGCCAGAAAGCGCCCTGGTGGGTATTCTGGGCAAAGGCGCGTGGTGGAGTGTACCGGCGGCGGTGATTCTAGGCGTGCCGCTTTATTCGAACGCGGCAGGCGTAATCCCGGTGGTGCATGCGTTGATGGAAAAAGGCGCCGCGTTAGGCACGGTGCTGGCGTTCATGATGTCGGTGGTGGCGCTCAGCCTGCCGGAGATGGTTATCCTGCGCCGCGTACTCAAACCGCGATTGATTGCTATTTTTATTGGGACGGTGACGTTGGCGATCATCTTTACCGGTTATTTGTTTAACCTGGTGCTGTAGACCGGTGATCAGTTATAAAGGAATATTTTATGAACATCAAAATTCTTGGGACCGGCTGTCCGGCTTGCAGAAACATGTACACCGATGTAACAAAGATAGTTGCGCGTAACAAGATAGACGCCGAGGTAGAATATGTGCAAGATATTGCCCAGATCCTCTCTTATGGCGTGATGAGCACTCCAGCGCTGGTCATTGACGGGCGGGTCATAATGATTGGGTATCGCGGCCCAACGAAGCTGGAACAAGCGCTGAAGGAGTCGGTTGAAACCGTCCTCTCGTAAGCGCATCATATATTATATTAAGGGAGATTGGTATGTCTGAAAATCGTTTCGATCAATGGTTGAGTGGTCTAGATTTTGAGTTCTGGAGCACCAGCCAACACGCAATTACACCAGCGCTGTTCTTCGAGAAGTGGGCTAAGGATGAAGCCATGCTGCTGGATATGCGTGCCCCAGAAGAGAAGGACTTTCTCACTTTGCCTTTTGGGTTGAACATTCCCGTCAACGAACTTCCTGCCCGCCTGAACGAAATCCCGCGCGACAAACTGGTGGCGATGCTCTACACCGCTGGCGACCGCTCGAATGTGGCCTTTGCTTACCTGCGGGTGCAGGGCTTCGACAACATTCGCATTTTAAAAACCACCTACACCGAACTGACCGCTGAACTTTTGCCCGGCAAACTTCGCAAAACCATTCAAAGCAAAGCGTAATCCTCAACCCTACCCCCCTCTTCCAATCGGAGAGGGGATTTTCTGGAGATCGATATGTCCACATCCTTTTATGTCCTTTCTACGCTGGTCGTTTTTGTCTTCTCCGGCTTGCTGGCGATGGCTGGGGTGGGAGCGGCCTTCCTGTTCGTGCCGCTGTTCTATTACATGGGCATGCCGCTGGCGGAGGCGACTCCCGCCGCCCTGCTGCTGAACGTGGTTAGTCTGCTGTTTGCAGCCATCAACTACTGGCGCGGTAAATTGATCAACTGGCGGGTGGGCGTGCCGGTGCTGATCACAGCGGTCATCCTATCGCCATTCGGGGCGCGCTTCACTCCCCTCGTAGATAAGAAATTCTTGCTCAGCTTGTTCACCGCGTTTTTGATTTTTGCCGGCGCGATGATGTTGATATACAAAGCTCGCAAACGGGAACGCCCCCTGAGCCGCGCCGTAGAGGTTGGCGCCGGCGTGGGCGTAGGTAGCCTGGCCGGCTTTTTGGGCGGATTGTTGGGCGTGGGCGGCGGCAATTTGATCGTGCCGGTGCTCAACTGGATTGGCCTCGATCCAAAAGTGGCTGCTGGAACGACGGCTCTGGTGGTGGTTTTCTCTTCGTTTTCGGGGTTTCTCGGTCACGCCACGTTGGGTGGGTTGAATCCCCTCTTTCTGACGCTGACTGCCATAGCCGCCGGAGCCGGCTCTATCCTCGGCTCGCAGTTGATGAAAACCAAAATATCGAGTGCCCAACTCAAGAAAATCATCGGCGTTCTGCTCTGGCTGATTGCTGCCAAGATGATTTGGGATTTGCTCAAATAAAAAAATGAGCATTTGTTACCTGGCTCCTCCGATTTTTTTCGCCATTGCTTTTGTTTTTTCCATGCTGGGCATGGGCGGCTCCCAACTCTACATCCCTATCCTCATGTGGATGGGTATGGATTTCAAGACGGAGGCCGTGCCCTTGGGGATGTTGCTGAATGTGGTCAATAGCGCTACCGCGACCGTCACCTACTGGCGAAAGGGTTTAATCTCCTGGGGCGTCGCCATCCCCTTTGCAATTGCCATGATCGTATTTGCCCCATTGGGTGTGTGGCTCAATGTGCAATTACCAGTCAAACCGCTGCTGGTCTTTTTTGCCCTGTTTACCGCCGCTGCAGGTGTATTGATGATTTCAGGCTGGAAGCCCAACAAAGGGGATATGTCCGCCCAGGGCCGTGTGGTGATGGGCTTGCTGGCAGGTGCTGGACTAGGAATCATCGCAGGCATGATTGGGCGCGGCGGCGGTAGTTTCGCGGTCCCCTTGCTCTATATGGCCGGTTTGAATGCCCAGGCGGCTGCCGCTACTTCGGCGCTTGTGGTAACGGCCTCCGGGGTATCCAGTGTCATTTCTCACATTGCGACGGCGGCGCGCCCCGACTGGAGAATCTGGATTTCCTGCCTGGTGGCGGTATTTCTGGGTAGTTCCGTTGGCTCGCGCGTCATGGCAACCCGTCTCAAGCCGCGCAGTATCAAAATTGTATTTGGCGCGCTTTTACTAGGCGTTGCGACTTTGATCCTGATTTTAGATGTAATCCTTGCTTGAGGCGCAATCTATGCAGTTGATGAAGACTAAAGTCTCAAGCTCGCAACTTAAAAAAATCATCGGCGTTCTGCTCTGGCTGATCGCCGCGAAAATGATTTTCGATTTGGTCGAATGACCCTCACCCCCAACCCATCTCCTCGCGAAGCATCCCGTTAGGGACGCTAGGAGAAGGGAAAAATGAAAAGGAGATTTCACATGAATAAGCAACATATTCACCCCGAATGGGCCTTTGAATTTCATGCCCACGAATGCCCCTTTATGCCGATTGGCTACCGCATGGGCAAATTGGCGCTCGAATACCTGGGCGCTGAAAAGGAAGCTGACCATGGGTTCTTCGTCTTCCCCGAATTGGGCGAAGGCCACCCGCAAACCTGTATGATGGATGGAATGCAAATCGCCACAGGCGCGACCTATGGCAAGGTGTTGATATCCAAGACCTTTTATGGCAAACTGGCGGCGACCTTCTACCATCCCAAAAAGGGCGCGGTGCGTTACTCCCTCTTACCTGATTTTGTTGATGCGATGGGCAAATTCGAGTTCTTTGTCTACCGCAAGAAGGGCGTCGAGCCTTCGCAAATTCCGCTGGAAGTGCGCCGGGAGGTCATCCAGTGGATGTATGACCAACCCGATGAAGCCATCTTCAAAGTGGAAGCCAAGCCCGATTTCAAGTACACGCCAGTCAAAGGTTCTTTCAATAAGACCAAGTGCAGTGTGTGCGGCGAGTACGTTTTCGACCGCTACGTGAGAATGAAGGACGGCCAGCCGGTTTGTATTCCTTGCTCTGGTTATGAAAAAACGGCGTTGATCGAACGGTAAATACTGGTAGCACCTGCAGGCCTTGAGACATCCATACTGCTCGACCTGATCAAATTTCTGTAGGTTTATCATGAAAGCGCTCCAAGAACATCTGAATAAATGGTTGTTGGTGTACGTGGTAGCGGCCATGGCGTTGGGTCTGGCGCTAGGTTATCCCAGCGCCGCATGGACTAAACACAACCAGTCGCTCGTGAGTAACCTTACGACTCTGGTGGTTTTCCTCATCGTCTATCCGATGATGGTGAATCTGAAGCTCGAGTCGTTGGTCAAAGCGTGGAGGAATGTCAAAGGCCTGTCGCTGACCGTGTTGTACAACTTTTTGTGGGCGCCGCTCATCGGCGCGGTATTGGCGGCGCTCTTCCTGCGCGAGCCGCTGCTGGCTGTCGGCTTCCTGTTGGTGATGGTGGTGCCATGCTCCAGTATGAGTATTGCCTATACCGGGCTGGCGGACGGGAATATTGAACTTGCCACGTTATCCGTAGCTTTGAGTTTCGTGCTCGCCATCGTGGTAGTGCCGTTATGGATGACGCTCTTTGCCGCGCAATACCATGTGGTCGCGCCGCTGCAAGACATGCTGATGACCATTCTGACGGTGCTGGTGGCGCCCATGATTCTTGGCTATCTCACTCGCCTCGGGCTGGTTCGCTGGCTGGGCGAGAAGAAGTTCCAGAAGTTGCAGCCGTTCTTCCCATCGTTATCCTTGATGGCGATGTACGGCATTGTGTTTGTGATCTTCTTTTCCAAGGCCGCGTTGATCGTGGAAAAGTGGCAGATGGTGTTGATGCTGCTGGTCCCGATCGCGCTCTTCTACGCCATTACGCTGGCGCTGGTGACGTGGTTAAACCGGCGGTTGGGACTGTCCTATCGCGATCACATGGCGGTGGTGTTCGCTAGCACCGGCAAAAACAATGGCACCGCCATCGCGATTGCCACGTTGGCTTTCTCGCCGCTGGCGGCCGTCCCTGCCGCGACGATGCCGATCTTTCAAATCCTGTTCCTGGTGTTATATCTGAAGCTGGCGAACCGGGTGCATCACTACTTTGAGTCACGCCCCGCTGCCCCGGCATCGAGTCCCACGCAGTAAGGCCAGGCAATGAGTTGAGGTCGTCTGTACGGGAGATCAACGTGTGTTGCATAACGGATTGTCATCACCACACTTTGCGGGGCGGTTGTGTTTGCGGTCGGGGTTCCTGCACCGTTGAAAATGCCACCCCGCCACGCCAACTGTCCGGTGCTGGTGGTGCGGTAGGAATATTTCTGACTGGAAGTGATTGAATTCAGTCCTTCCATACAAACGTAAGGAGAGAAAAAGGATGAATGCAGATTATGCTGAAATCGCCAAGATGCTGTCCGGCGCAGTGGGCTTGACCAAACCGCTGGTGGCGGTCAAACTGTTCGACGACCCGCATGCGGTGCCGGAGGGATTGCCCCGTCCGCAAAGCGCGATGTACTACTGTGTGACGGTTGGACGCGCCATGCAGGGCGAGACCATCCTGATGCTCGCCGACGACCACGGTTGCCAGCGCGGCGCCTACATGCTGGGCGTCAAGGAAGCGCCTGCTTCCATCACCAACGGTGTGCCGTATGCCAAGTCGCACATGGTGGCGAGCGCGCGGGCGGGTCAACGTCTGATCGATCAGGCGCCCAAGCTACCGGTCGGACACACGGTTGCCATTCTGCTCACCCCGCTGGCAGAGACGCCGGTGGACCCGGATGTGGTGTTGGCCGCCGCCAACCCACACCAGGCGCTGCAACTGCTCAACGCCACCAACTTTGACACCGGCTTGGAAATCCCCATGCGTTTTCAGATTCTGACGTCCTTCTGCGCTTATAGCACGGTGCTACCGTTTAAATCGGCTCAACCTCAGGCTACTATTCCACAAGAACAGGCCCGTAAACGCGCCGGTTTCACTAACGAGGAAATGATCGTCGGGCTGCCAGCTGAATTACTGGCACGCGCTGTAGAGGTCATTGAAGGAATTTGCTGCGTGGTGCCGCAGCCCGAAGTTTAATAGAAAAATAATATCAAATATTGTTTTCAGGGAAGTTCCCTTATAACAAGGGACTTTCCTGAAAACGCAAAAGAAAAATGAAAACCCACACGGGAACTTTTGATACCATCATCCATGCCAGTTTGGGCCTGGCGGCTGGGCTGAGTGCGGCTTTCTTTGCCGTTTTAGCCACCCGCTTAGGAGCTTCGCCGTGGTTGTTGGCGCTGATTGCCAGCTCACCATATCTAACTAATTTACTGGCTCCTTTTTGGGTTACTCAAGCCCGGCGCTGGGGTACGCGCGAATTGATGGTTGTATCATTGATCGCGGCGGCAATAGTTCTGTTCATTTTGGGATGGGCCCGCTCACCTTTGGCGTTTGCCCTTTTGGTGCTGATTTATTATCTCTTCTATGGCATCGGCGACCCGCTTTACGTCGCCCTGGCTGAAATTGTCTATCCTGAACGTACTGGTTCTAGTCTCGGGCGAGTACAAGCGGTTTTCAATGGAGTGCACGCGCTTGCCAATGCGCTGGCTGGTTGGTTGATGGATAGCCTGGGTGTATTTATTACCCTGGTAATAGCAGCTTTAGGTACGGGTATAGCAGCTATATCCTACCTACAATTCCCAAAGACACCTAACATAACCCAAGAAAGCCCGGCTTCGCCCTGGCTAATTCTACGCAAGGACAGCCTCATCCGCCGCATGGTGCTGACCCTAATGATAGCTGGAACGGGGATGGTAATGATGTTGCCCGCTTTCCCATTGATTGAAGTGAAACAATTGGGACTTAACAATACTCAGATTGGTATCTTGTTGGCGATTAACAGTCTGACACTAGTAGCTGCCTCGTGGTTATGGGGCAAGCGGTTGAGTGAGACTCCCGCGCACATTGTCAACGCATTTCGGTTAGGAATGATTGCAGTTGCCGGTATGGCTATCTTGTATGCCCTCGGGGGAGCCTTCTGGGAATTGTTTCTCGCTAACATTTTTTGCGGAATTGGAGGTTCGGCTATTTCAGTCGGTTGGCGATTGTTCGCAATAAATTATGTTAATTATGGAACGGATGATTTATCTGGTTTACATTTGCTGACCTGCGGTATTCGCGGATTATACGCTCCGGCATTAGGCGCATTGTTTATTTACCTGTGGAATCCAGCGGTTGCAATGTGGGTTGCTACTGGATTGGTATTGGTGGGCATGCTGATGCTTCCGCCAACCAGGATGGTTGCCAGCCTAACAAACCCTTGGTAGGAATCGGTGCGGTGGTGGTTAATTTGGCTGTGGTCGCCTTCTCGTGGAGTCTCAAATCCGAAAATGGCGGGCTGGCGTTAGCCATGTTTAAAACTAGTTCGGTAGCGTTTGGCAACGGTTTCGCCCTCCTCCCTCTGATTCAGTCTGAGACGGTGGACGCCCATCACTGGATGACTATGAGCCAGTTTGCGGATGGGATTGCGCTGGGGCGGATTAGGCCTAGCTCGATTCTGATTACCGCCACGTTTGTGGGCTATAAACTGGATGGATTTTGGGGTGGGCTGCTGACGGCTTTTGGCGCGTGCATTCTTTATAATGTGGCGAAAAGCGCGGCCGAAATGGGATTGAAAGGTGAAGATGCTAGCATGACACTGCCACCAATGCCTTGCTGGAAGGTCTTAAACCGAAAGATAAACTGAATATTCAATCTATAGAATGAAAGAGAGTATTGGCATGCGCAACCCCGAAGTAGTCCGCAATAATGAAGCGGAATGTATTATCCACCAAGAAGTCAAAGTAATCGTTGGTGGACAGAGCGAGAACCCGACTCGTATTAACCTGACTTCGGGTAAGTTAAAGATGGTTATTGATGACCCCGAAAATAGCTGCCCGGTGACCGACAATGTTCTCGCCGATACCAGTATATCCGTTGTATCAAACAATGTTTGAAACCGCTCTAATTGAGCGATATATTTAAAAAATCTACTCAAGGAGAAAAAAATGAAAATTGCAGCCGTATCTGAAGATGGCGTGACCATTAGCCAGCATTTTGGCCGCGCCCCGTTTTATGTGGTGGTGACCGTCGAAGCCGGGAAGATAATTGCCCATGAAACCCGCGACAAGATGGGTCATACCCAATTTGCCGGGGAGCATGAGGAAGCGCGAGGAGAAGACCCGCGCGGTCACGGCTTCGACCCCGCCGCCCAGAACCGGCATGCCCGCATGGCTGCCGCTATCGCCGATTGCGAAGTTCTGCTGGCGCGCGGTATGGGCGCGGGCGCTTATGAGAGCATGAAGCAAGCCAATATTCGCCCGGTGGTTACAGAAATCGCAATTATTGATGAGGCTGTGCAGGCTTATCTGGCGGGCAGCCTTGAAGACCATGTCGAGAAATTACATTAACATCCCATTCACACTTTCAATTTAAGGAGACATTAAATGACTAACGATTCTGTTAACGAAGAGTTTCGCCGCCTGCCGGCTTGCGCGGTTGATGCCGA
>Ga0315282_10004661_pt1 | contig 23785 bp, 23 predicted proteins | sample YL17G07_20_MG_FD_203693 | JGI IMG/M metagenome (GOLD analysis project Ga0315282, IMG submission 203693) | Sediment microbial communities from Yellowstone Lake, YNP, Wyoming, USA - YL17G07_20 | ecosystem: Environmental > Aquatic > Freshwater > Lake > Sediment | place: USA: Wyoming | collected... | reverse complement strand
GTTTACGGCTCACTCTCGGAGAGACTTACGCTTTAAAGATATCCTCCGTTCGCCGTAATTCCTCGTGCACATTTGCCGAAAATTTTCTAATGCACACTCCAGCAAGGACCGTAAAATCTATTAACGAAAGTGTTACCCATATCTATAAACTCCACATTTAAGTTAAACTTATTTGTTGCATCAGCTAAATTATGTGGTATTATTTTATCGTATTGGATTACCAAGCCATGAATATTAAAAGAATAAATTTTATTGCGGGGGTTTTTATTTTAGCCTTCCTGTGTATTCGCGCCTATTCTCAGGAAGTCCATAAATTAATAGTTTTCTCATCACCTACCTGTCAAAAATGTCTTAAGGCAAAAAATGAATTGATGCCGGAAATAGAAAAAGAGTTTAAAGACGTGATACAGATAGAATACCGCGATATAGGCAATATCGATAATTATACGTTTCTTCTCGGGCTTATTGAGAAACACAAGGCGCAGATAAAGATAGAGTTACCTGTTTTTTATTTCCAAGGAAAATTCTTGGCTGCAAGAGAAGGGACAAGAGATAATCTTGTTCAACTTATTGCCAGTTCATTAGAAAGGCCTTATAAAGTAAAAGAGGCCCTGGCAGTGGATTTGATTAAGCGATTTGGAAGTTTTAAGCCGCTTACTATTATCAGCGCCGGCCTGGCGGATGGAATTAACCCTTGCGCCTTTACAGTGATTGTTTTTTTTATTTCCTTTTTGGCTCTTCAGGGTTATCGCAAAAGAGAATTAGCCTTAATCGGCCTTTCTTTTATTTTCGCTGTCTTTTTAACCTATATTTTATTAGGCATAGGCATATTTAATTTTCTCTACCGCTTAAAAGGAATATGGCTCATAATAAAGGTAGTAAATATCTCAGTAGGGATATTCAGTATTATATTGGGGGTTTTATCTATTTATGATTTTCTTAAATTTAAAAAAACCGGTAAGAGCGAAGATTTGATATTGCAGTTGCCAAAGACTATAAAGAATAGAATACATTCGCTAATCGGTATTTTTTACCGGAAATCAAAAAGCTCGGAGGCATTTGAGGCAAAGCCGCATATATTTAAGCTGGTCATAAGCGCGCTTATAACCGGTTTTCTGGTTTCGTTATTGGAGGCAGTATGCACCGGCCAGCTTTATCTTCCGACCATTGCCTTTGTTTTAAAAATAAGCCAACTTAAACTTCAGGCATTAGGGTATCTTATCCTTTATAATATTATGTTTATAGTACCGTTATTGATAATATTTTTGTTCGCTTTATGGGGAGTAACTTCTGAACAATTCTCTAAATTTTTAAAACAGCGCCTGGCTGTTGTAAAATTAACTATGGCAGTAATATTTTTCGCTTTTGGATTTTTCTTAATCTGGGGGTCATAATGAGCAAGTTAAATTTGTCCTTACTGATTCTTCTGCTGGTATTTTCCGGCTGCGGCGCGCGTCATTACGCGCAAGATCAGGTTAGTTCTTTAGAAACGAAAGAGGCTTTTGATCCTTATATTTTTGATTTTGGCCGAGTAAAGCAAGGAGAAATTCTTAAGCATGAATTTATTTTGAAGAATGAGACTTCAAAAATCCTAAATATTAAAGATGTGAATACCTCTTGCGGTTGCACAGTTTCGGAGGTGGAGAAAAGGAGCCTTCAGCCGAATGAAAGCACAGTCATCAAGGTCAAATTTAATAGCCGGGGTTATTCGGGCCCGACTCAACAATATATCTATGTACATACAGATAGCCTTGACAACCCGGTGATTAGATATATAATAAAAGCAGACGTGGTAAAATAAACTTAAGCACTTTTTCTTGGAAATAGTTTCCAGTCTGATTAATACCATAACAGAATAGAAAACGGAGGTAAGTAAGATGTTTTTTCTAAAATTGAGGATGTTTCTCTTAACAGCACTTCTCTTTGCCATAATCTATGCGATAGTCGTAATGATTGGTTCTTCTCTGGGGATTGCGAATTTCTACTTTTATCTTATCCTGTCTCTGGTAATGATGTTTATTCAATATATGCTCGGCCCGAAGCTGGTGGAATGGACTATGCGGGTAAGATATATAAAGAGAGAAGAGAATCCACGGCTTTATCAGATGGTAGAGGGTTTAGCGATGAGGGCAAATATCCCGATGCCCAAAATAGGCATAGCTCAAATCCCGCTTCCCAATGCCTTTGCCTTTGGCAGGACGGTAAGGGGCGGCCGGGTTTGTGTTACCGAGGGGATTCTGAAATTGCTTAACGAAGAAGAGTTAAGGGCGGTTTTAGGCCATGAATTAAGCCATCTAAAGAACCGGGATGTTTTGACTATTACGCTTCTCTCGGTTATCCCGATGATTATGTACCGTATTGCCTGGAGCTTTTTATTTTATGGGCGCAGGCGCGAGAGAGGCGGCAATACGGCTTTGATAGGCCTGGCTGCTTTTTTATTTTACTTTATTACTAACCTTTTGGTGCTCTATGCCTCGCGTATCAGGGAATATTTTGCCGATAAGGGTTCAATACTTTTAGGTAATTCGCCTTCAAGCCTGGCCTCCAGTTTATATAAACTTGTCTACGGTTCTGCGCGGATGAATAAGGATTCCTTAAAGGAAGTTGAGGGCCTTAAGGCCTTTTTTATCAATGACCCCTCCCGGGCGATGAATGAAATCAGAGAGCTTAGCCAGTTAGACTTAGATAAAAGCGGGACAATTGATGCTTCTGAATTAGAATTGCTGAGGACAAAAAAGGTTAATCTGACCTTTGGAGATAAGCTGTTGGAAGTCTTAAGCACCCATCCGAATATGCTCAAGCGTATAAAACAGCTGTCTGACTACAGAGCCTAATCCGAACCCTATAAAATCTAATAAGATAAGAGATAAGACCCCGTCCCACCTACGCGGTGTGGCACACCTACGCGGTGTGATGACGGTTAGATGGTTAAAAGGCGGGTTTTTCTTTATGGTACAGGAAAGTATAAAACACTTTCCTATACCACTGCGAAAATCGCCTAAAGTCATCGCCGAAGGCGATTTTCTTGATTGACACAATTTAAAATATACTATATAATTATCCCGAATGTAATAACTTTTCTAGCGCTGTTTCGGGATCCCGAAGCAACGCATAAGAGAGGAAACTTCAGTCGGGATTGAATTATGGAATTAAATGATATTATTGCTCAAAGGAAGGAAAAATTAAAGGCTTTGCAGGCTAAAGGGATATCTCTACACGCTGGGCCAGTTGCGGAGCGTATTGATATCGGCCTTGCCCTTAATGATTTCCAAGAGAATAAAAAAGTTAGCCTGGCAGGAAGAATTATAGCTAAACGCCTGCATGGAAAGGCAATTTTCGCGGATTTAAAGGATTCCACAGGCAAAATACAGCTTTATTTTAAATCAGATTTTGTTGGCCAAGAGAAGTTCGAGCTTATTAAGGAAGATATAGATATTGCAGATATTCTTAGTATAAAAGGTGACTTATTCAAAACGCATACCGGCGAACCTTCAGTCAAAGTGGAAGAATTTACTCTTCTTAATAAGGCCTTAAGGCCATTACCTGAGAAATGGCACGGCCTGAAGGATGTCGAGACTCGTTACCGGCAGCGTTATCTGGATCTAATTGCTAATGAAGAGGTAAAGAAGGTATTTTTGCTGCGTGCGCAGATTATTAAAGCGGTAAGGAATTTTTTGGATGAAAGAGGGTTTTTGGAAGTTGAGACGCCGATGATGCATCCCACCCCAGGCGGGGCAGCAGGCAGGCCTTTTAAGACATATCATAATGAGTATGATATGGATTTATATTTAAGGATTGCGCCGGAATTATATCTAAAGCGGCTTCTGGTCGGCGGTTTTGACCGCGTGTATGAGATAAACCGCAGTTTCCGTAATGAAGGCGTCTCTACCAAGCATAATCCTGAATTTACTATGCTGGAGGTTTACCGGGCTTATGCCGACTACGAAGATATGATGAAATTAGCCGAGGAGTTAATTATTTTAGTGGCAAAAGAGGTCTTAGGCAAGGAACAATTTCAATTTCAGGGAAAAACCATAAGTTTAGCTGCTCCCTGGCAGAGACTTTCTTTTGCTGAGCTCGTGAAAGAGAAGTTTGACATTCTCCCTAGCGATGAAGCAAAAGATATGTTAAGGAAATTACAGGGTAAAGGATTTGCCAAAGACGCAGCAAAATTGACGCGCTCTCAGGTAGCAAAGATAATTGAAGATATACTGGAACAAGATATGAATGTAAACCCAACTTTTATTACAGATTATTTTACTAGCCTCTGCCCTTTAGCTAAAACTAAAAAAGATAGTCCCTTGATTTCTGAGAGATTCGAGTTGTATATCGCAGGGTTAGAGGTAGCTAATGCCTATTCAGAGTTAAATGATCCGGTTGAACAAAGGAAGCGTTTTGAAGAGGAAATTAAAGAATTAAGCGCTGAAGAAAAAAAGAGCGTGGATGAGGATTATGTATTGGCTTTAGAGCATGGCATGCCTCCGGCAGGCGGCTTAGGTATTGGCATAGATAGGTTAGTGATGTTGCTTACTAATCAGCCGTCGATTAGAGATGTAATTTTGTTTCCTTTATTAAGACCAGAAAACAAGTAACTCGTAAGCTCGTAACTAGTAACTCGTAATTAAATGCCTGAAAAAATAAAAGATTTTTATGATTTAGATGCGTGCAATAAGATAGATAATTTTAGCGGGTCCTGTCTTGGGTATTTTCTTGCCGCATCACGCGGCTTCGAAAACACCCAAGCCACCCGCTAAAATTACTAGTTACGAGAATGCTGTGTGAATTGTGGCTGAGCCAGAGATATCTTAGGACCGGGAGAAAAGAAAAGATAATTTCTTTAACTGCGTTTATCTCTATGATAGGGATAGCTATTGGCGTGCTTGTTTTGATTGTGGTAATTGCGGTGATGAGTGGTTTTGATAGATTTTTAGAGGATAAAATGACCGGAACAACTTCTGATTTATTTTTAGAATTTTACAGCGGAGAGAAAGAACCTTATAAGCTGATAGATAAACTAAAGGGTATTTCCCATATCCAGGCCTGCGCTCCTTTCATTACGGGCCAGGCATTTATAAAACTGGCTCAGAAGATAATTATTAATACAGAGCTGCGCGGTATTGACCCGGAATTACAGCCTAAGATTTCTAAAATAAAAGAATATATAAAACAAGGAAGCCTGGACTTAGAAGGAAATGAAGCCATATTAGGAGAGGAATTAGCTTTTAGGTTGGCCTTGCGTTTGGGCGATAATATTAACTTGATTTCGCCCGTGACATTAAAAGAGACAAGCTTTTATATAAAAGGTATTTTTAAGAGCGGTATGTATACATATGATGCAAGCCTGATACTAACCAGTTTAAAAGGAGCGCAGGATTTTTTTAAAATCCCCGGTTTAGTCACAGGTATAGGCATAAAGGTAGATGATATTTATCGAACAGAGAAAATAAAAGAAGATATTTATAGGAGTATTGAGAATATCGGGCAATATGAGATAAGGACGTGGGTGGATGCAAATAGAAATTTTTTGCACGCCTTAAAATTGGAAAAAACAGTGATGTTCATTGTGGTGACTATGACTACAGTAGTGGCTGCCTTTGGTATTGTCAGCACGCTGATTATGTCAGTAATGAGTAAGATAAAAGATATCGGTATATTAAGGTCATTGGGCGCAAAGACAAAGACAATATTGCAGATTTTTATTTACCAGGGCTTAAGCATTGGCATTACGGGAATTGTTTTAGGATTAATCGGCGGTGTTGGCCTTACGCGTTCTTTAAATAAAGTTGTAGATTTTATTTCCGGCATTATCGGAACGAGTTTAATACCCAAAGACATATATTACTTTGACCGCATACCCACAAGCATCAATGTTAAGGATATCAGCTTAATTGTAATTTGTGCCCTGGCCATAAGTTTATTAGCCAGTATTTATCCGGCTTTTTATGCCACGCGCATAAATCCCAGTGAGGCAGTAAGGCATGAGTGATTATAAAGTCAGCACAAAGGCGCTATATAAAAGTTATAGAAATGGCGTAAGCAAATTGGATGTGCTTAAGGGTATTGATTTAACTATAAAAAATAATGAATTTGTCGCTATCCAGGGCCCTTCCGGAGCAGGAAAATCTACGCTTTTACATATTTTGGGCGGCTTGGATAATCCGACGCTAGGCGAGGTTTTTTTTGAGGGAGTAAATATTTACGATTTAAGCGAAAATGAACGGGCGATGTTTAGAAACCGAAAAATAGGGTTTGTGTTTCAATTCTATCATCTCTTAGGAGAACTGGATACCTTAGAGAATGTGCTTTTACCCGGCCTTTTAAAATCTTGGTGGGAGAGAAAAAGGGCGAGCAATTATGCTAAAGCTATATTGGATAAGCTGGGGTTATCCCAGCGTATAACCCATAGGCCAAATCAGTTATCCGGAGGAGAACAGCAGCGTGTGGCTATAGCCAGGGCCTTGATTAATAAGCCGGAAATTTTACTTTGCGATGAGCCTACAGGGAATTTGGATTCAGAAAATGGGCAGAATATATTAAGGCTTATTAAACAACTTAATCAGGAGGAGAATGTAACAGTTATACTGGTAACGCATGATAAAGATATTGCTCAAGTTGCAGATAGGGTGGTGCATTTAAGGGATGGAGTATTATTGAGTTAGTGAAGTGGTCAGTTATAATTATTGTTAGCCGGTTTGCCGGTTTGCGGGTTAACCCGTTAACCCGTTAACCCGTTCACTGGCTAACAAATACGGAGGTAAAGATGAAGGTTTATATCAATGGTAAATTTTATGAAAAAAATGAAGCAAAAATTTCTGTGTTTGACCACGGTCTTTTGTATGGAGATGGTGTGTTTGAGGGGATTCGTTCTTATAACCGTTTAGTTTTCAAGCTGAAAGAACATATTGTTCGGCTTCTTGAGTCTGCAAAGAGCATAATGTTAGAGATTCCTTTGACAAAGGAGCAGTTAATTAAAGCTGTGATTGCGACCTTAAAGGAGAATAATCTTAAAGATGCCTATATACGACTGGTGGTTACGCGGGGCGAAGGGGACTTAGGCCTTGACCCGCGTAAATGTAAGGGTAAAGCCGCAGTTATAATTATTGCTGATAGAATACTTTTGTATCCCGAGAAGTTTTATAAAGATGGCTTAAAGATCATTACAGTGCCCACAGTGAGAAATTTACCTGAGGCGCTCAATCCCCAGATAAAATCATTGAACTACCTGAATAATATTTTAGCCAAGATTGAGGCGGTAAATGCCGGGTTTGATGAGGCGATAATGCTCGATGCCTTAGGATACGTGGCAGAATGCACAGGAGATAATATATTTATTGCCAGAAATAATCATCTTTATACACCACCTCAGTGTATGGGGACTTTAAGAGGCATTACCCGGGATACTGTTTTAGAAATTGCAAGAAGAACTAAAATTTCTGTGCATGAACATGTAATTACGCGGCATGAGGTTTATATTTCTGATGAGTGTTTTTTAACCGGCACAGCAGCTGAGATTATACCTGTGGTTGAGGTGGATGGCCGTGTGATTAGCACAGGAAAACCCGGAAAACTTACCTTAAGTTTAATGAAGAAGTTTAAGCAGCTAACTAAAACAGAAGGAGTAAGATATTAAAAAAGTCGACAGTCTACAGATAACTATGGACTATGGTCTATGGACTATGGACTACGAAGGAGATTAAGATGTTGTGCGATATCTGCGGCAAAAATCCGGCGACGGTGCATTTAACCGAAATCATCGACGAGCAAATGAATGAGTTACATCTGTGTGAAGAGTGCGCGCGCCAGAAAAGTGCGCAGATGGAGCAGCAATTCGGCTTAAGCGATCTTTTAGGCGGGATGGCTGAGTTTGGTAAACCGGAGAAGGAGATAGAGCCAGCCAGTAGCATTAAATGCGCAAACTGCGGTTTAACTTACGCAGATTTTAGAAAGATGGGACGACTTGGCTGCGGAGAATGTTACCGGGCTTTTAGAAAATATCTTCTGCCGCTACTTAAGAGAATTCACGGTTCAAGTCAACACTTGGGTAAGTCTCCGTTTAAGGTTGCTAAGGTTGTAAAGAAAAAGTTAGATTCAGAAGAATTACGCAATAAGCTTCAAAAGGCAGTTGAGGAGGAGGCATTTGAAGAAGCAGCCAGGATTCGCGATGAGATAAAGGAACTGGAGAAAAAGGAGAAAAGATGAGGCTCGACGACCTCTTAAATCATACTAGCGAGTGGCTGAAAGGGACCGGCCCTAATTCAGATATTATTATCTCCAGCCGTATACGCCTGGCGAGGAACTTGGATAAATTTGCCTTCCCGCACTGGGCAAATAAAAAGCAGAGTGAACAGGCGCTAAAGACAATTGAAGAGGTAATGCCCAGGGTTGATTATTTAAAGCACGCCACTGTTTTTCGATTAGCAGAGTTAGACAGTATAGATAAACAATTTTTAGTAGAAAGACATCTGATGTCTCTTGAGCATGCGCAGAAAACAGACCACAAGGCAGTAGCAGTTGATGACGAGGAGATAGTAGCGATTATGCTCAATGAGGAGGACCACCTGAGGATGCAGGTTATGCAGTCGGGTTTTAACCTCTTTGAAGCCTGGAATATTATTAATAAGCTCGATGATTCTTTAAGCAAGGAATTATCTTTCGCCTTTAGCGAAGACTTAGGTTATTTAACCGCCTGTCCGACTAATACCGGCACCGGCATGCGCGGCTCGGTAATGCTGCATCTACCGGCCCTGGTAATGGCTCGCCAGATTGACCGTGTCTTATCCGCAATATCAAAATTAAGTTTTACCACGCGCGGCTTGTACGGCGAAGGCACGCATGCAAGCGGTAATTTCTTTCAGATATCTAATCAGGTCTCTTTAGGGCATAGCGAGGACGAGGTGATTGAAAGTATCAATAGCATTATCAGGCAGATTATCGAACAGGAGAATCAGGCCAGAGACATAATGCTTTCTCGCAATAAGTCAATGTTAGAGGATCGGATTAGCCGCAGCCTGGGTATTCTAAAGAGCGCGCATATTATATCGAGTCAGGAGACTATAGAGCTATTATCTTTGGTAAGATTAGGATGCGATTTAGGAATGGTCAAGGATATTAACCGCAGCCGGATAAATGAACTGTTTATTATTATCCAGCCTGCGCATCTACAGAAGATAGAGAATAAGAAATTATCTGTGCAAGAAAGAGACATAAAACGCGCAGAATTAATTAGAAAGAAATTAAGTTTGTCATGAACCAATTCCACACCGCGTAGGTGTGTAAAGGTTTAGGAGGTGTCAATGTTTAATAGATTTACTGAGAGAGCGAGAAAAGTAATTATTTTAGCCAAAGAAGAAGCCAGGCGCTTTAATCATGATTATATTGGCACAGAACATATACTTTTAGGCCTGGTTCGGGAAGGAGAAGGTGTGGCGGCGGCAGTTTTACAGAAAGTGGGTGTTTCTTTAGAAAGTATTCGTCTTGAAATTGAGAAGCTGGTGCAACCAGGGCCAACCACCCAAATTATCGGAGATATACCTTTTACTCCCCGCTCAAAAAAAGCTTTAGAGTTGTCAGCAGAAGAGGCGCGTTCTTTAGGGCATAATTATATCGGCACAGAACACCTTCTGCTCGGCCTTATCCGTGAAGGCGAGGGCATTGCGAGCCAAGTCTTACTAAACTTAGGGCTCGATTTAAACAGGGTAAGAAATGAAGTGATGGAACTTTTAGGTTCAGCTTTACCGGGTTTTGGCGCAGGCCAAGGCCAACAGGTAAAAAGCAAAACTCCCGCTTTAGATGCATTTGGCCGCGACCTGACAGCGTTGGCAAAGGAGAATAAGCTTGATCCAGTAATTGGCCGGATTCCAGAGATTGAACGCGTGATTCAGACATTAAGCCGGCGCACCAAAAATAATCCGGTTTTATTAGGTGAAGCAGGGGTGGGAAAAACAGCGATAGTTGAAGGTTTGGCTCAGTCAATTGTAGCAGGAAATATTCCCGAGGTATTAAAAAATAAACGCATTGTAGTTTTGGATTTGGCTTTAATGGTTGCTGGCACAAAATACAGAGGTCAATTTGAAGAAAGGATTAAGGCAGTAATGGAGGAGATAAAACGCTCTCAGGATGTGATTATTTTTATTGATGAGTTACACACCCTGGTAGGTGCAGGAGCAGCAGAAGGCGCGATTGATGCCTCTAATATTTTAAAACCTGCGCTTTCCCGGGGAGAGATGCAGTGTATCGGCGCTACTACTATGGATGAATACAGAAAATATATTGAGAAAGATGCGGCCTTAGAACGAAGATTTCAGACCATAATGGTTGAGCCCCCATCAGTTGACGAGACTTTTGAGATATTAAAGGGCCTGCGTGATAGATATGAGGCACATCATCGGGTTACCTTTCGCGATGATGCACTAGAGGCGGCAGCAAAATTATCTGACCGCTATATTTCCGGAAGGTTCTTGCCGGATAAAGCCATTGATTTGATTGATGAAGCAGGTTCGCGCGCAAGATTGAATGTTTTGATTGTTCCTGCGGATATAAAGAAATTAGAAGAGAAGGTAGAATCTTTAAGAAAAGAAAAAGAGGTTTTTATCAAGAGCCAGGATTTTGAAAAGGCAGCGTCATTAAGAGATCAAGAAAGGCAGGCGCGCCAGGAATTAGAGCAGCTAAATCGCGAATGGTCGCAGGCTAAAGATAAGATGCGCCCAGAGGTAACAGAAGAGGATATTGCTAAGATTGCTTCACAGTGGACCGGTATACCTATTTTTAGATTAGAAGAAAAAGAAAGCGAGAAATTATTAAAGATAGAAGATGAGTTACATAAACGCGTGGTAGGACAAGATGAGGCAATAGGAGCAATTGCCCATGCAGTCAGGCGCTCGCGCGCAGGGATTAAAGATCCAAAAAGGCCCACTGGCTCATTTATCTTTTTAGGCCCTACCGGCGTGGGAAAAAGTCTGCTTGCCAGGGCTTTGGCTGAGTTTATGTTTGGTGATGAAGATGCGCTTTTACAGTTGGATATGTCAGAATATATGGAAAAATTCAATGTCTCCCGGCTTATTGGCGCTCCACCTGGTTACGTGGGTTATGAAGAAGGAGGCCAGCTTACAGAAAAGGTAAGACGCAGGCCCTATGCAGTTATTCTTTTGGATGAGATAGAAAAGGCGCATCCCGATGTATTTAACCTACTCTTACAGGTATTTGAAGATGGTCGGCTTACAGATAGCTTTGGCAGAAAGGTAGATTTTAGAAACACCGTTATTATCATGACCTCTAATGTAGGCGCTGAACTAATCCGCAAAAGCGGTTCTCTGGGTTTTAAGGCACAAAAAGAAGAATTCACTTATCAGGATATGAAAGAAAAATTACTTGAGGAGGTAAAACACACATTTAAGCCGGAATTTTTAAACCGCATTGATGATATTATTGTTTTTCGGCAATTAACTAAAGAAGATTTACAGCGTATTATTGATATCGAGCTTGGCTTTGTGGTAGAAAGACTCAAAGAGCAGGGTATAACTTTGGATGTGAGCCAGGAAGCAAAGGACCTTCTTATTGAAAAAGGTTTTGACCCCGTATTTGGCGCAAGGCCTTTAAAGAGGACCATACAGAGATTCCTAGAGGATTCTTTAGCCCAAGAAATTATTGCAAAGAAATTTAAAACAGGCTCGACAGTAAAAGTATTGCACAAGAACCAAGAGTTAATTTTTGAATAATGATAAATCATTTTTTTGTCATTTTAGGTCAGAAGATTATTGCATTTTTCTATTTTCTGGGAGGTTTGGCTAATTTAGCTTTTCAGACCGTTTATTTATCATTTACCCCGCCTTTTAAAAGAGATGATGTCTTTGAACAAGCTAAAAAGGCGGGAAACGACAGCCTGCCTATAGTTTCTCTGGTAGCGTTATTTATCGGTCTTATTTTTGCGCTTCAGACTGCGTATTTTATGCAGCGTATTGGTTCTGAGATATATATTGCAAGTCTTGTCGCGCTTTCTGTAGTGAGAGAATTAGGTCCGGTTATTACTGCACTGGTTGTGGCAGGTAGGGTTGGCGCATCTATTACTGCTGAACTTGGCTCAATGCAGGTAACTGAGCAGATAGATGCCTTAGAGACACTAGCGACAAATCCGGTTAAGTATCTAGTGGTTCCGCGTTTTTTAGCTTTGAGCCTGATGCTGCCCATATTGACTTTATATGCGGATATAGTCGGTATACTGGGAAGTTATCTTATCTGCGTATATAAACTAGGCATATCCAGCGGTATGTATCTTAGGGTAACTTTTGATGCCTTACTGAATAAAGATTTATTTACGGGTTTATTTAAGACAATATTTTTTGGAATGATTATTGCCCTGGTAAGTTGCTACGAAGGGTTTAATGTAGAAGGCGGAGCAGAGGGAGTAGGGCGCGCAACTACAAAGTCAGTGGTAGTTACATTTATTATGATTATTGCTGCTGACTGTTTCTTTACTGCCTTATTTTATTTTATATTCCCATAAATCTTTCATTAATGAAAGATTTATGGGATGCCGAAACAATGTGTTTCGGCATCTCGTCAATCCTAATATGATAGAAATTCAAGGTTTAAGCAAATCTTTTAACAGTCATAGCGTCTTAGATGAATTAAGCCTTACTATAAATACCGGTGAGACTTGTGTGGTTATTGGCCGCTCTGGCTGCGGAAAATCTGTGCTTTTAAAGCATATTGTAGGAATACTCAAGGCCGATAGAGGCAAACTTTTGGTTGATGGTAAAGAGGTAGGAAAGCTCAATCAAAAAGAATTAAATGCCCTGCGTTTAAAGATTAGTATGGTCTTTCAAGGTGGCGCACTTTTTGATTCTATGACTGTGGCAGAGAATGTGGGATTCGGTCTTATTGAACACCAGCACCTTACAAGAAAAGAGCTATTAGAACAAGTAGAGGATGCTTTATCTTTAGTAGGCTTGTGCGGTATCGGTAATTTAATGCCTTCAGAATTAAGCGGTGGAATGAAGAAGCGCGTGGCTTTGGCGCGCGCAATTTGTATAAAACCAGAAATTATCCTTTACGATGAGCCTACAACCGGCGTTGACCCTATTACTGCAGATAGCATAAATGAGTTGATTAAAAGCCTTCATGATAAATTAAAAGTTACCTCAGTTGTAGTAACGCATGATATGAAGAGTGCCTATAAAGTAGCAGACAGGATTGCCATGATGTATCAAGGAAAAATCATTGCTGAAGGTAAGGCCGAGGAGATCCAAAATACAGGTCATCCCGTAGTGCATCAATTTATTAATGGATTGGCAAAAGGGCCAATAACAGAGACATTAGAACAATTCCGGTAAAATTAAAAATTCATACCCCTTCACACCTACGCGGTGTGGGACGGGGTTACAGGGAGGATATAAGATGATATTCGGTAAAACAAAATTGGAATTAAAGGTAGGAGTTTTTGCTTTAATAGGTCTTATAATTTTAGTTATCTTTATTCTATCTATTGGTAATTTTAAAACCTGGGCTTCAGGCTACCGTGTCAGTTTTATCTACAATTTTGCCAATGGGATAAAGCTGGGGGCACCAGTGAGATTTGCGGGAATAGATACGGGTGAAGTAAAAGATATAAAATTTATCTTTGATCCCCAAGAGTCAAAAACTAGGGTCCAGTTAATATGTTGGGTGAGGAGAGAAGTAAGAATACCCATTGATTCTACGGTTTGGGTAAATACATTGGGCCTTTTAGGTGAGAAGTACATCGAAATTATGCCTGGCAAAGATTATACCCATTGTTTAGTTGCTGAGCAGTCTTTGGAGGGAATTGACCCCATACCTATGCACGAAATAGTTCGCTTAGCCATGGATATTACTAGTAACTTAGATGAAAGTATTGTAAAGATAAAGAATAAAGAAGGCACAATAGGCAGGCTCCTTTACGATGATACAATTTATAAGGAATTAGAGGCACTAATTATAGATGTAAAAAAGCATCCTTGGAAGTTATTCTGGAAGACCAAAGAAAAGCCAGAGAAGAAATAATTGGTTGCATGTAACACGTAGCACGTCGCACGTTTTGACGTGATACGTGAAACCTGATACGTGAGACAATGAAGACTAAAACTGTATTTACTTGTCAAAACTGCGGTTATCAATCGCCCAAGTGGCTAGGTAGATGTCCTGATTGTAATAGCTGGAATTCTTTTGTGGAGGAGGATTACACTCGGCCTGCCACTAAAACAAAAGAAAGAGTTTCTTTATACAAAAATGAACCGGTATTATTAAAAGATGTAGAGATAGAAGAAGAGGGTCGTCTTAAAACTGACATCTCAGAGTTAGATAGGGTATTAGGCGGAGGAATAGTTCCAGGGTCAGTCGTGTTAATTGGCGGTGATCCGGGAATCGGCAAATCCACGCTCTCTTTACAAGTTTGTAATCAATTGACTAAACAGGGAGTTACTGTGCTCTATGTAAGCGGAGAAGAATCTGTAGCGCAGACAAAATTAAGAGCCAAGCGCCTAGCAGATACTAAAAAGGAGGGTAACTTATATATTGTAAATCAGACGGATTTATCATTGATTATGGAATACATTAAAAAAATCAATCCCCAGGTTGTAATTATTGACTCCATACAGGTAATCTTTGAGCCTTCGATTAGTTCATCGCCTGGCAGCGTAAGCCAGGTAAGGGAATGCGCAGGAATACTTACGCAAATAGCAAAGTCAACCGGCACATCAATTTTTATTATCGGCCATGTAACTAAAGAAGGAACCATTGCCGGGCCCAGGGTCCTTGAGCATATTGTAGATACAGTGCTTTATTTTGAGGGAGACAGGTTTTCGATATACAGGATTTTACGTGCAGTAAAAAATAGGTTCGGCTCTACTAATGAGATTGGCGTATTTGAGATGAGTTCCATAGGCCTTTGCGAAGTGAAAAATCCTTCAGAGATATTTTTGTCAGAGAGGCCCAAAGATGTTTCAGGCTCTACAGTAGCATCAATAATGGAAGGGACGCGGCCACTGCTTGTTGAAGTTCAATCTTTGGTGACTAAATCCAGTTTTGGATATGCCCTTCGCAGGGCACAAGGGTTTGATTACAATCGGCTGGCGCTGTTAATTGCAGTATTAGAGAAAAGGATTGGGTTGGCCCTTGAAGCGGAGGATATTTTTATTAACGTTGCCGGTGGCATAAAGATAGAAGACCCGGCAGCAGATTTAGCTGTAGCAGTAGCAATAGCTTCGGCATTCAGGGAACAAATAGCTATGCCTGCTACAGTGGTAATAGGAGAGGTTGGATTAGCGGGTGAAATTAGAAGTATTTCGCAGGCAATCTTACGTATTAATGAAGCAGAGAGATTGGGATTTGAGCATTGTGTGCTGCCAAGAAATAATTATAAGAACCTTGAGCATAAAAAAGGCACAATAGAATTAATTCCAGTTTCTCAATTAAGAGAGGCATTGGATATTATATTGAGCCCCCCACCACTTTCAATATAGTATAGGCTAAATACGAAAGTGGTGGGGGGCTCATTAAAGGAGGTCAGATGAATTTATTATTTGTTCGTATTCTTTTATTAATCGGAAGTGCAATTATAGGACATTTTACGCTTGAGCCTAGAGGCGCAGGTCTTATGGGTATCTTGATTGGTATAATAGCTGCATTAATAATTATATTTTCAGAGGCGGGTATGCGTAAAGTATCAGTTACCGGGCTTTCTAGTGTAGTATTTGGGCTTTTATTTGGTTTGATTATGGCAAAATTGGTTATTGATGCCATTAGTCTTGCACCTATTGCTCCTGCGAATCTTTCTATTATCAGTGTTACATTGACACTAATTTTTTGTTATTTAGGCATGGTAATTGCCCTGCGTGGCAAGGATGAATTTAATATTATTATTCCTTATGTAAGACTTCGCAGGCAAGACCAGGTTGAAGATGTAATTTTGATAGATACAAGCGTAATTATTGATGGCCGGATAGTAGATATATTCAAAACCGGGTTCTTGAGTGGCAAAATAGTTATTCCTCGGTTTGTGTTAAAAGAATTACAGCAGATCGCGGATTCCACTGACCCTATAAAGCGCCAGAGAGGCAGGAGGGGACTTGAGATGTTACACACTATCCAGAAGGAATCCGGGCTGGATATCACTCTACATGAAGAGGATTTTCCTGAAGTAAACGAGGTAGATGCGAAGTTAGTTAAGTTAGCCAAGTTATTAGAGGCTAAGATATTGACCGTAGATTATAATCTGAATCGTGTAGCAGGCATCCAAGGTGTAAGGGTGCTAAATATAAATGAACTGGCAAATGCCTTAAAGCCGGTGGTTTTTCCTGGAGAACAGATGCACATTAAATTAATCAAAGAAGGAAAAGAGCATAATCAGGCAGTAGGATATTTAGATGATGGCACAATGGTTGTGGTGGAAGATGCACGTAGACTCATTGGCCAAGAAGCAAAGATAGTAGTTACTTCTGTGTTACAAACGCAGGCAGGCAGGATGATTTTTACTAAGTTAGAGAAGTGATGTACGTTAGCGCAATAGTTCTGGCAGCAGGCAAAGGTTTAAGGTTTAATTCAGGGGTTCCTAAGCCGCTTGTAAAAATAAATTCCCAGCCAATTATAATTTATTGTCTTAAGATAATAAGTAAACACCCCTCTATAAAAGATATTGTGGTAGTTGTTAATGCAGAAACTAAGAATAGAATAATTAAGGCAATAAAAAGGTATCGTATAAGTAAAATCATTCGGGTAGTTAGAGGCGGTAGACGCAGGCAAGATTCAGTCTATCAGGGCCTTGGAGCAATAGATAATCGCACAGATTTAGTCTTAATACACGATGGAGTTAGGCCTTTTATCACCAAAGGCATTATTACTTCAGTGATAAAAAAGGCAAAAGATACTGGTGCAGCTATTGTGGGAGTGCCGGTGAAAGCAACTATAAAACAAGTCCACAGTCCACAGTCCATAGTCCATAGTAGACTTTTAGTAAAGAAGACTTTGAATAGAGATAATCTCTGGGAGATTCAAACGCCGCAGGTGTTTGGAAAGGATTTGATTTTGAGGGCATATGAGAAATCTGGAAACGCTGATGTTACTGATGATGCGATGTTAGTTGAGAAATTAGGTGCTAAGGTAAGTGCGGTTTTAGGTTCATACGATAATATTAAGATTACTACTCCTGAAGATTTGAGGTTAGCAGAAGCAATATTGCAATGTCGTACAGAATAGGTATTGGTTACGATATTCATCGTTTAGTTGAAGGCCGAAAATTATTCATCGGCGCAGTTGAGATTCCTTACATAAAAGGCCTATTGGGGCACTCTGATGGCGATGTGCTTTTGCATGCTATATGCGATGCGCTATTAGGGGCAATAGCAGAAGGCGATCTCGGAGAGCATTTCCCAGATACGGATCCTAAATATTATGGGATTTGTAGTGTAGAATTGTTAAAAATAGTTATGGATTTAGTAAAAAAGAAAGGTTATGGAATTAGCAATATAGATGCAGTGGTTGTTGCTGAAGAGCCCATGCTCACACCGTTCAAAAAGCAGATAAAAGAAAGAATCGCTAGCGTCTTAATGATAAGCGAGGAATCTGTGAATATAAAAGCTAAAACCAATGAAGGTCTGGGTGGACTCGGCAAAAAAGAAGCTATTGCCTGCTACGCTGTAGCTATGCTAATCAGGGAGGAATAAAATGACTTGCATTTTAACTATATTATTTATTCTTATCGCACTTTTTATTATAAAAATTATACTTATTTCTATATTCTTTTATGAAGAAATCAGGGCAGCGCAAAGCAAAGATCCGGCAGCAAGGAGTTTCTTAGAGGTGCTTTTACTTTATCAGGGTTTACATGCCCTTATTAGTCATCGTATTGCACATTTTTTCTATAAAGTGCGTTTTTTCTTGTTAGCGCGCCTGGTGAGCCAGGTCTCCAGACACATAACCGGCATTGAAATACACCCCGGTGCGCAAATTGGCAAAAGATTTTTCATTGACCATGGTATAGGCGTTGTAATTGGAGAGACGGCAATTATAGGGGATGATGTGCTTTTGTATCAGGGCGTAACATTAGGCGGCACGGGCCTGGAGAAAGGCAAACGCCATCCTACAATCGGTAATAATGTGGTAATTGGCGCGGGAGCAAAGGTGTTGGGGAATATAACTATCGGTGATAATTCTTATATCGGCGCAAATGCGGTGGTGATTAAAGACGTCCCGCCGAATTCTACAGTAGTAGGGGTTCTGGGAAGGATTACAAAACAGGACGGCAAAAAAATCGATATCAGCTTAGACCATATTCATATTCTCGACCCGATTATGCAGTCTATAGAAGAGTTAGAAAAAAGAATTGAGGACTTAGAGAATAAAAAATAGCCGTATGTTATGATTTTCGGCTTTGTCTCCGCGTGCTGAAAATCCAAGCCAAGCCACCCGCTAAATTAAACTATAGATGAATAACACAATCAAGATCTACAATTCCCTTACCCGAAAAAAAGAAGAATTCATTCCCATAAACTCGCCTCAGGTAAATATCTATACCTGCGGGGTCACGGTCTATGATGAAAGCCATATTGGCCATGCCAGGAGCCTCTATATTTTTGATGTTATCAGGAAGTATTTAAAATACAGAAATTTTAAAGTTAATTTTGTGCGTAATATCACTGATATCGATGATAAGATTATTAATCGGGCCAATGAACTAAAGGTTGACTGGAAAGATTTGGTGAAAAAATATATTGATAGGTACGATGAAGATTTAAAGAGCTTAGGAATTAATAAGGGTGACTTTGAGCCCCGGGCAACCGAAAATATCGAAGACATGGTTAAGTATATTCAAGCCCTCATTGATAAAGGTTATGCTTATGAATCAGGTGGTGATGTGTATTTTAATGTGCGAAAATTCCCTACATATGGCAAGTTGTCCGGCCAATCGATAGACCAGATGGAAACCGGTGTGCGTATTGAACCGACCGGACACAAAAAAGACCCCTTAGATTTTGCTTTATGGAAAAGCTCCAAGGAAGGCGAACCGTCTTGGGATAGCCCGTGGCAAAAAGGCAGGCCGGGTTGGCATATCGAATGTTCTGTAATGAGCCAGAAATTCTTAAAGACTGATACCCTTGATATCCACGCAGGCGGCAGGGATTTAATCTTTCCGCATCATGAAAATGAAATTGCGCAGGCAGAGGCGCTGACCGGAAAACCTTTTGCCAAATACTGGATACACCATGGGCTTTTAACTATTAACGGCCAGAAGATGGCTAAGTCATTGGGGAATTTTATTACGATAAGAGATATCCTCCAGAAATATAATTCAGATATACTGAAGCTTTTCTTTTTATCTGTCCACTATTCTTCGCCAATTGATTTTAGCTGGGAAATAATGGAGGAGAAAAAAGAAGCCTTCGATGGCATAATTAGATTCCTGAGAAATGTAGAAAGAGCAAGAAACGAAGAGCGGTTAGGTGTACGGATACCAGATACTAATAAAATTTTAGACTCTGATATAAAAAGCGAAATTGAAAGACTGCGTTCTAAATTTGAAAGTTATATGGATGACAACTTCCATACACCGCTGGCTTTGACAAGCATATTTGGAATATGCAGAATCTGCGAAGGGATTCCTTTTTACGATACTTATGAAAAGGAGAAACATTTCGAGATCCTAGATTATGCCAAGAAAAACATCATTGACTTGGGCAAGGTTTTAGGTCTATCTTTTTCTCTTGATAAAATAGAGGAAATAGATCCAAAACTCAAAGTTTATGTAGAGTTGAAGATAAAAGAAAGAGAAGAAGCAAGGAGAGTAAAAGATTTTAAAAAAGCTGATTCTATCAGAAAAGAATTAGAAGCAAAAGGCATCATCTTAGAAGATACCAAAGACGGTAAGACAACTTGGAGAAGGAAGCTGTAAAATGAATCTGTCGCTTTTCTTGTTCCTTGACTAAAGGATTCCGTGGTTTTGCGGGTCCTGTCTTGGCTGTTTCTCGCCGCTAAGACGCGGCTCGAAATCAGCCAAGCCACCCGCAAAAACTGAATGAATATTTATTCCTGACCGCGACAGGCATTCGCTCGAAAACCGCCAGATTCATTTTAAGGGAGGGCAAATGAAGAAAATTATTTTTTTAACAGTTATAATGGCAATGGTTTCTTTTTCTATTTTTGGTTTAGTCGAAGCTAAAAGATTGCCTCCTCTAAATGTACGACCCTTGGTTTACAAAGGGATAAAATTTATTGCACTAACTAGAATTGAGAAGATGGGTTACGTTGAAGCTCGGGACATTGAAACAAATAAAAGAGTCTGGGAGAAAAAAGTTTACAATGTAATTATTAATCCTATGCTAGAAAGAGATGTCCAATGGATATTTATATCTTCTTTAAGCATCGAAGATGGTAAATTAGTGGTAGTTAATGAAAGAGGCAGGAAATATAATATTGATATTCCTAAGAATATATTAAAGGTCACCGAGAATGATGCTTATTATTATTTACAACCATGGGATAGTAATGCACCTTATCCGTATGAATATTACGATATTACACTAATTAACGATGCCCATAAGGAGAGAGATGCGTGGGTTGAGTGTTCCGTAGAAAATTATCTCGATGCCGTTCAAAAAGCCAAGGAGGTTTTAAGAGAATGGGGACAGAATCCAGATAAGTATGAATATAACGGCAAGAGTTACGATTATAGAATTTCTGTTTCTGAAAGCCCAAATTTTATCTCTGTAATTTTTTATCCTATTGGCCTGGGACATTTCGTTACACCAAATGGTGCAGTGGATATAGAAATGGAGAGACACGTTGAAATTAGAATGACGAAGAAAGATTTTATAATATTATCTATTTTACCCGGCGTTTAATTAGAAACTAGGAATAAGTCTAATGATATTTTAGCGGGTGGCTTGGGTGTTTTCGAAGCCGCGTGATGCGGCGATAAAATACCCAAGACAGCCTGCCTGCCGGCAGGCAGGGATCCGCTAAACAGTAAAGGAAAATTTTATCGATGAAAGGCAAATTCATTACCTTTGAAGGTTCAGAAGGTTGCGGCAAGAGTACACAGTCGAGGTTGCTTGCTAAATATTTACGAGAAAAAGGCTATCCAGTGGTATATCTGCGTGAGCCGGGTGGGACGAAAATTAGCGAGAGGATTAGGAAAATTTTATTAGACCCTAAAAATCACGTCACACCGATATGCGAGATGCTTCTTTATATGGCAGCCAGGGCTGAGGCGGTAAATAAAATCATTAATCCTGCGATTACTCAAGGTAAGATTGTCATCTGCGATAGGTTTTTAGATTCTACGTTTGCCTATCAAGGTTACGGCTTAGGAATAGATATCAATTTTATTAAAAAAATAGGTAATTTCGTTACCGGTGGCAGGAAACCGGATTTGACTATACTTTTGGATTTACCTGTGAAAAAAGGGCTCAGATATCGTAAATTAAAAAAGGACCGTATAGAGAGAAGGTCCTTGGCATACCATATTCGTGTAAGAAACGGGTATCTTAAATTGGCTAGCAAAGACCCAAAAAGAATAAAAGTTGTAAAGGTAGATAAAGATAAATCTGTAACACAGGCAGAGATAAGGAAGTTAGTATTAGATAAAATATAACCCTTTCACACCTACGCGGTGTGGTTTGGTAGGTTGGTGGGATTATGTCATTTCAGGATATCAAAGGCCAGGATAAACCAATACAAATATTGAAAAGCTACATCGAACAGGACCGTCTTAAGGGAGGTTATCTCTTTGTTGGCCCTGAGGCTGTGGGTAAAAAATCGGTTGCCAAAACATTAGCCAAAGCAGTAAATTGCGAGGCATACAATTTTGATACGTGCGATAGATGTATATCTTGCATAAAGATAGAAAAAAATCAACACCCGGATGTGCACATTATTGATGCTACTACGTTGTCCAGTATTGATATAGAACAAAATAGGTCTGACGCAGGCGGTTCGGATGCGATAAAAATAGGCCATATTCGTCAATTACAGAAAGACATTAGTTTAAAGCCCTACGAAGGAAAGAAAAAGGTCTTTATTATCGATGATGCGCATAATTTGACTCAAGCTGCTTCTGGTGCCCTCTTAAAAATATTAGAGGAGCCTCCTTCGGACAGCTTAATTATTTTAATTAGTAATAAACCCATATTACTTTTTAAAACCATAATTTCGAGATGCAAGGTTTTGAAGTTTCATTCTCTAGCAAGGCCAGAACTAGAGAATATTTTTAAAAAAGATTTTGCTCTCAATGATGATACAGCTCATTTTTTAGCTTATTTTTCAGAAGGAAGGCTGGGCTGCGCTTTGAAATTAAAGGATACCGATATACTAAAGGAGAAAAACAGAATTATTGACCAGATTGTTTTTTCACGCAAGGCCAACATAAATAATCTGTTAATACAAAATAGGGAGGATATGCGAGCCTATTTGAATATGCTGGTAACCTGGTTCAGGGATATTTATTTACTTAAGATCGGCATAGCGCACTCAGAAATTATTAATTTTGACCGTAGAGATGACTTACTTAAGGTTATGAGCCGGTTTTCTTTCTTGGATTTGGACCAAATACTAAATTCTATATCAGATTCCATATTGTATTTGGGGCAGAATATTAATATTAAATTACTGTTATCCAATCTAAAGTATTCTATGGAAGGTTAAGCGTTTTTATGGAAAAGACAATTTTTGTGCGCTTGAGAGATTCCGGACAGGTGTATTCTTATAATGCCGGCAATTTAGAGGTTAAAGAAGGGAATTATGTTATTGTGGAACATGACCGTGGTTTAGATTACGGCCTGATTGTTTCTCCGACTCAAAGTGCTAAGTTGGACACCAGCTCAAAAGAGCCGATAAAGAAGATAATCCGTTTAGCAGGAGAGTCTGACCTAAAGCAAATCGCAGAGAATAGGCTAAAAGCAAAGGAGGCCTTTAATACGTGTTTAAAAAAGATAGAAGAGCATAAACTCCAAATGAAACTTGTGCAGGTGGAATATTCTTTTGACCGCAGTAAAATCATATTTTATTTTACTGCTGAGGGTAGGGTTGATTTTAGAAACTTAGTAAAAGACCTAGCTAAGATTTTTAAGGCCAGGATTGAAATGAGGCAGATAGGGGTAAGGGATGAGGCAAGAATTTTTGGCGGCTTTGGTCCTTGCGGAAGAGAGCTTTGTTGCGTAAAATTCATAAAAGATTTTGAACCCATTACGATTAAAATGGCTAAGGAAGAGGGCTTGCCTTTAAACCTACCGAAAATTTCTGGACTATGCGGAAGATTAATGTGCTGCCTTAGCTACGAATATGAAACATATAAGTTATTATCCAAAGGTTTACCTCGGGAAGGAGAACGCATACATATCCAACAGGGAAAGGGTAAAGTTACCAGCGTAAATGTTTTTAAACGCACAGCAACTGTGGAATTGGAAGATGGGACGCAGATAGAAGTAAGCTATAAGTAAGTTTATTGAGTCCATTGAGTTACTTGAGTTCATTGAGTTTTGAAACTCAGCAAACTCTATAAACTCAAAAAACTCAAAGAACTAAATTTTTAAAGCTATGGCTAAGAAGTTTTATATAACTACTCCTTTATATTATGTAAATGCCTCGCCGCATATCGGGCATTTCTACACCGATATCAGTACTAATATGTTTAGCTTAAGAGAGAATCTAGATATATGAGAAAGATTATTGATTTATTTAAAAAAGATTTAGAGAACCTATACGTTAAGAGAAAAATGACAACGTATGAGATAGCCAGATACTATAGATGTTCTCAGGCTACAATTTGGGAATTATTACATAA